>OCAE01000578.1_pt1 | contig 22053 bp, 20 predicted proteins | sample 1495581 | NCBI WGS metagenome assembly OCAE01 (sample SAMEA2580278, study PRJEB22360) | human gut metagenome | biome: human gut; feature: human-associated habitat; material: faeces | place: Denmark | collected 2008/2010 | reverse complement strand
GTCAGGGCCCGAATCCCTTGCCGGCGGTAGAGCCCGGGACCCGCTGCATGCGGCTGATTTGGTGTGATTCCAAAACCGACAGTATAGTCTGGATGAGAGAAGACAATTTTGTTCATATGAATATTGGGTGTTATCCCTTATTTATATTGACTATGAAGTTAATCTCAGGTTCCCCGGAACCTGAGATTTTTTGTTTCCTGGAACTTCATTCATTGCCGAACCACCGTATCAAAAGCACTTATCAAGGAGGATTTGCTATGAAAACAAAATGGAGTATTCAGAAACTAATTTACACCGGTATGCTGGCCGCAGTTGCCGGCGCCCTCATGTCACTGGAATTTTCCGTTCCAATGATGCCGCCCTTTTACAAGATTGACTTCAGCGATGTTCCGTCCATTATTGCCCTGTTCCTCATGGGGCCTGCTTCAGCTGCCTGGGTGGAAATCATTAAAATCATTATCAAGCTTATCACGGTAGGCACCAATTCCATGTATGTAGGGGAATTTGCCAATCTCATCGGAGTTGCATTGTTTGTAATCCCAATGTGGGCAGTTTACAAAAAAGGCGGGAAGACCCGCCGGGCAGCAATCGCGTCATTGGCTGTCAGCGTCCCCATCCGGACTCTGTTCGCCTGTTTCTGCAATGCATTTATCACCCTACCCCTTTATGCAGCGGCCATGGGACTCCCTCTGAACCAGGTGATTACCATGGTGGCCGCGGTCAATCCGGCCATCAGCGATCTGACCACCTTCATCTTTTTAGCTACCATTCCCTTCAACCTGATTAAGCTTGGACTTAACTGCTTTGTGGGATATCTGCTGTACACCAGACTGCTGGCAGTTTATCCGGCTGTGAGAACCGCGTGAGGAAATGCGGGTTAAAAAACAATCAGGAGGTTATATACACATGATACGAAATTATCGGGACTTAACCCGGTTAGAGATGGAGCAGGTCAACAAGGATGAAACCATTGTACTGATTCCCCTGGGCGCGCTGGAGCAGCACGGAAACCAGGCGCCTCTGGGTACGGACGATATCATCGCAGAGGCCATGACAGACTATATACGCAGGGAGTTGGAAGGAGAGCCGTCATCTGAGGATTCAGATTTTCCCATGCTGGTATTTCCGGTCATCCCCGTAGGTCTGAGCACAGAACACAGGAACTTCTGCGGCTCCATCACATTGAAACCCGACACCTATTACCATATGCTGTATGATATCAGCACCAGCCTGGTACACCACGGGTTTAAGAAGCTGGCCTTTCTGGTGTGCCATGGAGGAAATGCCCCTATTGTACAGGTTTTGAGCAGGGAGCTTCGCAGTGAGTTCGGCATCTCTCCCTTCATTCTTTCATCCGGGGCCTTTAGCCATCCGGATGTGACGGCCACCATTTCAGAGGGAAATATCTGGGACTTCCATGGAGGCGAGATGGAAACCTCCATGGTCATGGCCGTGGACCCGTCCCTGGTAAAGTTAGATACCTCAGAGGCAGGAATTCCAACTGCATTTAAAGACAATCAGGCACTGAGGCCTTATGGAAACGTATCCATTGGCTGGGTGTCCGAGGACTGGAAAACAGCAGACGGCAAACCCATAGGAATCGGCGGAGACCCGTCAGGCGCCACGGCTGAAAAAGGACGGATTATTCTGGAAACCAGCGCCAAAGTGCTGGTGCCGGGGCTTAGAGAGATTCTGGCATGGAAAGGGTGAGGGAGGCCCGCGTTCTTTATACCCTATAACAGTTTTATGGCAAAGGTGGGTGTTCGCCCACCTTTCTTGTTGCGTGTTGTTAGTTATAGCTAATGTTTATGATTCAAACTATACTGTTTTCTTAGAAAAAGGGGAATGATGTTTTGACTAAACGTAATCCTGAATTTGGCGGATTCTCAGCTTGCTTCGCTGTGAGGACGGAGACTGACCAGAAAGGAAAAGCCACTCCGCCCGCGAGGACGGAGACCGTGTACTTGACAACCAGGAGTTTACTCATTCGATTTCAACCCACTCCGCCCGCGAGGACGGAGACTTTGCTGAACAGGGGTATGCCGATAGAACAGGTATTTCAACCCACTCCGCCCGCGAGGACGGAGACAGAAACTCTAAGCGAGAAGCTCCGGGAGGTACGGGCATTTCAACCCACTCCGCCCGCGAGGACGGAGACTCAGAAGCAGAGCTACAGAAGTGGTGGAAAAGATATTTCAACCCACTCCGCCCGCGAGGACGGAGACAGCAATACTACACAAAAAAACCAACAATTCTTCATCACATTTCCACAATCAAATCACATCATACTCCCTCAAATCACCGCCAACCTACCCTGCACACATCCAAAGCCGTTTTCACTGTGCAGTTTTTCCGGTGCGAATCCCCCCGTAAATTCATGTTTGCTTCTGGTTCGCACCAAACTATTTGAAACCTCCTTACCGCCCGCAGCCAGGTCAGAATATCAGCGGCTCTTCCACTTTAATCCCTTTACTCACCCCAACATGGTCCACCTTTGTAGTGTGTTTATTTCCCAGGTTGTAAAATCTAAGGCTGTCAGTCTGCTCATCAATGATATCTGTCAGTATGGCTTTTAGCTTTATCAGCTGGGTATTATCCAAAATACATTCAAATACAGAATTCTGGACGCGGGTGCCGTAATTAACGCATTGCTTTGCAATCTTTCTCAGCCTGGTCCTGCCTGCAGCGGTTTCCGTATTCACATCATATGTAATCAGTATCAGCATGTACCTTCCTCCTTCGGCCGCTGCTGTCGGATGTCTTTCTATTTCCAGAAAAACGGCGGGTATTCATCAATGTCACCTCTCAGATATCTGGACAGAAGCATGGCCTGAACAAAAGGAATCATTCCCCATTCCACCTTCTCATTCAGATATGGATGGGTGATCATCTCCTTTTTCTTGTTCTGCCATTCTGACAACAAAAGCTTCCGCGCCTCGTCTCTCATGATAACAGCGCCGTCTTCTTTCCGGGAAAAATCCTTTTTGTTTACCATCTTCCGGTTAATCAGGGTCAGCACAAAACGGTCTGCAAGAACCGGTCTCAGCTCCTCCATTAAGTCCAGAGCCAGGGAAAGGCGGCCTGGCCGGTCCGTATGCATAAATCCCACATAAGGATCCAGGCCAACTGTTTCCAGTGCTGACGCAACGGTATTGGCCAGCAGCGTGTACACAAATGACAGCATGGCATTCACATTATCCAAAGGCGGCCGCCTGTTCCGTCCCTTGAAATAGAAATCCTTTTTCTGCTGTAATATGAGCTGGTCGAAAACTCCAAAATAAATGCCTGCATCCTCACCTTCATACCCCCGCAGCTGGGCCATGTCCCGGCTTTCCTCTATGCGCCTAAGGGATTGTTTCAGAAATCCGGCCGCTTCCTTCACCTTCTCTGTGTCAATCTGAAGTCCATGGTCTCTCACCGCTCTCTCCAGAACCCATCTGGCATTGTATACTTTTCCAAGGATACAGTTTCTGGCTATGGTCAGACTTGCGTCCTGATTCATGGATACCTGGTACTGTTTCCTGCGCAGCAGTACATTTCCCCGCACACGTCCGGTCACGCGTGCCAAAAATCTTCCCTGGGGCGAAAGGACGCAAAGTGATATGTCCCGCTCCGCGCATCCGCCCATGAGGGCAGGGCTCATTCCCCTGTACCCAAAAGAAACAATTGCCTCCAGATTATGGAGAGGTATCCGCCCCAGTTCCGTATCGTTGTCATAGATTACCACATTTTCTCCGTCCAGCGACAGATAACTGTCAGGAGATGTAACATACAGGGTATTTAATAACTTCCTCATACATCCTCCTCAATCTTCCCACGGATATAATCTCTGGCAGATGATGCTTTTCCCAGTTTCGGCAGGCATATATCTTTCATGGAGCAGGCATTACAGCTCTTTGACCATCTGACCCTTGGTGTGTATCCCTTGTCATAAAGTTCATGCATCTCCTGAAATATATCTCTCACCCGTTTTCGCAGTTCATCTGTGATCTCCACCATATTCCTGCGGTGAATCTCTCCGTAATACAACGCCCCTGCCTCAATCCTGGCCGACAACATTTCCTCCAGACACATGGCCTGGGCCGTCAGCTGCAGTATATCTGCTTCCGACTCCTTTGGGCTCCCCTTTTTATACTCCACCGGAAATACCCGGAACAGACCCCTGTGACCATGTAGTCCGATTCCATCCTCCGCCCTGTGGAACTCTACAATATCGCATTCCCCGCTGACACCCATACTCCTGGAATATACGGGCAATGCCCTGCTTATCATGACATCGCCCCGCTTTTCTGCCAAATATGGGTCATGGGCTTTTTTGTGGAGCAGTTCTCCTACTATGGTATGCTCGTTCTCCTTCCACTGCTGTTCAATATGTATAAGGGCCCACTGGCGCCTGCAAAAGATAAAATGCTGGATACCGGACAGCATGAGGAAGTCATCCTCCCTGTATTCCATTATATCTTCTCCGATACTTCAACTGTCTCCGGAATCTGATCCCTATGGACGGCAACCGTGTAATCCCCGTATTTTCTGGGATACTCCACATCCTCATTCCTTTTTACTTCCACGGCATCAAAGAGTTTGTACGCAGGACAATCTCCCAGTTCCTTACTGTGTTTAAACACAATGAGCCGGCGTACCGCCATTTTTCCCCTGGCTGCGGAATGGTCAATTTCAAACATATTGATGATGGCATCCCACAAAAGTTCCAAATCCTCTTCTGAAAAGCCCGTGGATTTTCTGGCCAGATTAGCTGATATGTACCCCTCTGCGCGGTACAGGGCGTAGGGAACGATATTTTTTCTTCCCATTTCCGTACTCTTGTTTTCCGCGTCCTTTTCTGTGGTAATGGCCACACGGGTAATGGTCACTTCCTGGCTTACAATGGGATCAATACTCCTGGCAAAGCCTAACTGAACAGGTCCCCGCACCTGGCCGCAGTTTAAAGCAGCCTTTACAAAGGTTGTCATGACCGCGCCAAAGGTCCGGATATCAAAAAAGTTACGGCACATAAAATCACGGATTTTCTGGTCTACCTGAGGATCTTTCTTTTTTAGTTCCTTGATTCCTTTTTCATCTGTCTTAAGTTCAATGTACGCAGTATTGTCGCTTCTGTTTAAGGGTACATCCTCCCGTATATATATTTTATACCCGGGTTCGTCTTCCTTCAGGGTTTCCACATAATTGCGTATCTTACGTTTTAAGCACACATCCGTCACAATGCCGTATCCGCTCTCCGGGTCAATCCTCGGCAGATTGCCTGCATCCGGATCGCCGTTTGGATTCCCGTTCTCCACGTCAAATAATACCACGAATTCATACCTGTTCTTAATCACCTCTGCCATTTTAAGCCTCCTCCTTTATCTTCTTCTCATATCTCTTCTGAGTCTGATGATAATACCCCAATATGAACATTCCCTGTTCCTCCAGGGTAAGCCTTCTTGGGCAGGCGGCCCTCTGTCCCTCTGCCACCGTCAGCCTTCCCTGTAAATCACACAGCATTTTTTCGTAATATGTCTCTTTTGCCCCATTGTTCATCTTCTTTATGTGGCTGTTTTTCAGCTTAAATAAAATGGGGAAAATTGCCGCCGGTGTGGCGCATGCGGAATTAAAATATTTATCCTTTATGGTGGCGTTGATCCCCGGATTGGCTTCCTCCTGGATTGCCTCCAGAACCGCAAATTCCCTTCCCAGGATGTACGCGGTATTATTGCTGTCTTCATTAAGCGCCATGGTTATTTCCTCCCTTATATTTCCATTTTTTAGCAGATATGCCTTGATGATGGCAGCCCTTCCCCTGGTTATCTTATAAATACGGCTGTCCCCGTCGTCCTGCTCCGCCCGTATCCTGCCAAGCACGGCCTGATACAGGGACGCCGGATACCGGCTGCCGGATATAATTGACCTGTACACTGCCCCGGACATACTGGGAACCGGCTTTTTATCCCTGGATTTTTTATTGACCGTCTCCTGGAGCATACGCCATATTCCCAGATACTCCACAGCATCGGCTGCCGGACGGACTATTTCCATTCTGTCATAATGTTCTTTTATATGCTTTAATATGTTTCCAAAGCTGTCCTGATAGAAGAAACGCACGGCCAGCCTGGCTGCGTTGGGTGCCAGCCCTAATATATAAAACCGCTTTTCGATATCCAGACTGTCCTTAACATCCTGGACCGCAACTGCTTTTCCCTCCGCCAGGTTCTTGAATACCCCATCCACTATTTCCTGGTTCTCCATGGTCGGCTCCGACACACAGGCAAATATATTCTGGTACCGTTCGTCCCCTTCCTCGGACCAGTAAACCACGGCCGTGTCGCCGATGGTTGTCCCATGGGACCGGTCCGAAAGGAGGTAATTGAGCGCCGTGGTATAGGCATAGGCCGCGTATGTACCCACCGGCGCGTTAAAGCTCTGCTCCTTGCCGTATGATTCAAAGGCAGGTTCATTAAAGGAGACTAGCGCAGCTCCGCAGGGCTGGGCTCCCCTGACGCCTTTGATGGTGCCGTGAATCCTAGCGATTTCCTCCCTGCGCCCTGTCACCAGGCAGACGCCCTCAGGTCCGGTACCTGACTGATGGCTGTATTCTTCCCAGCACTGCATTATATCCGGGTCCTCATGGACATATTCCCCGTCTATCATGAACACCAGATTAGAACCGGATATGATCTCCTCCAGTTCCGGCACCAGGTATGGGTTTTCTGCTGCCCGGTCCGGCGCCCAGCAGTCAAAAAAGCGGCACACCGCCCTGGCTGCGGGACTGCTGATATTCCCCAGAATGTCCTTATGCTTCTTTTTGGCATACTCAAAACATTCCCTGGATCTCTCCGGTTTTCCCTTATTATCAATTCCCAGCATATAACCGGAATGGTCGCACAGGAAATTGGCAGATACACCGGAACAACGGGAAACCATTTGGGGTACCGTAAGGTCCTGGGGTACCCAGACTGTCTTTTTGCCTTTCTGCTGCTCTTTCTTAAGGGGGATGACACCCATAAGCTCCCCCTGCTCTGAAATATCCAGCCCGTACGCTACCCTGGCCCTGCACCAGCCCGGACTGGTTATCTTTTCCTTCCGCTCAAGGGCTTCATAATATTCAACAAGCGCCTGGAGAATCATCGCACCACCTCACAATTCCTTACATCCAGAACACCATCCTTCATGACAGCCCTGAAAAACATGGGTTTAATGTGCTCAGTATCTGAGTAATCCAGATCATACAGCATATATCCCAAATCTCTCTCCGTGCCGTCATATGCAGTGTCTACTTCCTCCTCTTCATAGAGGGCAAACCGGGCAGGGAATTCCCGGCATCCAAAATACGGCTGATGATAACACTCCCCCCTGCGCAGGCGGCGCATAATAATGTCCTTAAACTTACCCTCGTTATCCCCCGGGACTGCCTTGGGGGTCATCTCAAAATGGGCCTCAACCACATATTCCACATCCCGCAGAAGAATGGACGCCCTCTGTACGATTTCCTCTTTGCTGCTTATATACAGCGGTTTTCCTCCCCCGTTTACGGCAGTCAATGCGTTTCCTGCCAATACCTTGCTCTTTACCTCATTTCTTCGGATGCTGGTAAACTGGATGGGTTTTCTCACATAGATTTTGTCAATCACCCACCGCATCCCCGGATGCCAGTAGATCGCCTCCAGCATTCCCCTTGCGGCGGAAGGCGTCATCACATCATAGCTGCACCGTTCCACCTTCATCTCAGGGCGGCTGAAGAGGGCATAATCTCCCCACAGCCGGACCCGTACTCCTCGGCTCATCGCTTCGCTCCTTTCCGGCATACGCCATTTTCATAAAAGGGACTTAAAACATAAGGGCATCCCCGCGGCTTACGTCAATCACCAGCCCCCTCTCCCTTGTATACTGCTCCTTATTCCTCAGAACATAAAATTCCCGGTCTATCTGTTCCAGGCGGCCTGCGCCGCTCAGGGCTTCAAAATCATGTTCATAAACATTTACACAGTACTGTCCGGCCTGCCTGATAAGCTCCCTGCTATGCCCGCCCTGCCGGATTTGCATGGCAATCTGCGCTGCCTCCGGCTCTGTATCAATTAAAATGGTCCTGGTATTGCTCTCAATCAGGCGGAACCCGGAAGCCGCTGATGCAAATGGAAACATAAATGAACGGCTTCCCTGCTCGAACTGCTCCACCACATCCTTTGCGTCCAATCCCTCCCCTTTATACCGGTACAGCCTGGTGAAATATTCTCCTATGGCCTCCGGCGACGATATATCTTCATACTTCTGCGCAATCTGTCCGGCTACTGAAATGGGCAGTTTCAATTCCCGCGGTATATGGATATCCTCCTCTTCCTCCAACGTAAATACCTGGGTCATACATTCTTCCGGATCCCTCTTTCCCTCCCGGTTGCACCTTCCGGCAGCCTGGATCACACTGTCAATTCCGGCCAGTTCCCTGTATACAGCCGGAAAATCAAAATCCACGCCTGCTTCCACCAGACTGGTGGATATAAGCCGGCATGGTTCTCCCGACGACAGCCGGCTGCGAATCTCCTTCAAAATCTCCTTCCTGTGTTTTGGATACATCAAGGTAGATAAATGGTACGTCCCCCGGCCGCCAATGGAATCGCATACGCGCTGCACCCGTTTTCTGCTGTTCAGGATACAGAGGACCTGCTGCCGGCCTTCCAGCTCCTTCACCAGATGTTCCTGGGATATCCGCCCTGCCAGCTGTATCTTTGTCCTTTTGAAAAAATCATACTGTCCTTTTACATCCGGACATAGTTCCTCTGCCTTCAGTTCCTGCATCTTTGCAGGAAAGAAGGGCTGCAGGGACGGCTGGGTAGCTGTACAGATAACTGCTGTGCAGTGATAATTGCATATAAGCTCACTGATAGCCCGAATACACGGCATCAGATATTTCACCGGAAGCATTTGCGCCTCATCAAATATGATGACGCTGTTGGCAATATTATGCAGTTTACGGCATTCCGAGGTTCTGCAGGCATAGAGAGATTCAAAAAAACGGACATTTGTAGTGACCACCACCGGCTTGTCCCAGTTTTCTGCGGCCAGCTGCTCCATTTTTAATTCCTTGCCGCTCTCCTTATCCTCATATGTTACATTACAATGGTTTTCCAGGACATTTTTCTTTCCCAGGATTTCCTTAAATACCTGGGCGTTCTGTTCGATGATACTCGTATACGGGATCACATAAATAATCCGTTGAAGACCATGTTCCGCCGCGTGGCGCAGGGCAAACCCAAGGGAGGACACGGTCTTGCCTCCGCCGGTAGGTACCGTGAGCTGGTACAGTCCCTGCCTCCTGCTTCCTGCCTGCAAACAAGCCTTCAGTATAGCCGTCCTTCTTCCATTTACAGATGTCAAATCATCATTGGAAAGCCAGGATTCCACATGGCTTTCCAGTCGCCTGAGAAGGACATCCATACAATCATAGTCTCCCCTTCCCGCATCCTGTCCCAGCATGAATTGTTCCGTATCCAGATAATCTCCGTCCACAAGGCATGAAAACAGCATCCTGATAAAAAATGACAGGCCAAAGCCGCCCTTGCCTATCTGTCTCAGCGGCAGCCCGGGAAAATCCGGCATCTCAACTTCATTTTTATACGGACTGTAATCCTCTAACTGCTTTTTAAGCCTTCCCTGAAGCGTGGCCTCCCCTGCCGTGTCTCCGGTCCTTCCCCCGTCCAGAAGGCCTGAATGGTGGCCGCTGATGCAGTAAGCGGCGCAGTAAGCAGCCAGCGGATTGGACCCGGCATACAGCCGCATCATCTCCTGGGCTCCCGCCGTGGCGTGGTCCGTAATGGAACCGCCCTCCAGACGTTTTCTAAATCCCTGGGAATATTTCCCGATATCGTGCAGAACTCCGCATCCGTATCCCCATGCTCCGCACCGGAACGCTTCTGCAAACAGTTCAGAACGCCTGGCGGTCCCTGTGAGATGGTCCTTTACGGTCTGTTTTCGAGTCTTGTCCTCACTGATGTGCGCATAGTATTGCATAGGTTCCCCCCTTCCCCCGATATTGTACAAATTATAACATATATTTGTCTTAAATTAAATAATTTTGGTAAATGTTACCATATTCATTTTTTATATAAAGACAAATATTTTCGTTCAATGCGTCATAAATATAGACACACCTACTGCTCCTCCACAAACAGCGGAAATCCATCCTCGGCCCTGCAATCTCCCTCCTGTACCATCTGCGCCTTATCTTCCGGGTACTCAATGCAGCACCCCCTGCCTCTTGCCCGTGCGCACTTGGGATATCTGGGACAGATAAATTGATAACAAACTTTATCTGGACTTTTTTGCTCCATTTTAATTTTCCTCCTTGATTTTTATTTTTTTCTTTCATTATAGCGTGACTTTCTCTTTATTTCAATTATTAATAACTGAAAATTTGTTAAAATAAAAACTATTATGAAAACAATTTAACAAATATTGCTTTTTTTATATGAAAATGATATGGTAGTTAATGTAATCGGAAGCAAGGCTCTATGAGCCTTATTTATAGGAGTGTAACAACACAAAACAAGGAGGTATTACATGAACAAACCAGAACTTCAGAACAGATACCAGCTTTTTATAGGGGGGCAGTGGCGTGACGCTTCTGACGGTGAATTCTTTACCACAAAGTGTCCTGCCAATGGAGAAAAGCTGGCTGAGTGTGCTCAGGCTACCAAGGAAGACGTGGATGATGCTGTCAGGGAAGCATGGAAAGCATTTGAAACCTGGAAGAAGGTTCCTACCAGTGAACGCGCTGCCATTCTGAATAAAATCGCAGACATCATCGACGCAAATACAGAGCACCTGGCTATGGTAGAATCACTGGACAACGGCAAACCAATCCGCGAAACCATGGCCATCGACATTCCGTTAAGCGCAAAGCACTTCCGCTACTTTGCAGGCTGCATCATGGCCGAGGAAGGCAGCGCCAATATTCTGGATGAGCAGTTCCTCTCCCTGATTTTACGTGAACCAATTGGTGTTGTAGGACAGATTGTCCCCTGGAACTTCCCATTCCTTATGGCCGCATGGAAACTGGCTCCGGTTCTGGCAGCCGGCTGCTGTACAGTATTCAAGCCATCCAGCGACACCTCCCTTTCCGTCCTGGAATTTGCCAGATTAGTGCAGGATGTTATTCCAAAGGGCGTATTCAACGTGATTACCGGATCCGGATCCAAGTCAGGCCAGTATATGCTTGACCACAAGGGATTCAGAAAACTGGCATTTACCGGCTCCACCGAGGTAGGACGTCAGGTAGCTCTGGCAGCGGCGGACCGGCTCATCCCGGCCACCCTGGAATTAGGCGGAAAATCCGCTAATATCTTCTTCCCGGACTGCAACTGGGAGCAGGCCATCGACGGCCTCCAGCTGGGCATCCTGTTCAATCAGGGCCAGGTATGCTGTGCTGGCTCCCGTGTATTCGTACATGAGGATATTTACGATAAGTTCCTTGAGGACGCTGTAAAGGCATTTAACAATGTAAAGGTAGGTGTATCATGGGATCCTGAGACCCAGATGGGCAGCCAGATTAACGAGCGCCAGCTGGAAAAGATTTTAAGCTATGTGGAAATCGGAAAGCAGGAAGGCGCCCGCCTGATCTGCGGCGGCGAGCGTATCACGGATGGCGAACTGGCAAAGGGCTGCTTCATGCGTCCCACTCTGCTGGCCGACGTGACCAATGATATGCGGGTTGCCCAGGAGGAAATCTTCGGACCGGTTGCCTGTATCCTTAAATTCAGGGATGAGGACGAGGTCATCCGCATGGCCAACGACAATGCCTACGGCCTTGGCGGCGCTGTCTGGACCCGCGACTTAAACCGCGCTATCCGTGTATCCCGCGGCATTGAGACAGGACGTATGTGGGTCAATACATACAACCAGATTCCGGAAGGATCGCCCTTCGGCGGCTACAAGGAATCCGGTATTGGCCGCGAGACCCATAAGGTTATTCTGGAGCACTATACGCAGATGAAGAATATTATGATCAATCTCTCTGAAGCTCCCAGCGGATTCTATCCTGCAAAATAAAATCTTATATCCGCTTAGTAAATGTTTGAATCTATGTATTACATGATACCATAAAACCGGAAAATTCCTCATGACAGAAGTGCATGGGGAATTTTCCGGTTTTATATTTCTAATTCCATTCATTCCAAACACCCCAGACTGCATCAATCCATAAATATGGCGCATTCTAAAAGCATCCCAAAAACATTCAATGAAACCTACGGGAAAAATATGATCAAATATCACTTGACATATGTTACTGTAACTTTTATAATTACAGATAGTAACTGATATTTATTTGATTACAGTTTGCTCAGAAAGGATTTGTCATGAACAACAGCCTTACCGGATTTCTCGGTACCTATGCCTCGCCTGAAAGCCTGGGCATTTACCGTTTTACCATTGATTTAAGAAACGGGGCAATGTCTTACCCTGAATTATATTATGAAGCCCCTGATTGCAAGTATCTTTCCCTGAGGGATTCCATGCTGGCTTCCCCATTAAAAAGAGAGGGCCGGTCCGGGATATGTCTTTTGGATACAGCCCATAATAAGGAGGAAGCCCTTGCTCAACCGGCAGCGGAATGCTTTGGTGAGTCCTCGCCGGCCTGCTACGCGGCCCAGGATGACCGCTATCTATACACGGCAAACTACCATGAAGGTACTATACTGATATATGAGATAACATATGAGGAAGATTCCCCCGGACGTAAAAAGCGGCCCACCCTCCCGCATCTTGAACTGGCTAAAAGAATCCCCATTGCGCCTAAGGCCGGGTACCATCAGATTTTATTTCACAGCCACTATATGATGGTTCCCTGCCTGCTGCTGGATAAAATGATGGTATTTGACTGCCAAAAGGATTTTACCCTTGTATCAGAACTGGCCTTTGACAAGGGAACCGGCCCCCGCCACGGAATTTTTGACAGGGACCATAAGCAGTTCTTCCTTGTCAGCGAGCTGAGCAACCAGGTTTTTGTGTACAGTCTGACAGAAGACGGGGCCGCAGGGACAGACAGCAGCCATAACAGTATATCCCTTCCTGACTTTTCCATGAAGCTCCTGCAAATCTGCCCCAAATCCTTTTGGGATGCAGTATATGGGGACCCCCCGGCATCGGCAGCCATACGCCTGTCACCGGACCAACGTTTTTTATATGTATCCACCCGATTTGCCGAGGTCATAACGGTCTTTAAAATCAGCCATGGGCGGCTGGAGCAAATCCAGCAAACAGGCTGCGGCGGCATCCATCCCCGCGACATGGTTCTTACGCCTGACGGCCGGTACCTGCTGGTGGCAAACCGCACCCAAGGCGGACTGGTCAGCTTTCAGCTCAACCCGGAAACAGGGGAGCTCCTGGACATATGCTCCCGCGTACCTGCGCCGGAAGCTGTTTCCATTGTTCTTTCCCAGCATACTATTTAACCCATATTTCGCCTGAGGAGGTAGAAGAATGATAAAACTTGATATTGGAATCGTAGGTCTTTCCGTTATGGGAAGAAGTCTTGCCCTGAATATGGCTGATCACGGATTTAAGGTGGGCGGTTATAACCGCAGCGCCGCTGTCACAGAGCAGGTCATGAGGGACCATCCTCATGAGAACCTGATACCCTTTTATGACCTTAAGGACATGACGGACGCCCTTGCCCGTCCCCGGAAGGTAATGCTGATGATCCAGGCAGGCAAACCGGTGGATGCCGTCATAGAACAGCTGGTTCCTCTTCTTGAAAAGGGGGATATGATACTGGACGGAGGCAATTCCTTCTTTGAAGATACCAGAAGGCGGGCAGCCCTGCTGGCAGAAAAGGGAATCCACTATCTGGGGGTAGGCATTTCCGGAGGAGAGGAAGGCGCCCGGTTCGGTCCCTCCGTCATGCCCGGAGGAAATGCCGATGCTTACGAATCAGTACGTCCCATACTGGAAGCCATTGCAGCCAGGGCCATGGATGAGCCCTGCTGCGCCTACATCGGCCCGGACGGCGCCGGACATTATGTAAAAATGGTCCACAACGGCATTGAGTACGCAGATATGCAGCTGATTGCTGAATCCTATCTTCTGTTAAAATATGTGGGCGGATTCAACAATCAGGAGCTGGCTCATATCTTTAAATCCTGGAACGAAGGGGAGCTTTACAGCTACCTGATTGGCATTACTGCCGGTATCTTCCGTGAGGCCGACGACCTGGGGGACGGGGAGCTCATTGACCGCATCAAAGACAGCGCAAAACAAAAAGGAACCGGAAGGTGGGCCAGCATAGAAGCCCTGAAGCAAGGCGTGGATATCTCCATGATCACTTCCGCCTGCACGGCCCGTATTATGTCCAATCATCTGGATGAACGTGAAAAGGCATGGCAGCTTATCCATTCACCGGCTGTCGGCCTCTCTCCTGATAAAGAGTCGTTTGCAGCCATGGTCCGCGAAGCCCTGTATACCGGAAAAATCATCGCATATGCCCAGGGTTTCTCCCTGATGCAGGATGCATCCAGGCTGTACGGCTGGAATCTGGACCTGGGAAAAATTGCTTCCATATTCCGCGCCGGATGCATTATCCAGGCTGTTTTCTTAAATGACATCACCCATGCATTTGAAGCGGAACCAAAGCCGGAAAACCTTATATTCGATGGTTTCTTCCTGTCCCGCATCAACGAGCATCAGGACAGCCTGCGCCAGGCCGTATCCACCGGCGTCATGAACGGCCTTCCCATTCCTGCCCTCTGCAACGCAGTGTCCTACCTGGACGAATTCCGCGCAAAGGCGGCAGGCGCCAATCTGATCCAGGCCCAACGCGACTGCTTTGGAGCCCATACCTATGAGAGAACAGACCGCGAAGGCATATTCCACCATGAATGGAGGTGGGCTAATGACAATCAGCACTAACCTTACCATCTTCGGCGGCACCGGGGATCTTACCTTCCGCAAGCTTCTTCCTGCACTTTATACCATGGATATCACCGGAAAGCTTCCGGAGGACAGCCGCATCACCATCATTGGCCGCCGGGACTACGACAGCAGCCATTACCGTCAGATTGCCAGGGACTGGGTGGAGAAATTCACCCGGCTCTCCTTTGAGGAAAAAGCATTTAACCGTTTTTCTGAAAAAATAGATTATTACCGGATGGATTTCTCCCGTTTGGAAGCATATCATGGACTGAATCACTATTACAGGGAAAATGATATCCACTCCCACATCTTTTACTTTGCAGTGGCTCCCCGTTTTTTCAGCATCATCACAGAAGGACTCAAACTGGTCCACGGTTCTTCCTCCGGCAAGGTGATACTTGAAAAGCCTTTCGGCGAGAACCTTGCTGCGGCCGCAGCCCTTAACAAAGAGCTGGAAGTGTTCTTTGGCCCGGAGCATATTTACCGCATCGACCACTATCTTGGAAAAGAAATGGTCCGCAATATCCAGGCAATCCGGTTTTCCAATCCCATTTTTACAGACGTATGGAATTCCCGCTATATTGAATCTGTGCAGATTTCCGCCCTGGAGGATATGGGCGTGGAAACCCGCGGCGGATACTATGATGCCAGCGGCGCCCTGAAGGATATGGTGCAGAACCATCTGTTCCAGATTTTGTCCATCATGGCCATGGAACAGCCGGAGGAATTCAGCCCTAAGGGGCTGCACGATGCCCAGCTGGATGTATTCCGCTGTTTACAGCCGGCAGATGAGTCATCCATAGAAAGCACCCTGATCCTGGGTCAATATGAGGGATACCGCGGCGAACCTCTTGTAAAACCGGATTCACAGACAGAAACCTACGGAGCCCTGCGGCTTTTCATTGACAACCAGCGCTGGAAAGGGACCCCCTTTTACATCCGGACCGGCAAAAAGACAGGGAAACGCGAGATTGAACTGGCTGTCATATTCCGCAGGCCCTATCAGGAAGTAGAGCCCAACATACTAATCATAAAGATTCAGCCCACAGAAGGCGTCTATCTGCAGTTTAATATCAAACGTCCCGGTGATTCTGAGGATATCATACCGGCCAAGATGGATTTCTGCCAGAACTGCAGCCTGATTCATCAGCTCAATACCCCTGAGGCCTATGAACGTCTTATCACTGCCTGTATGGCAGGTGAACGCTCCTGGTTCTCACAATGGGACCAGATAGAGTTTAGCTGGAATTACATCAGCCATCTGAAGGAACTTCACGCCGCAAAGCGGCTGCCGGTGTATCCTTACAGGCCCGGAACCCGTGGACCGGCTGAAGCGGACCGGATGCTGGAACAATATGGGCATAGCTGGCTGTAGGTGTCTGAAAACGGCTGCAGGGGCTTCAGGCGTCTTAGACAGCTTTAAACGGCAGCAGACCACAGGAGGCACAATATGTACAGTAAAGAAGAACAGAAAAAAGCGGCTGCCTGGCAGGCGGCCATGGAGGTAGAGGATAACATGGTGTTGGGCCTCGGAACCGGTTCAACTGTATATTATCTCATGGAAAAACTGTCCGAACGAATCCGCGGCGGACTGAATGTCCATGGGGCAGCCACTTCTCTTGAGACGGAAGGCTTGGCCCGCCGTTTGGGCATCCCCCTTATCTCCCTGGAGGATGCCCGGACCATACACCTGGCTATCGACGGGGTGGACGCCATTGACCCGGATTTCTATTCCATTAAGGGCGGAGGCGGTGCCCTGTTCCGTGAAAAGATCATCGCCTGCAAGGCCCGGCGGGTCATATGGATTATGGACCAGAGCAAGCTTGTACATTCCCTGAGCGGATGTGTGCTGCCTGTGGAGGTTCCTGCTTTTGCAGTTCCCTATGTGGAGGAACAGGTAAGGGAAGCAGGGTTTATACCGAAGCTGAGGATAAAAAACGGGACAGTATTTGACACAGACACCGCCAGCCATATCCTGGATCTGACAGGAGGCGTTGAAATGGATTACCCCATGGCAGCGGTTCGTCTCAAATCCATGACCGGTGTCTTGGAAACAGGGCTGTTCGGTGATATCTGCGAAAAAATCATAGTGGGAACGGAAAACGGAACCCAAGAACGCTTCCATAATTGAACTACACAGACAGAAACTAGCGCTCCCAGACACACCAGAAAAATCCCGGACTCTGCATCATACAGAATCCGGAATCTTTTAATATACATATCTGAATAATCTCATCAGCTAATATCCAACAATCATTAATCATCAAACCATTCATCAATCCGTCTATGCCGACTTTGCCCTTGCAGCTGCCTTATCCTCCAGCTTGGATACAAACACCGTGCCTGCAAGATCTCCCAGGCAGTTGTTGGTGGTGGTTCCCATGTCAAACAGGCGGTAGAATGCAGCTATGATTCCTACAATCTCTGTAGGCAGGCCAAAAGCAGTTACCATGACCAGCAGCTTTACGATGCCGCTTCCCGGGATACCGCCGCCGCCAGTGGAAAGAATAGCTGACATCAGTATGATCTTCACCATGGTTCCCAGAGTGACAGGAACACCGATGGTCTGACTGATAAACAGGATGACACAGCCGTACAGGATAACGCTGCCGTCATAGTTCATCTGTGAGCCCAGGGGTACGGTGAAGCCGGAAATAGTCTCCGGAACATTGAATTTCTCCTTGGCCACTTTAATATTAATCGGAATGGCAGCCACACTGGAGCAGGTGGAAATGGTGTATACCCACAGCTCCGCACTGTCCTTTAAAAACTTAAGAGGATTGATTCCTGCGGTCACCCAGATAACTGTGCAGTAAACCAGTACCACATGCACCAGGCAGGCCAGATAATAGGTGCCTACCAGGGTTGCCATGCTGGTAAAGATGCCGGCTCCGTACTTTCCGAAGGAATCTCCCATCAGGAAGAATACGCCGATTGGAGATACCAGCATAATCATGTTAATCAGTGAAAATACCATATCATTGAGCACGTTCATGCCCTTGATAGCCTTCTCCTTGTGCTCCGGATTCTTCATCCTTAAAATCGCCACGCCCAGCAGAATCGCGATGACTACGGTCTGAAGGATATTGCCGTCCGCAAAGGTCTGGATAATATTGGATGAGAACATTCCTGTGAAGAAATCAGCTACCGTGATGTCCGCGCTGCCCGTTACTTCCTTGGATGCCAGTCCTGTAAAATTAGCTATGGTGCCCGGCTTTACAATGGATGTAACCAGGATGCCGATGGCGCAGGCAACCAGTGTGGTGATAACATAATACGCCATAATGCGGAAGCTGATTCTTCCCAGTGTCTTCATATCCTTCTGTGAAACAACACCCGTCACAATGGTAACAAGCACCATTGGCACAACAATCATTTTAATACAATTCAGCCAGATAGTTCCGATAAATCCAACTTTAGTCATTGGTTCCCCGATGACAATTCCCAAAACCGCTCCCAGCAGCATAGCTGCAAATATCTGCGTGGATAAACCTATCTTTTTACCAGCTATCTTCATATGTCAAATCCCCCTTTATCGTAAAGAATCCAGTTCACGTATAATCGCTACCGCTTTTTCCGTATCCTCCCTTGAAATATCTCTGTAAAATACCAGTCTTACCTTATCCTTTAACACCGGCTTGATTAATAACCCCTTTTCGGCCGCCTTGCCGCAGTACTCCCCTGGTGTAAGGCCCAGTCCATTGGCATCCAGGACAATGATATTGCTCATGACCTTCCCATATACCTTTGTGTTCTTTAAATCCTTTAGCTGCTCAGCCGCATAGGCAGCATTGGCGTTATCCTCTGCCAGCCGCTCAATGTTGTGCGTGAGGGCATACATTCCAGGCGCTGCAATCACGCCTGCCTGCCTCATGGCTCCGCCTAAAAGCTTTCTCTTGTCCCTGATCTTCATGGAAAACGCTTCAGAACAGCATACCAGGGAACCGATAGGCGCCCCCAGCCCCTTTGAGATGCAGAACATCACCGAATCCACATATTTGCACATTTCCCGCGCTTCCACGCCCAGGGCCACCACTGCATTGAACATCCTGGCTCCATCCATGTGGACAGGGACCCCAAACTCCTTTGCCAGCTCATGAATCGCTTTCATCCTCTCTAACGGGACACAGGTACCGCCTGAAAAATTGTGAGTATTTTCGATACACAGCAGGGCAATCTCCTGGCTCTCCAAAATGCGGCGCATGTCGTCAAGGTCCGGCAGGTTATCCTGGTCCAATTTATACGTAACCGGTTCAAGCTGCCCGATGGATGGGTCAAATACCACCTTCTCGCTTAAGTAAATATGCTGCATCTCATCTACCATCACCTTCTGGCCGGGCCTGCAATAAGCCAGAATAGCAGATGTGTTGCCCTGTGTTCCTGACGGGAACAATACAGCCGCCTCTTTTCCTGTCATCTCTGCCGCCAGGTCCTCCAGTTCATTGACTGCCAGATCCTCTCCCCTTCCTTTGGAATCCGTCCTTCCGTCATCCCCCAGCTTTGCCTCCAGTATGGTCTCCAGCATTTCCCTGGTTGGCATACTGATAGTGTCACTTCTCAAATCTACCATTTCATTCCCTCCTTAATGGTTATATGGTATTAATAAGCAATATTTATGCCATTTTTCTTCTTTGGTATGGAAAATACGAAAAAACAGCTATATTCAGAGATATTTTTACTAATATCTGCAAAATATAGCTGTTTTTTGAGGTTTTCTGATTCAATAATTGATAGAGGGATGGAGATATATCCCAGTTTATGTAATTTTTTTCCATTGAACGTTTTCTGTCATGTGTCGCAGATTATATCAAAAGTGTCGCACAGCAACATATAAGACGCTTTCTGCGACACGAGATACGACTTTGTATGCGACATGATATACAGAATTATATGTGGCATAATATACGGCACTATTTACAGCATTATATACGGCACACTATCTACAGCATTATATACGGCACACCATCTATAGCATTATATACAGCACACTATCTACGGCATTATATACGGCACACTATCTACAGCATTATATACAGCACACTATCTACGGCATTATATACAGCACACTATCTACGGCATTATATACGACACACTATCTACGGCATTATATACGGCACACTATCTACAGCATTATATACAGCACACTATCTACGGCATTATATACGGCACACTATCTACAGCATTATATACAGCACACCATCTACAGCATTATATACAGCACACCATCTACAGCATTATATACGGCACACTATCTACAGCATTATATACGACACACTATATACGGCATTATATACAGCATTACCACTGGTACAACATTCACTATGCCTTTCTATACTGTGCGTGCCGCATAAAACCATGGACCGTTACTCCATTCCGAATTTTTTGATATACCTCCAAATCGTACTTCTGTGTATTCCAAGAATCCGGGCGGCTTTTGTTTTATTGCCTCCGGCCTGCTCCATAGCCTGGGCCAAACACTCTTCAGTTATTTCCCTGCTTATATTCTCCTGACCCGGTTCCTCCTGACTTCTGTTTACGCGGCCTTTAGTTGCTTTGTAATTCCCTATTCCATTACTTCCCGGAAAGCCGCTGCTATTTCCCCTCTGCTCCATTTCGCAAGGCGGTTCATAGTTTTGAATCACATAGCCAGCAGCTTCCCCTGATATGACAGAGGAATCGCATATGATACGCACCTTCTCCATAAAATGCCTCAGCTGGCGGGCGTTTCCCGGCCATCCGTAAGAGGTAAGCACCTTCTCTGCCGCAGGGGTAAGGCAGCATTTTCCCCCGCTTTCCCTGAGAAACAGATTGGCCAGATCAGGAATATCCTCAACCCGTTCCCTGAGCGGCGGTATCTTTAGGGTCAGCACATTAAGACGGTAAAATAAGTCCTCCCTGAATTTGTGCTCACCTACCAGCTCCATCAGGTTTTTGTTGGTCGCTGCAAATATCCTGATATTCACGGGAAAAACCCGGTCGCCGCCCAGACGCATGACCTTACGCTCCTGCAAAACACGCAGCAGCCTGCTCTGAAGGGACATGGGCATTTCCCCTATCTCATCCAGGAAAATGGTCCCATTGTGAGCCAGCTCAAAGAGCCCCATCTTTCCGCTGCGCCTGGCGCCGGTAAAGGCACCATCATCATATCCAAAAAGCTCACTCTCCAGAATTCCCTCGGGAAGAGCCGCACAGTTTACAGCAACAAAAGGACCGTTTCTGCGGCTGCTGGCATTGTGCATGCTCTGGGCAAACATCTCCTTACCGGAACCCGTCTCACCCAGCAAAAGTACAGTCAGGTCCGTATGGGCGTACCTCTTTGCATGCTGGATGCACTGATTCATCTGCTGGCTGCTTCCGCATATATCCTTAAATGAATAGGTGGCCTGAAATCCCTTGATGCCTTTATCCCTGATTTTATGTTCCCCTCTGGTGATGGTTCCCGCATCATTGAAGGTGATAGCCGCACCCAATATCTCTCCATTTTTATATGTTAAGGGAATCATATCATAAAGAATATCAGCCCCATTAATGGAACCTGTCTCCTGTATGATTTCCTCTCCTGTTGCCAATACATCATGGACTGCCTCAAAGGCGGGCAGCACCTCTGTTATGGGCGTATCGTAAACCAGCCCGCCCGGATTTGGCAGGTAAGGCTTGGCAACACGGTTCATCCAGGTAATATTTCCTTTTATGTCAACTGCTACATACTTTTCATTGGTGGTATTGAGAATGGTCTTAAGCTCCTCTGCCTTTCTGGTAGCAGCCTTGACCGTGGCAATCAGCTTCTCTGCTTCCTGACACGCATAGGACAATGACTTGTCCGTCAGCTCAATGCGGACTGCGGGCAGTCCCAATTCTCTGGCATAACGTGTCTGGATAAGCCCGCCCACAATCACGTCTACCCCTTCATTTTTAAGCTTCTGGATTTGATGGTACGTATCATCTTCATCCACGGCAAATATCTGCCGTATGCTTACATTCAGAATGGGATTTAAACGCTCCAGACCGCTGAGAAGGTTGTTATAGCCAATGACCCCGATGTTCCTTCCATAGCTGCTGGCCTCAATCAGGGTGTCTGCCATATCCTCAAAGGGGATGGGTATCTCCACCACCGGCAGGTCCACCACCCTGCGGATCCGCAGCGCCGCGAATCAGAGA
>OCAE01000577.1_pt1 | contig 22128 bp, 18 predicted proteins | sample 1495581 | NCBI WGS metagenome assembly OCAE01 (sample SAMEA2580278, study PRJEB22360) | human gut metagenome | biome: human gut; feature: human-associated habitat; material: faeces | place: Denmark | collected 2008/2010 | reverse complement strand
GAACATTATCCGCAGCACAGGCAGCCATGGCATAGCGGGTTTCATGGGTGGCGGAGCCGATATGCGGCATCAGCACGACATTATCCAGCGACAGCAGCGGTGAATCCGGCGGCAGCGGTTCCTGTTCAAAAACATCCAGACCGGCGGCGAGGATCGTTTTATCTTTCAGCGCCTGTGCCAGCGCGACTTCGTCGATCACGGCACCGCGCCCGATATTGACCAGAATGGCACTGCGTTTCATTTTCTCAAACTGTTCGAGACCGAATAAATGGCGGGTTTCCGCTGTCAGCGGCAGGGTGATACAGACAAAATCCGATTCTGCCAGCAGGGCATCCAGCGAACGGTACTCCGCCTGATACGCTTTTTCGGTTTTTTCATGGCGGGAGCGGGCATTGTAGAGCACTTTCATGCCGAATCCGCAGTGCGCCCGGCGCGCCAGTGCATCACCGATGCGGCCCATGCCGGCAATCCCCATCGTTTTATGGTGGACGTCACAACCGTACCAGTCCGGCGTGATACTTTCTCTCCATTCGCCGCGTTTTACCCGCTCTGAGCTGATGATCATTTTCCGTGCAGTCGCCAGCACCAGCGCCATGGTGGCGTCGGCAACGGTTTCGGTCAGGACATCCGGGGTATGCATCAGCACCATATTCCGCGCACTGAGGGCAGAGACATCAAAATTGTCATAACCGACAGTGATGGTGGACGCCACCCGCAGTTTAGGAGCCATTGCCAGAAAACGGGCATCAATTTTCCCGCCGGAGCCGAGGATAGCATCCGCTCCGGCCAGCAGCGGTTTCACTGACGGGTCAATGTCCGGATCAATTTCCGGCACGCGCTGAACATTGCATTCAGCGGACAGGCGGGTGAGGATGTCGTCAGGAATATCGCGGTAAACAAGAACGGATGGTTTCATCATGACCTCTCTGAGTGAAAAACTCACAAAATAATCTCTCTTTGATAGTATGATCATTATCACTATATTAACAATAAATCTGACACTGCATCCGAAAGGCGTTATCCCATGATAAAAATGCAAAAAAGCCACTGGCTGTCCGGCTTTCAGTGGTATTTCTTTATTTTCTGCAATACGGTGCTGATCCCGCCGACACTGCAATCTGCGTTTCATCTTTCTGATGCCGCCACGCTGACTATCACACAATACAGTTTTATTGCCACCGCGCTCGGCAGCCTGGTGCAGGTGTTTACCGGTCACCAGCGTGCGATTATGGAAGGGCCGACCGGCCTGTGGTGGGCCACCATTCTGGGGATCGCCGTGGCGGAAGCCTCTTTCGGCACCTCTGCGGGCGTGACCGGCGCAAACCTTGCTATCGGGATTGCCTGTGCGGGACTTATCACGCTGGTGATTGGTTTTACCGGCGCAGGAGCCCGTATCGCCCGGATTTTTAACCCGGCGGTGATGGCAGTGTTTATGTTTATGATAGGCGCGCAGCTGGTCTCCATTTTTCTGAAGGGGATGCTGGGACTGCCGTTCGGTATTATGCCGCCGGATGCCACCGTGAATTACCCGGTCTTTTTCCTCGCGCTGGCAACGCTGATCCTGGTGCTGGGCGTGATTGTGTATGCCCCGGTATCGGTGGCCAAATATGCGCTGCTGATTGGCGTGTTGCTGGGCTGGGGAGCTTACGTGCTGCTGTTCTCCCCGCCGGGACGGGACGTGGCATCCGCATCATGGGAATTTCTGCCGCTCGGCAGCACTGACGGGTTTGAATTCCGCTGGGGTGTGATCATTACCTGTATCCTGACCGGGTTGCTGAATATCAGTAATACCTTCGGTGCGATCCGTTCGACGGATGTGTTTTACATGGATAAATTGCAGGAAAATAATGTCCTGTTCCGGCGCAGTTTTATTGTCACCGGCTCGGTGACGCTGCTGACCGCACCGCTGGCGGTAGTGCCGTTTGCACCGTTTGTCTCTTCGGTGGGGTTAATCACGCAGACCAATGACAGCAGCCGGACATCGCTGGTGGTTGGCAGTGTGCTGTTTCTGCTGATGGGGCTGATCCCGCCGGTGACACTTTTCTTCAGCGGGTTGCCGCTCGCCATCGGCAGTGCCGTGATGCTGGCGACCTATCTGCCGCTGATGTTTTCCTCACTGGCGTTCGTGGATAAAATTTCCCTGAATGCGCGCAATATTTACAGATTGGCGATCCCGCTGTTTGTGGGTATTTTTCTGATCAATCCGCCCGCCGTCTTTATCAGCGACCTGCCGGTACTGCTGCGTCCGATGCTGGGGAACGGCATGCTGGTGGCTATTTTGCTGGCGGTGTTGTCAGAAAGTCTGGTGCGTTGGGATAAGGTAAAGTAACGCTATTCTGCGGCATTTTTCCGGATGCGCGGGAAACTGTGATAAACTTTGTGTCTGTTCCGGCTCCGGAAAATGCACTGACAAAAGGATATTTATGACGCACAAACTCTGGCTGGCAACCGCACTGCTTCCGATTTTGCTCAGCGGTTGTGCCGCGCCCCTGCCACCGGCGCAGACACAGGAAAACTGTCCGGATTTCACCGGTGTTTATCAGCTGCCGCTGCAGGGGGAGTCACAGAATATCGCCCTGACGCTGCTGGATAAATCCACCAACCAGTATGGTGTGGCAGTAAAAGATAAAAACGGCGTCGATCATTTCACCTCACGTCCGTATCAGGGCGATATGGTGCGGATGGATAAAAAAGAGATGAACGGCCAGCTGGCATGCAGTGTGATGATCGACCAGGTGGGGCTGATTAAGCAGGTTGAAAAGGGCGGCCCGATGCCGGGCTTCCCGGGGATTGCCCGCAACGATGACATTAAAATGGCCACCGGCTATGCGCTGTTTATTTTCAGTCCGCAGGGGATTGATTTTATTAATCTGATCAAAACTTCCGACGCAGTACCGGCGGAGTTGCAGCCGCCGCGCTTCTGAGTGTACACGCGTCATCCTTCCGTCCATAGCTGTGTTGGCTGCAACGGGTCCTGCAGCCCCGGGTTGATAACGAAAGAGGTGGATTGTGACGCCGGTGATTCCGGCGATAACCGGTAAAAATGAAAAGTCGCTGTGAATACGTCCCTGTAAGCTCAGGCTCGCCATCCATGGCTCGCATGCTTTTCATTTCTTTACCGGCCATCACCCTGTTACATAAAGTCAGAAGGTCATTAATGCAAAAAGCCACCGTCAGGTGGCTTTGCTGTATCTTAAGAATAATCAGATATTCTCAACGGACTGTTCACCGCGTTCCAGCGCGGTTTGCGCGGTCGGGGCATCGGCTATTTTCCGTTCTTCTGCTGTCAGGGTTTTCTCATAACGACTGTATTTCCACCAGGCGTAGCCCAGGAAAATCAGTATTCCGCTGACGTTATAGAACAGGATGGTGGCAATATTGGCACCGGTCGGGAACGTGGAGGCCAGGAAGCCGATAGTGAAAATCACAATCAGCAGGGAAACCACCGCAATCCCTGTGGTGCGTGAGCCCATGCGGAAATCACGCGGGATATGATCCAGTTTGCGGCGCAGATTCAGATACGCCAGCATGATAAACAGCGGCGGCAGCATAGACGCGGCGGCGGTCATGTTAATGACAGTATTCATCAAATCCTGAACGGTATCGGAGCCGAGCGTCGGGATAAACATCAGCGGGATCACAATCAGGAACTGAATCCAGGCGGCACGTGCCGGAACACCGTGTTTGTTCAGCTCAACAGTTTTGGCACCAAAGACACCTTTCGGGATCTCAGCAAAGAAGATTTTGACCGGCGCTGCCGTCCACATCAGCAGAGAGCCGAACATGGCGGGGAAAGAGACCACCCCGACAAAGCGGTTCATCAGGATCGCCGGCAGACCGAAATAGGTGGATAACCCTTCAAAGACCTGTACAGAGCCGCCGGTAAACTTCAGTGCTTCACGCGGTACAAACACGTTGATCACCACCGAAGAGACGGAATAGAGCAGACCGATGAATAATCCGGCAATAATGATCACCTTTACGAATGCTTTACTGCCGCCTTTGACGTCATTCACATATACGGCAACAGATTCCGCGCCTCCGGCCGCCATAAAAATCCACGCGGTGATCCCGAGGAATGCCCAGTTAAAGTTCGGCGTCATGGCTTCCACGGTGATCGGATCAGCAGGCTGTATTCCGCCGACAAGTGCAATACCGGCCAGTGCGATATAGGAGAAGGTCAGCAACAGCATCATCGAAGACGTGACAGAGGTCATCGGCCCCAGCAGTTTTGCCCCGTTGGTGGAAACGTAAGTGGAGAATGCAAACAGTATGGTACTGAGCAGTGCGGTGGTGACCGGCGTAAAGATATATTCATAGCCGAGGAACGCGTAAGAGGCATAGGCGATAACACGCGGCAGCAGTGAGGTGAAGAAAAACAGGTTCACAAACCAGTAGGTATACGCGGCGAGAAAAGCCCAGCGGCCGCCGAGGGCACTGCGCACCCAGGCGTACACACCGGCTTCGGAGTTTTTATTCAGGGAGACGAACTCCGCGATAATCAGACAGAACGGAATAAAGTAGAAAATCGTGGCGATAAAGAACATCGGTGCGGAGGCCAGTCCGAGTTCGATATTATTATTAATAACATTATTAAAACTGTATACAGCGGCAAAGGTCATGGACAGCAGTCCGAACTTGCCGATGGTATTACGCGCGGATGTGGACATAGCGTTCTCCGTGGATCTCGACGCGGGCGGGTACAGAGCCCTGTTTTATCGGGTGAAGGCGGGGTGGTTCCCCGCACATTTATTTATTAACTATTTATTCAGGAAATAACCGTCTTCAATGGTTACGGTAAGCACCACTTTGCGCACATCACCGGTGCTGGTGAACCGGTATGCTTCGTGATTTTCACACACCAGCACATTGCCGGATTTACAGAGCAGGGTTTCTCCGTTACCGCGCAGGGTTTCGCGGTCCGTTTCATCACAGTAGGTATTCACCGGAGTCAGGGCGGATTTGGCGGCATACTCCACGTTTTCCTCCCCTTCCAGCCAGTAATGCACCTGAAAATAGCGGCGTTTGCCGAGGAAATCCGGCTGCGGGTCTGCCTTTGTCTGAAGGCGGTATACCAGGGAATCACCGACAGAATAGGTCACATCAGGATGAATGGACGGCAGGTTATTGATGGCCTCAATACAACGCTGCCATTTTTTGCCCTGACGGAAAAAACGCTGAAAATCCGTTAAATCAGTAAACAGGATCATGCCCGGCCCCCTGAGTGTGTTTCGCCTGAAAAATGCAGTGTTGCCAGTGTTTCCGCGCGGCAGTCGCCTTCGGTAAACGGCAGCAGAGTGAATCCGAAACGGAACGGCCGGAAATAGACGCGGTAACTGTCGAGGACTTCACTGCCCCAGGAGTTAGAGCCCAGCCCGGTCAGGGCATGATCAAGGTTCAGCGTGATATGACCGTCCGGCTGCCATTCATGCTGATGTTGTGCGCGGTGGAGCTCTTCCCCCCGGCACGGCCAGCAGCTGAAATTAATCGGCTGATCAGGACGCACAAACAGGCCGCTGCCGTGATTGTCCGTCAGCGCCAGCCAGCGGGTGTCCTGATGGTTGCCGTTGTTCTGCGGGAACGGGTAATTGACAAACAGGTCACTGACCGGTGACTGATAGCGACCGATAAGGTTGGCTTTGCAACTGTCCGCGTAGTTCTCGCCCGGTCCGCGTCCGTAGTATTCCGCGTGGTCAAAACGGGCGTCGATACCCATATCCATGCCGATGCACGGGATCACATGCGGATAATCGCCGTACGGCTCGCCGCTGAGTGTTACCGCAACATGGCCGTCCGGTGCAATGCTGTAGCGGTAAGTGCAGCGCATGCCGAAATCAAATACCGGCGGGGCAACCACGGAATTCACCGTGACAATCACATGACCGTTTTCCTGTATCATTTCCATCCCCCGGAAATGTTCCTGCATGATTTGCAGGTGTGCCGGATGCCATAAACCTTCATATTCCTGTTTATGGTTATCAATCATCGGTTTAAAGAAACGCATCCGTGGTGCGGCGGTGAGCAGGGATTGCCCGTGGTTTTCCCAGTGAATTAATTTTCCGTCGGTTTTTGAGAAGGTGAGGGTAAAATCACAACCGAGGATATGCATTTCCAGCCGTTCGTCACAGACTGTCAGCGGCGCGGCATCATGGCGGATAAACGGCAGCACCGGTGCGGATGCCGCCGCCAGCGGGAACTGATAAACCGCGATTTCATGTCCGGCAGCACTGTAGCGGGTGGCATTCAGACGGGTGACGATGATATTGACAAACATTTCGCGTCCATCCGCAGCCGGTAAGTTCAGGGCAACGCGGGCACTTTCGCAGGAGGCGAGTTCAGGCAGCGATAAAATTTCACTGTGAATAATATCGCCGTCAGCACTATATTCAGCGCGGATCTGACATTCCGCCAGTGTGCTGAACCAAAAACGGTTTTCAATGGTGATTTCGCCGCTGTTCGCATCAAAATCGCGCACTTTCACTGGTGCGATAACCTGCTTGTACTCTTTCAGCCCGGCGGACGGGGTTTGATCCGGGAAAATCAGACCATCCATACAGAAGTTATAGTTATTCGGGTAATCGCCGTAGTCACCGCCGTATTTATAGAACGGACGACCCTGTTCATCCTGCGCCAGAATACCGTGATCACACCATTCCCAGACAAAATGTCCCTGAATGGCATCATGACGGTCAAACACCGCCTGGTATTCACTCAGTCCGCCCGGGCCGTTGCCCATGGCGTGGGCATATTCACAGATAATGCGCGGTTTCGGGTGCGGATATTCACCAAATTCATTCATCATCGGTACGCGGGAATACATGGTGCTGATGATATCCACTACATCGGCATCACGATCTTCTTCATAGTGGATCAGGCGGGAGTCATCAATGGCTTTTGCGGCATCATACATGGCGCGGATATTACAGCCGTAACCGGATTCATTACCGAGCGACCACATAATCACGGACGGGTGGTTTTTCTGTGCATGCACCTGGCGGCGGATGCGATCGACATACACCGGCTCCCAGGACGGGTCATCGGTGATCTGACTGAGATTACCGACGTTGGCAAAACCGTGGGTTTCCACATCGGTTTCCGCCATCACAAATAAACCGTAAATATCACACAGCTCGTAAAAACGCGGATCGTTCGGGTAGTGGGCGGTACGGACGGCATTGATATTGTGCTGCTTCATCAGCCGCAAATCCTGCTCCATCCGGCGGATACCGACAGCACGGCCTTTGTGTTCATCATTATCGTGACGGTTGACGCCGTGTAATTTCACATAATGATTATTGATATAAAACAGGCCGTTGCGGATTTTAATATCGCGGAATCCCACGCGCTGCGGGATCACACTGAGCAGGTTGCCGTTGCTGTCCGACAGGCGGATCAGCAGGTGATACAGATACGGATCTTCCGCACTCCAGCAGCGCGGGGAATCCATATCCGCGGTGAATGTAACGGTCTGCTCACCGGCTGTCAGGGTTGTTTTCTGCGAAAAACAGACGGTGCTGCCGTCATATAAAACAGCCTCAATCTGCATCCCTTCTGCAGAACCGGCAATGTCCGCAGAGGCGGTTAGCCGGGCGCTGCGGTAATCCGGCGCAAAATCAGTTCGGACAGTCAGGTCACGGACATGTACCGGTGGCTGTACTATCAGGTACACATCGCGGAAAATTCCCGCCATCCACCACATATCCTGGTCTTCAATATAGGTGCTGTCTGCCCACTGCATGACACGGACCGATAACAGGTTTTCCCCGGTGCTGACAAAGGCGGTGATATCAAATTCAGCGGTCAGGCGGCTGCCTTTGCTGAACCCGGCATAGTGTCCGTTCACATAGACTTCAAAATAGGTTTCAACGCCGTCAAATTTAATAATGACCTGCTGTTGTGACCCGTTTTCATCCAGCGTAAACATGCGCTGATAGGCACCGGTCGGGTTATCTGACGGGACAAACGGCACATCAATCGGGAACGGCCAGCCTTCATCGGTATACTGAAGCTGTCCGTGGCCTTCCATCTGCCACATATTCGGGACAGTGATGGATGACCATTCTGTCATTGGCGTGTGATAAAACGTCTCCGGTACGCGCAGCGGATGGTCAAAATAGCGGAACTGCCATTGCCCGCTGAGCAGTTTAAAGCCCTGACTCAGCTCACGCTGATACGTGCGTGCGGCGGCATCGTTATCATAGGCAAAGAAATAGGCACGCGGCGGCAGGCGGTTTTCATGCAGCAGGGTGTAGTTTTCCCAGTTATTCACAGAAGCTCCTTCTTTATAGTCAGCAATCACTGCGGGCTATCGGATGAGATCAATCATTAACGGGATATTAGTAAAAGTTTTACTAAAAACCACACAGTAAAACTAAGATATTTAACCTGATCACATAATCCGCACATCAGCGGCACAATCTTGTGAGCTGAAACGCTAAATTGTGTAAAAGGTGGTCATTTTTGCAGGAGGTAAATTTTACTGAAAGAAAAACGGCTGCCAGGAAAGGCAGTCGTCAGAATCTTACAGAAGGTATGTTACTTCGTGGTGCCGCGCAGAATAAGGCGGGAAGCGGCAAAGACCTGGAGCGGTTCCTGCCGTCCGTCACGCAGACGTTCAAACAGCAGATTTACGCCCTGGCTGCCCATCACCTCGGAGTGAATGCGGACGGTTGACAGAGACGGAATGGTAAATTTAGCGGTCGGGATATCATTGACACTGATAAGGGCGATATCCTCCGGGATAGCAATATGCTGTTCATGCAGGGCGCGCAGTACGCCGATAGCAATGGAGTCAGAGGCGACAAACAGCGCCTTCGGGTAGCTCTCTTTGGTCAGCATCTCTTTCGCCAGCGCATAACCGGACGCGCTGGAGAAATCCCCGCGATAGATATCTTCCCCGCGCACCACACCGCGCAGTGAGCCGTATTCCGTAAAAGCAACCTCGCGGATATCTGCCGCCGCCGGGGAGTCTTGTCCGCCGATAAAACCTATCCGGTCATACCCCTGTGCAATAAAGAAATCGGTCACGGATTGCGCAATATACGCGAGGTCAATATCCACCGCGTCATAATCACTCTGGCGATCACTGAAATCGACAAAACAGACCGCAGAGCAGAGTGCCTGAACCTCTGTCAGTACTGCGCGGGCGCCGTGTCCGATCAGCAGCACGCCGTCCGGGCGGGAAACCGTCTCCGGCAGATTGTTTTCATAAGCGTGTGTCAGCTCAATACCCAGCCGTTCACTCTGCAATTCAATGCCGTGACGGATGGAAAGATAGTAAGGATCATTAATTTCCGCTGTTTTCGGATAGCTGTAAACCGCCAGAAAATGCAGACGCTGTGTCTGACGTTTGCCGGGAGAGTGACGGCGCTGCGCGGAAACGGTGTACTCAAGCTGCTCTGCGATTTCCAGAATACGCAGCTTGGTTTCTTCTTTCACACTGAGTGTCGGATCATCATTGAGCACCCGGGACACGGTCGCGAGTGAGACACCGGCTTGCCGGGCGATATCTTTTAGCGTGGCCATTCTTTTGTTCTTTCTCCTCCGGCCGGGAACTGCGGCAGGGCAACAGGCTTAATTCAGGCGGTAATACCTGGTTATAGTAGCACAGAAACTTTTAGTAAAAACCATTCAGCGCATTAGTGTAAACGTTTACACAAATACGATCGCTGTCACGGACTCAAATAGTATTCATGGTTAGAATCTTCCCCGTCCTCACGTTATACTTTGGTTTTCTCTGAATACATTACAAAGCCTGAGAGGTATATGTGGAAATTCTTGTCACCGGCGGTATGGGCTATATCGGCAGGGCTACCCTCGGACACCCGGTGAAAGAACCAGCCATACCTGCGTACAGCTGATGAATGCAGGCATGACTCCGGTTATTGTGGATAATCTGTGTAACGCCAATGCCAAAGTTCTGGCGCGGATCACTGCAATTACCGGAAAAGAACCTGTGTTTTATCAGGGCGATATCCGTGATGAAGCCTTTCTTGACAGCGTGTTTGCCAAACACCGCATCGACGCGGTCATTCACTTCGCGGGCCTGAAAGCCGTGGGTGAATCCGTGGAAAAACCGGTTGAGTATTATGACAATAATATTAACGGTACGCTGGTTCTCCTGCGCAGCATGAAGCGGGCGCAGGTAAAACGGATTATTTTCAGCTCTTCCGCGACGGTTTACGGCGATCCGGCCAGTGTGCCGATCACCGAAGAATCCGCTATCGGCAACACCACAAACCCTTACGGGACCAGTAAATACATGGTTGAGCGCATTCTGAATGATGTGCTGATCGCGGATAATGACTGGTCTGTATCACTGCTGCGTTATTTCAATCCGGTCGGGGCGCATCCGACAGGTACGATGGGTGAAGATCCGAAAGGTATCCCGAATAACCTGACGCCGTATATTACTCAGGTTGCTATCGGTCGCCGTGAAAAAGTCAGTATCTATGGAAACGATTACCCTACACCTGACGGTACTGGGGTGCGTGATTATATTCATGTGATGGATCTGGCGGACGGTCATGTTGCGGCACTGAAAACCGTGGCACAGTCTTCCGGGCTGCATATCTATAACCTGGGCACCGGTAAAGGCACCAGTGTGCTGGAAATGATCGCGGCGTTCAGTAAAGCGGCCGGTAAACCGATCCCGTATGCGATTTGTGACCGCCGGCCGGGCGATATCGCCGAGTGCTGGTCCAGTCCGGAAAAAGCCGCCCGCGATATGCAGTGGCGCGCTGTCCGTACTGTTGATGATATGGCGCAGGACGCCTGGCGCTGGCAGCAGCAGAACCCGGAAGGTTACGCAGACTGACGGAAGACGAAAACCGGTAACGCCTGAGGACAATCATCGCTAACCCGTTTCATCGTCAGAGAGAATTGTGTCTATGATGACTTTTGATCCGTCCGATTGCCCTCACCGCCGCTATAACCCGTTAACGGGACAGTGGATTTTAGTCTCTCCTCACCGGGCAAAGCGCCCGTGGCAGGGGAGAGATGAAGTCGCTGATGTGGCAGACTTACCGGCTTATGACCCGGACTGCTTTTTGTGTCCGGGAAATACCCGGGTAAGCGGCGATATGAATCCTGCTTACACCGGCACCTATGTGTTTCAGAATGATTTCTCCGCGCTGAGACCGCAGCCCTGCACGCAGCCGGAAAATACACATCCGTTATTTCAGACACAGGCCGTCAGCGGACTGAGCCGTGTGCTCTGTTTCTCCCCCGATCACAGTAAAACCCTGCCCGAACTGCCGGTGACACAAATCCGTGCGGTCATTGATACCTGGCAGGCGCAGGCACAGGAACTGGGGGAAAAATATCTCTGGGTTCAGCTGTTTGAAAACAAAGGGGAGCTGATGGGCTGTTCGCAGCCGCATCCGCATGGTCAGATCTGGGCCAGTGACTTTCTGCCCGATGCGCTGAGCCGCAAAGACGTACTGCTGCGCGACTATTCCCGGCAGCACGGCAGTAACCTGCTGCTGGATTACGCACAGGCGGAACTGAAAGACGGCAGCCGTATTGTAACGGAAACGGCGCACTGGCTGGCGATGGTGCCATACTGGGCAGCGTGGCCGTTTGAAACCATGCTGCTGCCGAAACACCGCGTTATCACCCGGATGGATGCCATGACAGAGGCGGAGCGGGATGATCTTGCCGTTGCACTGAAAAAACTCACCAGCCGCTACGATAACCTGTTCCGCTGTGCTTTCCCGTACTCGATGGGCTGGCATTTTGCGCCGTATTTTCAGCAGGGCGAACCGCTGGATCACTGGCAGTTACATGCGCTCTATTATCCGCCGCTGCTGCGTTCCGCAACCGTGCGCAAATTTATGGTCGGTTATGAAATGCTGGCGGAAAGCCAGCGCGACCTGACACCGGAGCAGGCCGCAGAACGGCTGCGTGCGGTCAGCGACCACCATTTTAAAATCCCTTTATAATCTGAGGTTTACGATGAAAACAGTTATCAGCAAGGCACAGAATGCCTTTGAGCAGTGCTTCGGCGCATCCCCTGACATGCTGATTCAGGCACCGGGCCGCGTGAATCTGATTGGCGAACATACAGATTATAACGACGGTTTTGTTCTGCCGTGTGCTATCGATTTCGGCACGGTGACAGCCGCTTCGCGGCGTGATGATCAGAAGGTCTGTGTGGTGGCGGCGGACTATGATAATGATCGTGATGAGTTTGATCTCTCACAGCCGATCGAATACCGCGACAATAAATTGTGGGCGAATTATATCCGCGGCGTGATCAAATACCTGGCGGAGCGCGGTTTTGTGTTCGGCGGGATGAATATTGCGGTCAGCGGCAATGTGCCGCAGGGCGCGGGTCTGAGCAGTTCCGCCTCACTGGAGGTAGTGATCGGTCAGACCGTCAAAGCCCTGTATGATTTACCGGTCAGCCGGGAAACCATTGCCCTGAACGGACAGCAGGCGGAGAACCAGTTTGTCGGCTGTAACTGCGGCATTATGGATCAGCTGATTTCGGCTTGTGGTGAAGCCGGACACGCACTGCTGATCGACTGCCGCAGCCTGGAGACCCGTGCGGTTGCCATGCCGGAAAACAGTGTGGTGATGATTATTAACTCCAACAAAAAACGCGGGCTGGTGGACAGCGAATACAACACCCGGCGGCGTCAGTGTGAGGCGGCGGCGGCATTCTTCGGCGTGCCGGCGCTGCGGGACGTGACAATGGCGCAGTTCGCCGCGCATGCTCATGAGCTGGATACGGTGACCGCGAAACGCGCCCGCCATGTGATCAGCGAAAATATCCGTACCCTGGCAGCGGCGGAAGCGCTGAAAGACGGGGACTTACTGCGCCTCAGCCAGCTGATGGCGGAATCCCATCACTCCATGCGTGATGATTTTGAAATCACGGTCCCTGAAATCGATGCGCTGGTCGCGATTATCGGTGATGTGATTGGTCTTGAAGGTGGTGTCCGTATGACCGGCGGCGGCTTTGGCGGTTGTGTGGTGGCACTGGTGAAACCGGAACATATCGCACAGGTTACAGAGGCGATTAATGCACATTACACCCCAATCACCGGCCTGACGGCGGATATTTATGTCTGCCGCGCCAGTGACGGTGCCGGTGTGATCCGCTGACCGGAGGTGATATGACATATAGGGAGTTGCGCCTGTATGAACAAGCGCTGGCAACAGAACCGGCTGCAGACGGCAGACCGGCGGAGATCGTGGTGCTGACCAACCGCAACGGTATGCGTATCAGTATTGCCGATACCGGCGCGACCTGGCTCAGCTGTGAGCTTCCGCTGGCAGATGGCGTGCGGGATGTGGTGTGCGGCGTGGCGGACAGCGCCGGATTTACCCGTCAGACCGCCTATTTCGGTGCTACAGTCGGGCGTTTTGCCAACCGGATTGCGGGCGGTGGTTTCACCCTGAACGGGCAGTTTTATCCGCTCGCCTGCAATGAAGGTACTACCTGTCTGCACGGCGGAACGGATAACTTCAGCCACCGGCGCTGGCAGATCCGCCGCCGCTCAGCGGATTCAGTGACCTTCTCCCTGCACTCACCGGACGGTGACCAGGGCTTTCCGGGCAATCTCAGCGCCGAAGTTACTTATCAGCTGACCCCGGAAAACGAAGTCCGGCTGACTTACCGGACACAAACAGACAAAGCCTGTCCGGTCAGCCTGACCAATCACGCTTACTTTAACCTTGCCGGTGAAAACAGCGGTGTGAAGGTGACAGAGGGGGACATGCAGATCAGGGCGGGCAAACGGCTCGGACTGAATGCGGAGAACTTACCGGACGGCACACTTTGTCCGGTTGCCGGTACTGTCTTTGATCTGCGCGTCCGCAGGCCGCTGGCACAGGGTTTTATGTCTGAGGCGGCACAACAGCAGACAAAAGGGTTTGATCACGCCTTTGTGCCGGACCCGGCATTGTGTGATGGTAAACAGACTGTTGCGGCGTACTGGTCACCGGCGGGGGATGTGTGTCTGGAAGTGGCGACCACCATGCCCTGCATACAACTTTATACCGGCAATTATCTCGGCGGTCAGCCGGGAAAACACGGCGATTATGAGGATTATGCCGGATTGGCGCTGGAAACCCAGTATTTCCCGGACGGGCCGAACCATCCGCACTGGCCGGATGCGGTCAGGGGAATTTCAGCGGCGGGGGAACAGCGGGAGAGTGTGGCAGTATACCGGTTTGTGTTTTAAATCAGTGGCTCACAACGGTGAGCCACTTTTGCGTTATCAGACAATACGGACACCGGCAGGCATTACGCGTTCCGGAGCCAGCAGAACACTCTCTGAGCCGTCATCAGTTTCGGCGCACAGCAGCATACATTCAGAGGTTTCGCCGCGCATTTTGGCTTTTTGCAGATTGCACAGCACCACGACCTGCTTATGCAGTAACTCTTCCTCTGTATAATACGGCACGAGGCTGGTGACGGTCTGAAGTGAGCGGTCACCGATATTTATCTGAACAATATAGAGTTTATCGGCATTTTCGTGACGTTTGACATCGGTGATCCGGCCGGTGCGGATCTCCAGTTTAGCGAAATCAGGGTAAGCGACAGTGTCCATAGTAAAATCCGGTAAAATTTTAGTAAAAGATAATAGAAATTAGCAGAGTTGCACCGGATGGCAAGTACCGGGATCACAAAATAATAACGGAGCGGTAAATGGCAACCATTAAAGATGTTGCGAAACTGGCGGGAGTCTCAGTGGCAACGGTCTCGCGGGTTATCAATCAGTCACCAAAAGCGGGGGCAGAATCTGTCCGTGCGGTTCAGGCAGCCATGAAGGCCCTGGCTTACCGCCCGAATGCGGCGGCGCGGGCGCTGGTCAGCCAGAGTAGTGATATTGTCGGTGTGCTGGTGGGGGATGTGTCCGATCCGTTTTTCGGCGCTCTGGTCAAAGCCGCAGATGACGTGGCGCATCAGCACGGGAAACACCTGTTAATCGGCAATGGCTATCACCGGCAGGAGGATGAGCGGCGCGGTATTGAACTGCTGATGAACAGCCGCTGTGATGCCTGCGTGATCCATGCCAAAGCACTGAGTGATGAAGAGCTTCGCGGCTATGCGGCGGAAATGCCGTCAATGGTGTTTATCAACCGCATGATCCCGGGGCTGGAAAACCGCTGTGTCGCTCTGGATAACCGTCGCGGTGCACAGCTTGCCACACAATATCTGCTGAAACAGGGGCATCGCCATATTGCCTGCTTATCGTCATCACATACGATTGAGGACAGCACGCAGCGGCTGGCGGGGTACAGAGATGCCCTGACAGAAGCCGGTTGTGATCTGCCGGAGGCCTACATTGCCGTTGGTGAACCGGTGGCGGAGGGCGGGGAAGCCGCGATGAGTGCCATTTTGTCATTATCGCTGCCGGTAACGGCGGTGGTGGCCTACAACGATTTTATGGCGGCGGGGGCGTTGTCGGTGATTGAGGCAAACGGGTTGCGTGCGCCGGAAGATATTTCTGTTATCGGTTTTGATGACAGCATGATCGCACGATATATCCAACCCCGTCTGACCACAATACGTTATCCTGTTGACATGATGGCTCAGACAGCAACACAGCTGGCGCTGGCACTGGCGTCCTCACAAGCGCTGCCGTTTTGTCCGCCGTGTTACACACCGACTCTGGTTCTCCGCCACTCGGTAATGAGCAGATTTTCCTGACGAAAATGCGTTAATTTAATTTATCTGTTATCCCTCACTATTTACTTTGGTACTTTGTTAGAAGGCTGCAAATTTATCTGAATTTGCAGCATTTTTTTTGTCCTGCGATTTTCATTCCTGCCATTTACCCTCCAGCTGTACTTTCCGGTTTAACGATATCACAGCAATTTATTATCATCATGATAATAATTTTCATTTGCGATCATATTCTCAATGGCATATATCAATGATAGGATTAATCATTCTCATTTAATATTTCAAATAAAAAATATCAATCCAGTCAGGGAATAATATGAACGTCTCATTCAAACGCTCACTGCTTGCTGTTGCTGTTATGTCAGCGGCCACCGCCGCTTATGCTGAAAATAAAGATGACACCATCGTGGTTACCGCGTCCGGTTTTGCGCAGGAAATGCGTGATGCACCGGCGAGTATCACCGTTATCACCAAGGAGCAGTTGCAAAATAAACCGGCTGCCAACCTGATTGACATGGTAAAAGATGTGGAAGGGGTCAGTGTGATCGGCGGCAGCCTGAAGCCGGATATCAGTATCCGTGGCCTGTCCGGGGACTACACTCTGATTATGGTGGACGGTCGTCGTCAGAACAGCCGTGAATCCCGCCCGAACGGCAGGGGCGGGGGAGAAGCCCGGGGTTTCCCCCCCAGCTTATCCCGCCGGTGGAAGCCATTGAGCGTATTGAAGTGATCCGCGGACCGATGTCCTCCCTGTATGGTTCTGATGCGATGGGCGGCGTGATTAACATCATCACCAAAGCAGTGGCAGACGAATGGCACGGATCAATGGGTATGGGCGGTATTATTCAGGAAAGTAAAGATTACGGTAACTCCGCGAATACCGATTTCTATGTTTCCGGCCCGTTGATTAAAGACAAGCTGGGGTTACAGGTGTACGGCGGACTGAACTATCGCCGCGAAGATCATCTTCAGGAAGGTACACCGCGTAAAGATGATAAAAACATCACCGCCAAACTGGCCTTTACGCCGGTTGAAGGACAAAAATTCCTCGCGGAAGTCGGCCGCAGCACGCAGGAACATACATCCACTCCGGGGAAATCTATTGCTGATTTCTCTGAGCGCGGCGGTCTGAAGCAGAAAAACAATAAATCCGAAGTACACAACGATCGCAATCACTGGGCGCTGACCTGGAAAGGTGACTGGGATGAAATCAACAGTGAACTGAGTGTGTACCAGGAAAATACCGTCCGTAAAACCAATACCGGTAAATGGAACAAAGTAAACGAAGATTGGGTGATGGCGTATGATGCCCGCCGTCCGGAAGTCACCAACACCGTGGTTGACGGTAAAGTCACGGCATTCCTGCCGTCCAACGTTCTGACCGTTGGCGGGCAATATCAGTATGCCAAACTGAAAGATGACTCCGCGATTAAAAACAAACAAACAGTTACCGAGAAAATCACGGCAGACCAGAAAGCGCTGTTTGTGGAAGATGAGTTCAGTGTGACTGACGATCTGACGCTGACCGGTGGTCTGCGTATGGACGACCACGAATTCTACGGTAAACACTGGAACCCGCGTGCCTATGCCGTGTATAAACTGACCGATGAAATCACCATCAAAGGTGGTGTGGCGAAAGCCTTCCGTGCCCCGACACTGCGTGAGTTAAGCCCGAATTTCGGAACGTCCACACAAGGCGGTGCGGCTATCATGTATGGTAACCGTGACCTGAAACCGGAAACCAGCGTCACCGAAGAACTGGGCATTGCTTATGACCACGAATCCGGTTTCTCTGTCAGTGCAACCCTGTTTAACACCGAATTCAAAAACAAGCTGACCAGCTACCAGGTTGCCGGTCAAACCGATCCGCTGACCGGCCTGAATATGTTTATCTATGACAACGTGGGTAAAGCGAATATCCGTGGTGTGGAAATGGCCTCCCGTATTCCGGTGGCAGAAAAATGGAATCTGAACCTGAACTACACCTTCACCGATTCAGAACGTAAGAGTGACGACGAAAAACTCAACGGCAAATCCCTGAAAGGACAACCGCTGGAAATGACACCGCGTCATATGGCAAATGCCAAACTTGACTGGCAGTACCGCCCGGATATGAGTTTCTACACTCAGGCAAATTACACCGGCAAACAGGTCTGGGCAGCTCAGCGTAACGGGGCAAAACAGCCGCGTGAACGCAGCGGGATCACCACCCTCGACCTCGGCATGACCTACCAGGTCATGCCAAACGCGCTGCTGAACTTCGCCGTAATGAATATCGCCAACGAGAAAGGGGATGATATCGATACTAACGGGAACTGGCAGATTGATGAAGGGCGCCGGTATTGGGCTAATCTGAAACTGAATTTCTGATTACGCGTCATCCTTCGCCCTGTGGCGGCGTTGGCGGCGTTGGCTTCGTTCGGCTACCCCGGTCACATACTGATGTATGCTCCCGGGGATATCCTCACTTTGCCGCCTTGCCACAGAGCCAATGATTTAGCGTAACGCGTCTCTTTGTTTTGTGGCGGCGTTGGCTGCGCTCAGAAAATCTGTTTTTATTTACGCCAGACTTTATGTACACGGCAGATACCGTACAGAAGAGCGAAAAGCGTAGAGCGCCAGGGATGGCGCGACCCGAGCGAACAGGGATGTGACAGCGCCTTTTCGTTCTGTGCGGTATCAGCCGAAGCACTGTGGCAAAATAGGTTTCCCGGAATCCTTCCCTTGCCGTCCTGCCACAAACCGGATGATTCAGCAGATTTCGCGGACAAGGATGTGACAGCGTCTTTTCGTTCTGCGTGGTATCAGCCGGAGTACTGTAGTAAAACGAATTTTCCCGGAGTCAGCATGTGGAAAAAAATAATGGTGATTTGTTGCATGATGGCTGTATCCCCCCTGATGGCGCGGCCTTCACAAGAGATCACGCCGCTCACTGAAGCGGCAGAACAACAATTTACGGTAACGCATCATGAAATGAAGCAGGGCGATCGTCACTACCGCCTCTTTATCGCGCAACCGAAACAGCCGCAAACGGCGTACACCGTGCTCTATATGCTCGACGGTAACGGTCAGTTTCCGATGATGATTAACCGGCTCAGTGCCGGAAAAAAACGGCCGCTGCCGCTGGTGGTGGGAATCGGTTATCTCTCTGACCAGGCTTACCCGAAAACCCGCACTTTTGATTACACACCATCCGCGGCAGGTGAACAATTTGCAGCAGGTGGCGGCGAACAGCCTTTCCGGCAGTTTATCCGCGAACAGGTTATTCCTTGGGTGAGCAGTCACTATTCTGTTAATGACCGCCGCTACTTCTTTGGTCACAGCCTCGGCGGGCTGTTTGTGCTGCGGACAGCCACGGATGAACCCGGGTTATTTACCGATTACATCAGTGCCAGCCCGTCCCTGTGGTGGGGGCACGGCACTTATATGACAGCGGAACGATTTGATCGCCTCCCGGCGGATATCCGGCTGACTATCACTCAGGGCGGACTGGAAGAAAAACCCGATCTGAGCAAACTGAGTGAAGAACAAAAACACAATCTGTCCGTCCGCTACAGTGACATTACCGCGCGGGAAGTGTGTGAGCAGTTACAACTGCGGGACAAACAGTGTCAGTTCCGGATCTTCCCCGGAAAGTCCCACGGCAGCGTTATCCCCGATGCGCTGGAAACGGTGATTTCATTATTACCGGCAGATAAGGAAAAATAAGTTATTTTTTTGTTAATCTGCATGTGAAAATACCGAAAATAACAGAGGAAACCCCATATTCTTCTGTTATTTCCTTCCATAACAAAAACTACTCGCAGCCATTAGTTTTTTTGATTTCATTTTTCCCTCACAAGGGGCTATATTCCGCTCCGTTTCAGACATAAATTCACAATCCACTGCTTCTATCAATGACCCGTCATCCACCATTTTGGCGATGAAACAGCCTGAGAAAAAAAGCAGCGTCATGTTTTTTTGATTTTTTTGTTTTAGGTGGAGAAAAGCAGTGAGTCACAGCATCCGCACGCCGCGTCCTGACAGTGTGTTAATCCCTGTCGCCGGTCTGACGTTATTTGCGATTGCATCCGGTTATCTGATGAGCCTGATCCCGTTATCGCTGGATTATTTTGCCATCGGTACCGATTACGCAGGCTGGTTAGCCAGTGCTTACTATATTGGTTTATTACTCGGTTCGATGCTGATTGAGCCGGTGATTGCCCGTATCGGTCACCGCCGTTCCTTTATTCTCTTTGTGCTGGCGCTGGCGGCGACCGTGGCAGTTCTGCCGTTTTATACTGATCTGAGTGCGTGGCTGGCATCCCGGATGCTGGCCGGGGTGGCGGTTGCCGGTATTTTTGTGGTGATTGAATCCTGGCTGCTGATTGGCGACAACCCGGCTGTCCGTGCCAAACGCCTGAGCTTCTACATGACCGCACTGTACGGCGGCACCACCCTGGGTCAGCTGGCGATCGGTGTGTTCGGAACCGCAGGGGTCGTGCCGTTTGCCGTGGTGATGGTGCTGCTGTTTGCTGCGGTATTGCCGCCGCTGTTCTCCAAAGCACAGCCGGTATGTCACGGCGGACATAAAAGCTTATCCCTGAAACAGATCCTGCGTCTGAGTAAACCGGCTATGGTCGGCTGTATGACCTCCGGTATTGTGATGGGCACCATTTACGGGCTGATGCCGCTGGCATTGCAGGAAAAACATTACAACACCGAACAGGTCGGCGGCCTGATGGCGGCGATCATCCTCGGCGGGATGATTATTCAGCCGGTGATCAGCAAATTATCTTCCCGCATGAGTAAAGTATTATTGCTGGCGATGGTCTCTCTCGCCGGGGTATTTGCGATGGGAATGATTTATCTCTCCGGTCACTATCTGGTGATGGTGGTGGCGCTGACGCTGCTGGGAATGTCTTCTTTTGCGCTGTATCCGGTCGCGATCACACTGGCATGTGACACACTCACCGCGAATGTGATTGTGGCGGCAACCCAGGTGATGTTGTTCTGCTACAGCATCGGTTCAGCGGCGGGCCCGCTGGTGGCGGGACAGTTTATGAAACAGCCTGACGGTATCATGAACTTCTTCTTTATTGTGCTGCTCTCCACCGCGATTTATATGCTGCTATCTGCAGTGCGCCGCAAATCCCGGATTCTGGCAAGCTGATACCGGCGGAATGAAAAATGCCCTCATTGAGGGCATTTTTGTACATTGGTATTTATTCTGCGGCTTTGGGTTTGTGGACAATATCCGCGTAATGACTTTTATCGTCCGGTTTCGGGTAGACGCGGTAAATGTATTCATCCGGTGTCACTTTGATATTTTCGACCACACGGGTAAACAGCACTTCTCCTTTATCATTCTTACCGGTCAGCGACCGGGTTTTACCGTCCGCGCTGAAAGACCAGTCGCCTTGTAATTTCAGCTTTCCTTCCGGGGTGTACATCTTAACGGAACCGTCTTTTTCATAGTTGGCCAGGCCAAAGAAGCCCGCCACACTTTCATCGGTGGCCGGAATCGCTTTACCGTCCTGGTCCAGTGCCTCGGTGGTTACCCAGGTTTTGCCAATCAGATAATCAGCAGTATTTCCGGCTTTCTGAGCCGTGGCTGTCAGGGGTTTTACCTGAGCATCCGCCGGCACCGCCAGCGCTGAAAAGGAATACGCCGCTGCAATAATACCGGCAATCATTGTTATTTTTTTCATGTCACTTCCTCAGGTTGTTCTGTTTACGGTCTTTCTTAGTGATAACAATTCCCGATATCAATAATAAGGGGATTAATCTTATTGGCTCATTTTTTATGTAAGGAAGTATAAAAGTGATTAAATTTTATATTCATTTCTGACACATCTCTTTTGAAACCGGCAAAGTGAAATATGGAGAGAAAATGAAGAACTGTGCAGAAATTATGATGAATTGTGCAGGGATTATGATTTCACCGTCAGAAAGGGTAAAACGGATTGTCATATATACCGGCATCGGCAATGATGACGTCAACAGCAAAACAGTGCTTCAGAAAATTAACTCAAAAGGAATATTAATATGAAAAAGATCATTGCAGGTGTTATCGGACTGAGTTTATTAGGTGCGGGTGTTACCGCTGTCGCAGCACCGGCACCGGTCACTCAGCCGCAACAGAATGGTCAGTATATGAATGGTTATGGCAACTGTGACGGCAACGGTGGTCGTCATATGATGCGCGGTAATCATGACGGACGCGGTCATCATAATAAGCGCGGATACCATAACGGTGGTTACAACCGAGCTCCGGTCTTTCAGTCGGCACTGACCACTGCCACGCCGGGTGAAGCCCTGAAAAAAATGAGCGCGGATGCCCCGGCAGTCAGTAAAGACGGCAAACAGTATTTTGTCCGCGCCAGCGTCCGTGATATGAACGGTAACACGCTGTATCAGTCTTCATTATCCACCGCAACGCCGAAAGAAGCGCTGGCGAAAATGGCGGGGGAGGCACCGGCGGGGGCGGCCCGGGGGCGATCCTCACA
>OCAE01000576.1_pt1 | contig 22152 bp, 25 predicted proteins | sample 1495581 | NCBI WGS metagenome assembly OCAE01 (sample SAMEA2580278, study PRJEB22360) | human gut metagenome | biome: human gut; feature: human-associated habitat; material: faeces | place: Denmark | collected 2008/2010 | reverse complement strand
GACAGATTAAAAGAGGTTATAAGACAAGAAAGACTCAAATATGAAATTGTACCTATTCAAAATGGTTCTAGTGCTATAGAAAAAGATAAATACTATAATAAAGCTTCTGAAATGTGGGATAACATGAGGGAGGAATTAGATGCAAATTTAAGTGGCTTCATACAAAATAAAGAAGCTATAATACAGCTTCCTAATGATGATAAACTTATTAAGCAACTATCAAATAGAAAATATACAGTAGATTCAAAAGGGAAAATACAAATAGAAAGTAAAAAGGAAATGAAAAAAAGAATTGGAGAATCACCCGATAGAGCTGATGCAGTAATATATTCGTTTGCAGAAAATAACAATACTGATTTATCTTTACTGAAAGGGGGTAGTGTATGGGGATAATATCTTATGTAAAAAAGCTATTTAAAAGACCTACTGGAGAAATTATGCGTATGTCTAGTGGAAATATAGGCGTATATAAATTAGATGATTCTAGAGTTGATTATGAGTTAGCAAGAGAATTGTATCAAAACAAAAATGCTAATTATAAATTAGGTTCTAGTTTTGTTAGACCAATTGTCAATTCAACAACTGGTTTTATGGGTGTACCTCATTTTCAAATAGAAGATGAAGAAGCTCAATATATATTAGATGAATTTGTTTTAGATAACACATCTAAAATGTTAAAAACACACACAGATAGTTTAAAGCAAGGTGATTGTTATATTTGGATAACTAGAGAAGAAAGAGAAAATCCTTTATATCCTGATAAAAAAGTTAGATTAATATATAACTTCATATCACCCGAAGAAGTGAAAGAAATAATATTAGACCCTACGACAAAAGAGCCTATAGCTTATATATTAGAAAGCCAAAATGAATGGACTGACTTAGAAGAAAATAAGAGAAGGGCTAAGGTAAAACAAATAATAACTGCTGAAAGTAGAATTATTGAGGTTGAAGGGGATAAGATAGAAGGTTTAGAAGAAGGGGAAACTCCTAATGTATGGGGCTTTATACCAATAATACATTTTAAAAATGAAGCTGATGAAACATTGAAATATGGTCAAAGTGATATAGAACCAATAGAACCTCTTTTAAAAGCTTATCATGATGTTATGTTACATGCGTTAAAAGGTAGCAAAATGCACTCTACTCCAAAACTAAAGCTGAAATTAACTGATGTTGCAAGTTTCTTAGCACACAACTTTGGTGTTGAAGACCCAGTTAAATTTGCAAAAGAGGGTGGAAAGATAAATCTTGATGGACATGAAATACTATTCTTAAATAAAGATGAAGAAGCTGAGTTTGTAGAAGTAAAATCAGCTATAGGTGATGCTAAGGAGCTTTTAAAGCTTCTTTTTTATTGCATAGTAGATGTATCTGAAACACCCGAGTTTATATTTGGAGTACATACACCTAGTGCTTTAGCTTCTGTAAAAGAACAAATGCCTATTATGGTAAATAAGATAAGAAGAAAAAGAGAACAATTTACAAATAGCTGGCAATTACTTGCAAGAATGGTTTTAATAATGAGTTCTAATTCTAGTGGTATGAAATATTCATCTTATGATGTGACTATAGGTTGGGATGAAGTAAATCCGCGTGATGATAAAGAATTAGCTGAAACACTAGAAAAGGTATGTAGTGCATTAGATAAAGCTTTAGAAGGTGGATTTATTAGCGAAGAATCAACAGTAAACTTTTTAGCTCAGTATATAGATACAATGAGCAATTATATAAGTGATGACCCTGAAATAGTTGGAGAAAGAGAAAAGATAATAAAAACTAAAATGTTAAAATACAGATTAGATGATTCTCAAGGTTTAGATGATGAGTCAAATGAAATTGACAAGGAAATAGATAAAATAAAGGATAATAATGACAATGGATAAAAGTACTTTGGAATTAATAACTGTTGCAGGGGAGTACAAGAAATGGGCATTAGAAGCTAGAAAAAAATTTATAGATTTAAGACTCAAGCAAGATGATGAAATAAGAACAATGTATATTAACATAACAAGAAATATTACAAAAGAAATAAGAAAAGGAAATCTTTCAGACTTTAACAAAGTTAGGTTAAAACAGATACTAAAACAATTAACACAAGAAATAAAAATATTAAATGAACAACTAGTATTTAATTTTGATGAATACTTAAATAAAAATGTTGAAACAGCTACTAGTTACTCTAAAAATATTTTAATTAATGCAGTTGAGACAGCTCAAATAACTAAAGTAACTAAAGCTATGATACAAAAAGCTTTCTATGATATTAATATAAGAACTGTAGAAGCTTATTATACAAGGGTTAAGGATGGTTTATTTTTATCTGATAGAATTTGGTCTAAGTGTAAGAAGTACAGAGAAGATATGAAAGTTATATTACAAACAGCAGTAACAGAAGGTCAAGACTGTGTTAAAACAGCTAAGATGCTAGACAAATACGTTTTAAAAGGTAAGAAAACTTTAGTTGACGAATATCCAAATATGATAAAAAGAATAGGAAATAGAGTACCTCAAAATATAAGTTATGAAGCTTTAAGATTGGCAAGAACTGAAATGACATCAGCTTATGGTGATGGGGTCTTAGCTTCTGCAATGATTAACCCTGCAACCATAGGTATTCAGTTTATGTTGTCCATGGCACATCCTCATACAGATATATGCGACGAAATATGTGGAGAGGATAATTTTGGTTTGGGTAAAGGTGTTTATCCTATAAATGAAGCTCCTGCATATCCATTCCACCCTCATTGTTTGTGTATTATGCTTACTGTAGTTCAACCATTAGATATATTAGTTGGAAGGTTGAAAAATTGGATTAAAAATCCTATGAATGATACACCTCTTGAAATGTGGTATCAAGAGGTGTATGGAAATTTGAATTTTTAAATTGAAAGGTGGTGATTAAATGAATGTAATAACTGGAGAAATGGACTCAATGAATGCGTTAATATCTAGTATAAAACCTTCTGATATTCCTTTAGCTAAAGATATAGACATAGAAGCTTTAAAATCTATAGATGATGACCCTCTTGAGGTAGTTGTTGAGATACCAGCTACAAAATCTAAAAGGGGATGGAACTATACTGCTAAAAGCTTGAAAGATATTGTAGATTACACTAATGAAAATACTCTTAATGGTTTTTTAGGACATCAAAAAGCTGAAAATATATCAACTGAATTTGCACCACCTGTAACGCATTGGATAGGTGCAGAAATGAAAGGGGATAAAGCTTATTTCAGAGGACTGATTGATGCTGATGCAACAAACTTGAAAAGATGGATTAGAACTAAAAGGATAAAAGAAGTTAGTATATTTGGTTATCCAAAACTTAAAAAGAGTGCTAAAGGCGAAATGAATGTTATAGGATATGAGCCACTATCTATTGATTGGACTCCTCTACATAGACCAGGTATGCCAACAAGTATTGTAGGTATGGAAATGAGTCCTAATGGCGAACAGTTAGATGGAACTTTTGAAGCTTTAAGAATAGATTTAAGAGAAGCTTTAAAAGCTAAGTTTTCTATTAATGATAATAATTCATATCTCTATATACAAAACATAAGATATGATAACAATACTGTCATATATGAGTTGGAGCAAAATGGATTATGCAAGCTTTATAGTATACCATTTACTATAGTTGAAAATAAAATAAATCTAGGTGAAGAAATTGAAGTAATAAAGAAAATAAGCTATGAAGCTAAAGGAGAAATGAAAGGAGAGGAAAACAAATTGGAAGGAAAAGAGTTAATAAAAAATGTCAAAGGATTACTGCAAACTGGTGAAATATCATATTCAGAGGTCATACAAGGAATAGGCTTAACTAAGGAAATTGTGACAGGAGAGATGGAAGATGTAAAAAGTTCATTAAAAGCAGAAAAAGAATTAAGAGAAGTGAAAAAAGTACTTGGAATAGTAGGAGAGATGGACACAGTTGAAGTGGCAAAAAAGGCTTCAAAAGCTTTAGAAAATGAGAAAAAGGAAGCTTGGAACTGTATAGTTAATAAAGTAATTAAAGATAAAGTGTCAGGTGAAATAGCTCAAACATTAGTTAAGAAAATGTTAAATGTTGAGGAAGGCTCAAGTGAAGAAGTAATAACAGGAGAAATAGAAAATATATTAAATGATGAGTTTGTAAAAAATACAATGTCTAATATGTATAAAGATAATCCAACAACAACAGGATTATTAAACTCTAGCAATAATGGAAGTTTAACAACTAAGAAAAATAGAATATAAAGGAGTGATGTTTATATGGCATTTAAAGGTCAACCAACGCCAAGCACAATAACACAGATAACAAGAGCAAAAATAAGTGATGGGAAATCTGTAAGAGTTATTCTTTCAGAAGGTGAAAGCACTAAAACACAACAATTTTATCTTATAAATGGATTCTTTGGAGTCGCTATGCAAGACGGAGAAAAAGGCGATGAAGTTACTTTGCAAATAGAGCAAGCTGAATACGAAACGGATAATATTGTTACATCAGAAGCTTTTGAGGCAGGGAAATTGATTTATTGGGATAATACAGCTAAGAAATTTACTACTACATCTGCAAGTAATAGGCTAGTTGGTAGAGTAACAGATGGGAAAGACAGTAATAATGTAATTTGGTTTATATTATTACCTCAACAATAGAAAAGGAGTGATAAATATATGGCATTTAAAGTAATTAGTCAGGAAAATTTGCTGGAACAAAAAAGAAAAGAAACTTTACAAGAAGATATACCATTTATAGTAAATGGTGAAATGGAATATGTAACAAAGAAAATATCAAATGGAGAAATGGAAACCTTGGAGTTAAATAAGCCACTTGGTGAAATGATGACTTTTAGCTCGACTTCAAATTTAAAAGAGTTATTAAGAAAAGTTGTATTAGATGTTGAACTAGGCAGAGAGCAAGTACAACTATTATATAAACCAATCTATGACAGTATAGCAGATTCTAATTTACCACAAGTTATGGATGCTAAGTGGGCTTTACAAGGTAACTGTGTATTCCTAGAGCATATAGAAGGTGAAGAAATTAAATTCGGTACAATAAATGCAGAAAATGGTCCAGTTGCAAGGATACAAACTTATGCAACTGGTTTTGAGTATACAAAAGAAATGAAGGATTTTAACCAAACATTTAGTGTTGAAATATTAAATAAATCAATTGGTGAGAGTTACAATGCCTTGTTAAACCACATACATCTAAGCCCAATAATAAATTTTAATTATAAAGCTTCTAATAAGACAGCTTTTAAAGGTGAAACTAATGACCCAATATGGCTAGGAATTTGGAGAACATTAACACAAGCACAAAAAGATACAGTTATAGCAAAAAGACAAGGTAATATATTAATGGCTTCTAGTGCTGACCAAATTGAAATAGAAATGGCGTTAAATGGAGGACATTTATTAAACGGAAGCATGTATCCATCTATAAAAAATATATCAACAGTAATTTATTATGATGGGTGGGAGGTTACTGTTGGTAAAAAAACATATTCTTACAAAGGTGTTACACCAGGCAAAGGATATTTGATAAGACCTAAGCGAGGATTTAAAGAGTTAATAAAGAGAGATTTAACAACAGAGGTTGGAAATGCTGATTTAAGTAAGTTAGTAGAAAATCAAATTGTAGGTCATTGTTATAGAGGTGCTTTTGCAGCAGTAGAAGAAAATGTACAAGAAATAAGTTTTAGATAAAACACTCATAAGAGTGTTATTTTTATGAGGTGATAATATATGACACCAACTAGTAATTTAATAGAAAAATTAAGACTATTATTAAATGATAAAGATAAAAAATCATTTACAGATGAAGAATTAAACTTGTTTTTAGAAGAAGCAGACTGTATTTACTGTGCAGCTTCTCAAGGATGGGTATTAAAATCTTTACAATATGAAAATACAGTAGGGGAAATGTATGAGTATAAAGTGGGTCAAGAAACATATAAAAGCTCTAGTATAAAGGACCTAGTATCTGTAGCTTATCAAAATGCAGATAAATTTAAGGATATGTGTACTAACAAAAAAGAAAAGGGAAGTTTTATGTTAGGAATTAGCACAGAATTTGAAATATGATAAATATTGATAGAAGAAGAAAAGATATAATAAGAACTATTAATATAAACCCCACTAATATTACTATAACTAGTATTAAAAAAACCGAAATAGATGGAGCTTTTGAAGAAACTGAAACAGAAATAAAATGTGTTGTTAGAATATTTAACGAAAAGACAGCAGAGAAGCAAATATCAAGTGAAAAGCAAGGTACATTTAGTTCTATTAGAACATATGGAATGTTAGTAAGTGATGATGTTGTCTTAGATGTTAACAGTAGAGATTCTTTGGAGTTTGAGTGCATATATGGGAGAATGAAAATAGTTAATGTATATCCTCAAATTGTAAAAGGAGAACTTTGTGGGTATCAATGTTCACTTGAAAGGATTGATTAAAATGAGTGCTTTCACAAATGCAATAAATGATATAAATAGAAAAAAAGCAGGTATGTTTGTACTTTGTATGAGTGCAAGTGCAATGCTAGAAGGTGAAGCTAAAGCAAATGCACGTTGGACAGATAGAACATCACATGCAAGACAAAGTTTAAATGCTAAAACACTTAGTGGAGGAAATAATTTTATCATTAGATTATCTCATGGTGCAGAATATGGAGGGATACTTGAAGAAGGCTCAAAACCACATGTTATTACTCCAAAATCAGCTCAAGCCCTATACTGGAGAGGTGCTTCACATCCTGTAAAATCAGTTCAACATCCTGGTACAAAAGCAATGCCTATTATAAAACCAACTATTGATAAAAATATAGGCAAAATAGGTAATATGATTTTTAGATATTGGAGTGATTAAATGAGGGCAGGAATAAGAAAAGCTTTAATAGATAATATAAAAGAATTGAAAGGTTGTTATGAACCTAATGTACCAAACAAAGATACTAAAAAGCCTTATATGGTAGTTGTACAAGGGCAAGACAATGACAATGGAGAAACGATAGGTTTTGAAAGAAGTATAGAAGTATGGATTTATGAAGGTAGAACTACATTTAAGAAGTTAGATAAATTAACTAAACAAGTTATTGAAATCTTAGACATGAATACTATAGTTGATGAATCTGAAAATGAAGCTTTTACTTGCATTTATAAAGGTACAAGTGAAAATGATATTGTTGTTGAGGAATGGGATGCTATAGCAAGAGGTATAAGGTTTAGTGTAATAGCTTTAGAAGATAAAGAAGATACAACTAATGATAGGTGGGTAGAAGCTCTATCTAGGCACACAAAGGATTTATTAGAAATAGAGAGTTATAAAGATAATTGGAAGAAAAACTTTATAGCTCCATGTGCATTATGGCGAACTACACACATTGAAAATAAAAGAATTAACTATCATTTAATTGAGATTACTAAAACTATGAAATGTCATGTTGTAAGTAAAAATAAAGATGAAATAGTTAAGCTTCTTGAAACATTAGAAACAAGCTTAATAATAGATAAAAGAGTAAGACTTAGAGAAGATAAGAATATGTATTTAACTCTTGTTAGCGTAGTTGAGGATAGGGAATCAGATATGTTTACAACTGGACAATTAACAGCTGTGTTTAAAATGATAGGAAAGATAAAAAGAGAAGGTCCTACTATGGACAAAATTTATGGTAATGGAAATTTAAGATAGGAGGTGTAAGGGTTGGCTGAAACAAATAATAAAAAGATTAATGTGAGTAAGCAGGAAGAAAAATATTTAAAAAGTGATTTTATAGAAAATAGCGAAGCACTTGGCTACAAGAAAGAAGTAGTTGCAGGTGCTTTATTTAATTGTAAGAAAGAAGAACTTACAAAGTCAGAGTTTGAGAAAGCAATAAAAGAGTTTTTAGAAAGAGAGGTGAAGTAAAATGGCAACTGGTACATGGAATGAAAAAGAAAAAAAGGAGATACCTGGTTTTTACAATCGCTTTAAAACACAAGCAGAAAAGTCTACAAACACAGGATTAAAGGGTAGATTAGCAATGCCTATTAGGGCTAATTGGGGAGAAGTTGGCAAGGTTGTAACAATAAAAAATGATTTGAGACAACTTAAAACTCTATTTGGTGATGATATGAATTATTCAGCTTTCAAGCTAGGAAAACTAGCTTTACTAGGTAATGTAAAGGAATTACTTTTATATAGGCTCGTAGATGGGAACCAAAAAAAAGGTACATTAACACTAAAAGATACTACAGAGAATAGTGCAAAAGATGTAATTAAGCTAGAAACTAAGTATCCAACTAGCAGAAATTTTAATGTAACAATAAAATCTAATCTAGTAGATGCAGATAAAAAAGACTTTATATTCTTTGAAGGAACTAAACAATTATTTAGTTCAAGTGTCAAAGGGACTATAGATGAAATAGTACTAGAAATAAACTCAAATTTAGATAATGAGTATGTAATTGCAACTAAAGTAGCTGATAGTGATACAGCACTAGCAAACTTGGTAAATGTAGCACTTGAAGGTGGTAACGATGGTTGCACATCTATTACTAATGAGTCTTATCTAAAAGCACTAGAAGAATTTGAAAGATATAGTTTTGACTCTTTTGTACTTGATGGTGTGGCTGAGGAAGCATTGCAGGAAACTACAAAAGCTTGGGTAGCTAAGAATAAGGAGCTAGGAAAAGATATATTATTATTTCTTGGTGGAAAAGCAGAGGATAATATAAAACAAATTAATGATAAATCAAAAAGTTTTAATGATGAAAATATAGTTAATGTTGGGAGTTCAGCTTATTATGAGGGAATAAAATATACACCTAGTGAAGTAGCTGTTTATATTGCTGCTCTTTCTGTAAGTAAAGGTATAACAGGAAGTATATGTAATGCTAAGACTATATTTGAAGAAGTAGAACCAAGATTAAGCCAAAGTGAAGTAAAAGAGTGTTTGAAATCAGGTACACTAATACTTGATTTTGATGATGGAGACGTAATTATAGTTGATGATGTAAACACATTTAAGAAGTATGTAGATGATAAGAATGAAGCTATAGGATATATCTCTAATATTATGTTTATTAATACTATAAATAAAGATACTTCATTGAAGCGAAAGGAATTTGTAGGTAAGATATTTAATGATTCAACAGGGCAGACAACTGTTATATGTGCATTAAAGAAATATTTTGAAGAATTAATGGGTCAAGGCATTATATCAGAATTTAATGTTGATATAGATACAGAGCTTCAAGCAACTGCTAAAGCAGATGAGTTTTATTGGAAATGGGATGCTGTCAAGGTTGATGTGATGAAGAAAATCTTTGGAACTGGATATTTAGGATAAAGGAGGTTATAAAGTATGGGAAAATATGATGAAAATATTATAGATGCTGCAAATGTTGCAGATGGCTCGAATGCTAAAATAATAGTTGATGGGAAAGAAGAAGGATATGGAACAGAGTTTACAGCTGAGGTTGAAAATGATAAGAAAACCTTTAGAGTGATTGGTTGCAAATGGGAGCTTAACAAGGCATCTACTCAAAAAGGTACTTTTTCTTTAACTGTACTTAAAACAACATCTGAATGGATCGAAAGAGGATTTGATAAATTTGAATTAATATCTGAAATAGAAAATCCTGGATTAGTTGGATATGAAAGAATTAGATATAAAAATTGTATGGTAGATAAAATACAACTAGCAAGTATAAAAGCTGATGAAAATATAGAAATACAAATAGATGGTACTTTTGAGGGTTATGAGCTAGTGGATAAAATAGCATAATAAATAAATTTAAGCTACATGTAATTAATTTTATATGTAGCTTTTCAAATAAAACTATAAAAATGGAGGAAGTTAAAAATGGCAAACTTAGATAAAGAATTTTTAAATGAAGGAATAGAAGAAGAAAGAGAACTTACTAAAGAGGAAATAGCAAAGCAACAAGAAGATAATATAATTATGAAATTGACAGAGGATGCTATATTACCTGAAAAAACTATTTTTGTAAAAAGATTAGATATACCACTTACACTTAGGGCTTTAACAGAAAAAGAGATAAGTGCGTTGCAAAAAAAATATACAAAAGTTACTAAGGTAAGAGGTAGAAGGGAAAGCAAACTAATGGAAGATGAATTTAATATAGCTCTAATAGAAAAAGCTACAATAGTTCCTAATTTTTGCGATGCAAGACTTCTTAATTCTATGAATGTATCTAGTGGTGTTGAATTTATAAGAAGAAAGTTCTTAGCAGGAGAAATCGCATTAATTAGTGATGAGGTACTAGAATTGTCTGGATTTTATGAAGAATTAAGTGATGATGATATAAAAAACTAATAAAGAGAGGTGGGAAGATTACTATTTTATACAACGCATATGTTAAACATAGTATTCTTCCAGAGGACTTTTTAAAAAGAGAGAAAACACCTCAACAGCTTCTTAGAGTTTTTACTCAACATGAAATAGAACAAGAAAATAAAGCTATGAAAAATAAATAAAATTTAAACTAAAAGTGAGGTGAGAGAAATAGCTAAAAAAGAAATGTATCACATTGATGTTGTCATTGATGTTACAGGAGATGAACAAACTAAAAATAAATTAAGTGCTATGGAAAGATACACGAAACAGACAGAAAAGAGAATGAGAGCACTAAATAGGATAAAAGCTAATCCAGTTATACAAGCTCAAGATAAAACATCTAGTGTTGTAAATAGAATTAGCAACAACTTAAAAAGAGTGGGTAGAACTATATCTACAACCATAAACGCAAAAGATAGAGCATCTAGCGTTGTAAATAGAGTTAAAAACAAAGTAAATAGCTTACTTACAAGTCGACAAAGAGAAGTTTTATTAAAGGCTAGAGACAAAGCTAGTCAAGTTGTAGATAAAGTAAAAGCTAAGGTACAAAATTTGACTGCGGCTACAATAATTAGCTTGAATATGAAAGCTGACCCAGCACTAAGAGTTATTTCTCAAACTAGAAGTAAGTTAGGAGAACTCAAAAACAACACAATAATAAATATTAAAGCAAAAGGTGAAGAAGCATTAAATACTATTTCTCGTACTAAGAGTAAATTACAAGAGTTTTCTAATAGGACTTATCAAGCAATTGTAAAATTAAAAGATGAAGCTAGTCCAACTTTGAGTGGGTTAGATGGTAAGATAAGTTCTTTTATAAGTAGTACTATTAGTAAGTTTACACAATTAGCAGTAACAGCCACAGCATTAATTGGTGGTGTTGGAGTAGGAAGTGCTATAAAAGGATTTGCAGACTTTGAACAAGCAATGAAAAACGCACAAGCTGTATCAAGTGCAAATTCAAAGGAAATGGCAGAAATGACTGCAATGGCAAGGGAAATGGGTCGTACAACTAGCTTTACAGCTAAAGATGCAGGGAATGCTATGTATTTTATGGGGATGGCTGGATGGAAAAGCAAAGAAATGATTGCTGGTCTACCTGGTATATTAAATTTGGCAGCAACAGGTCAGACAGATTTAGCACTAACAGCAGATATTGTGACTGATGGTTTAACTGCTTTAGGGCTAACTGCAAAGGATACAGGAATGTTTGTTGATGTTATGGCAGCAACAGTTACAAACTCTAACACAGACATAGAAAGAATGGGTGAAACTTTTAAGTATATGGGAAGTGTTGGAGGAGCATTAGGTGTTTCTATGAAAGATTTGAGTTTAGCAACTGGCTTAATGGCTAGTGCAAGCGTTAAAGGTAGCATGGCAGGTACTGCACTTAGAGGTGGTTTAGTTAGATTAATAAAACCCCCAGCTGAGGCACAGAAAGCTATGAATAAATATGGAATAGAAATAAAGAAAACAAAAGATGGAAATTTAGATTTAGCTAGTACAATCGTTGACCTTAGAGAAAAATTAGGCGGACTTGAAGGAGTACAAAAAAGTGCTGCAATAAGTAGCATATTTGGGCGAACAGCCATGGCCGGTTGGGCGGCTGTAGTAAACGCAAGTGAAAAAGATTTTAAAAAATTAACAACAGCTATAAATGAAAGTGAAGGAGAAGCTAAGAGAATTGCTGATATGAAACTAGATACCCTGTCAGGACAATTTGAAATTTTAAAAAGTGCTATTGATGATGTAAGAATATCAGTAGGTCAAAGACTTGGACCTATGACACGAAGTTTTGTTGAACAGTTAACAAAAGATATGCCTAAAATAGGGGATGCCATCGTTAGTTTTGTAAGTGATTTTATAAATGATTTTGATAAAATTAAAAGTATTATGCAAAATGTCATTTCAGTAATATCTGGAATAGTATCTGCATTTATTGCTTTCAAAGCTTTAAAGTTTATTTCTTTTCTAATTCCTATATTAAGCGATATAGGATTTGCAATAGCTGCTTTTGCAGGTGGTGCGGCAACGCTAGGAGAAGCTTTATTGTTTGCACTAGGTGGACCTGTTGGTGCTGTTATAGCAGGAGTAGTATTACTAGCAACAGCATTTACATTAGCTTATCAAAAATCAGATGCTTTTAGAAAAATTGTCAAAAATGTAGGAAAATCAATTAAAAATTTTTTACAAGAAGCAATAATAGCAATTTCACCTTTTGTAAATGTGTTTGGTAACAAATTAAAAGAATTAGGGAAAGCTGTAATTCCATTGTTAAAAGTATTTGGGGATTTTGCATCAACGCTAATGAGTAAAATCGGACCTATAATTTTGTTTTTATCAAGTAATGTTTTAGCTGGCTTTATATTAACTTTTGTAGCTGCTGTAGAAGCTGTTAAATCTGCTGTAGTCGCGATAACAGGTGTATTGCAAGGTTTAACATCAATTATAAAAGGAGTTTTTGATATTGTTGGAGGAATAATAAGTGGTGATGGGAAACAAATAATAAATGGCTTAAAATCTGTATTTGAAGGAGGAATAAAAATTGTTTCTTCTGTTTGGAAAGGATTAGTAGATATTGTAACTTCTCCTATTCAAGCTGTTGTAGATGTTCTAGACGAAAAATTCGGAAAAAAAGTAGAGGGAATAAAGAAAAAATGGAATGAATTAAAAGACTTCTTAAAAAATCCTACTAAAGCAGCTCCAAAAGTTCAACCTGTCAATTTATCTGGAGAGAAAGCATCAAACGAGTTACAAGCTTCATCAAACGGAGCAAAAGCATATATAAGTTCGTTAGGTCAAAAAATAGGTGAAGGTATTGGAAAAATTAAAGATAAATTTGGAGAACTCAAAATATCTGCAACAGAAGTATTTAATAATATAGTATCTTTCGTAGGAGGCAAAGCAACCGAATTAAAAGATAAACTTTTAGAAGGCATAAAACCTGCTATAGATACATTTAAACAATCATTAAGTAATTTAAAAGAAGTTTTTGGAGATTCTTTAGATAGCATAAAAGAAGCTTTTGGAGGTTTAAAAACTGTATTTGATGAAAATATTAAAACGCCTTTCGAAAATTTAAAACAAAAAGTTTTAGAAACAAAAGAAAGTTTAAAACCAGTTTTTGATAACTTAAAATCTAGCTTTGCAGAACTAGGAAAAGCTCTTGAACCAATAAAAGAAGCATTTAGTGGAATAAAAGATTTCTTTTCAAATTTGTTTAAGCCAATTAAAGATGATGGAGCAACTAAGACAACTAAAACCAATATGGATGAGTTAAAACAATCAACACAACGTGTTGGAACATCTTTCAAAGAGTTAGGAAATGCTTTCAACCAATTAAAAGAAGCAGCAAAACCTTTTATAGACTATTTAAAACAGATAAAAGATTCTTTAACATCTACTCTGGGAGATATAGGGGGAGGATTACTCAAAGGTGTAGCAACTTCTATAGTTTTAGTTATAACTTCTGTTATTAATGCAATTGCATCTATTATAAATGCTGTAGCAGGTGCTATAAAAGGTGTAATTGATATAATAAAAGGAATATTCGAAATCATAGGTGGGATAATTAGTGGTGATGGTGAAAAAATAAAACAAGGATTTTCTGATGTTTTCAAAGGAATTGGGGAAGTAGTCAAATCATTGTGGGAAGGTATAAAAGGAGTTTTAGGAGCACCACTTAAAGCAGTTGTAAATTTTATTGATAATGGATTTTCAGAAAAAGTAGGGCAAGTAAAACAATGGTGGTCTGATTTAAAAACTAATGTAGGCCAAAAAATAAGCGGATTTGTTAGTTTTGTAAGCAATGGTTTTCAACAAAAAGTTCAACAAGTTGGAATGTGGTGGCAAGGACTTAAAGTAAATTTATCTGGCAAAATAAGTGGATTTGTAAGTCTTGTAGAAAACGGATTTAAAAGTAAAGTGGATTCAATTAAATCAGCATGGGATAGTTTAAGAAAAAAATTATCACAAAAAATAACTGGTTTTGTAAGTATAGTAAAAACTGGAATAAGTAATGTATTGGACCGTTTTGCTGATGGTGGAGTTGCAAGTAAACCAAGTATTTGTGGAGAAGCAGGTCCTGAAATGGTTATTCCTCTTTCTAATAGTAAGAGAAGTAGAGCATTAAGTTTATATGAACAAGCAGGACAGATGCTTGGAACTAAAGCAAGCAATAATGTTATTCCAATATCTCAAAAATTAGGAACTAGTTTTAATTCTGCAAGTAGTATCCAAAATAGTAATTCTAGTATTATTAATAATGTTAGACAATTTCCTACCAAACAAGAAGAATTTAATAATACAGAAAATAGAATTTATCAAGAAGCTCAACCACAAAACATAATTTCTAGTGGAAGTAATGCGATTAATGTTGGTGGAATATCTATAAATATTCAAGGTAGCAACAACAAAGAAGAAATGATACAAGAAATATTGTCTCAAGTGGAAAGTGGATTAAGAGAAGCATTAGAAGACATTGGATAATGTCGAATTGTTGTTAAAAAAATCCTCCTTATAGATGTTATAATTTAATTATAAATTACATGAGGGGGATTTGCATATTATGTGGGGAAGATTTAAAAATATGAGTATAATCTTAAAGGTTTTAGTTTTAGTTTGTGCTATAGCAATTTTTCCAATAACTTTATTAGCATTTTCTATAGAATTTGTAGTTAAATCTTTTAAAAGAAACGAAAGGTTTAAAGTTGTTTTTGGCGTATTTTTAGTTTTTATTACATTTTCATTTGTATGTATTTGGTATTTGTTAGAAGATAATATAACAACTAGCAATAGTAGTAATAAAAAACAAGAAGAACATCTAAAAGAAGAGCCAGGTAAAAATCTAGCAACAAGAGAAGCAGAAGAAGAAACAAATAAGAAGAAAGAACAAGAGAAACAGAAAAATGAAGGTACAGAAGCTGAAAAAAAAGAGCGAGATAAAACTGAGAAAAAAGAAAAAGTAGATAAAAAATATCAAGAGAAGAATAAAGAGAAAGCAGAAACGAAAAAGCAAACATTAACTAGTGAAGAATTAAAGAAAAAAGTTGATTCTATAATTCCAGCAGAGTATAAAGGAAATTATTACACAAATGATGTATTAGATACAGATGGTAGCTATGTACTTAGTTTACAAGTTCAAAATGCAAGTTTTGACAATGAAAGCAGTTGTAAGGCATTTACTAAAGACTTAATTAACAAGTTGAAAGAATTTAGAATAGACTCAGCAGAAGTATATTTTGTAGGTTCAAGTGGTCAAACAACATATCAAATTAATATAGATGATTTCTTGAAAGTTCAAGATAATATTAAGAGTGTAGATAATATGGAGTTTTTCTCTTTCAAAGATTTTAAAAATTAGATATATAAGAAAAAGACGTTTATTTATTAGGAATAGATGTCTTTTTTATTGTAAAAAGGAAGTGATAATTTGGTAATAGACATATACCTAAAAAATGAAAAAGAAAAAATAGATTTTCATTTTCCAGTAAATCCATTCGATAGTTTATCTATTAAAAAAGAAAAAAGGTTTGAAACTGTAGATATAGTAAACTTAGGCGAATTTGACATTAAAAAAGAAGGAGAGAAGATAAGAGAAATATCATTTAAAACATTTCTGCCTAACTTATATGACGCTTCTTATTGCAGATACAGTGAGTTAAAAAATCCAATCGAAGTAGTGGCAATGCTTGAAAAGTGGGTAGACCAAGCTGAACCATTACGATTAATAGTAACTGGTTTTGGCTACAATGGATTAGTTACAATATCTAATTTTAGTAATACTCAAACAGCAGGAAGAGAAGAAGACAGAGATATTGAGATAACATTTAGAACTTACAGAGAACTGAAGATAGAGACATTAAAAAAAGATACAAAAAGTAATACTAAAACAGATTTAAAAGATAATAGACCTAATACCCAAACTAAATCTAAAATATATACTGTTAAAGCAAGTGATACATTATATAAGATAGCTAAAAATCTTTTAGGTAAGGGTTCAAGGTGGCCAGAGATTTATAATATACCCGAAAACAAAAAAGTCATTGGTAAAAATCCTAATATAATTAAAAAAGGTCAAAAGTTGGTGATACCTAGTAAATGAAAATAATATTAAACGGGAAATATGATATTGCAAATTTCAATGAAGGAATAACTCTTTCAGAAGCTATAGACGGAGTTGCATATAAGATGGATGTATCATTAGTAGAACCTAAACAACTTAAAGATATAAATATTAAAAAAGGTGATAAAATAATTCTAATTGATATAGCATATGAGAGTAAAAAAGAAGAGACAATATTTGATGGAGTTGTATGGGAAACTAGAAGGAGTGAAAAGAGTAAGAAACTAACATTGTCTTGCAGAGAAAGAACAGTTTACATGGAAGAATCAGAGGAACAATATCAGTTTAAAGAAAATACAGCAACACAGAGAATTGAATATTACTGTAAGCAATGGAATATACCCTATTACAACTTAGCTAATACAGGGAAGAAACTTGCTAAAGTAATACATAAGACAAATATACTAGATATGATAAAAAAGGACTTAAAAGAAACAGCAACAAAAGGTGGAGACTTATTTAGAGTAAGGATGGATAATAAATTAAAATTATTCAAGCTTGGTACTAATGCAAATGTATATAAATTAGATAGTATATTAGAAGATGCTAACTTTACAAGTAGTTTTAATGATGCAGTAACAAGTGTAAAAGTTTTAGGTAAGAGTAAAGACGAAAATACAAAAGCGCCTATAATTGGGACATATAAAAAAGATGCTGATAAGTTTGGAACACTACAAAAGATTAAACAAGATGAAAAGATAAAAAATGCTAAAGAAGCTAAGAAAGCAGCAGAAGCAATGTTCAATAGTGGAGAGGAAACAATAAGTGTAGATTGTGCAGTAGATATAAATAGAATAAGAGCAGGTGACAAAGTAAGTTTAAAAAGTAAAGAATATTATGTTATAGATGTCACTCATACACTAGATTCTAGACCGAAAATGAAGCTGAATATAGGGTCTTTAGAATATATAAGGAGGAAATTTTATAATAATGACTGATGCTAGATTTAATGGAATTGCTAGAATATTGAAAGAAAATATGAATAAAAGTGTAGCAAATGGCACTTTTGGAATGGGTTGTGAACTTGCAGAAATAACAGCAAATGGATTAAAAGTAAATGGCTATAAAGATGAAATACAGGACTATCTAGTATTAGAGAATTTAACATTAAAAGAAGATTATTTTACTTTTTCAGATGAAGCTTTAAGTGGAGAATATAGACATAAGCATAAAATAGAAACTCCAAAGGAATTGAAGCCACTACGTATAGGCGATAATGTGCTAGTAGCTGTTATGGGAGCTGAATTTGTAGTAATTGGGAGGGTTGTAAATGCCAAACCTATTTCCTCAAAGTGAAACTTTTGAAACTGTAGAATTAAAAAATAATGATGAAAATGAATTGGACCTAAAGGGTTCTTTTTTATTTGATTTTGAAAAAGGTGAATTTGTTAAAAACGCAGATGGAACACTAAAAAAATGTGATAAGGTGCAGGCGTACAAACAATGGTGTCAAAAGGCTATATTAACACCTAGATACAAAAAAGCAGCTTATACAAACATTTATGGAAGTGAAATAAAAGACTTAATAGCTAGTAACTTATCTCAAAGTGCAAAAGAGCTTGAAATAACTAGATTAATAAAAGAAACTATTTTGGTTCATCCATATACAAAAGAAGTTAGTAATTTTATATTTGTTTGGCTTGAAAATAGTAGACTTGTTAATTATGAATTTGATGTGTTAACAATAGATGATGAAAATATAACCATAGATGGAAACATAAAAAGGTAGGTGATTATATGGAAAGAGAGCTACCTATACCATTATTTTTAACAGAAGAGGAGGACTCTGTACATGAAAGGATGTTAAGTAACTTTCAAGATGTGAGCACACTAGAAGGGGACTTTATTTATGATGCAACAAGACCTACAGCAGAGCAGATAGCTGAATTAAAACAACTAGGATTACAAAATAATTTAAGGATTGCATTTCCTCAAACTAGCTATGGAGAATATCTAGAATGGTTGGGAGAATGCAAAGGAGTATTTAAAAATCAACCAACTAAATCGGTTGGTATGGTTACATTTAATGGTGCTCAAGGAACTATCATTACAAAAGGAACTATTGTTACAACTATAGCTACAGATGAAAAACAGAGCATAGAATTTGAGCTTCTTGAAACTAAAACTATAGGAGCAAATGAAACAGTAGATATTAAAGCAGAATGTAGGATTGCAGGAACTATAGGAAATGTATCTAATAACACTATAACTGTTTTACTAGGTTCTATTAGTGGTGTTAAATCAGTTTCTAATAAAGAAGATTTCAGAGGTGGAACAGATATAGAAGATGAAGAACATTTTAGAGAAAGAGTTCTTGTAGCAGAGCAAGAGGACAAATTAAGTGGAGCTAGTTCAGACTATATAAGATGGGCTAAAGAAGTAGATGGAGTGGGATATGCTTATGTAGTTCCCGAATGGAATGGAGCAGGGACAGTAAAAGTATTAATACTAGATAAAAACAGAAAAGCAGCAACACAAGAATTAATAGATAAGGTCCAAGAATATATATATCCATTGAATATATCAGAAGGAGAAAATAGAGATGGGAAAGCTCCTATCGGTGCATTAGTTACAGTTGTGACACCTGACACATTACTTATTAATGTAAAAGCTAGTTTTATATTTAGTAATGGCTTTAGTGAAGAAACTGTATTAAACAATCTAAAAACTAAGATAGATAAATATTTAGATAAGATTGATTTAGGGGGGACAGTCTCATACAATGCTATACAGGCGATAGTAGGCTCTATGATGCTGACAGATGAAGGTATAGAAGACTTTTCTAATCTTACTATAAATGATGTAAAAGAAAATATAAAATTGCAAGACCAAGTGGTCGGAATAGGGGAAATAGTTAACGAGGTGGTTGGATGATAGCTTCTAAAAAAGGTAAAGAAATGCTTCTTACATTATCTCCTATCTATGAACAATCTATCATAATGCAAAGCTTATATGAAGCTATAGGAAGCGAATTTGATAATCTAGAATTATTAAATAAAGAAATAGAGTTACAATTATTCCCTCAGAGTGCGACATGGGGACTTGAATTTTGGGAAAATAGAGTGGGTTTATCCACTAATATAGATGAAGATATAGAAGCTAGAAGAAGAAAGGTCATTGCTAAGCTTCAAAGTAAATATATTATGACACCTAAAAGAATGGCTATGATACTCCAATCTTATACAGGTGCAAACATAAAAATAAATGAAAATATATCTCCATATACTTTTGGTGTTGAATTAACCAGTACCCAAGGTTTTCCTAAAGATTTAGAAGATTTATATAAGAGAGTAAATGTTATAAAACCTTCTCATTTAGCTGTAAGTTATAAGTTAGTTTCTTTATTGAAAAGTAAAACCTATTTTGCACAAACGGCAATTATGAGCGAAGAAATAACTGTATATCCGTACACAAGCAAAGAAGTAAAAGCAAGTGTTAAAGCCAAGTTTGCACTAGCTCATAACATGAGCTCAGAAACATTAACAGTATATCCAAGATAGGAGGTGGCATAAATGGCTGATGAACAATTTTACACAATACTAACAAACATAGGTAAAGCTAAGATTGCTAATGCAGGAATGTTAGGTAAGTCAGTAATTTTAGAGAAGATTCAAGCAGGTGATGGTGGAGGAAACTACTATAATCCAACAGAAGACCAAACAGCATTAAAAAATAAAGTTTGGGAAGGGAATATAAATGCTTTTGATAATGATGAAAATAATCCTAACTGGATTATTGCAACAGCATGTATCCCTGGTTCGATAGGTGGATTTACAGTTAGAGAAATGGGTCTTATAGATAATGAAGGAGATATGATTGCAGTTTGTAAAAGCCCTGAAACCTACAAGCCAAAAGTTGATAATGGAGCTATGAAAGATTTGTATTTGAAATTTATCATAGAAGTATCTAATGTAGAGAAAGTGACATTAGTTGTTGACCCTACAGCTATTTTTCTAACTAAAAAAGATGAAGAAAAAATATTAACAAATATTAATAAACTAGACACTAAAATAGATACAACCAAAACAGAATTAACAAGCAACATAGAAACTACTAAAACAGAGCTAAACACTAGAATTGACACAGAAAATGAGAAACAAAATATTAAAATTGACCAATTAATCGCAGGTGGTTCAAATGTGGCATCTACTCAAATAATAACAATTGATGATTGGGTTGAGGATGCAGAAAATGGATTCAAAGCAACTGTAACACATAGTTTATTAACACAGAGAATAGTTGTAAATATTATAGATGCTACTACAAAAGAAAATGCAGTTACAAACTTTAAAATTATAGATGATAATTCTATAGAAGTTAGAAGTGAAACAAGGTCAGAATTAAACGTTTATGTGATAAATGGAAATGCAGAAACTCATTTTATTAATGCAACTGTAGATGATAACAGAGTGTCTGAAATGACTACTTATTCATCTAAGAAAATAGAGGATTCTATTAGCAGTATACAGCTTATAGATACCAGTATAAGTATTACAGATGCTAATGATAGATTTACAAGTGATAAGTTAGATGGAGTATTAGAGGAAATAATGGTAGAAATAAGTGGTCAAAGAACTAAAGGAATAACTATAGTGAATAATTTAATAGATATGATATAAGCGAGGTGAAAATATGACAGAAAAATTAACTGAAAATGCTAGTTTAGGGGAACTTATGGCAGCATTAGAAAATGTACAAACTGATTTTCAAACTGGTAAAAATAATATATCTAGTGCATTGGGTAGTCCTTTTATTGGAACAGATAAATTTGGTACAACTAAAACAAAAATAGAAACATTAAAAAATGTATTAGTGGAGACGATTAATTCTAAAAATGTTTCAGCAACATCATCTGAAACATTTACTAATTTGATTGAAAAAGTTAACTGGATTTTTCAATCAATAGAAATTTTTTCTTTAAAAAATAGAATTCAAGCTACAACTTTAAACACTCCTAGCATCGTTTACAATGAAGTATCTAGTATAAAAGGCACATTAAGATTCACAGGCGAACTTAAAGCGTCTAAAATGCGTGCTGATTATGCAACAGCAAAAATAGAGATACTATGTGGAAACCGAAAAGAATACTTTTATGTTACTGACGATACTCCTAGTGCATCTTCTTCTTTTGTAAGATTTACAAAAGATATTATTGTTGAGAATGGCATGGATATAAAAGTACAAATATTATTAACATCTGTAGGAGCAGGAAATTTAGATGGTTCATATGCAGCTCGTGCAGAAATAGAAAAATTAACAATATTAAGGTAGGAATAAATTATGAAAAAACAAGTATATTATAATTCTTTAGATGAAAAAGAAAAAATAATTAGTGAAAACTCTAATTTATATGTTATAGAAATATATGAAACTTTAAATGAAAATTATTTAGTGTTATCAAGTAGTCCAATACAAGATGAAAAACTTAGTTATGAAGAATTAGAAAATGAATTATTAATTATGACTAATGAATTACAAGGAGGATTGTTATAATGAATATAAATAATGTTGTGGTAAGAATATTAGCAGAAAGAATATTAAATGGAGGGTTAAACCCTTTGAAAAATAGAGAGTTTCAACTTGATGATGTAACTAACACAGAATACAGAAAAGCAGTAGAGGATTATATTATAAAAAATAGTGGAGTAGTAGAAGGAATAGAACCAACAGCGTAGTAGGTTCTTTTTTTATTGAAAG
>OCAE01000564.1_pt1 | contig 22303 bp, 24 predicted proteins | sample 1495581 | NCBI WGS metagenome assembly OCAE01 (sample SAMEA2580278, study PRJEB22360) | human gut metagenome | biome: human gut; feature: human-associated habitat; material: faeces | place: Denmark | collected 2008/2010 | reverse complement strand
AATCATCAAGTGCATCAGGTGAAGACCGCGCAGCGGAAGCCGTGGCAGCACTGACACTGATACAGTCCCGCTATCAGAACACCCCTGTACAGGTTGGTTTTCTCGGTTTTTCCCAGGCCGGATGGGTGATCCCGGTGGCGGCAGCACAATCGCAGCCTGATTTTTCCGTGATTATCGGCGGTGCCGTGAACTGGCGGGATCAGGGACAATTTTATCAGGGGCTGCGCTACGCACAGCAGGGTAAATCTCAGGCGGAGATCACTCAACTGCTGACCGCAGAGCAGGCGGAGAATGACCGGATATTTGGTACGGATGGTTCAAAAGACCCGGCACAGCGGGGTGATATGACACCCGACCGTTTTGAATTTGTGGTCAAAAATTACCTCAGCGATGCCACCCCGGCGATCCCTCAGATGAACGGGCGTGTGCTGGCGGTATGGGGCGCAGAGGATCTGAATGTCGATGCCCGGCAGAACGCCTGCCGTTATCAGTTACTTTTGAAAGATAATCCAAAAGCAAATGTTGTTGTCTTCCCGCAGGCCGGGCACGGTTTATTACAGGCACCCGCCTTTAATTATCAACTCAGCAGCGACTGGCCGGTACTGCGCCAGTGGCAGTTTCTGTATACCGGACGGGGAGCCTATTATCCGGGAGCATTATCTCTTATCACTGACTGGATCAAAAACAAAACCCCGGATTTGACAGCGTATTATCCGGCGTGTCAGCCCTGAATCATCTGCTGATAACAGGCATAGCCGCGCTTCGCTGCGTCGTGATATTGCCGGTTAAGCGGCGCGGTCATGCTTTGTGAAACGGCAGTCATTTCCGGCCCCGCAAGTTGCGGGGAGCCGGTGCGAAACGGCGGGCGCGGGTCGTATTCAATCGCCAGTTCAACCAGCGCAGCCAGCTCCTCACCCCGCAGGGCTTTCAGCACCAGTAATGAGGCATCAAACGAACCGGTGGCCGGACCCGAGGTGTAGATAGTATCGTCGATCACCACATCACTGCCGCCGACGGCAACAGCCCCGACATCCGGCAGCATCGGCACCACATTACTGTTACTGGTTGCCCTTTTACCCTCGAGTAACCCGGCAGTACCCAGCATCAATGAGCCGTAGCAGGTGCCGATAACGTATTTTGCCTTTTTGCCTGCCTGCGCAAAAAAGCGGATGACTTCCGGGTCTTCAATCACTTCCGGCGGAACCATCCCGGTTACCAGCACATCCAGATCGTCCGGACACTCATCAAACGTCATTGTCGGCATTGTCGGCCAGCCGATGTACCCCTCCACCAGTTCGCGGCGTTTCCAGATAAAACAGATTTCCGCCCCGGCGATCGTAAAAACGGACTGCGCGCCGTTGATATCCATCGGCATATAGCCCGGACAGACAAAAATTCCGACTTTGAGCAATGCGGGCTGTAATACGCGTCCGGCAGCGATCAGCGTCTGAATGGAAGGCGTACTCAGCCCGTAAATCGTTTCAACTGCATAATCATGATCAGACATCAAAATACTCCGTAACAACACTTATTTACTAAACGGTAAAATAATGCATGAGGTACAATGATGTAAATTGTTTTTATACTGATCGGTAATCAAATGGCACGAAAAGGCAGACCCCGGAATTACGACAGTGCCGCCGCACTGGATAAAATCATGGCGCAGTTCTGGCGCAAAGGGTATACCGCAACGTCTCTCGATGAACTGGCCGCAGAAACGGACAGGAGAAACCCCAGCCTGTACGCCGCTTTCGGTAATAAAGAACGGCTTTATCAGCTGGCAATGGACAGGTTCGGTGAAATAGCTCAGGCGCATTACACCACCGCACTGGCACCAAAGATGCCCGGTGATCCGCTGACCGCCCGCCTGACCCGCTGGTTACAGGCAACCGTCACCCTTTATACCGGAGAGCACGGTCCTGCCGGATGCATGGTGTTATCGACAGCCGCTGCGGAAGTGTACGACCCGGCTATCCGCAAACGCCTGCAGGAAGTGATTGCGGCACAGGAGATGATGGTGCTGGATTGTCTGAATGAAGAGAAAACTGTGCTGCGCGATCCGGATTCCGCCCCGCTGCTGGCAAAAACACTGACCGCGTTTCTGCACAGTATTTCCCTGCGCGCCCGGGCCGGTGAAAGTGCGGAGCAGCTGGCAGAGATGGTTCGTGCCGGTCAGCTGGTATTGCAGTCTGCACTGATATCACCGGCGGAATAATCTCCGGCCGGTGACATTGTTTCAGCGCAGTGACACCTGCCCCCGGATACAACCGGTCACCGCACCGCCGACCCAAATTCCGTCCGCATCCTGCCGAACACTCAGCCAACCGTCACGTTTCACGCTCTCCCCCTGACGAGCCAGATAATGCGGCGGTAACGTACCATTGCCGATAAGCCACTGCGCCAGTGCCGCGTTCAGGCTGCCGGTTACCGGGTCTTCCGCGCCCCGGCGGTTAATAAATGCCCTTACAGCAAGTGTGGCTTCACTGCCCGCAGGATACCGGGCACACACGCCGATTTTATACAGTGCGTTATTCCCTGACTGGCTGAGTACCGCATAATCCGGCGTAATTGCCAGCAGGCGGGCAACGGAATCCACCTCAACCCCAGTCCATGCCGGGCCGTTATCAATATATTTTGCCTGCAAAATGGCGTTCCGGGGGATGCCGTAAGCCAGCGCAACCGTATTGCACTCGTCTTCTGTCAGAACCCGTTCATTAATCATCGGCGGTGCGGCAAAGGCGGTTCCCTGTTCAGACTGACGCAGCGTAATAAGCCCGGCGGCACATTCCTGAATGATATCCCGCGTTTCACTGAATCCGGTATGCTGCTTCCAGACATGACAACTGCCCAGGGTCGGATGCCCGGCAAACGGCAGTTCGCCGTCCGGCGTGAAGATACGGACACGGTAATCCGCCTGCGGATTCTGAGGTTTCAGCAGGAATGTGGTTTCACTGAGGTTTGTCCAGCGGGCAAAACGATGCATCTCTTCATCGGCCAGATTATCCGCATCAACCACCACCGCCAGCGCATTGCCGAGCAGTGGTACATCAGAAAACACATCAACCTGATAAAAGGAATGGGTTTTGTTGTTCACGGTAATTATCCTTTTGGTTTACTTTCAGTCAGCGCAGCGCTGCCTGTCCGGTGATCACGCAGGTCACATCTCCGGCAACCCATACCTGACCCGCTTCCTTAGTGACAAAGATTTTGCCGTCCCGGCTGATAACCTGTCCCTGTCCGGCTACATAGCGCTCCGGCAAAATACCTTCGCCGGTCAGCCACTGGGCAAGCGATGCATTCAGACTGCCGGTCACCGGATCTTCTTCCCCCAGAGAACAGCATAGTGCACGCACCTCCAGCTGAGCCGGTCCGCTCTGGTCGTCATACAGTGCACACAGGCCGATATCATACCCATCCAGCAGGGAATAATCCGGTTTCGCCGCCAGCACCTTTGCAACGGAAGTCAGTTGCAGGCCAATCCATCCCGGCCCGTTATCCACCCATGCGGAGCGCACCACATCTTCATCACGCAGACCCAGAGCTTTCACAATATACGCCACCTGCTGCGGATCAGTATCCCCGCCGCGTAACAGTGCCGGAGCAGCAAATGCCAGCCGGTTATCCTGCTGACGGATAGTCACCATACCGACCCCGCACTCCTGAATGATATCGCGCTTATCATTAAACTGCTGTGTTTCGCGCCAGACATAACAGGTGCCCAGGGTCGGGTGTCCGGCAAACGGCAGTTCACCGTCCGGCGTGAAGATACGGACACGGTAATCAGCCTGCGGATCCTGCGGTTTGAGCAAAAAGGTGGTTTCGCTGAGGTTTGTCCAGCGGGCAAAACGGTGCATTTCCTCATCCGTCATATCATCCGCATCAACCACCACCGCGAGGGCATTTCCCAGCAGCGGGACATCAGAAAAAACATCAACCTGGTAAAACTGATAAGTGCGGGTATTCAACATTATTATCCCTTTTATGTGGTAACAGAGCAGAGCTGATGATTTTTATCACAGAAAACGATTATGATGAAATCATTAACCATTACTGTGATAAAGGAACGATAATGACGGCAAAAATGATCGATAAACTGGCACTGATCACGCTGAAAGACGGCAAAGTAGCCATGGTCCGCTCCCATAACAAAACCCTGTTCTACGCCCCGGGCGGTAAACGCGAAACCGGTGAAACTGACGAACAGGCACTGTGCCGCGAAATTGACGAAGAACTGACGGTGACACTGACACCGGACACCATCACGTTTTACGGGGAATTCACCGGTCAGGCGGACGGTAAACAGGACGGCACACAGGTGCGTATCCGCTGCTATCAGGCGGAATTTACCGGCGTACTGCAACCGGCTGCGGAAATTGCGGAACTGGACTGGCTGGACAGCCGTGATCTGCCCCGCTGTTCTCTGGTCGCGGCACTGATTGTGAAAGACCTGGCGGCGCGGAAACTGATCAGCTGATGAAACTGACAAACTGATATCGTGCGGCTGCGCAATTTTGTACAAGACAGAATGTAACGCAGCGCGACAATAACCGGTTACCATAAAGACAGCGCAGGACACACCATGCAGAGTGACGGACATTCCCGCGAACAGGCGGACTATTTTCATCTGGACGATTTTTATGGTCTGGGGATGATCTCTGCCCGTTACTGTCAGCAAAAATTCAGCCGTCATACCCACGAAGGGTTTTGTATCGGCGTGATTGAAGAAGGTGTTCAGCAATTTTTCCGCACCGGCAGTAATCATTATGCCCCGACCGGTGATATCATTCTGGTGAATTCCGATGAAATCCACACCGGTTCCTCCGCACTGGAAACCGGCTGGGCCTACCGGGCGATTTACCCGACACCGGAGATGCTGAACACGCTGATGCAGGATCTCAAATCTGCCGATCAGGGCTTTGTACCCTGGTTTTCTCACGCCGTGGTGCATGACCCCGGCCTTGCCGCACAGTTACGCCTGCTGTTTGATGTATTGCTGACGCCGGATAACCGGCTGCTGAAAGGCTCACTGTTACTCTCAACGCTGGCGTGGCTTATCACCCGTCACAATAAAAAAGGCTTTCACCCGGCGGAAATCACGCCGGCCGGCCAGCGCCTGCAGCATATCGCAGAGATGATGAACAGCCATCCGGAAACCGATTATTCCCTGGATGAACTGGCTGCAATGGCGAATCTCAGCCCGTGGTATTTTCTGCGCCAGTTCCGTCTGCGTTACGGCATGCCGCCCCACGCCTGGCTGATTCAGGCGCGTCTGCGCAAAGCGCGTCAGCTGTTGCAAAACGGCGGTCGCCCGGCGGATGTCTCTTTACAGTGCGGGTTTACCGATCAAAGCCACTTTACCCGCCATTTTAAACGGGCAATGGGTGTTTCTCCGGGCAAATTTATGCAGCACCGCTGATATCACTGAACAATTTTGTACAATCTTCCTGCTGCCGGGTCATGGCAAAGTATCCGGACTGTTTTACGCTGTACGGATGATAACAATGACAATAACCACAGATTTACCCGCCTCTCCGCTGAAAGATTTTTTTACCGGCGCACTGCATATGACCCCGCTCAACCTGGCCGTGGTGCCGTGGGCGATCCTTGCCGGATCGATGGCAGTGGACAGCGGCCTGACCTTTGCACAAAGTATTGCAATGTCCGCCATGGTCTTTGCCGGTGCCGCTCAGCTGGTGACACTCGGCCTGCTCAACAGCGGTGCCGGGGTGATCACCATTATTGTGTCCGTCTTTTTTATCACCTCACAACATCTGCTGTACGGGCTGACGCTGCGCCCGCATGTGCGTTCTTTTTCCCCGCTGCAACGGGCCGGTATCGGCTTTCTGCTGACGGATGAACTGTTTGCTGTCAGTGTCGCCGGGCGGCAGCGCCTGAGTTTTGCTTATCTGTTCGGCGCCGGACTGAGTTTTTACCTGGTTTGGGTACTGGTCAGTATTCTCGGCATTGTGCTGGCCCACAGCATCAGCGACCTGAGTCAGCTCCGGCTCGACTTTTCGGTGGTGGCGACACTGCTGGCGATTGTGGTGCCGCTGATCAAATCAAAAAGTGCGCTCGCAGGGGCCCTGTTCTCCTTTGTGGTCACAATTATGCTGACCCGCGCCGGTATACAGGGCAGCGCAGTGATTGCCGGGGTCAGCGCTATGCTGCTGGCGGTTCTGCTGGGACGTAAATGGGGGGATGTAAAATGAGTTGGGGATTAATACTCGTACTGACACTGATGCTGTTTTCACTGCGCTTTATTTTTCTGATCCCGGGATTACCGCTGCGGTTGCCGGTCTTTATTCAGCAGGCACTGACCTATTCCGCGCCCTGTCTGCTGGTGGCCATTTGCGCGCCGATTGTATTATTAGAGGAACAGCAATTCCGTGATATCAGTGATAATCCGTATTTATGGGGTACGCTGTTCTGTATTATCGCCGCACGGCTGATTAAAAATACCCTGCTGACTGTGGTCCTGACGCTGGTATTTTTCTACACCCTGATTTATCTGTTCTGATTATTTAACTGTCCGCACCGGAGAGCCGGTGCGGAACTCAGAAAAATTACGGCTTTTCGTGAATTTCTTTTGCCAGTACCGGCAAAATAGCAATTGAACGTGGTCCCGGCACCAGTTCAGACAGATTGACTTTAATATAATTTCTGTTTTTCACCGCTTTTACGCCCTGCATTTCCGGCATGGCTTCAATAAACGCGACTTTCTGATCATAATCATCATCATTACGGAAGCCTTTATAAACAGGAATAATGATCACTTCCGGATCAGACATAATCACATCTTCCCAGTTGCCGACTGCCCAGGTTTTTCCGGTATTTTTACCGGCAAAAATATTCTTAGCGGAAATCAGTTTCAGCATCTCTGAAGTATAACCATCAAAGAAGGTATAGGGTTTGCCGTCCTGAGAATCAAAAATAAAGGCGGTTTTTTCCGGATACGCCTGAATCTGGCTGATAACGGTATTCAGTTTTTCTTTTTCTGCCGCCACATATTTTTCAGCCGCCTCTTGCACACCGAAGATCTCACCAAATTTCAGCATGTCGTTAAAATAGGTATTCACATCGGCTTTCGGTGATGTCATGGATTCCGGCACATAAACGGCAACCCCTTCCGGCACAATTTTATTGGCTTCCAGTGCCAGTTTCGAGAATGAGTTTGCCCAGCCGGTGGCGAAATCGGGTTTGACGGACATAAAGACTTCATAAGACGGCCATTTTTCTGCCAGTACAGGAATTTTGTCATACGCCGCTTTAACCGGCGGATAAATCGGCTCTTCCAGAAAAGCGGTGCCGACCATACGGTCCCCCAAATCCAGCGCCAGCAGCATTTCGGTGGTGATCTGACTGAGAGAAACAATACGCTGCGGGGATGTTTCCGGTTTAAAGTGATATTCGTTGCCATCCAGCTTTGCACTGAATTCAACCGGGACATAAGCCTGTTCTGTTTTATTTTCCGCAGTGGCTGTTACGGAAAATAATGCGGAGATAACCAGAGTACTCAATAATAATTTTTTCATCATTCCCTCATCCGGATTATAAAAATATAGCGACACGGTCCTCGACCGGTAATACCGTAAATTCCACACCAAATACATCAAACAGACACTCCCGGGTTAATACTTCCGCCGGTGTACCCTGCGCATATATTTGTCCGTCATGCATCAGGATCAGATGCTGACAGTATTTTGCGGATAAATTAATATCGTGAATGGTCATAATCACCGTGGATTCTGATGCCGCCAGCGCTTTCATCACTTCCACTTTATAGCGGATATCCAGGTGGTTGGTCGGCTCATCCAGGATCATAATGTCGGTTTCCTGGGAAAAACATTTCGCCAGCATCACCCGTTGTTTTTCACCGCCGGACAGTGCGTGATACGTTTTATTTTTCATTTTTTGCAGACCAAACAATGTCATGTAGTTATCTGCAATCACAAAATCCCGGTCGCTGTAATCCACATAATGTTTTTTATACGGCATCCGACCCATCACCACGATTTCCTCAATGGTCAGTTTGCCTTCCACCTGATCATTAAACTGCGTCAGTACCGAGATATTGCGCGCAAGTGATTTGATGGAAAATTGAGCGATATCGGTATTATCAAAGAAAACAGTTCCCCGTGTTTTAATATCCCGGTAAATATGTCTCAATAAGGTTGTTTTTCCGGAACCGTTGGGCCCGACAATGCCAATCACTCTTTTTCCGGAAAATGATAAATTAATATCTTTCAGTATTCCGTTATAACTCAGGTCAGTAATATCAACAGTGCTCACGTTACCGGCTCCTGTTCGCTTTAATAATGATATACACAAACAGCGGCGCACCAATCAGTGAGGTCAGAATACCGACCGGGATCTCCTCCGGTTTAAACCAGCTGCGGGAAATTGTGTCAATAACCACCAGAAATGCACCACCGACCAGACAGGAATAGAGTGATAATTTAAAATGCTTTACAGAAATCGTATTACGGACAATATGCGGAATAATAAGACCGATAAAAGCGATGACGCCGACATTAGCAACAATAATAGATACCACAAATGATGATAAAATAATCACTCCCAGCTTGATGGCACCCACATTCACGCCTAATTGGGCTGATGCATCCGCACCCAGTAATAACGTATCCAGCACATTACTGAATAACAGACAAAAAATTAATACTGCAATTAATGCCACCAGCGGCAGCAGTATATAAGACCATTTAATACCGGAGAAACTGCCCAGCATCCAGAACATCGCGCTTTTAACCTGACTTTCATTCTTGGACAGATAAATAATCGCGGTGGTGATAGCAGAAAACAGACTGGAAATACCGATACCAATCAGCACCAGATTGGTCATATTACTCTTTTTAAAATTAAATAAGACAATAATGGCAGTGGAAATCAGTCCCCCGGCAAATGCGCCGATATAGACATTATACGGTGACATAAATGCAAATAATCCGAGTACAATGGCGGATACTGCTCCCGCACTGGCACCGGAGGAAACCCCGAGAATATACGGGTCGGCCAGTTCATTGCGGGTTATCGTCTGCATCAGGATCCCCACCAGTGACAGGGATGCGCCGGTAATCGCCACCAGGATAATCCGGGGCAGACGGATATTATAAATGATGGTTTCATACGGCAGAAGATCATCACCGTTGATGCCTCCGGTAATAATTTTGATTACCGTATCCAGCTTCTGATGAAATTCCATATTGACACTGCCGTAAAACAACGAAAAAAACATGGCACCAAGCAATACAGACAGGCAGATAAAAAATTGTGAAAAATGCCGGCCATTCAGTTTCTTTTTACGCCGCACGGGTGTTTCTCTTACTGCTTCACTCATCACTGTTGACCTGTATTTCATCAGAACAGAGACTGTTAACAGATTGACGGAAATATTACATTATGATAACGAAATACCGCCATAATTTGCCTGTCAGCCTCTGTTTTCACTATTTTTCTGATTATAACGGAGAACACGGTGTGGTTATGTACTCCCCCAGAGTATATTCCGGAAAATAATCAGCAAATATCCATATTTAATGATCTGTATCTGATTAGCACAGAATAAAACGCCGGAATATTCCCCGGTGTTTTATTTATCTGAACAGCACTACTTTGCCGCATCAACATTATTCTGCCGGATAACTTAAAATACATAAACTGTATTCATCTGTCCGCGTGCAGCTGAAGTGGTTCTCTGATATTTTAAAAAACCGGCTCTTTTCTCATCCCGTTCCGCATATTACAGTACAGAAAAGCAAAACAGCGCGGAGAGAGAATAAATGAGTCAGATAAATGCATTCGGACAAACTGTCGGTGATATCGTTCCGGACTGGACTGCCCGCCCTTACCCTGCCCGCATCAGTGCAGAAGGTCGTCACTGCCGGATCGATCCGCTGAGTCCGGACCATGCGGATGACCTGTACCGGGCATTTTCACTCGCCCCTGACGGACGTTACTGGACCTGGCTGCCGGATGAGCCACCGGCCGATCTGAATGAATACCGCACCCGCACCGAAAAAAATGCGCAATCGTCGGATCCGCTGTTTTTCACGATTACGGATAAACACACCGGCAAAGCCGTTGGTCTGTTTTCCCTGATGCGGACCGATGAGAAAAACGGCGTCACCGAAGTCGGCCACGTGCATTTTTCCCCGCTGCTCAGCGGCACTGTGATGTCAACAGAAGCCCACTGGCTGCTGATGAAATATGTATTTGATATCCTCGGTTACCGCCGCTATGAATGGAAATGTGACAGCCTCAATGCGCCGTCCCGCAATGCGGCGCTGCGTCTGGGTTTTCAGTATGAAGGCTGCTTCCGTCAGGCGCGGGTGGTCAAAGGCCGCACCCGTGACACCGAATGGTTTTCCATTATTGACCATGAATGGCCGGTAGTTAACCACGCCCTGGAACAGTGGCTGTCAGCGAATAATTTCACTCCGGACGGCAAACAGATCCGCTCCCTGGCATCTCTGCGTGATGCCGTATGAAAATGATTGATATCGGCCGTGTCGCAGAGCTGACCGGCCTGACAACCGCCACTATCCGCTATTATGAAAGCAAAGGTCTGATCACACCTGCCGGGCGCAAGGGCCTGACCCGCATTTATGATGAAGAGGTGCTGACCCGGCTGTCCCTGATCATTCTCGCCAAACAGGGGCATTTTTCACTGGATGAAATCGCAGTAATGCTTACTGAACTGCCATCGAAAGGAATTGAGCGGACGGCAATTCAGGCAAAAATTACCGAAATTGACCAGAAAATCCGCGAGCTGCAAAATCTGAAACAAGGATTGCTGCATATTGAGCAATGCCCGGCAGAAAACCATCTGGCGTGCCCGAAGTTCCGCAAAATCCTGAGTGTCAGTCTGAAAAAAAACAGAAGCAAAGCGGTAAAAAATCCCGCTTGACTTAAAGTTAACTTTAAGTTGTATCATCCGGCATACTGATTTCCGTCTGATGTCATTATTCACTTTTTCTGTTGAATAATAAGGAATTATTATGCCGCGTTCTGTTTACTGGCTCTCCGCCGCCTTAGCCTTATTTACCACCGGGAATGCCCTGGTACTTTCCGTTGCCGTCCTTATCGGATCACAGCTGGCGGACGATCCGGCACATGCCACGATCCCGCTGCTGGCACAATATATCGGCCTGATTTCCGCCTCGGTGCCGATGGCTCACTTTATGATGCGCTTCGGTCGCCGCGCCGGGTTTATTCTCGGTAATATCGGCGGGCTGACTGGTGCATTACTGGCAATCGCCGGTATTTATACACACAACATGCTGCTGTTCTCTGCGGGAACGTTCTTTACCGGTATTGCCATCGGTACCGCCCAGCAATACCGCTTTGCCGCACTGGAGGAAGCTCCTGCCGCGCTGCGGGCAAAAGCTATCGGCGTGGTGATGAGCGGCGGGATTATCGCTGTGCTGATCGGGCCGTCACTGGCGATGTCCACCCGGACACTGGTGGCGGCTTATCCGTTCCTCGGCACGTTTGGCGCGCTGACAGCTATCTATCTGATGGCGTTTATTCTGCTGACCTTCTTACCGCTGAAAGCTCAGCTTCCCGCTCAGGTCAGCGATACCTCGGCAAACCGGCCATACCGGCGGTTATATCCCCAGCCGCTGCTTATTCTGATCGCCATAGTCAGTGCTGCCGGGTATGCGCTGGTGGTGTATATGGTCGGTGCGTTCCCGCTGGCAATGAAAGCGCAGGGATTTGAATTCCCGGCAATAGCCTTTGTGTTTCAGTGTCACATTCTGGGGATGTTTGCGCCCTCTTTCTTTACCGGTCAGTTAATCAGCCGCCTCGGGGTAAAATGTTTTGTCTGGCTGGGGGTGATTTGCCTGTTAATCAGTAATGCTGTCAGTCTGACCGGCAGCAGTTACGCGCATTTTCTCATTGCCATGACCTCACTGGGGCTGGCCTGGAACTTTATTCTGATCAGCACCACGCATCTGTTGCCGCGCACTTATACCGGTAATGAGCGGGCAAAAATCCAGGGTGCGACCGATTTTCTTATCTTCAGTTTCGGGGCACTCGGCAGCCTGCTGGCCGGGTTCGCCTTCTATTATGCGGGCTGGTATTCCGTGAATGTCGCCGGGCTGGCAACCGGAATTGTGATTCTGGTGGTGATGTTTTTACTGCGCCGCAGTATGAATGAATCCCCGGCAGAAAATACAGTCTGATAGCAGATCCGCCGCTGCATAAAAAACAGCGGCGGATAGTCTTACTTCACCGGTGAGGTTTCATACTCCAGACCGTCACGGTTTCCTTTGGGACGATTGCTGTAGCCACTGCCGGGGAAATAAAACAGGCGGTTATGCCATTTATCAAATAACACGGTTTCCCCGTATGCTTTCGTGAGTGCCGCTGCGGTATTCCAGTTCTGCCCGCCATCATCAGATACCCGGGCGTCTGAATGTAACTCAGCTATCAGTAAATCAGTGCCGGCATACAGACCGGAAATATAACTGCCGCCGGTTTCCAGTACCGGTGAGTAATCCCCGTTACAGTTCAGATGATTCACACTCTGACGCCTGCGCGCTTTTTCTGTCAGTGTGAAATAAAATTCACCGCCGGTTGTGCTGTCCAGTGCACCTATTTCCCCCGGGATAAGCAGATCAGACTCCGTTTTCAGTGTCCGGGTATTAAAGCAGACCAGGGCAACATTTTCCGGGTCGTTTCTTTCATCCGCCATCCATGCCGTGACCTGTCCGTTACCGTTATAGTGCCAGTAAATGCTTTTCAGGCTGACATACCGGTGCCCGTAACGATCTGTGGTTCTTTTTTTACGGTGATCCATACTGAATAACAAACGCCAGTTTTGTCCGTAATCACGCGTCTGATACAGTATATTGTTCTGAACCATAAGTCCGCTGCCCGGTGCGGTAACGGCGATAATCTTTGCATCACCCGCGACTTCCGGCATCTGCCACTGCGATAACCACCGCCAGTTCTGACCACCGTCCCCGGAATAAAAAACATACTTTTTATACGAGCCGTAATCCTGAAACAGAATCAGGCACTGACCCTGCTTATCACAGGCCTGGCTTTCTGCCCGCCCCATAAACATGGCGCTGACGCGTAAATCCCCGTCCTGCTCTGTCATTATGTAGGTTACCGGCACCAGTGGCCTGCTGCCGTAGACTTCACTGCGTCTCAGTTCATAGGTCTGTTTTTCCAGATAATCGCTGATCACGTTTTTATCCGGAGAAATCTTCAGATTCAGCAGTGGTATATCCGTGTCCTTTGCCGGGTCAAAACCCACATTTTTACTGTGGCGGCACGTGCGGGTTTCCCGGTCGCAGCTCTCCAAATCGACCCGTATGGCATCTCTGACGCCGGTTATCATCACACCGTTCTGAAAAGAACTGATGACCAGTGAAGATAACTTTACGGTTTCTTTTTCCGGCTGATAACTGCGGATGCGTTTTCTGTCCGGCGCGGAAAAAAACGAATCTGAAAACGTCAGCATCATTGAGGTGATAAACACAACCGCCAGCAACGTAATCCGGGTACGTCCGTCGGCAAACATCAGTTAATTTCCTGTATAACAGTATTTTTACCGTTCCGGAGCCTGAGTTGTATCAGCATTTGCCTGACAAAGACAAAACGGGCTGCGCCTGCTGATTTTTTCCGCACAAACAGCGTCACCACTTCCGTCAGCAGCAGTATGCCGCTGATCACCATAAGAAACATCAGTGCCATACCGCCCAGCGATTTTGCCGCATGCAGCCAGTCCCATTTATCCGGCGTGCCCTTTATACTCCACAAATCATGGCATATAAAAATCATCACCATCAGCATCATCACCAGAAAAATGCCGGTGAACACTTTATACATCATTTTCACTTGCTGTGAGGATACCGCCATGCCATCCGGCTTCAGGTAAGCACTGTGATCACGTTCATTGTAGAGACCGGTAATCACACCTTTCTGCTGGTTGACGATCAGGTTTACAGAGTCCTCCCCGGCAATGAAAAACGGATGGCTGTGAAAAAACAGCGGATTGATGTCCTCTGTCATTGAGCTGTAGTAATTACGCAGTGTAAACGGGATACCATTACACAAAAAATAATACTCAATATAATCACGCCGTGATTTACCACTGCCGGTAAAATCACGGACAGAGCGGAGGTCGGTGACAGGTCCCTGCACACCGGTCAGTGTCAGTTTTTCCGCATAACGGTAGTCTTCAGGACGGACTGAATCCAGTTCATTGAAACGTCCGTCATCCCCCTGCCGCCGGTGCCGCGTACCTTCCTCTGTACCGGGCAGCAGATATTCAGCCTGAGAACAGATAGCGGTATTCCCCTCTTTCACCTGTGCCAGTCCGTTCAGAAGATGCTTCATGGTTCTGCTGTTCGCCACCAGCAGTGCCTGAACTGACGATGCCAGCATCCACAATCCGCCGCCAAAGATAAGCATCAGCACCAGACCGGCAATCACATTAGTCAGTTGCGTGAAGAACAGCCAGGAAGAAAAAATAACCATCACCAGGGCAAGCGCCAGTTTTTTCAGGTTACGCACATTACCGGTTCCGGTTACCGGTTCCAGATTACCGCGTTCCGGCGATACCAGCCAGTGCAGCCAGTAACTGCCGTCAGCCAGCGGACGGGCACCGATAAAGACCCGGTCACCGTCGCGGAGTTTTTTCAGCACCGTTTTGTCACTGAACTGAGAGACAAAGGTATAAAACACCTTATCACCCGCCAGTATCCGGCGGTAATTATGTTCCGGTTTCGCGTTGTTATCCTGCCGGATAAAAGGCAGATTAAAAAAACAGACTTTTTTCATAAACAGACAATACACCCGGTAATAACAAAAAAATTAACCTGAGTTTATCTTTTTCACGTATGCCAGGAAACCTTACCGGTCCCGCTTCATCAGAACAGCATCGTTTTTAAGGTATTTCTCAGTGAATTAGGTTAGCGTCAGAATGGTATCCCGCAAACCCGGTGCAAGGACAAATAATTAATGACTACACCATACGATGACCCGCTTTACCGTGACCCTGGACTGGCGCAGTTTTATGATATGGATAATGAATGGCGGGCCGATTTTGATATGTATCTCACCCGGGCGGTCACTGCCGGACGGATTTTGGATCTGGGCTGCGGTACCGGCACGCTGATGGCCGCTATTGCGGAAAAATACCCCGATAAAATTCTGACAGGAGCAGACCCGGCCGCTGCCATGCTGGCTATCGCACAGGAAAAAACCAGCCGCGTCAGCTGGCTGCAGGCATCCGCAGAAACCCTTGATACCGAAATGACTTATGATCTGATTATCTTATCCGGTCATGCATTCCAGGTTTTTCTGTCCCGTGAACAGCGTATTGCCGCTTTGCAGAATATACAGCGCCATTTAAGCCCGGACGGTATTGTGCTGTTTGACAGCCGCAATCCGGCTGCTGAGGAGTGGCGGGAATGGACTCCGGAACGGAGCCGGGAAGTGCAGCGCAGTGATAAATTCGGCGATGTGATATCCTGGAATGATGTATCAGAGCACAACGGTGTTGTCCGTTATCAGACCTTTTATCAGGTCGGTGAAAATGGCCGGATTTACCGCGCTGAATCGGATATTACTTTCCCTTCCGCCGCTGAAATTGCAGAAGCCGTGACATTCAGCAAGCTGATGGTTCGTCATATTTACGGCGACCACCAGTCAGGTCCGTTCAGGCCGGATTCACGGGAAATGGTATTTGAACTGAGTCACCCGCAGTGCAATCAGGCGTGTGCGGCCTGATCCCGCCGGCGGTACCAGGTATTTTTCACCATATAATTAAAATACTGTTCTGTACTGATGTGAACAAACTGCAGCGGTGACGGCAGCGAGCCAAATAACGGCGTGCCGCCACCCAGCAATACCGGTACCGTGGTGATCACCATTTCGTCAATCAGATCGGCGGACCCGCACTGCTGCACTGCCGTTCCGCCGTCAATATACAGGTTGTGATACCCGGCGCGGTGAATATCCGCGAGCACAGCACCAATCTCCCCCTGTACCGGACATACTGCGTTACCTGCCAGTTTTTCCGGTAATTCCGTCATTGTGCGGGACAGCACAAAAACCGGTTTGTTATACGGCCACTCGCCGTCAAACGCACAGACCGTCTCAAAGGTTTTCCGCCCCATCACCACAGCATCAATCCGCTGCATAAAGGCGGCAAATCCCATATCGTCCTGCTCCGGGTTTGGCACGGCAAAGAGCCAGTCCAGTTTGTCCTGCGCATCGGCAATATAGCCGTCCAGGCTGGTGGCGATATAAATACTATGACGCATAGTGAATACCTTAATGACGGATTAACAGAAGCGTGTATTATTGTGCTTTGCACCAATTCTACACTGTAGAATATATTTACACAGCTTAGCGGGCTGATATGGTTAACGTCAACCGGCAAAGACAAAACATGATTAAAAAATCATTAAAAACAGGCGAAAAATATGATCGGACAAACAAGCGCAGAAAAACAAACCGTGCTGATCACCGGAGCAACCGGTCAGGTGGGAACACTGTTAATACAGTGTCTGCGCAAACGCGGAAATGTGAATATTATTCTGGCTGCCCGTGACCCGCAAAAGCTTGCCGACAGCGGCCTGCCGGTGCGTTATTTCGATTATGATGATCCGGCATCACTGTTACCGGCGCTGCACGGTGTCGATACGGTTTTTATGATGACCGGCTACACCCTCGCCATGCTGGAACAGAGCAAAGTCTTTATTGATGAGGCGCGTAAATCCGGTGTCCGCCATATTGTTCATCTCGGCGCCTGCGGCGACGATAATACCCGTGTCGCGCACTGGGCGTGGCATCAGCTGATTGAACGCTATATTGAGTGGGCAGGATTTGATTACACACATCTGCGCCCAGAATCCTATATGCAGAATCTGCTCGGCTATCAGGGAGATAATCAGCATCCGGCGGGAGTACTGCGTGATTATTTCGGTGATGCCACACTGAGCTGGGTGTCCTGTGAGGATGTCGCGGAAGTCGCAGCATCTTGTTTATCTTCTCCCGCAGAACACCGCAACCAGGTGTACCGGCTGGGCTATGATGCGAAAAATTATCACGAAATTGCCGCGATCATCAGCGAAATCACCGGTATTGATTACCGGTATGAGGCATTATCACCGGAAGTATTCCGTGAGTTTGCGCAAAAACAGGGGCTGGATCCGGCGTATATGAAAAGTATTTATGATCATTATATCGCCTTCAGTGAATTCCGGATCCCGGGTGCAGGAACCACTTTTGATAATTTCACGGCAATCACCGGAAAAAAACCGATGTCCGTGACCGATTTTATCCGCAAATATCGCCACCATTTCCGCTGACAGAGGTAACCTATGACATCATCCCGACTACCGCCCTGCGGACGGCCCGCCCACCGGGGCAGCAAACTGACAGCGGAAAATATTCTGTCCGAAGCCGGAAAACTGTTACAGGAACAGGGAAAAGTCCCTTCGATCCGTGCGCTTGCCGCACAATTACAGGTCGATCCGATGGCGATTTATTATTACTTCCGCAATAAACAGGCATTGCTGGAAGCCCTCGCCACTGCCCTGGTGGATGAAATTTATCAGCCGTTGGCGCAGGCTCCGGTACAGCAGGAACTTCAGCGGCTGGCAGAAAGTTATTTGCATTTGCTCTATATTTACAGTGATCTGCTGGATATTCTGTTATCACTGAACAGTGACGGCCCGTCCGGCTGTTTCCGTCAGCGCTATCTGCGCATTATTGTGTCCTGCGGGCTGAGTGAATCACGGCAGACTGCTATTCTGCATCTGCTGGCGGATGCCCTGCACGGTCATGCCGTGGCGATCCGCCGAACAGATTACACCTTTGAACAGAGCCGGGCGCTGTTTCAACCGGTACTGGCATTAATTACTGAACTTATTGAACACCCCGGAGCATCATTATCATGAATATCCGCCCTGTAACCGACCTGTCCGGTGATTTACCGCTGCTGGAAAGCATTGCTCAGGTTTTACATCAGGAATGGCAGGAACTGCCGCAGTGGCAGACACCGGAAATTATCCTGGCGCGTCTGATAAAACGGATGAACGGTGATAACGGCGAAATACTGTTTGTCGCCACCGATAAAAACGGCACACTGTCGGGAACAGCCAGCCTGATCTGGCGGGAACTGAAAACCTGCCGCATGGCAAATGCGGACTGGTGGGCGGGAGAAATTTACACTCTGCCCGCTGCCCGCGGACAAGGTCTCGGCAGCGCACTGACACAGGCGGTCTTTGCCACTGCCGGAGAGCGACGCCTGGCAGCACTGAATCTCTACACGCCGGATAAACAAGTCATGTATTCACGGATGGGCTGGCAGGCGATGTATGACGATGTGATCAATGACGAACTGGTCACGGTTATGCAGCGCCGGGTCCGGGAAGAGTGACTCAGGGTTGCAGCGCCTTTCTCAGTAGCACACGCAGCCCGCTGAGAAAGGCTTCGCGGCTGAATTGCGGTTCCATCAGCTCCCGCCCCAGTGTACCGTCCGCCATCACCAGCAGCCAGGACGCAACTTGTGACGGATTCAGCTGCGGATCAATCTCTCCGGCGGTCATCCCGCGTTTGAGCACATCACAGAATTTTGCGTGCAGCCGCTGCTCATTAACAACAAAAGCCGTATTCAGCTCAGGGTTACGGCTTACCTCGGTGATAATCTCCAGGCTGAGGCGGGTATAACCCGGCTCGCTATATAACAGGATCAGCGCGGTTATCATTTTGTCAATGATATTTACGGCATGACCCTGCTCATCACCCATGCTCAGAATCGCCTTGTGATCATCCTCGTCCAGTTCCGCAATCGCTTCAATGATGGCGTATTTAGTCGGATAGTAATGAAACAGATTCCCGGGGCTCATCGCGGCGGCTTTACAAATCTCTGCCGTCGAGGTGGAATGAAAACCTTTTTCGATAAAACAATGCATTGCCGCGTTAAGGATCTGACGGCGTTTGCGCTGCTGTTTTTCCGTTAACTTTTCCATAAGGAAGTCTCCCCGGAAAACCGGATAATAGAAATTAGACTGATTACTCTATCTATTATAATACCACATTTACAGTGCCCATGATGATGACACCCATAAGAAAAAACAGTACCGCTGATGCGGATCAGAACGACCTGGTGACTGAATATCTGGATGAAACCGGGCTGGAGCCTGCTGCCGCCCTGTTCTATCAGGCATTTTCGTCTAAATTCAAAACAATCCGCAACATGCCGGAAGCGCAGCGTCAGGCCGTGCTGGCGATGTTCTGGCAGCGCGGGCTCAGTGATCCGTACGACCGCCACTTTCAGGTAAAACGCAACGGTAAGCTGGTTGCTGCCTACGGGCTGACTTACGGTGTTAAACATCCGCCTGAAAATGCGCCGGCACCGGTTTCTTCTGTGGCGATTCTGCGCAAAGCCGGTTTTCTCTCTTTTTTGAAAATTCGCCGCATTTTTCAGATGTTTGTCCATATTCCGGCAGCAGATACTGCCTATTTATCTTACCTGTGTGTGGACGAATCACTGCGCGGCACGGGGATCGGTAATCAGATTCTGGATGAGATCACCACTCAATTACGGGCAGACCCGGCTATTACCCGGTTATCACTGTATGTTTCTGACTTAAATACAAAAGCCAGAGAGTTGTATCTGCGCCGTGGTTTTCAGGACGTGAAATACGAAACCTCGCACACCACAAAACGCTATATGGATATTTACGGCTGGTATTACATGGTGTTACCGATAATATAATGGGTTAATTATGTTTATTATGCCTTCTGAGCACTTACCGCAATCCGGGTGTCAGCCGTCAGCAAACGGAACAGTGGTTGGCGCACGATCTCGGACTGAAAACCATTATCTGGCTGAATGGTATTCGTAATCATGATATTACTGATGCACATATTGATTTTTATGCCCGGTTTGTCAGTGAAAAATCACTGGTAGCCGGATTTTATTTCCTTTAATACAAACGAACGAACACATGATACCGATTAACTGGCAGACAGCCGCCCTGCACGACCTTTCCCCGCAGACACTCTACCGCCTGCTGGCGCTGCGCAGCGCGGTATTTGTGGTTGAACAGACCTGCTGTTATCTCGACCCGGACGGCGCCGATCTCACTGCACTGCACGTTTGGGCGGAACAGGACGGTGAAATTATGGCCTGCTGCCGTATTCTGCCGCCGGAAAACAGCACGGCACCGGCAGCGATCGGCCGGGTGGTGATCAATCCGCAATTCCGAGGGCAGAAACTGGGCTATCCGCTGATGGATGCTGCCGTTCAGGCGGTATACCGGCATTTCGGGACACGGCAAATTAATATCAGTGCCCAGGCGCACCTTACCGCGTTCTATAAAAAATGCGGCTTTACCATCTGTTCTGAGGTTTATGATGAAGACGGTATTCCGCATTGTGATATGTTCCGTCCGGCGCAGCCCGGAACTTAAGGCAGCTTAAGCTCCGCCGTTGTCTGTTATTCACAGGCAATGGTATGATGCATGCATCCATCAACTCAGAGAATAATTAAGGAGGCTAATTATGGTGTTAAGTTATGTGATTAAATTCTCACATTTCTTTGGTAATCGTCAGAACTCAGGCTTTTCTGTTAACGCTGTGCGTTAATCCTGCCTGAGTGAAGCTTTACTGAATTTAACATCCTTCCTCAGCTTACAGGGTTATCGCGTTTTATGACCCATGGCATTGTTATGCCTGAAATTTGAGTAAGCTATGAGCACATTATTATCAACCCGTAATCTGTCATTCCATCCCGGTCACACATCACTGTTAACCGATATTTCTGTCGCCCTGAATCAGGGAGAAAAGATCGGCCTGATCGGACATAACGGCTGCGGAAAAAGTACCCTGATGAAGCTGTTGTCCGGCCAGCTGACACCGGATGAAGGCACCATTACCCCGGCGAACCGCGTCATTATGGCGTATATCGAACAGCATCTGCCGGAATCCCTGAATACCCTGTCACTGGCGGATGCCGTGCTGGAGAAATTACCGGCGGAACAACATCTGTCCGAAATGTGGCGGGCTGAAATGCTGCTGACAGAGATGGGGTTTGACCCGGTACAATGGCAATTACCGGTCACCGCCCTGAGCGGCGGTCAGCATACCCGGCTGTTACTGGCGCGGGCGCTGATCAGCCAGCCGGATTTGTTATTGCTGGATGAACCGAGCAACCATCTGGATCTGCCGACCATTTTGTGGTTGGAGCAATTCCTGAAAAACTGGCGCGGCAGCTTTATCCTGGTGTCTCACGATAACGCCCTGCTGGATCACGTCACCAACTGCACCTGGGTGCTGCGGGACGGTAACGTTTCGGTGTTCCGTCTGCCCTGCACCCAGGCGCGGGAAGCCCTGGCGCAACAGGATGAAAGTGATGAGCACCGCCACAATGCGCAGCAGAAAGAGATCGACCGTATTGCGGTAAGTGCCAAACGACTGGCGATATGGGGGAAAGTGTATGATAACGAAGCCCTTTCCCGCAAAGCCAAACAGATGGAAAAACAGATAGACCGGTTGCAGGATGACCAGGTTGAGCTGGCGATCGGCAGTCAGTGGCAGCTGAAGCTGACCGGGGATGCTTTGCGTGCAGACCGGCTATGCGCCTTTAACCAACTGTCCGTGATCCCGGCAGACAATTATCCGCCGCTGTATGTGACAGACAATGTATCGGTGAAATCCGGCGACCGCATTGCGGTGATGGGCGCGAACGGTACCGGGAAATCCTCACTGCTGCGGATGATCTGGTCACAGTCTCAGAAACCGGAGGTAACACTGCCGGACAGCCCGCTGGTACTGCATCCCCGTGTACATTTGGGGTATTACGATCAGAAACTGGCACAACTGCATGACCATGATTCGCTGATGGATGCACTGAAGCCATTCGCGTCACTGATTGATGAGCAGCGGAAAATGGCACTGATCAGCGCCGGTTTCCCGTATCTGCGCCATCAGCAGACGGTGTCTGCCCTGAGCGGCGGAGAACGGGCGCGGTTGTTGTTTGTCGGACTGAGTCTGGCCAATTACTCCCTCCTGATGCTGGATGAGCCGACCAACCATCTGGATATGGACGGGAAACGGGCGCTGGCAGAGGAAATCAGCCGGTTTGAAGGTGGTCTGATTCTGGTCAGTCACGACCGGGAACTGATCGAAAAAAGCTGTAACCGTTTCTGGTATATCGACGGTAACCGGCTGACTGAATATCACGATTTGGATCAGGTCTATGATGCTATCCGCGCCCTGAATGCGGATTCCGGTACCAGCGTGTTACCGGCAG
>OCAE01000551.1_pt1 | contig 22634 bp, 29 predicted proteins | sample 1495581 | NCBI WGS metagenome assembly OCAE01 (sample SAMEA2580278, study PRJEB22360) | human gut metagenome | biome: human gut; feature: human-associated habitat; material: faeces | place: Denmark | collected 2008/2010 | reverse complement strand
CGCCCGCCTTTTTATCCAGAGTCTCGTACTCCGCCCTGGCCTCTTCCTCCCTGTGCGCCGCAGTCATATTGTACAGCGAGAATATCTTCGGGATATCCAGGCCAAATGGACATGGCATACAGTATTTGCATCCGGTACATCCCACCAAAGCCATGGAATCAAAGACGCGCTTTGCCTCTTTTACCACCTCTTTGTCCTGCTCCGTCGCCATACCAACGCTGCTTCTCTTCGCGTACTCCAGATTCTCTTCCACCTGCTTTTCATCGCTCATTCCGCTGAGCAGCAGGCTGACCTCAGGCTGATCCCAGAGGAAATCCAGCGCGTACTCCACAGGAGACTTGTCCTCCGGAAATACCTTCTTTAAATGGGATGCCGGATTCGCCAGCCTCCCGCCCAGCAAAGGCTCCATGATCACCACCCCGAGGCCTCTCTCAGCGGCATACTTAAGCCCCTTTGTTCCGGCCTGGTGCTCGGTGTCCACGTAATTATACTGAATCTGGCAGAAATCCCATCCATCATAATAATCTATGATATCCTGAAACACGTCATATGAATCATGGAAGGAAAATCCAAGATAGCGGATCTTTCCCTCAGCCTTCGCTTTTTCCATCCGCTTAATCAGTTCAAACGGCTTTACCTTATCCTCCATGCGTTCGCCGCTCAAGGCGTGAAGAAGATAAAAATCGATATGATCCGTGTTCAGCTTCTCCAGCTGCTCATCCAGCAGAGTCTCGAAATCCTCCGCCTTCTGAAGCTTCCATACGGGACATTTGGTCGCCAGATACGTTTTCTCCCTGTAGCCGTCCGCCAGCGCTTTTCCCACGATCCTCTCGCTCTCTCCCTGATGGTAAGGATAAGCGGTGTCAATGTAATTCACGCCCTCATCGATGGCATGGCGGATCATCCCGATGGCGCGTTCCTCATCGACCACCTCATCGTGAAGCAGCGGAAATCTCATGGTTCCGAACCCCAGCGCCGACACTTTAATTCCTGTCTTTCCAAAATTGCGGTATTGCATCTTAGTCCTCCCTGATGGATAAAATTTTGATTTTATTTTACCACATATTTCCTGTATTCTAAAGTATTTTCTGGCAGTTTCCCTGTTTTTCATCACTGTTCAGACCAAAAACTATTCTGCAGGCCTCAGACAGCCGGCCAGGCCCCATATATTTCTCTGCACCGGTTGTAAAATAGTTACATATCTGGTAAAATAGGGTATCAACGAAAGAAAGAGGTGACTGTTATGCAAAAATACGTTTGTGAGCCATGTGGATACATATATGATCCGGCTGATGGAGATCCGGACAACGGAATCAATCCAGGCACAGCTTTTGAAGATCTTCCTGAGGATTGGGTATGTCCGCTCTGCGGAATGGGCAAAGATGTCTTTGTTCCGGAAGATTAATAAGTACTGCAGCAAAACCGGTCCGCACTGGCTTTTAAGCCTCTGTGCGGACCGGTTTTTCATTTGGATATATGGATATACCATTTATCAGATTTCGGTTGAGATAAAGATATCGTAGATCGCCTTGATGGCCGCCTCAAAATCTGCATTCTTAACGCCGATAATGATGTTTAACTCACTGGAGCCCTGGTCGATCATCTTGACGTTGACACGGGCGTGGGCCAGCGCGGAGAAGATTCTTCCGGCCGTGCCTCTCGTGGCCTTCATGCCGCGTCCCACGACAGCAACTAACGCCAGGTCAGATTCCAGTTCCACGAAATCAGGCTCGACAGCGCGGTGGATTCCCGCGATCACGGACTGTTCGTATTCCTCGAATTCGGACTGATGGACAAACACGGTCATGGTATCGATTCCCGAAGGCATATGCTCGAAGGAAATGCCGTATTTTTCAAATACCTCCAGAACCTTGCGGCCGAACCCTACCTCGGCGTTCATCATGGCTTTCTCAATGTTGATGGAACAGAAGCCCTTCTTGCCCGCAACTCCCGTAATGGTATAGCGCGGCTTGCGGCAGGTGCTCTCCACGATCAGGGTGCCTTTCTCCTCCGGCCTGTTGGTGTTGCGGATATTGATCGGAATGCCTTCTTTTCTGACCGGGAAGATGGCGTCCTCATGCAGAACGCTGGCTCCCATGTAGGCCAGCTCACGGAGTTCTCTGTATGTAATGGTCTCAATGACCTCCGGATTATCAATGATACGCGGATCGGCTACGAGGAAGCCGGAGACGTCGGTCCAGTTCTCATACATATCAGCATGGATGGCCTTCGCCACAATGGAGCCTGTGACATCGGATCCGCCTCTTGAGAACGTGCGGATGCTTCCGCTGTGAGTGGCGCCGTAAAAGCCCGGAATAACCGCGCGCTCCACATGCTCTAAGCGCTCCCCCAGCTCACGGTTGGTGATATCCGCCTCGAAGCTGCCGTCTTCATCGAAGAAGATGACCTCTGCCGCGTCGATGAATTCATAGCCTAAATAGTTGGCCATGACGATGCCGTTTAAGTACTCGCCTCTGGATGCCGCGTAATCACGGCCGGCCTTCTTTAAGAAATTCTCCTCGATGGTCTCGAATTCATGATCCAGATTCAGGTTTAAATCGAGTCCGTCGATGATCTCCATGTAACGGCTCTTAATCTTCTCCAGAATCTTCTTATAGCTTTTTCCCTCGGCCGCCGCATCGTAACACTGATACAGCATATCCGTAACCTTCTCGTCCTTGTCGTTTCTCTTGCCCGGCGCGGATGGAACCACATAGCGTCTGCTCTTCTCGGAACGAATGATGTCCCCAACCTTCTTAAACTGTCTTGCACTGGCCAGAGAACTGCCGCCGAATTTCACAACCTTTTTCATGTCTTCTTTCTCCTCTGTCACATATCCAATTTATTTAACCGAAATAATATCGTACTTGCCGGGCGCTGTCAAGTGTTTTGTAAAACGGTTTTTTCAGCCTCCTGGCGTGCGGCCAGAACTTTATGATGCTTCAGCCAGCCTCCCGACGCAACACGCGCGACGTAGACCACCGCCCTCACGGCCCAGTCCAGAACCATGGCAATCCAGACTCCGATCAGCCCCATGCCGAGATACCGCCCCAGAACGAAGCTCATGGCGATCCGGCACAGAAACATGGACGCAATGGTAATGAACATGGCGAATTTCACGTCATCCGCGGCACGCAGGGCATTGGGAAGCGCAAAGGATGGCGCCCAGATCAGCACGCAGCATAACCCGTGAAGCGTGCAGATGATTCGGGCCAGCTCGCGCGTGTTCGTCGGTTCTGCCCCATGGGAGAAGCCGATAATGTGCGGCAGAAATACCAGCATCGGAAAACAGATGAGGAAGTGCGCTCCCATGATGAGGAAAATAAAGTTCTTTGCATACCGTTTCGCCTCCTGATACCGTTTCGCGCCCACTGCCTGCCCCACCACGGTTATCATGGCCAGGGAGATGGCGCTGCCCGGAATCACCTGAAAGGAACAGATGGTTCCCGCTACCGCGTTGGCGGCAATGGAGGTCGTACCAAAGCTGGAGACCAGCCCCGCCACAAGAAGCTTACCGCCCTGAAAGAGGCCGTTTTCCACTCCCATGGGAACTCCGATCCCCATGATCCGCCGGATGATGGCGGGATGGAAGCCCAGATGAAAGTTTTTGTCGATGCACAGCGGAAGCTTCGGATTCCGGATCACCCACACCAGTATGACTGCCGCGGTAATTCGTGACAGCAGCGTGGAGATCCCGGCCCCGGCCACCTCCAGATGAAAGCCGTAAATCAGAATGGCATTTCCCACAATGTTGATCCCGTTCATCAGCATGGACACCTTCATGGATATCCCGGAATTACCCATGGAGCGGCAGATAGCCGCCGACCCGTTATACACCGCCAGAAACGGGAACGACAGTGCCGTCAGGTAGTAATACGTTCTGGCATAATTCATGACGGACGGTTCGATCTTCCCGTAAATCGTCCGCAGAATCTGGTAGTTGAACAGTAAGGACAGCACCATTAAAACCGTTGAAAATACCAGAACCACAAGAATCAGCTGATTGGAGGCCTTTAACGCCTCCTCCCTGTTTTCGTCCCCCAACTCCTGGGCCGCGATGACAGCGCCTCCGGTAGCCATGGCGGTAAACACGTTGATCAGCAGAATATTAAGCGTATCCACAAGGGAAATTCCCGAGACCGCGGTCTCCCCCACTCCGGCCACCATGATCGTATCCGCCATTCCCACTAAGACGGCGAGAAACTGCTCGATGATCAGCGGCAGAATCAGCCGCCTGATGGCCGCCTTCGAAAATATCGGTGCTTCTTCCATTTCTCTCTCCCTATTGTATACTGCCCTCCGGCTTCTTATGACCGTTTCGAAGCATTCGGAGGATTCGTCTGTTTGCCGCGTCATTTTGTTTGTCTGACACGGACATCCATCCCGAAAAAGAGTCGTCCTGATTCGCCTCGCCGCAGATGTCCACACCCAGAATCCGGCGGCTCTCCAGGCAGCGGTACGCCCTCTCAAGCTGTTCCAGCGTCATGGTTCCCTGATCCCAGTCAGTCACCACTTCCTTCCGCCCAAACACGTCCTTGTCTATGGACAGATACACGGCCTCCGACACCTCTGTTTCCAGAGCCTTAAGCCATGAGTCATCTGCCCCTGCCGCGCTTTCCGAAAACACCTGCACGCGGTCCGCATACTCTGATTCTACGGTATCTGCCAGCGAATCCGCGACACCGATCAGAATCACCTTTTTTAAGTATGGCTGGGGGGGGCGCGCCCCCTTCGTTCCGCAGAGAAACCTTTTTTAAGTATGGCTGGTCGTCCAGCGCCCGTTTGATCCAGCAGCCGCAGGACAAAATTCCAGCAAATATAGAAGGCTTCATATCCGTATGATGGTCAAATACCACCAGGGTAAACGGCTCCCGAATCTTCCTCACCATGAGATAGCTTAAATAGTGGAAATTTCCGCCGTCTATAAAGTGAATCCAGCCTGACAGCCCGCTGATCCGCGCCTCAATCTCCTCCATGGATGCCTCATCACAGAATCCGTTTACCCCGGACAAATCCGAACAGTCAATCCATTCACAGTCCCCATCTTTATAGAAGCTTTCTCTCTCGTAAACTCCTGTAAAATTCAGCACTGAAACTGATATCATCGTTCTCTTCTCCCGATTGGTCTTCCCTTTCCGGCGCTCTTAAACGCCCAGCTTTTCCATCTATTCGTTGACAGAGGCCTCACAGGAACGCATGGCCTCAATGGTCTTCTCAAAGAGCTCCTCTAACGTCCAGCCGAGCCTCTCGGCTCCCTGTGCGATCACCTCGCGGGAACAACCTGCCGCGAACCGTTTATCCTTGTATTTTTTCTTCAGACTGGAGACCTCCATATCCATGACGCTCTTCGATGGGCGCATTCTCGCAGCGGCTCCGATCAGGCCTGTGAGTTCGTCTGACGCGAACAGTACCTTCTCCATATCATGCTCCGGTTCCACATCAGAGACGAGTCCATAGCCATGGCTTACAACCGCATGAACAAGCTCCGGTTCAGCCCCGGCTTCGGCCAGAAGCTCCGGCGCCTTGATGCAGTGCTCCTCCGGATAATTTTCAAAATCCACATCGTGGAGAAGGCCGGCGATTCCCCAGAAATCCTCGTCCTCACCGTATCCCAGTTCCTTTGCATACCAGCGCATGGTGCCTTCCACCGTAAGCCCGTGAAGTATATGGAAGGGCTCCTTATTATATTTCATAAGAAGGGAAAGCGCCTGGTCTCTCGTTACATTTGTTTTCATATTCCTGTCACTCCTCTGTAATTTTTATGTTGTCATCCATCATATCACTGCTGATTTCCGATATCAAGCTTGAAATGCCGCTTTCCCCCACAACTTTGATGCCATGCTCCTTGAGAAGGCGGGCTGTCACCCCGTCTCCGGCCGTCTTAGCGCCCGAAAAGGTTCCGTCGTAGATGATCCCGCTGCCGCAGGACGGGCTGCGCTCCTTCAAAATGGCGTACCGGCATCCATACAGCTTTGCGATCTTAAGCGCTTCCTCCCCGCCCTTTTCGAAATACTCTGTCACATCCTGGCCCTTCCGGTTCATCACCTGGACACGCCCGCCGTCTCTCCGGCATTCCGACGGCTCTCTGGGGGTCTCCATCCCTCCCATCTGCTCCGGACAGACCGGGATCAGTTCATACTCCCGAAGCAGCTTCAGTACCTCGTCACGACGGCCGTTCTTTCCGTCGTAGCGGCAGTTGACACCCAGCAGACAGGCACTGACCAGTATTCTTGTATTTTTCTTATCCATGGATAAGCCTCCTTCCAAAATTGTCTCCGGGAACTATGGCCTCAGATCCCTTACTATTTTCAGTTTATTTTCATCACATCCCGCATCTACCAGCATGGAATCCATGTATTTTCCGAAAAAGAGCTCTGCGCCTTTTTCTTTCCAAAGTTTCCATCCCTCGGTATCCTTCACTTCTTTTTCCGGTTTTGTCATGCCGGCAAAGTAGTTCCGGTTCATCTCCACGGCCAGTTCCGTCATCTGCGCCCGCTCCTCCTCCGAGAGTGACAGCGCTTCCAGCTCTTTCTTCATCTTTTTTCGCGTGCACGCGTCAAAATACGCCTGGGACAGCGCTTCAAAATCCCCATATTTACCGGGGATTCCAGCTTTTTCCCCATCCCATCGTTCCACATTTACCGGCTTCGTTTCATACGTGATGCTTCCATCCGGATCAACCGTCAAAACGCCGTACCGGTGCGGGTACACGGTAAGGGATCCGGTTGCAATGTCATAAAGGCTGCCGCTCTCCGCAATATGCTGGATATGAACGTGACCGCTTAGATTCAAAGCGATCCCATGAGCTTTCAGCAGCTGCTCCATCTCCTCATGGTGATCCAGCAGGAAGCCCTGTGACAGAAGTCTGTTCTGAGCCAGGACATTCTGGTGCGTCACTGTGATGATGGAGGCCCCCGCTTCCTCAGCGCGTTTCATCTGCCGCTCCGCCCACTGCATCGTGGAATCCTTAATCCGGCCGGGTGCGTCCTCCGTGTTCGCGTCCAGAAGCAGCAGCCAGACCCGTTCCGACAGTTCATACAGAAAGCTTAAGGATTCTTCATCCTTTCCAGCCGCGTCCTGATACCCCAGACTGCCATATATATCACGAAATTCTTCGCCGCTGACCCGTTCCGTCCTCGTCACCGTCTCTGCCTCAAATTGGGCGGCAAACGGATAAAGGATATCATGATTTCCGGGCAGCACAAGAACCGGGATTCCCTGTTCCTGCAGCTTGAACAGCTTCCCGGCCAGTTCCTCATGGCTTGTCTTCTCACCGTTAAAACTGAGATCTCCGCTTAAAATAAGCGCGTCCGGATGCAGCTTCTCTACCTCCTCTAAAAAAACGTCCGTAATCTCCGGCGCGTACTGAGTCAGCTTTCCATCCCCATTTCCGACCATTCTCATAAATCCGGTTCCATAATCCGTAAGCTCCGGTGATAAATAGTGCAGATCTGTGGCGGTCACGACGGTAAGAGGAGAAGTCTCTTTCTCCGCCAATGGCCTGCTGCTCCCGCAGCCTCCAAGCGCGGCACAGAGAAATGACAGAAATACAATATGTGTTTTTTTAATCATAGACGCCCCCATCCCGTTTATCTTAATTTTGCAGTTTAAATTGTTACATGATATCAAACAGCTTCATTATATCAAACCTCTATTCGAGGCACAAGCTTGTAAAAGCGGTAACACTGCCTTATAATGAAATCTGCAGCTTCACACAACCGCTGAAAAGGATGCCATGTAATCATGAAAAAAAATCGCAGCCCAATTTTGTATAAAAAAAGAATAAAACATCTGATTTCCGATGTCAGACACTGCCTGCCCGGAATGCTTCTGTGCGCAGTTTTTCTTTCTGCCATGACTGCCGCTGCTGGCAAGGTGTGTCCAACCCGGCTCTTATTAGGGATTCCATGCCCCGGCTGCGGACTTACCAGAGCCGCCGTCCTGTTGTTAAAAGGGGATATCCACGGCAGTCTTCTGTACAATCCATTTCTCCTGCCGCTATTGGCCGGAGGGCTTTTATTTCTGTACGAGCATTACGTCCTGGAACGAAAAGCGCGCCTGTTTTCCGTCTACATAGCCGTATGCATCTTCCTTATGGTGGTGTTCTATATCATCCGCATGAAATACTGGTTTCCTGACCGGCCGCCCATGATCTATGAGCCCCATAACCTGCTGCACCTGCTTTTCACAGTTCTGCAATCCCCGGGGAGCCTGTAACCCGGCAAAGAAAAAATAGACAAATTACGACAGTATATGATATAATTTTAACGGTAGATAGATTAAATTACAGGAGGTACTAAGTATGGAAAACAACACAATGACGACAGATCCTAATAAGGCTGTCATGACCATGGGGGAATGGCTGATCACGTTAATTGTTCTGGCTATCCCATGTGTCAATGTAATCATGTATTTTGTCTGGGCATTTGGCAATGGAAACGAGAACAGGAAGAATTTCTGCCGCGCCGGACTGATCGTTATGGCAGTGGGAATCGTGCTGTCCTTAATTTTATACGCTGTAGTCGGCGCAAGCCTGGCTGCTGCATTAAGTGCAGGCTATTAAGTTTCATAAAACGGCATCAACCGATAAGGGGCGGCCGCACCGATGATTGTACAATCATCAGGGCGGCCGCCCCTTTCGTATCTTCTTTTCAGATTTATGCCTTTTCCTCTCTCTTTCTCATCACCGTATCAATAATCCCATATTCCTTCGCCTCTTCGGCGCTCATGAAATGATCCCGCTCCGTATCCCGCCAGATCTCTTCCTCCGTTCTCCCCGTATTTTCAGCCAGAATCCGATTCAGCCGTCTCTTATCCTGCTGAAGCTTCTCTGAATAGATCTGGATATCCGTCGCCTTTCCTCCGATCTTCTCCACCGCCGGCTGATGTATCATGATTTCAGAGTTAGGGAGAGCAAAACGCTTGCCCTTCGTCCCCCCGGCCAGCAGAAATGCGCCGAAGCTGGCTGCAAGTCCGATACAAATCGTCGATACATCGCACCGGATATAACGCATCGTGTCGTAAATGGCCAGGCCGGCCGTAATAGAACCGCCCGGACTGTTAATATAGAAGGAAATGTCCTTCGCCGGGTCCTCCGCCTCCAGAAACAACAGCTGGGCCACCGCCAGCCGGGCCGTCTCATCGTTCACTTCTTCCCCCAGAAAGATAATTCTGTCCTTTAACAGACGGGAAAAGAGGTCGTAACTGCGCTCCCCCTTTGACGTCGTCTCGATCACACTCGGTACCAGACTCATGCCGCACACCTCCAGTTATTCTTTCTTTCGCAGAAGGCGGTAATCCCTGTCTTCTTCTGCTTTGTCTGCTCACGAAGAGGCGTGAAATGCTTCCGTTCCCGGTAGGTAAACGGCGTGCATCCGTAAGCCCGCCGGAATGCCAGTGTAAACGCCTGCTGAGACTGATAATCCGCTTCGCCGGATATCTCCACGATCGTCTTGTCCGTCTCCACCAGCTTTCTGGCCGCCTCCGTCAGCCTCCGCTCCATAATATAGCGGTGAATGGTACAGCCGGTTTCCTCAGCAAAAATCCGGTTCAAATAAAAACGGGAATACCCCGTATGTGCTTCCAATGCTTCCAGGCTCAAATTTTCCCCGGTTCCCATGTTTTTCTCAACAGACTCCAGAATGTCCTTTACGATTCTGTTTCTTCCATCCATTTATTACCACACCTCCAGTTATGTTCCAATACAAAACCATCTTCCTCATGGGAAATCAGGTCTCTTTTCTCCCATTATAACAGGCTGTCTTCACTCTGTCTTAATAAAAAATGATGTTTCCGCTAAAAATCTCTTCTTCCGGTTATACTATAAAGTAATGGACCGCTGAATTCATACTAAGTTCGTATAAAAATACAATGACATTTCCCCGATTTTGTAGTATACTTCTTACGAAATTATATGTGTGAGATTATGACGAAAGGATGGCTTCATTATGTACTGTGTAAAAAATATTAAAGATGACCTGTTCTGGGTCGGCGGAAGCGACCGCAGGCTCGCCCTGTTCGAGAACGCATACCCCATTCCAAACGGGATCTCCTATAATTCTTATCTTCTTTTAGATGAAAAAACCGTTCTCTTCGACACGGTCGACCGGGCAATCACCGGGCAGTTTTTCGAAAATGTGGAATCCGTTCTGGCAGGAAGAACGCTGGACTATGTGATCATCAATCATATGGAACCGGACCACTGCGCAACACTCGGCGAACTGATCAGACGATATCCGGACGTCTCCGTGGTCTGCAACGCAAAGACGATTCCGATCATCAAGCAGTTCTATGAATTTGATATCGATACCAGAGCCGTGATCGTGAAAGAAAACGACACCTTCTGTTCCGGCAGACATACCTTCACCTTCCTGATGGCCCCCATGGTACACTGGCCGGAGGTCATGGTGACGTATGACACCACGGACAAGATCCTTTTCTCCGCGGATGCCTTCGGTACCTTCGGCGCCATGAACGGCAACTTGTTTGCGGATGAACTCTATTTCGAACGTGACTGGCTGGCTGATGCCAGAAGATATTATACCAATATCGTCGGGAAGTACGGCGCATCGGTTCAGACGCTGCTTAAAAAAGCCGCCGCACTGGACATCGAAATTCTCTGCCCGCTCCACGGTCCTGTATGGAGATCCGATATCGCATGGTATGTGGACAAGTATTTAACCTGGAGCAGCTACGAACCGGAAGAGAAAGCCGTCATGATCGCATACGGTTCCATCTACGGCAACACGGAGAATGCGGCGAATATTCTGGCCTGCCGGCTGGCAGACCGCGGCGTGAAGAACATTGTCATGTATGACGTCTCCTCCACGCATCCGTCCACCATCATCTCCGAGGCCTTCCGCTGCAGCCACCTCGTATTCGCTTCCGCGACGTACAACGGCGGCATCTTCAGCTGTATGGAGCACCTGCTCCTCGATTTAAAGGCTCACAATCTGCAGAACCGCACCGTGGCACTCCTGGAAAATGGTTCCTGGGGCGTAACAGCCGGACGTAAGATGGGAGAAATTATCTCCGAGATGAAGAACATGACCATACTCGATGAAACCATCACGATCAAATCCTCCTTAAAGGAAGACCAGATGGCAGAACTCGGTGCTCTGGCAAATTTAATGGTAGATTCCATGAATTAGCGGGTCCGGTACGACGGACTCTCCTGACAAACAGTAAAAAGCCCTGTCCGGAACTGCGTGGTCTGACACGCCTTCCCGGACAGGGCTTTTTCGGATCGCGCTCGTAAAGCCGCGCAGTATGGACGCCGGCGCCATGCCGCAAAAATATCTCTGTCCTGCTTCCTCCGAAGTAAAAAGCATCCAACAAAATACACCAGCGATGCAGAGAACAGGATTCTCAAACTATTTCCATACTTTTTCATAGCTAGATCACCTCAGTAAAAAACATGCGTCCATCAGAGTTCGTCAACACGGCCTTTGCACCGCGGAACCGGTAACTGGAAAGTAAGAGCGGCTTCTCCCTGAAAATCACCTCCGACGGCGCCCGGCTGCCCAACTGATCCCCTTTTATCTCATACCGGTAAAACTGGGAATGTCTGCCATATCCGCCATCCATGATAAGAGCAGTATGACTCCGGCTGATCAGGAACGCGGAACAGCCTTCCGCCTTCGGGCGGTAGATGACATCCCTCTTAAAATCAGTCTTCACCAGATGAAACTCGTCGTAATAATAGAACCACAGCGCGCCCTGTTCATCCACATTCATCGCATAGCAGTCATAGATCGGATATTTTTGATTCTCCCACAACCGCTGTCCCCGGGCATCCCATACGATCAGACCGCACGCGCCCACCGGCTGGTCCCAGCCGAAATTACCGAACACGCCCTCGTCGAAGTATCCGGTAATGATGCGGCCGTCTTCCGTCACGATACAGCTCTCGATTCCGTCACCCAGACACATCTCTGCCAGCTTTGTGCCATCCTTTTTTAAGAGAACTCCGTTATTCTCCGCCGTCCCGTCTTTATATTTCCTGCACCGGGCGCCTACCAGAAGAATATCTTCTCCCAGAGGCATGACGTGATGAAAATTCATCTCATGAAACCCCAGCGGATACATCTCTCCCCCCAGCAGCGTCCCATCCGTCCAGTTTACCCAGAGGCACAGCGCATGGTAGTCCGTATTCGCCTCGGTATCCACAAACATCCCGTTGATCCGTTTCGGCACCGAACGGGCAAACAGAAGCCATACGCTGCCGTCGTAACCGATCGTATCATTCACAAAGGTCTCATGTTCCAGTCCATACTGCTTCTGCAGCACATTTCTCTCTGTATAGCTGGTCACATATATATTTCTGTCCATCCCAGATCCCCTTTTCACACGGTTATAAATCGTTTATAAATCGCTTATCATTCGCGTGTGTCTGCACTTATAGGCCTTCACAGCCTCTTCCAGCTTCTCTAAAAAGGCTTCCTCTCCGAATGTATTGAGCTTAAAGAACATGGCCTGGCTTCCACCGGATGTGATGGCAGTCAGCCTGAGTTCCCCTTCATATCCCAGAATCGTCACATTCAGGCTGACGCGGTTACCTCCCATATAGCTGTACCTCTCATATACCATTGTGCAGCACCGCACGCCGTTGATCTCCTCCTCATGCTCGTCCTCGAACGATGCGGATACACTGCCGTTTAAAATTTCATTTTTTAAGTATTCTTTAAAATGATCCAGATTCCCTGTTAAGTCAGCTTCAAATTTTGCCATGTATCTCACTCCCTTCTGCCGCAGCCGGCGTATCATCATAGACCGCGAACGGCATCCACTCCACCGGCTCTCCTCTGTTCTGAATGGCATCTGCAAATGCTTCCACTTCTTCTTTCGAATTCTCTAAAAGTCCAAATCTTCCCGGTTTCAATTCGAACCGTTTCATCAGTTCTTCCTGAAGGGAATTGCACAGGTACGTGTGGAAACCTGAGATATCCCAGCCAAGAAGATCAAAACCAAGGAATCGGCGTTCTTCGGTTCCAGTCACTTCTTTCTTTTGGATTATCCTGTCCTCCAGAGACGGCAGGAGCGCCTCTTCCAGCGCAATCCCGATCAGGCGGTATCCCGGATCCACACCCCTCCGATTATAAAAATAACGCCTGTATATGTCTTCTGCGTCCTGTTTGAACAGGAACCGACTGTCTGTATCCAGCCGGTCCTCCCCGAACAGACGCAGGGTTTCTTCTGAAAAATCTATAAATTCCTGTTTCTCCATCCCAAGCCGTTTCCGGTATTTCTCTTTTTGCCTTTCATCATTGGCCATGCAGGAAAATGGCTGGGGCATCACAGATGCAGCCGCTGACAGTCAGAATCCATTCGGAAAAATCCTTTAAAAATTCCGGGCACCGGCAGGGACGTATGATATAATAGCCATAATCTACATACATTTCTGTATCCTTCCTTTTCTGGCTCTATTCTACCAGATATCATTTTCCCATGTCTTTCATTTTCCTTAATATTTACGCTACAATATTTGCCATATAAGTGAAAAAAATAAAGGTATGGAAGAAATGTTCTCCATACCTTTTTACTCTCAATTATACTTAACAGATCACTTAAACCATAAATGGTTCAAGTTAATGACACCCTTTCTGCCATTTTATATACCAATCAGGGATATTCTTTGACACTCTGACAATCTCCCCGCTTTTATATATTGCAAACCGGCGAAATTCATTTGTGTTATCATATAATGCAGCCAAGTCACACAAATCAATTATTTCGTGAAGATTTCTCAAGCTTTCTCCAAATCTCTTCTCAACATCCTTGTCTGGTATCCCATGCCCTCCCATTTTCACTCGCTCTGCAATTCTCTGCTTTGCGATCTCTGGAGAATCAACCCCAACATAGTGTAATTCTATTCCATATCCCAACTGTTTGGCCCTGTGTATTGTACGCAATATAGTATGTCCGCACAGAGTAGTCTCCTAGTTAAACGTAATCCCTTCCTGCAAGTAAGAATTTAATCATTCAATTGCAATTCTGCCTGCTTTCATTAAATCCGCAGTATTTCTCCAATCACCAAAACCTCTCAATATTTCATCAGTATTGATCCGTAGCATCGTATCCTGATAGTGTGTAGTCCTGTATAAAGTTGATTTCCCTGCCCCGTTTACACCAGCATATAAAATGTATTTTTTCATTTAGAACCTCTTTTGAGCTATTACTTTCTTTTGCTTTCTCTGCAAAATAAAATCACTTAACATAGAAAAAAATCCTGTTCTTCTTCTGTCTCTGCATTTAAAACCAACTCCATAGTTTCGTCTATATCCATATCCTTACATTCCTCATATAATTTCTTTGCAGCTTCGGCCTTCGACATAAATTTTTCCTCCTTGTTCTAAAAAAACAGAAGTAACGCTGAAAGTCAAATTTATCGACCTTTCAGCCCTTCAATTAACACCACCAAATTTGGTGGTGATATCTTCTCGGGTTCTATCTTTCACTTCATTCACACCACTGCGCAAGCAGCGAATCGGAAGTATGTCATTACATTACATGTTAATGCAACTGTAATGTTTATTATACAAGAAAAAGTGTTAAAAGAAAAGGCATAAAGTTTTTTCTTCCCCTCTATTTTCTTTGCATTTCATGCTTAATACCGCACTTCCAAAACCCATTCGCCGCTTGTATATCCCCTTCTAAAATGATATACTGGTAACACTTAGCGAAGCAGCTTTAAGCTAAGCGCGTATCTTAAAACGGTCTTAAAGGTGTGTTTCGGCAGGAAACACAGCAGTTTTCTGAAAAGGGTGAGAATCATGTGCAGAAACAAAAAGAAAAACAACGATGTATTGCTCCATGCAAAGCCGGCAGAATCAGCGACATTTGCATGGAGTAGCTGCAGTCGCTGATCAAGTACGGCTTTGCTGCCTGACAATAAAAAACAGGGAGTGAAGCGCTATGAAATATATCAATGCGGCCGCGGTTCTTCCCGCCTCGCTGGTGGAAGAGCTGCAGAATTACGTTCAGTCCGGATATCTCTATGTTCCGGCCAGGGAAGACCAGCACAGGGCCTGGGGCGAACGGAACGGAGGCCGGGAGGAACTGAGGAAACGCAACAAGGCTATTCTTGATGCATGGCAGAATGGAGTGTCCATGGAGCCGCTGGCGGACCAGTACTGCCTCTCTATACATGCCATACGGAAAATCATTTATCAGAAATAATCATGGAAGGACTGCGGAAAACAGTCCTTCTTTTTTGTACAAAACAGTACAGAAGCGACTGGTAGATTGAGATTTCACAGAATTTCGGGTATCCTAAACAGGAAGGATAGAAAGAAAAAAACAGAAAGATAAGAGGTTGTTACAGATGAACACTTACGAGACTGCGCGGATGGGATACGGGGAAGCCGATATCACACCGGAAACTGTTGTTGAACTGGTCGGATTTTTCCGTCCGGACAATCACTCAAGGGGCATCCGCGACCCCTTGAAGCTCCAGACAATGGTCTGGGATTACGGAGGAGAAACGGCCTGTCTTATCACCCTGGACAGTCTTGGCTTTACCGTGCATTTGTCCAATGTCCTGCGGGGCCTCATTGCGGACCTGCTTCATACGGGAACCGATCACGTCATGACTGCATTTTCCCATACACACTCCGCACCGAACGCCGCAGAGGAACCGGAATACTTTGATTTCGTATGCCGCATGGCGCAGAGTGCTGTAAAAGACGCTCTGAACAGTCTGTCTCCTGCCTTGGCTTCTTGGGGCATCGGAGAAAATACTGTGGGATTGAACCGCAGAACGGATTCCACCGACTTCGACAACCGGCTTGGAATCCTGTCTGTCACCGCACCGGAAAATGAATCTCCCAGGGTGCTGCTGCTGCGGGTCACTGCCCATGCCAACATTCTCTCCAGCGACAATTATCTCATATCAGCCGACTACTTTGGCATTACAAGAGAGCAGTTGGAAGCGCGCTTCGGCTGCAAAATCATGATGATGCAGGGTGCTTCCGGAGACGTACGGCCTCGGTTTCATCAGGAAAACACAGAGTATTTGGAAATTCACGGTTACGAGGCGGCCGAGAAGGGATTTTCAGAAGAGTATCAGAAAATATACCGGCTTCAGAGCCAAAAGGCCCTGGAGCAGACGGCAGAGGCTATCTGCCAGGCAGTGTCAGCCGTTCTTCCCTCAATGGAAGCGGAGCCTGTCACTCATCTGACCATGAAGTCGGTTTTCAGCCATTTTACAGCGGATGTTCCCTCCCTGGCACAAGCGGAGCGGATTGCCGATGAGGCACTTAAGGAGGCCGGCATCGATGGAACCGACTGGCTCCGGGAAGTGAAACGCCTTAACGGCGAGGGTATTTCACAACAGTTTTCAGAGGTGGAAATACAGTACTTTTCCCTCAATGACGGCTGTCTGTGCGGGATTGCCAATGAAGCCATGTGCAGGATTTCCATTGACGCCATGGAGGCTGCCGGAACGCCGCTGCTCTTTTTAAACGGCTATACCAATGGATGTAACAGCTACTTACCGACGGCCGGGGAGTATGAGAAAGGCGGCTATGAGGTGCTCTGGTCAAATCTCGTATATTTTCCATACCACGGCCGTGTCATGCCCTTTAACCGCGATACAGCCGAACAGCTTGTTGAGGATGTGGTTCAGAACTGGAAAGATTAGCCTGTGAATATTCTGTATGTGGATAGAAACCGCTAAAATACTGATTCCATTCCCGCTGTTTCTGTAGTAGAATAAAGGATGGCGCCCTTGCGCACTACTGATACAAAACATTGATCAATGACTACGGAGCGGATTTACTATGGAAAAAAGCACGTCTTCGACCCTAATGACAGAGGGGTCCATCTGGAAAAAAATTATCGCATTTGCTGTTCCCTTATTTCTCGGGAACCTTTTTCAACAGCTTTACAATACAGCGGATTCCCTGATTGTCGGCAATTTTCTGGGGAGCAATGCCCTCGCTGCCGTCAGTTCTTCCGGCAACTTAATCTTCCTCCTGGTAGGTTTCTTCAATGGCATCGCAATCGGAGCCGGTGTGGTCATCGCCCGGTATTACGGTGCCGGACGGCACGGTGACGTGCAGAAGGCCATTCACACCACCATTGCCTTCGGTCTTGCCGCAGGAGTGGTGCTGACCGTGATCGGTGTGGTACTGGCACCGATTATTCTGGTCTGGATGGGAACTCCGGCCGATGTACTTCCGGAATCCACCGTCTATTTCCGTACGTATTTTGCAGGCTCCCTGACCTTCGTCATGTACAACGTGTTTGTCGGCATCCTGCAGTCCGTGGGTGACAGCCGCCATCCGCTGGTCTATCTCATTATATCGTCTCTCATCAACATCGTGCTGGATCTTGTGCTGGTGGGGATCTTTCACTTTGGAGTGGGGGCCGCGGCGTTTGCCACCATTATCTCCCAGTTTGTCAGCGCGTTTCTCTGTCTGCGCCGGCTCATGAGAAGTCCGGAGGAATACCGGGTCTGCTTAAAGAAAATCCGGTTTGACACAGGACTTCTGCGGCAGATCATCGCAAACGGTCTCCCGGCCGGTTTCCAGAACTCCGTTATTTCTCTGGCTAACGTGGTAGTCCAGTCCAATATCAACCGTTTCGGGAAAATGGCGATGGCGGGATGCGGCGCCTATTCGAAGATCGAAGGCTTCGGATTCCTGCCGATCACCTGCTTTGCCATGGCCCTGACCACGTTCGTGAGCCAGAATCTCGGCGCCGGACAGTATGAGCGGGCGAAAAAGGGAGCCAGCTTTGGCATTCTCTGCTCCATCATCACCGCGGAGCTCGTCGGCATTTTCATCTATGCCTTCTCGCCCCTGCTCATCTCCGCCTTTAACAATGATCCGCAGGTTATCATAAATGGAACGGCCCAGGCCCGCACGGTAACTCTGTTCTATTTTCTTCTGGCATTTTCTCACTGTATCGCGGGAATTCTCCGCGGCGCTGGAAAATCCACGGTTCCCATGCTGGTTATGTTGGTCTGCTGGTGTGTCATCCGGGTGACGTACATCACCGTAACCGTCCACTTTGTTCCGGATATCCGCGTGGTATTCTGGGCCTATCCGCTGACCTGGTTCTTAAGCTCGGTCGTCTTTCTCCGTTATTTCCTGAAGGGTAACTGGGTGCATGGCTTTGAGCACTAGGGCCTCCCGGCGCAAATACCAGAGCGTGTCACATTTTTCGAAACACAGGTATGTACAGGATGAGTGTCGCAGCCATGACCACGGCGCAGACAGCAATCAGTGCATTCGCCGCCGCGGCCGGGATATGTGGCACGAGAATGAGCACAAACATGACGACAAACAGCAGCGCCGTGCACACCTTTCCAAACCACATGGCGCCGTCAAGCTTCTTGCCCTCTCTCAGCTTCACCAGGCCCATAACCGCCATGAAGCCCTCCTTGACGACAAAGAGTACCACCAGAACTGCCATATACGGATAGCGGGTCCACAGGCATAAGAGAATGGCCCCATGCGTCATCTTATCGGCAAACGGGTCCAAAAATTTGCCGAATTCCGTGATCATATTGAATTTTCGGGCAACCAGTCCGTCAAACATATCCGTGATGGACGATATTCCCATGACAGCCGCCGCGGCGTAATAGCCGCGGTCCGTCTCCGCATGGAGATAGAGATATACAAAGACCGGGATCATCAGAAGCCGGAAGTATCCCATAAGGTTTGGAATGGATAACAGTTCCTTTCTCGTATATTTTTTCATTTTGCATCACTCCTATCCGGCGTTTTCTCATCGCCAGCCAGTAAATTTTGTAGAGACCTTTGGATCATGCGCTCCATCTCACAGGGGCTTCTCTCCGGTTCTTCGAAAAGCCATTTCATCATAATATTCCATAAGCCTCCCATGTTAAAAAACAGACAGTACTCCAGCTCTTCTCCGCTCATGGTTTCTTTCCAGTACGATTGCAGACGGCCGTAAATTTCGGGCCAGTACGTATTGGACACCTCGATGAGACAGCAGATCTTATCATCCCTGCATACAGACTGCAGAAATGTCTTATGCTCTTTCCAGAACGAAAAATACACCTCTGTGATATGCGCCGCAAAATAGGCGGTATCCCGTTCCAGATACCGGACATACTCCCTGCACAGGCGTTCGCAGCAGCTTCGAAACAGGTCTTCCTTTGAGGAATAATTTCTATAAAATGTCCGCCTTGATAAATCCGCCCGCCTGCATATTTCCACCACCGTGATCTCTTCGAATTTCTTTTCCTCCATCAGAGCCGCCAGCGCGTCCATCAGCCACGTCCGGGACTGCCAGACAACCGGATTGCTCGTCTCCTTCATCTCTCCACCTTCGTTTCTCTGATCCTTTTTACCGGATTATTTTCAGGGTGGCACACCGGCCCCCCTGATGTAGCACTTGCCCGCAGGGCCTTGACGCTGTCAGATACCCGCATTATACTATGGAATACTTTCCGTTACAAGTACAGGAGGATGAATGACATGGAACCAATCCACGAAAATTTCTCGTACCGGCACGCGGTATCCGGTGGGGCAGCCCCGGTCCCGGCCCTCATTTCCCACAGGAGGGAACGTCTGGCCGCGGACTGTTCCCGCTGCTGCGGCCTGTGCTGCACGGCGCTCTATTTTTCCAAAGCGGAGGGGTTCCCCGACGATAAGGAAGCCGGGATTCCCTGCGCCCACTTATGTGAAGATTTCTCCTGCGAGGTACACAGTTCTCTGTCCGGACGCCGCCTGAAGGGCTGCATCAATTACGACTGCTTCGGGGCGGGGCAGACGGCCACAGAAATCGTATTTCAGGGGAAGAGTTGGCGGCAGCTTCCTGATCCGGAGGAAATGTTCCGCGTCTTCTTCCTTGAATTAAAGCTGCACGAGGCCATGTGGTATCTGGAGGAAGCCGCAATACTGCGCCCCGCATCCGCACTGCGCCCACGTATCCATGCCGCACTCACCGGCTTAGAGAAGCTGGCAGACGGTTCCCGGCAGGACCTCACGGAAGACGGGATCCGCGATAGGATCACTGCGGCCAACGATCTGTTGAAGGAGACGATCCGCCTGACCCTCGATTATGCGGCTGCTCAGAAGCTGCCTTCGAAAAAGGGAGGCATTTCGCGGTCTGCCCGCAGCCACTCCGCCTCTTCCCGTAAATCGTCCCGCAAAACTTCCGGGACGAATGGCGCGGGGCCCCTGCGATTCCTTGGATATCATTTTCAGGGGGCAGACTTAAGTGCCATGGATTTTTCTTCTTCCTTTCTCATTGCGGCCGACTTGAGGGGATGCCGTCTCTTCGGAACATGCTTTCTGGGAACCGACCTGCGGGATGCCGATCTTAAAGGCGCCGATTTAAGGGATGCCTTTTTCCTCACGCAGATGCAGATAAATGCCGCAAAAGGCAGCCGGGATACCCGTCTGCCTTCCTGGTTAAAGTTGCCTGATCACTGGGAATCCGGCAGATAAACCGTAACATTTCCTGTTACAATAATTCAGTCCTGTCCACCGGAACATTTCGCCGCGTCAATGGCGAGTACGATCATCAGGCAGAGGAGCGCGTCCTCTTCCCTTACAATATCGAGAACGTACGTGTCTGAAAAGTGGAGAAATTCTTTACTGGCCGTCATGATCAGACTGCCTGCGCTGTCTTTTACACGATAGTCCCATTCCAGCCAGTCTCCGTCTACCGTCCAGCCGTTGCAGTCCAGTGTAAATTTGGGCTTTAAAAAGGTCAGTTCCTTGCGGATTTCTCCGATCTCCTGTCCGTTTATGTACATCAGAAATTTAGGAAGAAAGGTGAGCACTCTCTCCTGTACGGTTCCGATATGGTTATCGAAACGGTCATAGATTTCCAGCAAATGGCCCCAGCTTAATTTTCCCTTTACCGTATAGACCGTATTTCCGCTCTCGTCATAGATGTCGTAACTGTCAAACCAGGAAAACAGCCGCTGTTTAAATAGTAATTGCATGATCGTTCCTCCCTGTTATGAGCACTCAGCGGTTTGGCCGCTTCGTGCAGTGCTGCTTTATGCCCCTTCATTCCGGGGGATAAATTTTGCCATGTAATACTCATCCGCGTAGGCGCCGCCGACACGCATGGAGTTCTTTCTGAGCCCTTCGATTACAAAACCGCTCTTTTCATAGAGATGGACAGCGGCTTTATTTTCCTTTCTCACGGTCAGCTCCAGGCGGGTGATTTCCTGGGATACGGCCCATGCATCCAGGCGTTTGAACATCTCTGTGCCGATGCCCCGGCCGCGGTATCCGGCCCGGATTCCGACTACCACAACATGGCAAAGGCGGATTCGGCGGTAGCGGCCCCGCTCGGCGGTCAGAACTCCCGCCATCGACTCCCCTTCCCTGGCAATCAGGAAGAAATCGCCTGCTGCCAGAGACTCCCGGATCATGTCCGCGGCGGCCTCCGGGTCATTTTTCCGTTCCCCCGGTTCCAGCATCATCATATCGGTCTCTAAATCCAGGGATCGCATCATTTCCACATATTCCCGGGCATCCTCCGGTCTGATCTGACGGTATTCCATCGATCCGTCTCCTCCATTTCCGCCATAAAGCCAGTCGTCCAATTCCTGTCTGTTTATTCCCGCAAGCAGCGGGCTTTTTAACTTGGCACGGGTCACAGCCACTCCGTCACCTTATCGACGAAGCAGACTCCGTCTAAATGATCCAACTCGTGGCAGAAACATTTGGCCATCTCATCGATTCCGGTCAGAGTGACCTCTTCTCCATTTTCATCCAGCGCCTTCACGATTACGGTCTGGGGCCGAATGGTCCTTCCGTATTTCTCCGGAAAGCTTAAGCAGCCTTCGATGCAGTCCTGTTCCCCTGTCTGCTCCACAATCACGGGATTTACCAGCTTCATGAGCCCGGTTCCCATATCGATGACGACAAGGCGTTTTAAAATTCCTACCTGGTTCGCTGCGATTGCAGCTCCGTTAGGCGTCGCATGAAGCGTATCTGTCATATCATTAAGGATTTCCCGGATCCGGTCATCCACCTCTTTCACTTCTTTGCATTTCTTTCTCAGTATCTCGTCTCCGTCGTAACGCATGTTTAATACTGCCATATACCGTTCCTCCCTACAGCCAGATATCTCTTCCGTTCCATGTCACACTCTCTGCCTCCCCCTCGTCAAGGCACCAGCCCAAAAGGCTGGCCACCAATCCAGGCGTAACTGGAAAATCTTCCATAACAGGCTCATCAGTTTTTTCTGTGTCCTGGCCTGCGTCAGGCTCCTTCCCTGCGCCCAGTTCTGGAATCCGGTACCGCTGCCAGCAGCCGCTCGCCGTTCTGTTCTTAAATCCTCTTCCGATGGATACCAGATACCGCCGCTCCCCATGCTGTTCCGTGGGATAGAGCACAATCAGCCCTTTATCCTCTGACGCGATATGCAGTACGGGTCTGTCATAATCATCATCCCGCTTTACCCACCAGTAATAGGTGCTGTCCCCATAGACTAATGTTCTTTTATGCTTCTTTGCAATTGCCATAAAAAACCTCCCGGAATTTCTCCGCGCTATTCCAACCGTTTTTCCTCCTGCTCCATCTAGTACTGCATTGCGTAAATAACTGTGATATAGTGCCCGATATCTGCGTCAGGTGTGCGTCCGCGAAGCGACGGCGTAGTGGACCCTACGTCTAGCTTCGTGGGCGGAAAGCGGA
>OCAE01000547.1_pt1 | contig 22723 bp, 50 predicted proteins | sample 1495581 | NCBI WGS metagenome assembly OCAE01 (sample SAMEA2580278, study PRJEB22360) | human gut metagenome | biome: human gut; feature: human-associated habitat; material: faeces | place: Denmark | collected 2008/2010 | reverse complement strand
TAAATCTGTTAGCTGCTTCAACCCCTTTTGGTAAGAAGTATTCATAGTATTATACAAATCAGCTACTGGTCTTTTTCTTTCATATGGAGATTGTTTTTCTCCTTGTTGGAATAATTCAGTGAATCCATTTTCGTCTAGATCCTTTTCAAAATCTTCTAAGGTTACTCGCAAATAAGCAAGCCTTTGAATTAATCCTATAGCAGTATCTTTCTTTTTATATTCTTATAAATCTTCTTAAGTTTATTTTCTTCTTTCTTAATCCTTTTATCTTTCTCCATTTACTTTCACCTTCTTTCAAGTAACTCTAAATTTAGGGGAGGGGGTACTGTAAAAACTCCTGTGTATTTTCTGATTGTACTCTCCTCGGTCTCTTTATAACTACCCCTATATTTATTTAAGGGGGATACTGCTTTAATCTTTACACATTAAAAAATATCCTATACTGGCAGTTAGTAATATCATTAAGTATTCTTTGCTATACTCTACAAATAATCTTAATTCTGTCATATCTATATTTGTAATCTTTATATAAACACTACATATTACAGCAATTACCATTAGTAAAAATCCAATTATATTTTTCATATCTTTACCAGCTCTCCATATTCATTAAACATCAATCCATCATTAATACTTTCATTCTTGTTATGTCTTTTATGATGACATTCCTTACATAGTAACCTTAAGTTGCCTGCTCCTAATGTTATGCTAGTATCATTCATATTGTCAGGCTTTAAGTGTTCTATATGATGTACTTCCTTACCTGGTGTTATTATTCCTTTATCTAAACAATCTTGACATAAACCCTTATCTCTTATGAATATATATTCTCTTGTTTCTTTCCAAGCTTTACTCTTATAGAAAGCTCTACTAAACTCTTTAGCCATATGCCATCACCTCATTGAAGCAAGGTACAGAAAATATATCATAACTCTTTATATCTTCTTTATATACTGCTATTACAAAGTTATACCCCTTCGAATACTTTTCCCATCTTTTCTTTAATGTTTCTTCTTTCATTCTACATTTACTCATAATATACTTTGCGTATTCACTGTATCCCCACACTTCATAATCATTCACTTTTATTATTTCTATTTCATCATTAAAAGGTTTTACAATGTCTGATTTAAATACATTTCTACTTTTCTTATTTTCTTTTATTTTTATCAAAAACATATTATCACCTCACTTTTATATAAATAAAAAGAACCCTATTTACTAGAGTCCTCTATAATAAACTTATTTGTTCAAACTTCTTTATATTTAACATTCTTGATACTGTATGAATTATCTCTAATATCTTTTTATTTTGATCTATAGATGTATCTTCCCACTTTTCAATCTCCAATGTAGCAAATATCCATTCTTTAACTATATCATATTCCTCTTTATCACTTGTTACTGATTTTATTAATCTGTCATATTGAAGCTTTCTTTTATGACTAGGTTTATACATTTCTTTTGCTTCTTCTGTTAATCTTCTAAAGTCTGATAATGTATCTTTTAATGTTGCTATTTCTTTATGAGCTGATATTAACTCTTGACCTTCTTTTAACTTTCTATTTTCTTCTTCAAGGTCATTTATGTATTCAATAGTCTTATATCTTACTAATGTAGATTCACTATTTAACATTTGTAACATTCCATCTTTATTCAATGAATAGCATGGTCTTTTTTCGCCTTTTTTATCTTCATATTCAACGAGCGAAATTTTCCCCTCGTCTTGTAAGTTTAAAGCTTCTAAAATTTCTAATTCTTTTCTTATCTTTTTCATAAAATCTTTATGTTGTAACTTAACATAAATTCTGTCTGTAGTTTCACTTTCCAACTTTCTAAAGTCATTTATAATATCAACTAGTTCTACACTTGTAATTCTTAACTCTTTATCATTAGTTAATGCCATAAGTTTACTTTCCATCTACATCATCCTTTCTTGATAAAAAGGACTTATTACTGTCATCACGACATGTGCCTATATTTTTATTATAAAGCCACTTTTTTGAAGTATTCCAGAACTCCTATAATTTTTTTACACACAAAGCACTCTATATAAACTACTAGCCACCCAAGTATAAACTTAGGACTTCATTCATATAAAGTGCTTTTATGGTATAAAAGGGTATTGAGAATTTATGAGAGAGATTTTAGTGTATTTTCGAACTCTCGATGGTTACTACACTCAACACCTATTCATTAAATTAATTCCATAATCTCAAAGGTAATTAATCTAATATTCCCTATCTATCCGACTATGATGCCTGTAGGTAAGGACTTACCGCCTGCCAATAGATATTTTCTTGCTTCACTCGTTTTATACCTTAACCTACGCTAGTATAAAAGTCATAGTTAGCTTGTGGCGAAGATAGTAAGAATCGAACTTACATATATAGGTTAACAGCCTATTGTTCTACCATTGAACTATATCTTCATATTACACCTAGCTTTTACACTAGGTGCTCTATTTATACAGGAGGACCAACCAATGAAAACTTTATCCATGTTTCCACAATATAATTATCTCATACTTTTAATTAACATTTTCCCAACTTATTCCCGAATTTTTCCCACGATAACAAGCTTTCATCATAACTTGCTATATTCTCTACTAACTCTTCTCTTTTTCTATATGCCGTTGTCTTACTCATATTTAATGTCATAGAAATGTATATTAGATTCTTTTCATCTCCATACTTTAACTCTAAAAACCTTTTATCTTCTTCTTGTAGTTGTCCTATATTAGATTCCATATGGAAAATAAATTCTTCTAATTCTTCTATTTTAGCTTTTAATTTTAATATCTTCTTATAAGTATTAACATGAATCTTTTCTAACTTTTCTATCTCCCTACATATTTCCGTTTCTGCATAACTTGATCCACTAGATGATGTTTGTACCCTTTCAGATATTCCTACTCCACTTTGATAATAATCTATAGTTATATTAGTATTCTTTATATCTGATTCTACTCTCTTTAACTTATTTTCTAAAAATATTATTTCATTTTTTAGTCTATATATTTTACTCTTACTCTTGTAATATCTATATAGCTTTCCTTCTGTCTTTCTAAATAGTTCTTTATCCATCTACTTCCTCCTATCAGCTATATCGTTTAATGCTTTCTTTATTCCCTCTAATTCATCTGCTATTTTATTTATATTAAAAGGAATTAATCCTATATATACTATTTCAGCTAATATAACCATACCTACTATTATTATTGCTATTTTATCCATCTACTTCCTCCTTTTACCAACTGGAGTATTAATCGCTTCTTCTACTGTCCACCCATATCTAGAAACTCTACAACAAAAAGTACTTTTCTTTATTCCTTTAGCTTTAGCTCTTTTTATATCTTCTTGTGTGTATTTTACTATTTCCCCATTCCTTCTTTTACCAGGTGGAATAGTTATTGCATCTTCTACATCCCAACCAAACTGATTAATTCTATTAGATAATGCATATTTAGATATTCCATTACTTTCTGCTATCTTTACTTGTTTTTTAGTGTATTTATTAGTTTTTCTACCCATATTTCTGTATTTAGGTTCATTTATTGCTCTTTCTATATCCCAGAAGTATATATTTACCCTTTGATATAGTAACGCATAATTAATACCATTTGCTGCAGCTCTTTTCCTGTCTTCTTTAGTTATCTTATATATACCATCTTCGCTATACACTTCTTAATCATTTCCTTTCTTAGATTCCTTAATTAATTCTAACCTTCTTAATATCTCATTTCTTTCAAAGGCTAAATTATCAGCTCTTATATCAGCATTCGCAATCTGTTTTCTTGTCATTGTAAATACATCTTTTTTTAAGCGCTCTTCTCTATACTTTTCTATCTTCTTCTCTACCTTATCCAAGTCCTTTTTAAGCTTATCTTCTGCTATTCCTAAGATTACTCTTTTGTCTAATTCCAATTGTCTATCTTCATCCATTCTTGCAGGATTCCAAAAGCTCATTATTCTTCCTCCCTTTCAAAGTGAGCACACCACCAATCTAATTCGAATTCATCATCATCATCTTGACACCCTTCTCGAAACTTACAATTTTCACAACATTCTTCCATAAATACTCCTATTATTTCTTAACTTATTTTATATAGAGTAGACTACTTGAATAGTCCACCCTGTATTTGAATTGCGTATTAATATCCAACCACTAAAATTGGCGTTACCTCTATAGTTGTTTCACAACTTTTTACTAAATCTATAGAGTAATCTATTTTTATAACTTTACTTTCAGCATATTCAGAGTAAGCAACTTCATCTATTTCCAATGTTTCTTCTTCACTAATTTCTCCATTGCTATATTGTTTGCTTAATACTATGCATTCTTTGTCCTTAAACAATTTAGATACTTCTAGCACACTTTTATCTTGCATTCTTCTATCTCTTAATTCAGCCAACCACATATAGGTAAATAACTCTATACTATTCTGTTCCATTGTTCCATCTTCTATTTTTTTTATATAAGTATTTATAACCTCATTTAACTTTTCATCATCCATATTTATAAATTCCTTTCTACGCAATAATTTCAAATTACTCTTCTTTATCTTTCTTAGTAGCTCCATATATAAGTCCCCAGTAGAGTAATGCTCCTATTACCCATATTGCTACTATCATAATTAAATCCTCTCAAACACTTTCTTAAATTCATTGCAGAACTCTTCTACTTCTTCTACATTACTAAAGGCAAGTTTATATTCCCCATTCTCTAAAGCTACTCCTAGACCTGTTTTTGCTTGATACACACCATTTCTGCCTTTAACCTTTATAGACTTTATTACCTTTTCTTCTATTACTTCTAGATCATCTACCTTTTGGCCAACTTCGGCAATATGGTCCTTCTTTATTTCCTTTGCTAATTGTCTTGCTACTTCTTCAGCCACCTTTTTAGCATCTGCTTTAACATCTACTTGCATAGTTTTATTCACATTTCCGTTACTGATTTTTATTTCTTCTGTAGGTACACATTTAGATGTCTGCATATATTCTTTCTTCCATTTGTAATAGTAAGTGTCAGCACTTCTCTTAGTTATACCGAATTTATCAACCAACTTAGGTATTAAATAAGATTTAGCTCTACATTGATTGTCTGTTAAGTATTTATTTATTTCATCTATCTTTCCCATCTTTACCCTCCTAAATTAAATCTTTATATAGATATTTATCATTGAATCTAAAAAACTCTCGCTCTCTACCCTTATATTTTATTTTTCTTTCTTCATTATCTTTTTCTAGTACTTTATTTAGTAACTCTACTTCTTTATAAATTCCTATTATGGTATCTTCTTTTAATCTTGTCTTATCTAATAAATTTTCTACTATAGCATTTCTTCTTAATAAGTTATAGTTAGCTTTTATATATTCTCTTGCTACTTTAGTTGGGCAGTTATCTGTTACTCTTGCTTTCTTCATATTCCCTCCTAATCTCCAAAGAAAGAACATTGTCCTTCTATATTTTTATTTTTAATGGTTTCTCCTAACCACCATTGCATTACTTCTTTACCATCTTTCCATTGGACTTCTTTCCCTCTCCTTATACGTTCATCTATCATTCTTTGAAAGGCTATCTCGTAATTATTTTTGAATACTGGATAAAGCTCTAATTCCTTCTTTTGGTTAGATGTTAAAGGGCATCCTATACAACCTAACCTTTTCCAACCTTGGTCATATAGCTTACAATATGGTAAATTGTATTTATGAATATATTCCCACATTTCTTCATCAGTCCAATCTATTATTGGCCTTACTACTATTTTCTTTTTCCAGAATCCAACCATTGGTAACTTACTTCTTTTAGAGCTTTCACTCCACCTTACCCCTAAGTAAACTGTATCTCCATCTTCTCCAGTTCTTTCTTTAAGAACATCACAGCAATATCTAACCATTCTTGTAGGTGGCATTAACTTCTTTCTTATTAATGTCCACATAGTAATTTCATTCCCATCCTCGTCTTTAAGATAAGGCTGCATTGTTACATCTTGATGATGTTCTTTAATATATTGTATTAACTCTGGTGGATCTACACTTGGAGGACTATATATAAATTCTGCTTCTATTCCAGCTCTTTTAACTAAATCCTTTAAAACTATACTGTCCTTTCCTCCACTAAAAGCTACAATATTCTTTTGTCCTTCTGTCCTATTTTGAAAATGTATTATTCTGTCTATTGCTTTCTTTTCCTTATTTATCTCTCCTAATAATGTTTTTTCTATTAACAACTCCATCACCTTAACAACTAAAATTGCCTAGTGTTAAGGAAATGGTTATTTAAACTAATTCAATAGTTGTAGTAGGGCATTTTACGCTTTACCTAATATCTTTTTTCTCTAAATACTAATGGCTAATTAATATTTAAATATGCAACCTCTATCTATAGAGGATTAATGGAATTGTTATTAAGTTTTTATATTTCAATTACTCTATTTAAATCTTTCATTTCAACTATACTTAGAATTTTTGCATTAAATATAGTTCTACAATTACTTACCCAAGTTTCAAATTGTTCCTTAGGATCTTCTTTATCTAAAACACCTATTAATCTTTGTTGTTCTCTGTAATATCCTTTTCTGGTTTCATAACTAAATGTAACTAAAAAAGTTTTAACATTTACCCTACTTATTATCTTTTTAATATCTACTCTCATTATTCAACCTCCTAAAATGGCATATCCGAATCCATTACTGGTGTCATTTCTTCCTCGAAATTTGCTCCACCAAAGTTATTATTAAAAGGATTATCCTCTTTCTGTTCTTGCTTACCTTGTCCCACAAATTCAAATCTATCTACAATCACATCTGTTGTGTATCTTTTTGTACCATCTTTAGCATCATAACTTCCAGTTTGAATATGTCCTTCTATTGCTATCTTTGAACCTTTAAAGAAATATTGAGCTATAGTCTCTGCTGTCTTTCCAAAGCTGACACAGTTAGGAAAATCACTTTCACCCTTTTTCATTCTTGCTACCGCTACTGTAAATCTTCCAACTGCCATTCCACTTCCTGCAGTAAAACTTAAATCTACATCCTTAGTTAGATTCCCTATAAGCACTACCTTATTCATTGATCTACTTCCTCCAATACTTCAATTACTCTTCTCTTAAATGTTTCAAAATCTTTTATATCTCCCATTGAGATAACTTCATCTAATATCTCTTCAAATTCTTTTAACCATTCATTCATCTAACTTCTCCCCTTTCAAATACATATCATAGTAAGTTACTCCTACTGCATAGGCTTGCCAGATATCTTTCTTAAATCCATAAAACCATCCTGGTTCTTTCTTACTTCCTTTACCCTTATTAGGTGTATTAGGAGCAAATCTATCTATTAAAGCTTGTATTATATTACTATCTTTAGCTTTCATAGAATTACATAAGTTCATCTTTTCATCTTTTCTATAAATCTCTTTTGGCATTACCATATAAGAATTTGCTATAGCCTCTTTGAATATGCCTATCCATTCACATGTTTCAAATACACTAGCTCCAACTGCCATTCCATAAGATGCAACCTTTTCTATACAGAATTTATTGATATCTCCTTCAAACTTCTTTTTGTATATCTTTTTCCTCAATTCCCCATTACTTATTTTCCCTGATTCTATAGGTCTTAAATTTTCGTCTATAACCACATAACCACTTTCTATATTCCCTGGATCTATTGCTAATATCACCTAATCACCTTCTTTCTTAGTTCTTCTGTTTTAATAATCACATCTGCAATAATTAATCCTGTCTTAGTTCCCTCTATGTCATTTTTAATAAGCTTGTACTTATTCATTGTCCTTAACTTATTCCTAGATACCGCTATTAGATTTTCTTTATTAAAATTACTCTTGTCTCCGTCTGCAAATATAACTACATACCCGTTAGGAATCTCTCCGTAGTATTCTTTATATTTAAGTCTATGTTTCAATTCCCATTTACCATTTTCAGTTTTTACTTCTGCATATCCATCTATTTTTATTCTTTCACTTCCCACAGGCCTCCAGTTATAAGGTATATCACCATCTTTAAAAGAAGTCTTATTCGCTCCCATGTAGCCTTTTCTTCCTTTATTCCAAGCAGTTCCACCTTTCTTAAATCTTTTATCAACTCCACTTGTAAATCCATATCTTTTCATTGCTCCAGCTATTTGTGTTTCTGTATATTCTGTATTAAATTTCTTAGACATCTCTAAAGTTATCTCTCTATAAGTTTTACCTTTACGGACTTCCTTTAAATACTCTTTTTCTTCATCACTCCACCAATGGAACGTTCTGTTTTTAGTTCCCTTAGGTCTACACATATTAGTCCTCTAACATCTTAGGAATAGTTACATTGCTTCTTCCTAAAGTTTCACTTTGTAGTTTCTTAGCATCTAAGACTGTATTAGCATTATCTATTATTTTGCTTGCTATATCCGTAACGGATTTTGCTCTCATTATTTCTTCTTTTAATTCATCACCTTTTAATTCTTCATCATTAAGTCTTTCTAGTTGTTCAAATAAATGGTTATTTAAGTCTCCTAATGTATTTCTCATATTCATTCTCCTTATAATTCTTATTTGATTTTCATTCATATATGAGAATAGGAATATATAATTATGTTGGATTTACTCCTATTCTCTTTATATATTTGTATTAAGTATTACCTATCCTAAGTAATATCCTCTTTCTTTTATCTCACTCCACATTTTTGTATTATATACATCCGTTTGCTTATAAACTCTCCCGTAGCATTCCCAAGTCGCTGTAACTTCAACAAATTCTCTATCTGGAAACTCCTTGCACCATTCAGAGTTATATGGTTTTTCTTCATGAATTTCTCTTAAGTATATTTCTAACAAATTCATATTAATCACCTCCAATTCAATTAACTATTTTGATACTCTACTTTAGCCCATGCTAGTTGACTTCTAAGTATGTCTAATTCCTTTTCGTTATATCTTAGGCTATCTCTACATACTGTATAATTAACATCTGCTATATCTCTTTCTAGCCTTAATCTTGCTACTTCTTCATTTCCTCTAGCCATATCTGGTATTATTGTTACTCTATATCCTTCTAGCTTTAATCTAGCCATTTCTTTTTGTAATGCTACTCTATACTTTTCTTCTGCAGCTGCTTTCTTTAATCCTAGAGATTTATATTGTATATTGCCTTTCTGCATTGCCATTAAACATTGATTCATTTTACTTATTATTTGTTGAGGATTCATTCTTCACCTTCCTCTATAATTAATTTTCCACCCATACAAGCCCTTATTACATCTCCCCTAACATATAAACCCTTCTGTAAACTTAATGTCTTTAAGAGCCTGTTTAATGCCTTATCTGATATCTGTAATACTTGTTTTATTTCTTCTCTTGTTAAGTACTGCTTGTCCAATAACATTTCTAATTTGTTTTGAAACTCTAACTTAAGTTTCTTATTTAGTTTAGATCCTTTACTTCCATGTACTCCATATGTCCCTCTATGATGCTCTTGACATAAATAAGCAAAATTCAATTTACATTTTTCTAAGTTTTTATTTTCACTACGGAATAGAATATGATGAGTTTCTACATTATAGCTTGTACCACATACTTTGCAAAACTTTATTTCTCTAGTCATTTATATACCACTTACCTCTAATTTCATCTAAATGTATTTCAAAACCATCTTCACATTTAATCCATTCATCTTTAATACTTCTAATTAATTTAAAACAATCTGCTCTGTTACATTTTTTATATTTATAACTTCCACTCTCTATTTCCTTACCTTCTTCATATGCTTTAAATGCTTCTTCAAAAGTGTATTCTTTTCTTTGTAGTTTAAATGTATCTGTGCCTCTAATTGCAGATTGTTTTTCAGTTATTGTATCTCCATAATCAAATACTAAAAGATCATTAACCATTCTTATCTTTTTAACTCTTGCATCTTTTCTAGTGCATTCCCAAACTTCATTTTCTTTTATATTTGCTATGACCTCTTTAAATGTTAATTCTTTCATTTCTTTAACCTCCCACTTTACTATCATTCTTTCTTCTATAGCTCTCAAATTCGTTCTTCCATAACAAATCCCATTGGGTAACTTACTAAATTCAAAATATAGATTACTATTTCCATTCCAAAAATTTTCAAAGTCTGTCACTTTAGTTCCATCCTTCCACTTTATATTTCTTTTATCACACTCTTTTAAGAAATCCTTAGCATCTTCCTCTTTACCAAAAGTAACAACAAATTCTCCATTCTTAAATCTATCCCAATCAAACATTAAATAAATCCTCCTATCTTCTCTTTCTTAAACTCCTGCACATCTACTGCCTTAAAACTTGGTTTCTCCAATCTATAGATGTCATTGTAATCTTTATATCTTTCCATCAAATCTGCTTCTTCTACTGTCCTTATATTCTTATTTAAACTTTGTCCTGTCTTACAAATACATCTATTGCAAAACTCGTATATTCTTCCGTTATCTCTTTTCTCCAAGATTACAAACCCTGTATTTTTGCATAATTTGCAATTTTCTGTACTTTCTACATATACTTTTCCTCTTAATGCTACATCTTTATATTCAAGTAACTTGGCTAATTTAAACCTTCCAGTTTCTTGTTTAAGATAAAGCTGAGCCATTTCTCTAGCTATATCTATATGAACTCTTTCAAAAGGCTTGTACCACGCTGCTAATATATCTTTATCCCCTGGTGCTTCAAAGCTAAATAGTTTTCCTAAGTAACTAACATATTCTATAAATTCATTCTTAGTCATTAGAACGGATCTTCCCCCTTCTTAATCCTTTCTTGGATTTCACTCTTACCTTTTTCATTTTTCATACCTTCTGTTTTCCAATTCTCTAGTATTCCCTTAAGGTAAGAATAAGTTCTTTTACTTCTTTGATTACCTATCTCTATAGCCTTAATAAGCCACTCTAAAGAATATATTTCTACATCTGCTAATAATTTATCTAGTAAGGTCTTATTTAAAGTTCCATAACCATTATTAGTCCAAGCAGACGACAACTGACGACATACATCTTTATTCTCTTCTATCTCTAGTCTATTCTCTTCTAATCTATTCTTATCTTCTCTAGTCTTATCTAGTCTAATCTGTGTCTCCGAACTGGATACATTTTGTATACAAGGTGTATCCACATATTTATAAGACTTATTTTCCTTAAGCATTAGATGTGCTTTTTCATCTTTATATACCGTTTCTTTATATCTATCTTTTTGGATGTAATTGTGTATTCTCCAATGTTTAATAACACATACACCACTTTCAAAAGGTATTATAAATTTCTTAGCGATAAGCATCTTTAATTCATCATCACCAGCACCTATCATTCTTTGTATCTTCCTAGGATTATTTATAAATCCATCATCATCAGCTCTCATGCTTAGATGAAAATATAGTGCTTGGGTAGATAGTGACATATCTAAAAATGCATCACTATCTATAATTGTTTTTGCAAACATTCTTTTCTCTGCCATTACTACCTCCTATGGTTTCATAAGAAATACTCTCTTTTTACTTGCTGTATTCTTAATTGCTAAAGCTATAATATTTTTATTTTCATCATACTTTATAGCTTCTACATAAAATTTATCATTACATTTCCATATATCCTTGCCGTTATTACCTTTAATAGAATATATATTGGCATCTTCTTTCTTTACCCATATAAATGGACTTGTATAAAGTTCTCTACCTATTCCCCAATTAAAACAAGCTCTTTTAAAGCTATCAGATGCTTGTCCTTTTTCTTTCTCTGTATTACTTTCTGTTCCTGTATCTTCTTTGCTTACCCATTGTTCCTTTTCTGAATCCCATAGGCTTACAATACAATTAGCATTATCTCTAGTGTGCTGTCTTTTCCAGTTCATAGGTCCTACTGTTTCATCTAAGATATTCATGTCACAGCGAGCATCTTTATAAAGCAGTAATATACATCCTTTTTCAGTTACACTTTGTACTCTTACATCTATTTCAGATTCCTTTAAAGGTCTAAATTTTAACTTTTCCATACTACCTCCTAGAATGGAAACTCTGGAAGGTAACTTAATAAATCTTCACTTATATAACCTTTTTTAAAGTCAACTCCATCACCATAAGGGACAGAATATTCTACCTCCCATATTCCATTTTCTAATTTATTTTTAAGTGTTATAACTAACCCATATATCTCATAGTGTTCATGCATAATAACACTCCTATCTAATTCTTAAACTTTCCTTCTGTTCTATTCTTGCTCCTGGTACTTCTATACCATTATCAATACTTTCTTTAATTTTTTTCTTATCTTCCTTCTCTTCAATCTTTTTATATTCCATTGGAAGTATGTTAAAATCATCTATAACAACACTAGGAGGATTTTTCTTTATAACTAAAGTAAATATCTTACCTTTAATATCCTTCTTGTCTAAAGCTATCATAGAGCCTTCTAAATACTCCTTTAAACTCTTAGCCTTATTCTCTAAAGCCTTTCTTCTGGTGGATAATCTGGTTTCTTCTTCCTTATATCCTTTTATATCTGCTTCTATAGATTTAATTAATTTAACTATATTCTCTGCTTTATCTTCAAAGTTACCTTGTATTTCTGCAATAGCACTTTCAACAACTTCTTTTGGTATCTCTGGATTTTCTAATAGATCCAGTAGATTTAAATAATTTTGTGTTAGTTCATATAATTTCATTAATCTTCTTCCTCCTAATATTTTTATATTTCATATAGTTGCTTATATATTTCAAAAAGAACATTATCTATCTTGTAAGCCTCTGATTCTATGCCATAAACTCTGCATAACTTCTCTACATCTTCTATTTCTGTCATTCCTAAAAATCTTTTAAGAAGTTTAGCATCACTTTCTAACAACTTTATTTCAACTTGTTTTTCACTCATTCTAACTCTCCTATGGTTTGTCCTGTTTCTTTATCACAGATATATCCATTGTCTAAATCAACTTTATCTGTTAGAATATTACTAATGTTATTTTTGTAATGCTCTTTCTCTTGTGTGGTAGCTAGAGATTGAGCTATTTCTTTTTCTAATTCTTCATATAATACTTTTCTAAGTTCTTCATCTTTACTTACTCTTTCTTGTACTCTCGGTACTACTTTATCTACAATATCTAAAATTAATCCCATATATACTCCTTTCTAATAACCTACTATTGCTCTTCCATCTTCTTCTTTTAAGATTCTTCTTGCATAATTCTTTTTAATAGGCTTTAACATTCTATCTTTCTTTCTTAATCTTGTTACCTTATCAGATATAGTTGCTTCTGTTCTTCCTAAAGCAAAACTCATTTCTTCCATACCGATTAAGTCATACCATTTAATTAGGTATTCTTCTTCTTCATCTGTCCAATACTTTCCTTGGTTTGGATGAAACTCTGGATTATATTTCATTCTTCCAGAACTATCATACTCAATCATTTATATACCTCCTCATTTTTATTAGTTGCTTAGTAAATATAGCTTTATCATTACTTAAGTATCTTATAGTAGCCATAAGACTTAGTATTATTAATGCTGCTATTAGTGCTTCGTAACTTATCTTAAGTAAAGCTAGAGCATATATTTTAATTACATATAGTAAATACATATATTCCTCCTTTTGATATATTCCCCCAAAATATGCTAAAATTAAATTGGAAGGGGGTGAATCTATGTTACAATATGACAATTGTCCTCATTGCGGCTATGAAATTTTTAAACATGAAGATGCAAAGTTTTGTATGCGTTGTGGTAAAAACTTAGAAAAAAATGTTTGTTCTGTACCTTCATGTATTTCTAATGTTAAAAATTTTGAATTTCCTAACGAAGCTTATTATTGCCCTATTTGCGGGGAATCAACTACTTTGGGTAAAAAGTATCCTTTTTAATATAGGTAATTTTATTACCACATGACATACAATATTTAAGAATAATATTTTGTGGTAATGATATTTTGTTTTCTTTATTGCATTGAGAACATTTACCTACATACTGCTCTTGAACTGGTACTTCTTGAGCAGTTTCTTTTAAAAAATTCTTTAATGATTTCAAAACATCATCTAATACTTGTTTATCACCTGCTACTCTTCTATTAGTTTCAATATGCCAAACTATATTCTCAATTTGTTTTCTTTTCATTTATATTTCCTCTCTTTCTTATTCGCTATATTCAAGTTCTGTAACTTTTACTGGATTAAGCAATTCATAAATTTTAGTCATACTCATATTTATATAAGCTCTATTCTTGTTAATCCAAAAATCTTCTGTTTCACCTTCATCTGGAGCATACAAATCTATCTCTAAATCTATTTCTCTATTATCAAATGTGTGTATCTTTGCATAAGTAAAATCTACGAAATCTACTGCAACTTCACCATTTACTATAGGTAATAACCCTAAATAAATATCATCTGATATAAACTCAACCCTTCTTATATCCTTTGTATTTATAACTGTGTCATGCACTTCTAAAAATCTTTCCATATTAAATTACCTCCTCAAAATCTACTTGATTATTTACTTGTATAATTTCATCTAATAAAACTTTTGGTGCTTTATAGCTTCTTATTATCTCTTTAGCCAAATCTATTTGGCTTCTCTTTATAGCTTTATAAGACTTAACTTGGAACTCTCTCTTAACTTGTCCATAAATATCTGAATAAACTCTTCCTCTTAAAGACTTATCTTTATATGCTGGTGTTTGATATCCAGTTACTTTAGTACATATCTTTTTAATTAAGCTAGTAATTTCATCACAATCTACACCTAGTAAAGGTAAATTATCTTTTAGGTCCTTAACTTCATCTTTTACAACAGTAATTTCTTGCTCTAATTCTTGTTGCTTGCCATCTATCATAAATATTGCTTGCAGCTCTTTAGATAATTTGGGTACTTGTTGTTCTTTAATAGCTTTCTCCATTTTATTAAAAGCTTCAATATATTTTAGTTTCCAAGCATCTGCTTTCGCTCCTGTGAATCCCATAACTATAAATGTAAATCCATCCCTAGTTAACAAGTATTCCTTATACTCATTCCCATTATGAATATATGTTGTAGGTATAAATAACTTTTCAATTTCAACCTCCGAATTTTCGGCAGTTAAACTTTTTATCTTATTTTCTATAGCTTCCACTACATGAGAATTTCTTTTTTTAAAATCCTCTGATATTTGTCTACTAGTTACAACTAGTTGTCCTTCTTGATTTAAAATGTTTACTATTTTATTCATATAGCTTGTCCTCCTTAATTTTTGTTCTGTAAAGTTTCTAAAGACACTACATTATCTAAGTCTGTAAAATCACTTCCACTTGCACTTGTTATGAATCTGTCTAGTTCTGCATTAGTAACCTTCATACTACCTAGCTTTAATGCTTCTAAATGGCCTTTTTTTATTAATTCATAAACATAATTAACATTTACTTTTAATCTTTCAGCTACATCTTTTACAGTCAATAAATAAAGTTCCACTTTAACCCCTCCTTGTATTTCCGTCATTTTTAAATATGTTTAAATCTATCTTTAATTCTGTAGAAAGAGATAGTAATTTAGGTACACTTGGTAAATATCTTCCGCATTCAATATCTGATAAATAATTTCTTGATATTTCTACCTTCGAAGATAATTCTTGCTGTGTTAAACCTTTATTCTCTCTTGCTTTTTTAATTTCTTTACCTATCTCTTTCGATATTATTGTTGTCATTTCCTCACCTCCTTATGAATTTATTGTATTGTATATCCGTCATTTGTACAAGCTGTATATTCGTGTATTTCCGACTATATTGAACCAAATTAAAGGATTAGGATTATATTTCTCTCTCAGGCTATTATATCCTTGTATTTCCGTCATTTTATGCATTGCATTTCCGACTTTTTATATATATAATTAATTTATAAGTCGGTATTCCCGACTATAGGAGGTTGTTATGAGTATTGGTGAAAGAATAAAAAGCTTGCGTAAGCAAAATAAACTTACTCAAGTAGAATTAGCTAAAAAATCAAATATTTCTCGTTCTTATCTTGCAGATATAGAAAATGACAGGTATAACCCAAGCCTAGAAACATTAAAAGCATTAAGTAATAGTTTAAATGTTAATCTAAGTGATATAGTATCTGAGAAAAATGAATCTAATACTAACTTAAATCAAAGGGATAAAAAATCTATAAATAATGATTTGAAAGAATTAATTGATGAGTTTAGATCTGGTACAGATGGCACAGCTTACTACAACGGCCACGCATTAGATGAAAGTGACTTAGATTTAATAGAATCTGCTATGAAAATTGCTTTAGAGCAAATTAAGATTAAAAATAAAGAGAAGTACACACCAAAGAAATATAAAAAGTAGGTGAGCTTTTAAATGAATGATTATGTTAAAAGGGTAGTAATGAATTTAAAAAAGAAACATAATACTAATTGCCCTTATGAGTTAGCACAGCAATTAGATGTAGTTTTGATAATTGTACCACTAGGAAAACCATTGGGGATGTACAAATATATAAATAGGAGAAAGGTTATATGGTTAAACTCTTCAATGAATGAAGAAGAGAAAAGGTATGTATTAGCACATGAAATAGGTCACGCTATACTTCATCCTAAATCATCTTGTTTCTTCTCAAGTGTTAAAAATATAAATACATCTAAAAAAGAATATGAAGCTAATCTATTCGCAGCTGAATTGCTATTAGAAGTAAATGAAGATGATATTGACTATATTAGTGGCTACTCCATCAACCAACTAGCTTCTTGCTACAATGTACCTACAGAACTAGTTGAACTTAAGTTTAAAACAACAGCCAACTTAAAATTTTTTAACTTTTAAAGAACATACATTCTTAAGGAGGTGTTTTTATGAATGGAAGTGTAAGAAAAAGAGGAAGCAAATGGTACTACAGATACTATGAATATGAAAATGGAGTTAGAAAGCAAATTGAAAGAATTGGAGGAAGCACCAAATCAGAAACATTAAAAAAATTGAATCAAGAACTTAATAGAATTTATGCAGGAATAGCAAGACCAGAAGAAATTCTTTTATGTGATTACCTTCATGATTGGTTAGAAGATTATATAAAGGATGAAAAATCAGATAATACTTATTATAAATATAAATGTGCTGTTGAAACTAAAATTAATAAATCTATTGGCAATATAAGATTATGTGACTTAAAGCCTATACACATTGAAAAGTACATTAAATTTCTAAAGGGATTAAAATTAAGTAAGACATCTATTCAATTTAACTTTGGGGTCTTAAATACTGCTCTTAATAAAGCTTTAAAGTTACAAATGATTATTAATAATCCATGCAATTATGTAGATACCCCTAAAAGAGAAAAATATAAGGCAAATATTTTAACACTAGATGAACTTAAATTAATATATAATTCTCTTAATGAAAATATCTATGAAGATTATATAATGAGATTAGCTTTAGATACAGCTTTAGAGCTTGGAATTAGACGTGGTGAAATGTGTGGAATATGTACAGATGTAATAGACTTTGATTCTAATAAAATTAAAATAGATAAAGCATTTATTAGAGTAGAAAATAAATATGTTATATCCAGATTAAAAACAGAAGGTTCTTATAGAGAACTTCCGATAAGTAATACCTTATGTGAGAAATACAAAAATCATATTAAATTACAACAAAAAAACAAACTTAAATATGGTCCTTTTTACGAAAAAAATACTTTTAATAATCAAGATTATAGTTTGATTTTTACATGGGAAAATGGTAAAGCTATTACCCCAAGTAATTTTTTGCAACGATTAAAAAGATTGTGTAAATCACATGGTATAAATAAGAATATCCGTTGGCATGATTTAAGACATACTAATGCAACATTACTTCTAGAAGGTGGCGTTGATATGAAAACATTGCAAGAGAGATTAGGTCACTCCTTAATGCAAACCACCTCTGACATTTACAGTCATGTTACAGATAAAATGAATAAACATGCAACGGATGTTATTTCTAATATAATGGATAATATTTTATAAGGGCAAAATAAGGGCAAATAATAAACCAACCACCCTTAAACCCTTATAAATACTTGGTACGAGATAAGCCGTAAGCGGAGTTCTGTAATCTATAAACCTACTATATTTAATTTTGTTTTATTATGTTGCTTAACCCAGTAAACTCAACACTCATAACAATTTTCTATATTTAATTATCTTCTCATTTATTGCTTAATATTTTATATGTTAAGGGCAAAATAAGGGGAAAATAAAGAATGCAAGTCAGTATTTTTATACTGACTTTATTCATTTTAAAATACTGTCATCTTTGCTATCTGTCTTATTTTTCCCTTAAGCATTTCATTCTCTCTTATTACAGATTCATATTTCTCTCTAGTTATAAAATCTTCTTGATATCTTGTATATTTCTCTAGTTCAGTTTTATATATTTTGTAATGCCCTCCCTCAGTTCTTTCAGCTTTTAAACTTCCTTTCTTACAAAGTTCTAATATTAACTCGTAATTTTCTCCTGCCATACCAGCAAACTTTTTAGGTGTTAAAAACATATAAATCCCCTTCCTTAATATAACTCGAAACTTCTATTTACATTATATCCCACGCCTTATATAATAAACTTATTTAGTTATATTGTGTTGAGGTGTTATTTATGATAGGTTCAAAAATTAATGAAATTAGACTTTTAAAGGATATATCTTTATCCCAATTATCTCGTGATACCGGAATAAGTAAAGGGTATTTAAGTAATATTGAAAATGGAATAAAAGAAAATCCTAGTATTGATACATTACGAAAAATAGCAACTGCTTTAAATGTTAATATAGGCTCTTTCTATGAAGGTATTTTTGATTTTATTGAGGATGACGATATAAAATTAATAATGTATAAATCATTAAAGTTATCTAGTCAGGATAGAAAAAAATTATTAAAACTAATAGATATTATCTTAAACTAATAAAAAAGGTACTTGAAATAATTCAAAGTACCTTTTCTGCTAATTACTAACTATTCTTATGCTTCTTGGAGATCCTTTTATCATGCTGATATATCCTTGATTCTCTAATCTCTTTATATATCCATGCATAGTAGATGGAGACTTCAAACCTACTATATCACATAACTCTCTAACAGTAGGCGGAATCCCTTCTCTATCAATATAATCCTTTATCGTATTTAATACTTCTAATTGTTTTCTAGTCATAATTGTCTCCCCCTTTTTACTATTATTATACAGAACATATGTTTCTATTTCAAGTATTTATTTATGTATTAGCTTCTATAAAAACAAATAAAAGAGTAAGATTCACTTACTCTTTACTCTAAAAACTCAATAAGTTATAATATACTTAGCTAGTATATAAAAGGAATTTATCTGGTACGCTTTTCCTAAAATTCAATTTGTATGCTGGCTATTTTCATATCTAAAATCATATATTTATCTTCCCATCTTTATAAAGTTATCTATTTCTTTCATAGCTAATGATCTAAAAAATTCTGATGTATTTATTCTTTTTAAGTCACAATATTTTTTGATAAGAATTTTTTCTTTTTTATTAACTCTAAATTCAATTCTATCATCTAAGATAACTTCTTTATTAAATATAGAATTAATCAACTCTAATATCTTACTCATACTACTCTCCCCCACTTCTCTTTTACCTATTTTTAATGCTTTTAAAAGGCTTGTCCGTACATATCCGTACTGTACGGACTTAAAATCTACTCTCCTCTGGTGCCATATGTTATATTAGGCAACGGACTTAATCCTTTAAGAACATCTTTAATATGTGCTCCTGGACTAGAGTATCTTAATAGTGCTTCATATAATCGTAGATCATCTTCTTTATTTTTATTAAAGTCTATAGTTATCCTTAACCTTTGCATTTTTTCACCACCTTCCATATGTTATATATGTATGAAAATGGTGACTAAAATATTCTTAAAAATTAAAAACACTTAAGAAACTTACTCTTAAGTGCATATGTTTTACAATCTATTCAACTTTATATATTAATTTATCAGTATCATTTATTTTATATGGTCCAATTTCTAACCATTTAACTTCGTCTGTTTTTATTCCGTTTATTCTTAATTTAGCTTCTATTGTTCCATCTTGAACTGGAACTAATTTGAAATTATCAAAATCAATAGCTTCCCCTTTACTATCCATAGGTTGAACATATAAGAGGTTAGCAACTGAATATTCTAACTGTTCCAATGTAGGAGCTCCTATATTAACAATTAAAGTGCTTTCTTCTTTTTCTATACTAGCAACATTAATTACTGGATATTGTCCATCAACTTCTTTATTAGTAGTATTTCTATAAACTATATTATATTCTCCCTCTGTAGTAGGAGTAAACTCTTTACTTCCTCCACAACTTATTAATCCTATAGACAATACAATCGTTAATGCTGTTAACAACTTTTTCATAATTCTATCCCCTTCCATCTCTATTGTATAATATCTACATATTTTGTCAATAATTAGGTGAGGTGATAATTATTAAAAAATCATTTATACAAATAGAACTATGTATTAAATTAGCAGCAATAAGTTTATTATTAGTTATATTAATTCCCTTTGTAATGTAAAAAAGGCTAGTAAGTAAGATTTCTCCTACCTACTAACCTTAAATTTATTCATTAATTATTTTATGAATTAATCCTACAGAACAAGAATACATTTCAGCTATTTCCTTAATTGTTTTTCCTTGAATACGATACATTTTCATCATTTCTTTTTCTTGTTCTGAAAATCTTTCTTTCCTTCCAGCTCCACGCTCATTATGTATTTTTATATCTGATACCACCTTACTACTTTTTAATGTCCTATTTTCATTTTTTAATTTTTGAATTTCACCTTTTAATTTTTGAATTTCTTTTTCTTGCTTCTCTATTATTTTCCCTCTCTTAACTGCTTCTACTGCATAATCTCCTTCTTTGTAATAAGCTGATTTATATATCTCACTTTCTAATTCTGTTATTTTTTCTAACAACTTTTTATTTTCATCTTTTAATTTTTGAATCTCGCTCATCTATATACCTCTTTCATAAATTAATTTATGAATAAAGTATAACATACCCTCTTAATTGTTTCAATAATTAATTTTTGAATTTTAGAACAAATAAAAAAAGCCTAGTAGGTAAGGAATATATTGGATTATTTGTTATAGTACTATCATTATCTCTTGGAGCGTAAATATTAACTCTACCAAAAGATTCTGTCTGAATAGTGTATACATCATTTTGTGGATTTCCTATAACCTCATAAGATAAACCACCATACCTTGAAGGTGCTAAAGAACCTACCTCATTTCCTATTACAGGTGATTTAGAAGTAGGATATACTCTCCAGCTATTTATGTGGGGATTTAAATTAAGATATTTTTTGCTACTAACTACATAAGAAACAACTACTTTTCCACTAGCATCATAAACTATGGCTTTATTTGAACTTGCCATATTTTTAGCATTTTCTAAAACATTAAATGCCCCTAATTGCTTACCAGATGATGTTTTAACATAATAATTAACTTTTGGCTTTTCTGTAGGTTGTGGTGGTTGTGGTTTAGTTTCTACATAACCATTCTTTTTATTTATTCCAAAACCTTCTGCAACACCTTCTACTATGGCATTACATACTTTAGAAAAATTACTATTATATCTAGTCATATCACCCTGATTAGATATAAAGCAAGTCTCAACCAATGCTGCAGAAACGCCTCTATTTTTAGCAGTTCTTATAACTCTAAAATCTTCTTTTTTTACACCTCTATTAGGATAACCTAATGCAGATACTTTATTAACTATAGATTGCTCTACTGTTATTCCATTCTCTATTGGAGTTACCCATACCTCAACTCCAGTTGCAGCAACATTAGCAGCTGAATTGAAATGTACTTCTAAAACATAATCATAATTAGCAAAATTAACTTGTAATGTGCCATTTCCTATATCAGCATAAGCATTTCTATCTATAGGATATACATCTACAACAACTTCATAGCCATTAAAAATTGACTTCAATTCATTAACTACTCTTCTTGTTTCTGCAGCTTCTACTCCATAATCACTACATGCTCCAGGATCTCCTGCCCCATGGCCTGCTATTAATAATATTCTCATAACTTATTCCACCTTTCACATTAAATTAAAAGAAGCAAGATTACTCTTGCCCCTTAATTTCTTTCTTTTCTCCATCCTTTAATTGTGCCAATGCATCTTTAAGTTTATCTGGTATAGGTAAGCCTAAAGCTCCACAATTCTCTATTAAACTTAATCCTTCATTTGCTATATAGAAATAACATACTAATGTCCTAAATACCCAGCTACCAGTATTCATTAATCTATCTAGTGCTACAGCTATAATTAGAACTATAAATATAACTGCTTTCCTCGCTATACCTTTAAGTCCTACATCTGAAGAAAGTTCTTTATTTACAAATCCCCTTACTACACCTGTTAAGTAATCTAGCACTATAAAAAGTACTAGTATTCCTATAGCAGTATCCCAAGTGCCGAATAACCAAGTTAACCATGTGCCTAATATAGCCACACCATATTTAATATAATTTAATACATTTTCCATTTCCTTTACCTTCTTTCTTAATTTTAGATATAAAAAGAGCCTACAACTGTAAGCTCTCTTATTGACAAAATACTTGTCTTTACTTTATTATCTTTATTGGAGTTAACATTTTACCAGGTAGGATTTAGGATACGCATTACTCTTCCTCTACCTGGTATTTTTTATTTAAGTTAATG
>OCAE01000545.1_pt1 | contig 22799 bp, 18 predicted proteins | sample 1495581 | NCBI WGS metagenome assembly OCAE01 (sample SAMEA2580278, study PRJEB22360) | human gut metagenome | biome: human gut; feature: human-associated habitat; material: faeces | place: Denmark | collected 2008/2010 | reverse complement strand
ACGTTCGCTTTAACAAAGGCGAGAAGAAAGACGACGAAGCGCTGTCCAAAAAATATGCTGCTCTGTGCGACGTATTCGTTATGGACGCTTTCGGTACTGCTCACCGTGCGCAGGCGTCTACTCACGGTATCGGTAAATTCGCCGATGTCGCTTGTGCAGGTCCGCTGCTCGCTGCCGAGCTGGATGCACTGGGTAAAGCACTGAAAGAACCTGCTCGTCCGATGGTTGCTATCGTTGGTGGTTCTAAAGTTTCTACCAAACTGACCGTTCTTGATTCTCTGTCAAAAATCGCTGACCAGCTGATTGTTGGCGGTGGTATCGCGAACACCTTCGTTGCTGCTCAAGGTCACAATGTGGGTAAATCCCTGTACGAAGCTGACCTGGTTGACGAAGCTAAGCGTCTGCTGACCACTTGCGACATCCCGGTTCCGACCGACGTTCGCGTAGCGACTGAATTCTCTGAAACCGCACCGGCTACTCTGAAATCCGTTAGCGATGTAAAAGAAGACGAGCAGATCCTGGATATCGGCGACGCTTCTGCACAGCAGCTGGCTGACATCCTGAAGAATGCGAAAACCATTCTGTGGAACGGCCCGGTTGGCGTGTTCGAATTCCCGAACTTCCGCAAAGGTACTGAAATCGTTGCTAATGCCATCGCAGACAGCGAAGCATTCTCTATCGCAGGCGGCGGTGACACCCTGGCAGCAATCGACCTGTTCGGCATTGCTGACAAAATCTCCTACATCTCTACTGGCGGCGGCGCGTTCCTCGAATTCGTGGAAGGCAAAGTACTGCCAGCAGTAGCCATGCTCGAAGAGCGTGCTAAAAAGTAAGAATTTAATGGGCAGGGAAACCTGCCCTTATTTTAGCGCGCTTTAGGGCGCGCGCCCTTTCCAAGGCCGAAGATACAGGACTCGTAAAATGTCTAAAATTTTTGATTTCGTAAAACCAGGCGTAATCACTGGTGATGACGTACAGAAAGTTTTCCAGGTAGCTAAAGAAAACAACTTTGCTCTGCCAGCTGTTAACTGCGTGGGTACCGACTCCATCAACGCCGTTTTGGAAACTGCTGCAAAAGTTAAAGCGCCGGTAATCGTACAATTCTCCAACGGTGGTGCTTCTTTCATCGCGGGTAAAGGCGTGAAGTCCGACGTTCCTCAGGGCGCTGCAATCCTGGGTGCTATCTCTGGCGCGCATCACGTTCACCAGATGGCTGAACACTACGGTGTTCCGGTTATCCTGCACACTGACCACTGCGCGAAGAAACTGCTGCCGTGGATCGACGGTCTGCTGGACGCGGGTGAAAAACACTTCGCAGCAACCGGCAAACCGCTGTTCTCTTCTCACATGATCGACCTGTCTGAAGAGTCTCTGGAAGAGAACATCGAAATCTGCTCCAAATACCTGGCGCGCATGTCCAAAATGGGCATGACTCTGGAAATCGAACTGGGTTGCACCGGTGGCGAAGAAGACGGTGTGGACAACAGCCACATGGACGCTTCTGCACTGTACACCCAGCCGGAAGACGTTGATTACGCATACACCGAGCTGAGCAAAATCAGCCCGCGTTTCACCATCGCAGCTTCCTTCGGTAACGTACACGGCGTTTACAAGCCGGGTAACGTCGTTCTGACCCCGACCATCCTGCGCGACTCTCAGGACTATGTTTCTAAGAAACATAACCTGCCGCACAACAGCCTGAACTTCGTCTTCCACGGCGGTTCCGGTTCTACTGCTCAGGAAATCAAAGACTCCGTAAGCTACGGCGTAGTGAAAATGAATATCGACACCGATACCCAATGGGCTACCTGGGAAGGCGTTCTGAACTACTACAAAGCAAACGAAGCTTACCTGCAGGGCCAGTTGGGTAACCCGAAAGGCGAAGATCAGCCGAACAAGAAATACTACGATCCGCGCGTATGGCTGCGTGCTGGTCAGGCAACCATGATCACCCGTCTGGAACAGGCTTTCAAAGAACTGAACGCGGTTGACGTTCTGTAATTCAGTCTGCTAATGACAAATAAGGCTTCCTCCGGGAAGCCTTATTTCATCTCGGTTTACTTTGTCACGCAGGTGCCTTTTTCTCCGGCCAGAATTTGCGGGGCATCTTTCAGGGCGCCGATAAATGCCGCGTTCCCTGTCTGTTTGACAAATTGCATCACCGCCGCCGCTTTAGGCCCCATCGCACCATCAGGCGCGGCAAATGGCGTAAGTTCCTCAACGGTGGCATGTCGTAGCGCACGCGCCTGCGGTGTTCCCCAGTTTTCATAAACGGCATCGGCGTCCGTCAGAATCAGCAGATGGTCAGCGTTGATGGATTGTGCCAATACGGCAGCGGTCAAATCCTTATCAATGACCGCTTCGGTTCCCTGGTAACCATCACCCTGTGCAATAACCGGAATACCGCCACCGCCACAGCAAATAACCGTATGTCCCGCATCCATCAGCGTACGGATGGCGTCGCTATCGATAATTTTCAGCGGAGTCGGTGAGGGAACCACGCGGCGAATATATTGCCCATCGGTTTTCATCTGCCAGCCATAGCATGCTTCCAGCTCTGCCTGTTGATCCGGTTGATACACGGGGCCAATATACTTACCGGGAACTGAGAAGGCTTCGTCCTGCGGATCCACCTCAACCCGGGTCATCAGCATTGTGACGGGAGAGTTGCCCGCGGATGACGCCAGTTCCTGAGTAATAGCGAAACCGATCATTCCCTGGCTTTCCGCAACCAGAATATCCAGCGGCCAGGCTGGGGATTCTTTGTATGCTGCATTCTGTAGCGCCAGCAGGCCAACCTGAGGGCCGTTGCCATGAACAATGACCAACTGATAGTCACGGGCTAATTCGGCTGCCATCTCAGCAAATACCTGAATGCTCCGCCGCTGGTTTTCTGCGCTCAAAATTTCTCCGCGCTGTAATAACGCATTACCGCCAAGAGCAATGACAATTCTCTTTTTCATTGATGACCTCATTATGCAAATTATCTCGCGGTCAAAATAACGTTTTATTACCTTTATTATGTGATGGGAGCGACAAGTAAAATATCTACAAAAATAACTCGATAATTAATGATGATCTCAGTCTCTTTATTTAAATTGCTTTGAAAATGATTATTAGACTTTTTTTAATAATACTGTGGTCAGTTCCCAGGAATTTATAACAATGGGTTTTGTGTGACTTTGTTCAAATGAAATACATTTTTACCCCGATAAGGTAGGCGCAGTTAAAACATCAAACCTCACGTATCGTGTCAGGTAACATGGGGTATTCAGCGGTAATTATTACCGGGAGATTGCTTATGTCTGGTTCATATGAAGTGGCTGAGGCCACAAAGAAAAAGGGAATACCGGCCTGGTGGGTCACCGTTTTCCTGTTCTGGCTCGGATGGATTTTTATGTACGCCGACCGTACGGTGCTCAATCCGGTGATGGGCGAATTAGAAAAGGAATTTGGTTTAAGCGGCACACAGTTAGGTATTCTTAATTCCGTGTTCTATTTTTCTTATGCTTTGCTTCAGGTTCCAGCCGGAATTCTGGGCGACAAAATTGGTAAGAAAAAAGTACTGGTTCCAGGATTTATTCTATTTGGTGTTTTCACCGCGGTTACTGGTTGGGCGAAAAGCTGGTATACGTTGCTATTTGCCCGTGTGGTAACGGGGGCTGGTGAAGGAACCTACTACGGTCCGCAATACGGTCTCTCTTCCGAGCAGATCCCGAAGAAATATCGTTCTCTTGGCAGTGCGATCATCAACAGTGGTATGGCCTTTGGTATTGCGTTGGGTTTGATGACCTCAAGCTGGCTGGTATATGATCAAGGTCATTCGTGGCGCATGCCATTTTATGCGATGGCAGTTCCCTCGGTGTTGGTTGGGGTGGCGATCTGGTTATTCGTAAAAGAGAAGAAACGTACCGCAGATGTTGATGGCGTGCCGGTGAAAAAAGGTAAGTTCAGTGACCTGCTTAAAAATCGTAACTTAATTATTACTTATATAATGGTGTTCTGTAGCCTGTTCGGTTTCTTCGTGATCCTGACCTGGCTTCCCTATTATTTGCAAAATGAACGTGGTATTGCCGGTAGCGAAACCGGGTTTATTTCTTCGCTGGTGGCCTGGATTTCAATTCCCGGAGCGCTGTTATTCTCCAGCCTTTCTGACAAATTAGGCAAGCGAAAACCATTAATTATGTTTCTGGTGCCGGTAGCGATTATCAGCATGCTGTCAATTATTTGGATGCCGAATATGACAGGGGTAATCATTGCACTGTGTGTCTATGGTCTGGTGGGTAAACTGGCACTGGATCCGGTACTGGTCGCTCTGGTTGCCGACAGTGTGGATGAAAATAATTACAGTACTGCATTTGGTTTATTTAACTTCATCGGCATGAGCTCATCTATTTTGGCCCCCATTATTGCCGGCGCGGCACGTGATATGACCGGAAGCCTGGCTTCCAGTTTCTATGTTTCAGCCGTTCTGCTGGCTATCGGTTTAGTTGCAATGCTGTTTTTAAAAGAAAAACGCACATAAAGAGGTAGCGGTAATGATTTACGCCTTTATTAAAAAGGGAAGTTTTCAGGATTCCGTCAGCCTGATGATCATTTCCCGAAAACTTAGTGAACGCCCGGAAGTTGATCAGGTTTCAGTCATGATGGGAACGCCAGCCAATAAATCGATGCTGGATTCCACAGGGTTCTGGCACGACGACTTTGCTGACGCCACCCCAAACGATATTTGCGTCGCGGTCCGAACTGAAGGCGAAGAGCCTGGGATAATGGATTTGATCCGTGAGCAACTGGAAAAAGAGCTGAACGCGATTGCCAGTGCGTCTGGGAGCTCGCATCAACTGGTTAAAGCACGCCGCTTCGAAAGTGCGTGTCAGAAATTGCCTCAGGCTAATCTGTTGCTGGTTTCGGTCGCAGGGGAGTATGCCGCGTCCGTTGCCAGAGAGGGGCTGCTGGCCAACAAAAACGTGATGCTCTTTTCCGATAACGTACCGCTGGAACAAGAAGTTGAGCTGAAAACGCTGGCACGCGAGCGCGGGCTTCTCGTCATGGGGCCAGACTGCGGAACGGCGATGATAGCCGGCAGCCCATTAGCTTTCGCTAACGTACTCCCTGAAGGTGGGATTGGCGTGATTGGCGCGTCAGGTACTGGGATTCAGGAAATTACTTCGCAGATTGCGCTACACCAGCAGGGTGTGAGTCACGCTATCGGTCTGGGTGGTCGCGACCTGAGTGCCGATGTTGGTGGTATCAGCGCATTGACTGCGCTGGAGATGCTGGCTACGGATGATGCCACGCAGGTGATTGCGTTTGTCTCCAAACCGCCGTCGCCGCAGGTGCGAACCCGCATTATTGCCGCAATGCAAAACGTCGGTAAACCGGTTGTCGCACTGTTTCTGGGAAGCAAGCCGGAGCAGCGTCGCGAAGGTAACGTTTGGTTGGCGAATTCACTTTCTGATGCTGCGCAACTGGCGGTATTGCTGATGCGTGTGGCGCAGCAGAGACAGATTCAACCGGAAGTAGCAGGTAAAGGTATTTATGGCCTTTATGCTGGCGGCACGCTAGCAGCTGAAGCCGCTATGTTGCTCTCTGCCGGGCTGGGAGTATCCGTTAGCGAAAGCCACGACCAGGGAGTGATGCTGGAAGGCGGAGGCCATCGCATTGTCGACCTCGGGGACGACAGCTACACCCTGGGCAGACCGCATCCGATGATTGACCCGACGACTCGCAGTATTGAGATCGAAAAACTGGCCGCGTTGCCGGATGTGGGCGTACTGCTTCTGGATGTGGTGCTGGGCTATGGCGCTTGTGCTGACCCGGCTGGAGCGGTTGTTGAGGCGGTAGAGTCGGTGCGAGCCAAACGTGCCGCCCCGCTGGTGGTGATTGCCACTCTGACCGGAACCGATGCCGATCCGCAGGGGCGCAGTGGGCAGGCGGAGATACTTCGCGAGGCTGGGATAGCGGTGGTAGAAACGCTGGAAGAGGCAGTTTTACTCGCCGTCAACCTGACACATCACCAGGAACGTAGCATCCCGGCATCCCATAGCGCACTCCTTGACGGCGTACAGGTCATTAACGCCGGATTACGCAGCTTTGCGCTGGATCTGCAAAGCAGCGGTACGCCGGTTGTGCATTATCAGTGGGCGCCTGTTGCCGGTGGCAACGCCCGTCTTGCCAGTTTACTCAAACAGTTACACTAAGTTCAGAGGTACGGATATGTATTCATCTATTGCACAGGCCAACGAAGCCATTATCGAACGAATTAAAGCCGCGCGTCCCCACTGGATTGCTGTGCGCCCTGCAAAAGAAGCGGTGGCCGAATTGTCTTCTGGACGCAAATTATTGCACGCTGGTCCGCCGATCGCCTGGGAAGAGATGACCGGCCCAATGCGCGGAGCCTGCATTGGCGCATCATTGTTTGAAGGCTGGGCGGTGACGGAAGAAGATGCCGTGCGGATGCTGGAGCAGGGTGAAGTTGATTTTATCCCCTGCCATCACGTTGGCGCGGTAGGTCCGATGGGAGGAATCACCTCCGCTAATATGCCGGTGCTGGTGGTGCGCGACGTTGTGCATGGTAACCAGTCCTGCTGCAACCTCAATGAAGGTATTGGCAAAGTGATGCGTTTTGGCGCCTACGGTGATGACGTGCAAAAGCGCTTGCGCTGGATGCGCGACACGCTGGCGCCAGTACTACAGGAAGCGCTCTCGCAGATGGAAAACGGCGTCGATCTGACGGCAATGATGGCGCAGGCCATCACCATGGGCGATGAGTTCCACCAGCGTAATATTGCCGCCTCTTCTCTGTTACTGCGTACACTCTCTCCGGTGATCGCTGGCCTGGATCGTCCGAAGACGGAAATCATTGAAGTGCTGCAATTCCTGAGCGTCACTGACCAGTTCTTCCTCAACCTGGCGATGGCCTACAGTAAAGCTGTGATGGATGCCGCGGCGGAAATTAAGGCAGGCTCGGTGGTCACCGCTATGACGCGTAATGGTCGTGATTTCGGCATTCGCGTGAGCGGAACCGGCGATCGCTGGTTTACCGCGCCGGTAAATACGCCGCAGGGTTTGTTCTTTACCGGCTATAGCCAGGCTGATGCGAATCCGGATATCGGCGACAGCGCCATCACGGAAACATTAGGGATTGGCGGTGCGGCAATGATTGCGGCGCCGGGCGTAACGCGCTTCGTCGGCGCGGGTGGTATGGGCGCGGCGCTGGAAACCTCAGAAGAGATGGCGGAGATTTATCTTGCCAACAACCCGCTGTTTCAGATCCCCTCATGGGATTTCAAAGGGGCATGTCTGGGGCTGGATGTCCGCCGTGTAGTCGAAACAGGGATTACGCCACTGATTAACACCGGCATCGCACATAAAGATGCGGGGATTGGTCAGGTGGGGGCGGGAACCGTACGCGCACCGCTGCTCTGTTTTGAAAAAGCGCTTGAAGCTCTGGCCGAACTACATCACATCACCGCCTGATATTGAAGGGGCGGCAAAACCGCCCCTGAGTATTACTAATGAAGACAATTTATGCTCTAGCCTGCGCCGGGTTTTATCGGCTTCCCGATGGCGAATGGAGACGGCATAGCCGTTTTTCGCAGGCGATTAACTTTTGGCGTCCTGAGGGGGAGTTATTGACGTTGCTTCGCCACGGAAAAGGGATGGGGCCGACAGCCGTATTGCTGAGTACCGCGCAGTTTCCCCACGTGGCCCAGATTGAATGGCTAAGCAAACAAGGAAATATCCTGCGAGGGAGAAACATCACAATTTGCCCGCGTCGCATACTGCAATTGCCAATGAACTCCATCGCCATTGCCCCTGTCGACCTCTCTTTTTGTACGCAACACAGTGGCCTCTGTGGAGCGCTAAATCAACCGCTTCACACGATGTCGCACTATTCTGAGATTATTAAGCAGCTTGATTGTTGGTATTGCGGCATGACCCCCGACTGGAGCTGGCTGATCGGATGTGGACCTGGGCTGACGCCTAGCGGTGATGACATGCTGACTGGCATGCTGGCCGTACTGTATGCCGCAGGGTTTTCTGAGCAACTTCAGTATTTTTTACCTCCGGGGGCTCAGCTGGCAAAACTCACTACATCAGTAAGTTGCAGCTATTTGAACAGCGCCAGAGTGGGAGAGTTTTCTACATCAGTGCAGAAGGTCATACGCGGTTTACAACCGGGGCGTGAGTCTTATTTTGCAATTGCGCACCTGCTTGCTGTTGGTCATACCTCGGGAGCAGATATATTGCTAGGGATAGCAATAGCTCAACAGTGGTTACAGAGGAACGATCCAAGGAGAATGCATGCTCGATCAGGAAACAATACGCACTTTTATTTGGGTTGCGGAGACGGAGAGTTTTTCCCGCGCAGCCAGCTCACTCCATAAAACGCCAGCGGCGATCAGCTATCGTATCAAAACGCTTGAGGAGCAGGTGGGGACTCAGCTCTTCATGCGCACCACGCGCACTGTCAGCCTGACGTTGGCCGGACAGCATTTGCTTGAGCATTGTCGACAGTGGCTCAACTGGCTGGATGCGATGCCGGATGAACTTCAGCAAATCAATGCGGGCGTTGAAAGGCAGGTGAATATTGTAATCAATAATTTGCTATATCAGCCGCAAACCACAGCGGATTTGCTGACCTGGCTGCATCAACAATTCCCCTTTACCCGATTCCAGATTTCCCGGCAGGTGTATATGGGCGTCTGGGATTCACTGTTGTATGACGATTTCCAGTTAGCGATTGGCGTTACCGGTTCGGAGTCGCTATCCAATAATATTTCTCTGTTGCCGCTCGGTGATATCAGCTGGCAGTTTGTGGTGGCGCAGAATCATCCTTTGGCTCTCCACCCAGCGTCTGTACTGTCAGATGATATGCTACGTCGATACCCTGCGATTAATATTGAAGATACCTCACGTACCCTCACGCGTCGGGTCGCCTGGTTGCTTAGTGGACAAAAGGAGATAAAAGTCCCAGATCTTAGCACCAAGCTGGCCTGTCATTTAAGCGGCCTTGGCGTCGGTTTTTTACCGGAAAGGATGTGTCGTCCTTATGTTGAGTCTGGAGCATTGGTTGCCCGTGAGGTCATCAATCCACGCCAACCGTCACCGCTCTCTATCGCCTGGAAGAATGCAGGTAGCGGAAAGGTGGTCAGTGAAATTGCCGAAATCTTTAAGCAGAAAGATTCACTGGTCAGCGGGTTCTTGCGGATGATTGATCAACCAACCGAGCATTGAATTTACGAATGCTTTTATTGGATCATGTTGAAAAATGGCATGTTCGGTCTTTTTTGTTTACCTTTAGTACAGTGTTTTTGTGAGAATGATCTCATGAATTTTTTTGACATGACCAAGGAATACTAAATGGAAGATTTGAATGTTGTCGACAGCATAAACGGTGCGGGCACCTGGCTGGTGCGCAACCAGGAACTGCTGTTGAGCTATGCCGTCAACATCGTTGCGGCCATCGCGATTGTCATTATCGGTATGATCGTGGCGCGCATTGTATCAAATACCGTTAACCGCCTGATGCTGGCGCGTAAAATTGATGCCACTGTTGCCGACTTCCTCTCTGCACTGGTGCGTTACGGTATTATCGCTTTCACGCTGATTGCCGCTCTGGGCCGCGTTGGGGTGCAAACAGCCTCCGTGATCGCCGTTCTCGGTGCCGCAGGTTTAGCCGTCGGTCTGGCGCTGCAAGGTTCGCTGTCCAACCTCGCCGCAGGTGTCCTGCTGGTAATGTTCCGTCCGTTCCGTGCGGGTGAGTATGTCGATCTCGGCGGCGTAGCGGGAACCGTGCTCAACGTGCAGATTTTCTCCACCACCATGCGTACCGTTGACGGTAAGATTGTAGTGATCCCGAACGGTAAAATTATTGCCGGGAACATCATTAACTTCTCTCGTGAGCCGGTTCGTCGTAACGAATTTATTATCGGCGTGGCTTACGACTCCGATATCGATCAGGTGAAAAAAATCCTCACCGATATCATTCAGTCGGAAGATCGCATTCTTAAAGACCGTGAAATGACGGTACGCCTGAATGAGCTGGGGGCTTCCTCAATTAATTTTGTGGTACGCGTCTGGAGCAACAGCAGCGATCTGCAAAGCGTCTACTGGGATGTGCTGGAACGCATTAAGCGCGAGTTCGATGCCAACGGCATCAGCTTCCCGTATCCGCAGATGGATGTGAACTTCAAGCGTGTGAAAGAGCGCGCGGCAGAGTAATTACGCGCCCGGAGGCGCTTTTGCTTTCCGGGCCGATAAAAACTTTCTTTCCATTAATTTCCCTAATCTGCGATTAAAATTATCCATTTCCGCTAATGTTTTCCCCGCGCTATAGTCTGCTCCTAAGAGAAACAGTTCGGGATGATTAACGTGTTATCGTATTACTTTCAAGGGCTTGCACTTGGTGCGGCCATGATTCTTCCGCTTGGTCCGCAAAACGCCTTCGTGATGAACCAGGGCATTCGCCGCCAGTATCACATCATGATTGCTTTACTCTGTGCTATCAGCGATTTAGTGCTGATTTGTGCGGGGATCTTTGGCGGTAGCGCCTTGCTGATGCAGTCACCATGGCTGATGGCGCTGGTCACCTGGGGTGGGGTGGCTTTTTTACTCTGGTACGGTTTCGGGGCGTTAAAAACGGCGATGAGCAGTAACCTGGAACTGGCCAGTGCCGAGGTGATGAAGCAGGGCCGCTGGAAAATCATTGCTACTATGCTGGCGGTGACATGGCTCAATCCCCATGTTTACCTGGATACCTTTGTGGTGCTGGGGAGTCTGGGGGGGCAACTGGACGTTGAGCCGAAGCGCTGGTTTGCGCTGGGAACCGTCAGCGCTTCGTTCCTGTGGTTCTTCGGTCTGGCATTGTTGGCGGCCTGGCTGGCTCCGCGTCTGCGCACTGCTAAAGCGCAGCGCATCATCAATACGCTGGTAGGATTAGTGATGTGGTTTATTGCTTTTCAACTGGCAAAAGAAGGTGTTGCGCACGTTCATGCGTTGTTCAACTAAGTGTTGTCTGATGGACAACGCAGCGAGATCGTCTAAGCTTGCCTGCATGTGCCCTGAGTTTCGGGGTAATTATTGAAACATGGAGGAACGACCGTGAAGTTCAAAATAATGGCCCTGGCGGCATTAGTCGGATTCAGCGCACTATCGGTACAGGCAAATGAGCTGCCAAATGGACCGCACATCGTGACTTCCGGAACAGCAAGCGTGGATGCGACACCAGACATAGCTACGCTGGCAATTGAAGTGAACGTTGCTGCCAAGGATGCGGCTTCAGCGAAGAAGCAGGCCGATGAGCGCGTGGCGCAATATCTGTCCTTCCTTGAACAGAACCAGATAGCGAAGAAAGACATTAGCGCGGCCAACCTGCGTACCCAGCCGGATTACGACTACCAGAACGGTAAAAGTATCCTCAAAGGGTATCGTGCGGTGCGCACCGTTGAAGTCACGCTGCGTCAGCTGGACAAACTTAACGCTCTGCTCGATGGAGCGCTGAAGGCTGGTCTGAATGAGATCCGTTCGGTATCGCTTGGTGTTGCCCAACCGGATGCTTACAAAGATAAAGCGCGTAAAGCGGCAATTGATGATGCTATTCATCAGGCAGAACAACTGGCTGCGGGCTTCAATAGCAAACTTGGCCCGGTGTACAGCGTGCGCTACCACGTTTCCAATTATCAGCCTAGCCCGATGGTACGGATGATGAAAGCAGATGCCGCACCTGCTGCTTCTGCTCAGGAAACCTACGAACAACCGGTTATTCAGTTTGACGATCAGGTTGATGTCGTCTTCCAGATTGAGCCGACGGCGGGGCAACCAGCTGCAACGCCAGCCAAAACTCAGTAATTGTTGCAGACCCGGCTTGCCAGCCGGGTTTTTTCTGTGAGCAACTGTAAAAATGAGACTTCACATCCGGTCTTTTTTTTCGCCGTAATGAGGATAGGCCATAGCGATTTTTAAGGGGACGCTATGGATATTTTTATCTCGAAAAAGATGCGTAATTTCATTCTGCTGGCGCAAACCAATAACATCGCCAGAGCGGCAGAAAAAATACATATGACCGCATCGCCCTTCGGTAAAAGCATTGCTGCACTGGAAGATCAAATCGGCTATACGCTGTTTACCCGCAAAGATAACAACATCAGCCTGAATAAAGCAGGACAAGAGCTGTATCAGAAGCTGTTTCCCGTTTATCAGCGCCTCTCTGCCATTGATAACGAAATCCATAACGCCTCTCGCCGCTCGCGGGAAATTGTTATCGGCATCGACAATACCTACCCAACGATTATTTTTGACCAGTTGATTAGCCTTGGTGACAAGTATGACGGTGTGACGGCTCAGGCCGTTGAATTCAGCGAGAATGGGGTGATTGATAACCTGTTCGATCGCAAACTGGATTTTATTATCTCGCCGCAGCACGTTTCCCCCCGCGTGCAGGAGCTGGAAAATCTGGCGATCAGCGAACTGCCTCCGCTGCGTCTGGGGTTTCTCGTTTCCCGGCGCTATGAAGAAAAACAGCCGCAGGATCTGCTGCGCGAGCTGCCCTGGCTGCAAATGCGCTTCCAGAATCGCGCCAACTTTGAGGCGATGCTGGATGCATACATGCGACCCTGCGGGATCAACCCGACGATTATCTATCGTCCGTACAGCTTTATGGCGAAGATTAGCGCGGTGGAGCGCGGGCAGTTTTTGACGGTGATCCCTCACTTCGCCTGGCGGCTGGTGAACCCGTCGACACTGAAATATTTCGACGCGCCCGGCAGTCCCATGTATATGCAGGAGTTTCTCTATTCGCTGAAAAATCATCGCTATACCGCCACCATGCTCCAGCATATTGCTGAAGATCGTGACGGTAGTGCAAGTTAACCTAGCATCGAGCCTGTTTCGAGAAGGTTGCGATGCAGATCGAATGCATGGCTGAGATCGTGATGGATATGCCCGCCGGGTGCTTTCTCCAGATAGCGGTGCAAGTAATCTCTGTAAAGCGGATGCGCACAGTTATTGATAATCGTGTGCGCCCGCTGCATCGGAGATAACCCACGCAGATCGGCAATCCCTTGTTCGGTCACGATCACTTTAACGCTATGTTCGCTGTGGTCGACATGGCTGCACATCGGTACGATGGTTGAGATTTTCCCGCCTTTGGCAATCGACGGCGCCATAAAGATAGACAGGTAGGCGTTGCGCTCGAAATCTCCGCTGCCGCCAATGCCGTTCATCAGGTTCACCCCCGCAACGTGCGTGGAATTGGCATGACCGTAGATATCAAACTCCAGACCGACGTTGAGCGCAATAACCCCCAGCCGACGGATGATTTCCGGGTTATTGGAGATCTCCTGCGGGCGCAATACAATCCGGCTGGCGAAGAAGTCCATGTTGTCGTAAATCTTCTGTAGCGACGGGGCCGAAATGGTCAGGCTGGAGGCGCTGGCACCGCTTATCTTGCCCGTTTCCAGCAGATGCACCACCGACTCCTGCAACACCTCCGAATACATCATAAAGGGCGGGATATCCGGGTTCTCGCCCAGTCGAGCCATTACCGCGTTGTTGATATTGCCCACCCCGCTTTGTAAGGGCAGAAACTCAGCTGGAATGCGTTTGTGCGCCATTTCTGCCAGCAGAAAAGAGACTACGTTATCGGCAATTTGTTGGCTGACCGGATTGGTTTTATCCGATGCATTTCCTGCATCGGGCAGTTCGGTATCCACCACCGCAACCACCTTTTTGGGGTCTATCTGAACGCACTGACTGCCTACGCGATCCATGGTATGAAAAATGGGTACGCTGTTACGCCGCGGCGGCGCACCGGGTATCACGATGTCGGCAAACTCCGCCACACGCGGATTATGGTAATGATTCAATTCAATGATCACTTTTTTCGCCCGCAGCAGCCAGGTGGGGGCATTACCGATACCGCTGGACAGCCAAATCCGGCCATCCGGCGCGATGGCTGAGGCTTCAATGACGGCAACATCGATCTCGCCAAAAAAGCCGTAATTAACCATTTGCGCCACTTCGCTCAAATGGAGATCGACAAACCTCACCTGGCCCTGATTAATTTTGTCGCGCAGGCCCGATGACGTTTGATAAGGCGCACGCCAGGAAACGGCATCCGCCGCGGATAGTACGTCATCAGCGGCGGCGCCAATTGATGCTCCGGTCAGCAGGCGGATCTGAAAAGGCTGTCCGTTCTGATGCTGTTCGCAGGCACGTTGGGCAATTGCGGTGGGTAACGCTTTTGGCGAACCCGCGGGGGTAAAGCCGCTAAACGCCACCATATCATCGTGCTGGATAATTTCTGCCGCCTGTTCGGCGCTCATCCGTTTCATGGCCGTCTCCTTCCTCAGACGTGATTAATGGCCGACAAAATTAGGTTTACGTTTTTCCATAAACGCGTTCATCCCTTCCTGATAATCCTCGCTGTCGTACACCGCGCGGCGCATGCCCTGAATGCGCTCGAACTCATCGGAATTCATGGTGTGCGCTTCACCCAGCACGCGCAGCTCTTCTTTAATGACGGCGATCGCCAGCGGCGCTTTCTCCGAGATGTGGTGCGCCATTTGCAGAGTGAAATCCTCCAGTTCGTCTACAGGAACCACATGGTTGAGGATCCCGACGGCCATCGCACGCTGAGCGGTAATCGGTGAGGCGGTAAAGATCAGCTCTTTCACGATGTGAAAACCGGCGTCGCGAGTCAGGTTGTGGATGCCGACCAGGTTATACGGCACGCCGAGGTTGACCGGGGTCATCGAGAAGGTGGATGTTTCAGCGGCGATGATCAGATCGGAACTCATGATCATCTCAAATGCGCCGCCCCAGACGCTGCCTTCAACCATAGAGATCACCGGTTTTGGATATTTTTGGATCATGCGGGTTATCTGACGCAGCGGATCGTCATAGGAGAGCGGATCGCGACGTCCGGTCGGGAGTTCATGAATATCATGCCCGGCGGAGAAAACTTTGGCTCCACTCGGAGCGCGCAGAATGATGCAGCGAATGTCCGCACGATTGAGATCGCTCAGCGCCTGCATCAGATCGTCAATAAACACTTTACTCAGGGCATTGAGCTTGCGGGCGTAATTGAACTCAATAACCGCGACTTTCTGGATGATGACCACGTTGACGTATTGATAAGACATAATGTTCTCTTTATTGAAAGTAATGATGCTGGATAAATTCGCTGATGTGCCGCAGACCGGTGCGCGGCGACAGATCATTGTTTTTGACAGCCTGTAGCGTCTGCTGGAAATAGCGGTCGAAATCAGTCCGCGCAAACAGCAGATGTAGGGCTTCTTCTTCAGCCTGCTGGTGTAACCAGTCCACCGCCTGCTGCTGGCGAACTTTTTCCAGTCGACCGCTGGCGGTAAGGCACGTTTTAAAGTCGGTTATCGCCTGCCAGACCTCCTCAATACCGCGTTTTTCCAGGGCGCTACAGGTCAGAACCAGCGGCTGCCACTCGTCATATTTGCGGCGCAGAATATGCAGGGCGGATTCGTACATATGACGGGCGATGGCCACGCTGGCATGGTTCTCACCGTCGTCCTTGTTGATGACGACCAGATCCGCCATTTCCATCAGACCTTTCTTGATGCCTTGCAAATCGTCGCCACCGCCAGCGATTTGCAGGGAGATAAAGCAATCCACCATGCCTGCGACTTCGGTTTCTGACTGCCCAACCCCGACGGTTTCTACAATCACCACGTCAAAGCCAGCCGCCTCGCACAACAGCATTAATTCGCGGGCGCGCTGGCTGGCTCCGCCTAAATGACCGCTGGAAGGGACCGGGCGAATAAACGCAGATTCGGCGCGAGACAGCTCCGTCATGCGGGTTTTATCGCCAAGAATGCTGCCGCCGCTTACCGGGCTGCTGGGATCGACGGCGATCACCGCCACCCGTAATCCGTGACGGATTAACAGCATGCCGAATGCTTCCAGAAAGGTGCTTTTGCCCGCGCCCGGCGTACCGGTTATCCCCAAACGCAGGGCGTTACCGGTGAACGGCATAATTGCGTCCAGCAACTGCGTACTCAGCGGCTGGTGGCGCGGGTGGCTGCTTTCGACCAGCGTCATCGCCTGGGCGAGCGTGGCCCGTTCGCCAAGTCGCAAGCGGCGGACGGTATCCTCAAGCGTGGCGGCGTTAATCATGATGCTGACTGATACGGGTTAACACATCGTGGACGCTGTCGAGCATTGGCGTGCCGGGGCCATAAATGGCAGCCACACCATGCTCGTGCAGGAAGGCGTAATCCTGTGGCGGAATAACGCCTCCTGCTACCACGCAGATATCTTCACGCCCCCATTTTTTGAGCGCGGTAACCAGTTCCGGGATCAGCGTTTTATGACCTGCCGCCAGTGACGATGCGCCTATTACATGCACATCGTTTTCTACCGCCAGACGGGCAATTTCCTCCGGAGTGGAGAACATCGGACTGAGGTCAACATCGAAGCCGAGATCGGAGTAGGCGCTGGCGATCACTTTCGCGCCGCGATCGTGACCATCCTGGCCCATCTTGGCGATCAGGATCCTCGGTCGGCGACCATTTTCCGCGAGGAACTGTTCGGTTTGCGCAACGATGGCGTCGAACTCATCGGCGTATTTGTCGGACTGGTGATAGCTTTGCGCAATCACGCCGGTGACGCACTGGCTGGGAACCAGATAGCGGTCAAAAGCGGTTTCCAGCGCGTCGGAGATCTCACCGAGCGTGGCGCGAACGCGGGCGGCGTTAACGGCGGCGGCCAGCAGATTTTCATTATGCTGCGCGGCGTGGGTCAGCGCCGCGAGCGCGGCATTGACGGCATCTGTGTCACGAGTTGCGCGGATATGCTGCAACGAGGCAATTTGCTCGTTGCGTACCTTCACGTTGTCGATTTCCAGTACCGACGTTTCGTCTTCTTTATCCAGCTTGTATTTGTTCACGCCGACGATAACGCGTTTACCCTGGTCGATCAGCGACTGCTCGCGCGCGGAAGCTTCTTCGATCATCCGTTTAGGGAGCCCGGCTTCGATCGCTTTCGCCATGCCGCCTGCCTCATCAATTTGTTTGATGATCGTGCGCGCCTGCTTCACGATTTGATCGGTGAGCGACTCGACGTAATACGATCCGGCCAGCGGATCGACGGTGCGGCAGATCTCTGACTCTTCCTGAATGATGATCTGTGTATTACGCGCGATGCGGGCGGAGAAATCGGTGGGTAGCCCGAGCGCCTCATCAAAGGCGTTGGTATGCAGAGACTGGGTGCCGCCAAGCGTAGCGCCGAGCGCTTCAATGGTCGTGCGGATCACGTTGTTGTAAGGATCCTGCTCGGTCAGACTCCAGCCGGAGGTCTGGCAGTGGGTACGCAGAGCGAGAGATTTCGGGTTGTTTGCGCCAAAACCGCTGACTGCTTCGCTCCACAAATAGCGAGCCGCGCGCAGCATGGCGACGTTCATAAACAGATCCATGCCGATGCCGAAGAAGAATGACAGGCGCGGCGCGAAGTCATCAATTTTCAGCCCGGCAGACAGCGCGGCTTTGATGTACTCAATGCCGTCAGCCAGCGTAAACGCCACCTGCTGGACGCAGTTCGCCCCGGCTTCCCCCATGTGATAACCGCTGATACTGATGGTGTTATAGCGCGGCATATTGGCGGAACACCAGGCGATGATGTCGGCGATGATGCGCATTGAAGGTTTTGGCGGGTAAATGTAGGTGTTGCGGCACAGGTACTCTTTCAGAATATCGTTCTGAATGGTCCCAGTGAGTTGCTCCGGCGTTACGCCTTGTTCTTCTGCAGCCACGATATAAAACGCCAGTACCGGCAGCACCGCGCCGTTCATGGTCATTGATACCGACATCTTATCCAGCGGAATTTGGTCGAACAGCACCTTCATATCTTCGACAGTATCGATCGCCACGCCCGCTTTGCCGACGTCACCTGCCACGCGCGGGTTGTCAGAGTCATAGCCGCGATGGGTGGCAAGGTCAAAGGCGACGGAAAGTCCTTTTTGCCCGGCGGCGAGGTTGCGGCGGTAAAAGGCGTTGGACTCTTTGGCGGTAGAGAAACCAGCGTACTGGCGAATGGTCCACGGCTGCGCGGTATACATGGTGGCGCGCGGGCCACGCACGTAAGGCGGTAGGCCGGGAAGAGTGCCCGTGACTTCCAGATTATCGAGGTCCGCTTCAGTGTATAGCGGCTTGATGGCAATTCCTTCCGCCGTCTGTCTTTCCAGCGACTCGACGGTTTTTTCCCGTCGACTGAGTTCTTTATTAGCGAGTGTTTGCCACTCCTGCACATTTGCCATTTTTTGCTCCGTATTACGCAATAAGTTGAATCTTTGCGGATACGGTGAGCTTTTTCATTTGGCTTGTCGCCAGCAAAAAATAGCCAACAGGGCGTCGTTTTTTGCCGCATGGCATGTTTTATTTTGTGATGTATTTCAAAGACGTGGCGGGAATAGCATGAAAAGAGGGTAAGGATTGTCGGCCGGATAAGGCGTTACGCCACCATCCGGCACTCTGGAGCAATAAACGGTTTAATCCTGACGCAACACCTTGTGCCCGTATTCCAGCAGCGCGTCGGTAACGTTGCGCATCATGCGGCTTTCCGGTGCAAAACGGTGCCAGTACAGCATCCGACGCTGGAACAGACCTGGCGTTAAATCGATCAGCTCGCCGCTTTCCAGCTCTTTCTCAATCTGTAAGTGCGGGATCATGCAGCAGGTGGTGCCCTGACGTGCCAACTGGACGAAGGCTTCAGAAGAGTTAACGATGTGGCACGGCACGCTTCCCGGCGGCAGGTCGAAGTTTTGTTGCAGGAACGCCTGATGCATATCATCAAGATGGTCAAACGCTACCGCCGGGGCTTTCAGCAGGGCGGAGCGGGTGACGCCGTTAGGGAAATAACGCTCGGCGAAAGGTTTGGAGCCAACAAACAGGTAGTCCAGCGCGCCAAGTTTATCCACCAGACAGCTTGGCAGCGCCTGATGTTGGATACTCACAGCCCCGACCACTTCACCACGACGCAGACGTTCCTGGGTGCGCGTTTCATCCTCAACCTGCAGGTTCAGCCGAATCGGTGAATTGGCCAGTACCGGGGCTAACGCCGGAAGCAACCAGGTCGCCAGACTGTCGGCGTTCACTGCCAGTGAGAGCAGCAGCGGCGTCGATCCGGTTTGTTCATCACCCAGCCACTCGTCTTCCAGCAGTTCAACCTGACGCAAAAGCGCCAGTAGTTTCTGCCCCTGTTCGGTTGGGCGTGGTGGTACGGTACGCACCAGCAGCGGTTGTCCGAACATATTCTCAAGCTGTTTTATGCGCTGTGAAACCGCGGATTGCGTGATGCACAGCTTTTGCGCCGCGCGCTCAAATCCTCGTTCACGAATAACCGCATCCAGTGCTTGTAGTGTTCTGTAGTCCGGACGTTTCATTGCTTTGACGCACTCCTGAAAATTTTGCTTGTTCTGCACTATGACACAAATTTAGGTTGGGTAAAGACGAAATCCGCCGCTTGCGAGCGGGTGTGGGGACATTTTTCTGCACAATGTTCTATAATGCGCGTGAATTTTCCCACCATATTCACACCACAGGCGAAACGATCATGACGCAGGATGAACTGAAAAAAGCAGTAGGATGGGCGGCACTTCAGTATGTACAGCCCGGTACCATTGTGGGCGTAGGTACAGGTTCAACAGCCGCACACTTTATTGATGCGCTGGGCACAATGAAAGGTCAGATTGAAGGTGCTGTGTCCAGTTCGGACGCTTCAACCGAAAAACTCAAAAGCCTTGGCATCCACGTGTTCGATCTTAACGAAGTTGATAGTCTCGGCGTATACGTGGACGGCGCGGATGAAATCAACGGCCACATGCAGATGATCAAGGGCGGCGGTGCAGCGTTGACCCGTGAAAAAATCATTGCTTCCGTGGCGAAGAAATTTATCTGCATCGCGGATGCGTCCAAAGAAGTCGACATTCTCGGCAACTTCCCGCTGCCGGTTGAAGTGATCCCAATGGCGCGCAGCGCTGTGGCTCGCCAGTTGGTGAAGCTGGGCGGTCGTCCTGAATATCGTCAGGGCGTAGTGACGGACAACGGCAACGTGATCCTTGATGTACACGGTCTGGAGATCCTTGACGCCGTGGCCATGGAAAACGCCATCAATGCGATTCCGGGTGTGGTAACCGTCGGTCTGTTTGCCAACCGTGGTGCGGATGTCGCTCTGATCGGTACCCCAGACGGCGTGAAAACTATCGTAAAATGATCTGATGGGAGTGTCTTCTCCCGTTAAAAAAATTTTGGCAGGGCAAATTTGGTGACTTGTGTCACGTTTATAATATTGTCCTGCCGATCTCTCCAAAGAAAAAGTTATCGCCAGTATTTTCCTCTGACATTTCTCTCTGAATGACATTTCTTCAGCACGGCGACGCAAACGTTCATATTGCCGCAATATTATTTTTTGATATGTTGAAGAGGCGGATGAAAATCCCACACACAACACATCAGTTTGAACAAAAAAAGACAGGGTCGGGGAAATGGCAAAGGTATCACTGGAGAAAGATAAGATTAAATTTCTGCTGGTAGAAGGCGTGCATCAAAAAGCACTCGAAAGCCTTCGTGCAGCAGGTTATACCAACATCGAGTTTCACAAAGGCGCTCTGGACACTGAACAACTGAAAGAGTCCATCCGTGATGCCCACTTCATTGGCCTGCGATCCCGTACCCATCTGACTGAAGATGTGATTGACGCCGCAGAGAAACTGGTCGCGATTGGCTGCTTCTGTATCGGCACCAACCAGGTTGATCTGACTGCTGCGGCAAAGCGCGGGATCCCCGTGTTTAACGCGCCATTCTCTAACACGCGTTCCGTTGCGGAACTGGTGATTGGCGAACTGCTTCTCCTGCTACGCGGTGTACCCGAAGCGAACGCCAAAGCACACCGCGGCGTGTGGAACAAACTGGCTACCGGCTCCTTTGAAGCGCGTGGCAAAAAACTGGGGATCATCGGCTACGGCCACATTGGTACTCAGCTAGGCATTCTGGCGGAATCGCTGGGGATGCATGTCTATTTCTATGATATAGAAAATAAACTCCCACTCGGCAACGCCACGCAGGTGCAGCATCTTTCCGACCTGCTCAATATGAGCGACGTGGTCAGTTTGCACGTACCGGAAAATGCCTCCACCAAAAATCTGATGGGCGCGCGTGAGATTGCGTTGATGAAACCAGGCGCGCTGCTGATTAACGCCGCACGTGGTACGGTTGTTGATATTCCTGCGCTGTGCGACGCGTTAGCGACCAAGCACCTGGCAGGGGCGGCAATCGACGTATTCCCAACCGAGCCGGCAACCAACAGCGATCCTTTCACTTCGCCGCTGTGTGATTTCGACAACGTGATCCTGACGCCGCACATTGGTGGTTCAACGCTGGAAGCGCAGGAAAACATCGGTCTGGAAGTGGCTGGGAAACTGACCAAGTATTCCGATAACGGCTCTACGCTGTCTGCAGTTAACTTCCCGGAAGTTTCGCTGCCGCTACACGGCGGTCGTCGTCTGATGCACATTCACGAAAACCGTCCGGGCGTACTGACCGCGCTGAACCAGATTTTTGCCGAGCAGGGCGTCAACATTGCCGCACAGTATCTGCAGACTTCCGCACAGGTAGGTTACGTGGTTATTGATATTGAAGCGGATGAAGATGTGGCAGAGAAAGCGTTGCTGGCGATGAAAGCTCTTCCGGGTACTATTCGTGCTCGTCTGCTGTACTGATTTCCTCTACATGGGCAGGCGGTTGACCTGCCCATCTTTCCTCTGATTTTCCTGCCTTACTATCTCTTTGTGTAACGCATGCATTCCGTTTTCGATCTTTGCCGCAATTGGTAATTAAAGGCTGCGCTCTGCGTTGTACATCAAAAAAAGGAATTTACGATAGGGGCTCAGCATCGTGCTGAAACGGGAAAGCCCCAACCGAAGCAGGGGCTTTAAAAAGGAAAGGGACGATGATGAGATACGTCATCATGCTGCTGATCCTGTTAATCATCGCTTCGCCAGCATATTAACAGAGAGTACGCAGGAGGGAGGTTCGCCTCCCTCACCCTTCACCGAGAAAGTTAGTTTAAAAAAACGGCGCTGTCAATCGACAAAAAAGCTACCATTCCCATACTTTTGATGGCGTCACCACCGCAGGCAGCGGGATATCCCATTCTTCAACAGGCAGCTTTTCTACTCGCTGACAATCGTGGGCGTAGCCTACGGGCTGGATCTTATGCTGCTGCCAGTTTTGTAGCGTGCGGTCATAAAATCCGCCGCCCATGCCCAGGCGTTGTCCATATTCATCAAACGCCACTAACGGCGTAATCAGTACATCCAGCTGTGACAGCGGTAATACGTCACGTACATCAAGTCGTGGTTCCTGGATCTTTAAGCGATTGGTTACCAGGTCGCTATGCGGATGATAGTGCAAGAACAGCAAATTACCGGCGCTGAAGGGATGAAGAACCGGAAGATAAACGCGCTTGCCCGCTCGCCACAGCTGATCTATTAGCGGCTGGGTATCGAGTTCGCCATCGAACGAGAGGAATACTGCCACCGTATGAGCGAGTACAACAGGGGGAAAGCTGAGCATTCGGGTCGCGGCTTGCTGACCGTATTGTCGTTGCTGTTCGGAGGTAAGCGCACGACGACGCTGCCGAATCAGTTGACGAATTTCTTGCCGGGATAAAGGGAGTTCAGAAAGTAATGTCATGGCTATTGCCAGGTAGAAGGGAATCTCCGAGATGCCGCCGCAGGCTGTAACCCTTGAACCCTTGGTTCAAGGTGA
>OCAE01000543.1_pt1 | contig 22891 bp, 23 predicted proteins | sample 1495581 | NCBI WGS metagenome assembly OCAE01 (sample SAMEA2580278, study PRJEB22360) | human gut metagenome | biome: human gut; feature: human-associated habitat; material: faeces | place: Denmark | collected 2008/2010 | reverse complement strand
GATAAACGCTGAAGGCATCTAAGCGTGAAGCCCCCCTCAAGATGAGATATCCCATCGCAAGAGTAAGACCCCTTGAAGACGACGAGGTAGATAGGGCAGAGGTGGAAGCATGGCAACATGTGTAGCTGACTGTCACTAATAGGTCGAGGGCTTAACCAAGTTGGTTTAGGTTGTCAGAAATGGCAGAGGAAGTAAGAACGGATGAAAGATATGTACAATGTGTGGTTTTGAGGGTATATGCCTTGAAATAGAGGATACCTCATGGTATAATAATCCTCGATAGCTCAGTCGGTAGAGCACGCGGCTGTTAACCGCGCTGTCGTAGGTTCAAGTCCTACTCGGGGAGTTTTGAAATACTTCTTTGTATTTCAGACTCAGCAGATACGAATTTATAAGGCCCCATGGTCAAGCGGTTAAGACATCGCCCTTTCACGGCGGTAACACGAGTTCGAATCTCGTTGGGGTCACTTAAGTTGAAATTCATTAGAACTTCAACTTTTTACAATATCTATGGCGACATAGCCAAGTGGTAAGGCGTGGGTCTGCAACACCCTGATCACCAGTTCAAATCTGGTTGTCGCCTCTCAAAGAGTCCTGGAATTTATTTTCCAGGATTTTTTTGTGTCTGCAGATAACGTATTTGAATTGAATTAAGTAAGAACAGAACCATTTCTGTAAGAGGCAGGAGTGGAAACTATTTAGACGGCGCATTATGTGATATACTAAAAACCAGATTTAAAGTGCCAAAAGTAAGTATTAAAAATAAGACAAGTATCAAAAATAAAACGAGTATCAAAAATAAAACAATACAGGATTAAAAGAGTAAAGGAGGCTCATTTTGGAAAAAAATCGGGAGCTTTTAAAGACAAATTTGCTGGTCAGTGTGATCCTGGTATGTGGTTTTCTGGTGACGGCCTTTTTTAGTTATCAGGCAAATTATGAAGCTTCGCTTAATAACATCGAACAGGTGGCTTCTCTGACGACGGAGGGCATTTATTATCAGCTTACAGCCCTGTTTACAAAGCCTGTTAATATTTCCCTTACCATGGCCCATGACAGCCTTCTGGCGGCCCATTTGGAGGGCGAGGCAGCTCATTTAGAGGACGAACAGTATGCATGGACGATCAAGAACTATTTGGAGACGTATCGGGAGAAGTATGACTTTGATTCGGTCTTTCTGGTATCGGCCCTGACGAACCGCTATTATAATTTCAATGGGATTGACAGAATACTCACGGAAGGAGACCCGGAGAACGTATGGTATTTTGATATGCTGAACGATGATCTTGAGTACTCCATGAACGTGGATAATGATGAGGTAAACGGAGCGGACAATGCAATAACGGTGTTTGTAAACTGTAAGATCTATGGGCCTGATTGTGACTTCCTGGGGGTGGTGGGAGTCGGTATGCGGGTGAGTTATTTAAAAGAGTTTTTGAAGAGCTATGAAGAAAAATATCATTTGAATGCATGTCTGATCGATGAGAACGGTGTGATTGAGATCTCTTCTGAACATACGGGATACAGCAGGATCGACTGGTTTCAGACGTTTGAGCAGGAGAGTATCCGCAGTCAGGTGCTGGGCTGGAAGGAGGATTCTGCCAATCTGGAACTATGGTCGGATACTGCGGTGGGCGGCCAAGGAAGGAGCTATGTGGTTTCAAGATATATTCCGGAACTGTCATGGCATCTGGTAGTGGAACAGAATAACAGCGCTATCGTGAGTGAAATAAAGGATCGGCTGTACCAGACAGGGGTTATTATTATAGCGATTATTATTACAGTCCTGGTAGTAATAACAACGGTGCTCCGCAATTTCAACAGGCAGATTACTCAGCTGATGGAAGAACGGCAGGATGCGTTTAAGAGGGCTACAGAGCAGCTGTATGATAATATCTACGAACTGAATATAACGAGAAACAAATATGCGAATAAATTGACAGAACAGTATTTCGGCAGTCTGGGTGCGGGGGATCTGCCTTATGACCAGGGACTTAAAGTGATTGCGGAAAAACAGATTAAGGAGGAGTACCGGGAGGGATACATCTCCACATTTACTCCGGAAAATGTTATCCGGCAGTATGAAATGGGGAATAATCATTTAAGATATGATTTCAAGATTACTCAGGATGGGAGCCGGTATTTTTGGATGCGGATCGATGCTTATATCTTCTTTTCTCAGGAAGATGAATGTATTCATATGTTCACGTACCGGAAAAATATTAATGCAGAGAAGGAAAAGGAAATTCGGGCCTCTTTTGATGAGATGACTGGTTTCTTAAATAAGATGGAAACGGGAAGGGAAATTACCGCCCTGTTGTCCAGACCGGCTGATGGGGTCTATGCCTTCTTTCTGTTTGATATTGATAATTTTAAGCAGGCCAATGATTCGTGCGGGCACGCATTTGGAGATTACTGTATTAGAGAGTTTACTTCTATCATCAGAAAGCATTTCCGGGTAAATGATGTGCTGGGCAGAGTGGGCGGAGATGAATTTGCAGCGTTTATTCCGGCGCCTGACTCTGAATGGGTTGAGGATAAGGCGAAGGAGCTGTCGAATGCACTGAGGGTTACATGCACAGAAGGCGGGAAGAGCTGGGAGATGTCCGCAAGTATTGGAGTTTCTATTGCCCCTATTGATGGAAATGATTTTGATACGCTGTATCAGAAAGCGGATGCGGCGCTTTATCAGACGAAACAGAGGGGGAAAAATGGGTATACAATAGCATGATGCCCAGGAAAATCTAAAAAGATTGTGAAACATCAATTGACGAGATTGACTTTTTGCAGGGACTTCATTATAGTTAAGTCATTATGAGGAAAAGAGGCGTTTAAATATATGATGAATAAATGGAGGGAAAAGTTTGCAGGATTTATGGTGGGCCGCTATGGGGCGGATCGCCTGGGACAGTTTTTGATCGGTGTTTCACTTTTCTTTCTGCTGCTTGGAATTTTTATAAGGAAACCATGGGTGGATATTCTGGCGTTTGCGTGTCTGATTCTCTGCTATTTTCGGATGTTTTCGAGGAATATCGGGAAAAGATATAAGGAAGAGCAGGTGTTTGAAGGACTTTGTTATTCTGTGACGGAAAAGTTTCGCAAATTTAAGTTTAGAATCCGGGAAAAGAAGGAATACCATATCTATAAATGTCCCAGCTGTGGACAGAAGATCCGGATTCCCAGAGGAAAAGGGAAAATCAGCATTCACTGTCCGAAGTGTAATACGGATTTTGTTAAGAAGAGTTAACTCAAATTATAAGACGAAAGACAATATTGATGCAGAAGGGAATTATTATGAACCTACAGTTTAAGCCGGTAGAGGCAAAGGATATCGAGAGAGTGACGCCGTTTTTCGCACTGCGGCCCAATAAGACGTGTGACAGTGTATTTCTGGACAGTTTTATCTGGAGGGATTTTTACCATATCCAATGCGCGATCAGCGATGAGAAAGCAGTACAGTTTTTGATGGAAAAGGATGGCATTACTTTCAGCGCCATGCCGATGTGTAAGGAAGAGGAGCTGCCCCATTACTTTTATGAGATGGTGGAATATTTTAATACCGTGTTAAAGAAGCCGTTTCGGATTTATCTGGCGGATGAGGACGGTGTGAACTATTTAAATCTGGATCCTGAGAAGTTTGAGGTGAAGGAGCAGGAAGATTTAAAGGATTATCTGTATGATGCTGCAGCCATGCGGTCATTGGCCGGCAAGAAGCTGCATAAAAAAAAGAATCATCTGAATGCATTTTTGAGGGAGTATGAAGGGCGGTATGAGTACCGGACTTTATGCTGTTCTGACCGGGACGATGTGTGGGAGTTCCTGGACAGATGGTGGGAAAACAAGGTGGAGGCCGCGGAGTTCGGTACCCAGCTGGATTATGAGGTGAACGGAATTCACGATATCTTGAAGAACTGTTCCCAGTTATGCGTCCGGATGGCCGGCGTATATATCGATGGTAAACTGGAAGCGTTTACGATAGGAAGCTATAATGAATTTGAAAAAATGGCGGTAATTCACATTGAGAAGGCCAACCCGGAGATCAATGGACTTTACCAGTTTATTAACAGAGAGTTTCTGGTCAGGGCATTTCCGGAGGAAATGATGCTTGTCAACCGGGAGGACGACGTGGGAATGGAAGGCCTGCGCAGAGCGAAGATGTCCTATAATCCCATTGACTTTGCCAGAAAATACAGCATAGAACAGAAGGACTTTAAAGGATGATACATTATTTAAGACAGGAAGAGAAAAGCAGGAGCCGGAAGCTGTGGGAAGAGATCTTTGTGGAAGATTCCCAGTCGTTCGTGGATTTTTACTATGCGGAGAAGGCTCGCCGGAACAAGATTCTCGTGGCGGAGGAGGACAATGAGATCGTGGCCATGCTCCACCGGAATCCGTTTGATGTGGTGGTTAAGGACCGTATTTGGAGGATCGACTATATCGCCGGGGTGGCTACCGCGGCGGCATGGCGTCACCAGGGGTATATGAGCCGCCTGCTGTCCAGGATATTTGCCGATATGTATATGGAAAAGATGGGATTTTGCTTTCTGCATCCGGTGGATCCGGCTATTTATCTGCCGTTTGAGTTTACCTATATCTTTGATCAGCCGCAGCTTACTTTGAGTGAAAAGGGCATGATGCGTCTGAGCGGACGGGCCCTCATAGAACAGCGGACGGAGGAATGCGAGGAGGCGGCCAGATTTGCGGGCAAATGCCTCGAAAAGCATTATGAGGTCTATACGATGCGTGATGAGGAGTATTACCGGGCTCTGTGCCGGGAGGTGAGAAGCGCCGACGGCGATCTGGTACTCTTGAGAACGAGGGACGAGAGGGAGCGGCTGGCCGGTATTTCCGCCTATTATGGAGGCGGAGAGATGGAACAGAGAGAGCTTCTGGTGCATCCGGACTATGTGAAGGAGATCGCCCCGCCAAAGCCTCTTATGATGGGACGAATTATCAATCTGGAGCAGTTTGTCTCTGTGATCCGGTTAAAAGAGGACTCAGAAGTCAGTGAGATGGAACTTATGATCGAGGTTTCGGACGGGCAGATACGCCAGAACGACGGCATTTTCCGCTGGAAGCTGGATAAGAATGGCTCCAGGGTGACTCGGATGACGGAGGGGACTCTTGTGAAGCCGCATCTGTCGCTGGGAATTGCGGAGATGACAGCCTGGCTCTTCGGATACAAAATGCCGCAGATGCCGGAAAACCGCCGGAGTATGGCGGAAAGAATCAGGCCGTTAAACGGTGTTTATTTCGATGAGGTAGTATAGTAGCGCGTTGTGCAAAACTAATAGATTTTCCTTGTAACCAGTCCTGTTTCTGTAGTATAATAAAGAAAACAGCAGCAGGGGAGGTTTCTATGGAAAACAGATATATTAAGCTTCAGGCTCCAGGATGTAACGTACCGCTCAAGGTTGTGCCGGGACATTTCGCAACCAACCATTCCCATATCAACTACTACATTGATATGACAACGCTGAAGACACGTGTTAGTGAGGCACAGGAGGTCGCCCGTGATTTAGTGGGACTTTACCTGTATAATACGTTTGTGGATACCATCGTATGCCTGGATGGCATGGATGTGGTAGGCGCCTATCTGGCGGAGGAACTGACAAAGGCAGGCGTTATGTCAAGGAATGCGCATCAGACAATTTACGTTGTGACTCCGGAGTATAACAGTAACAGCCAGATGATTTTCCGTGACAATATTCAGCCCATGATAACCGGTAAGAATGTGATTCTTCTGATGGCTTCCGTGACAACGGGAAAGACGATCAACAAGGGAGTCGAGTGTATTCAGTATTACGGAGGAAAGCTCCAGGGAATATCGGCGATCTTCAGTGCGATCGGGGAACTGGACGGGATGCCTGTGAACTCTGTATTCCGGGAGCGTGATATCCCTGATTATCAGACGTATGATTTCCGGGAATGCCCATACTGCAAGAAGGGAATCAAGCTGGATGCCCTTGTAAACGGTTACGGATATTCGAAGCTTTAAAAGAAGCTGAACGGCAGTGGCGGGCGTGGATTGAAATGAGATATTTTCAAACATACTCTGAAACGATCCGGGGTGCCGCAGGCGGATTTGGAAGAATCCAGTCTGCGGCACCCCGTCTGAGTTCCAGTACCGGACCGGCATTGCATGGCAGAGTGCAGTGGCGGCCTGATTGAAAGGACAGGAGGGAGAACGGAAGTGATGGAAGCACAGGAACAGCTGAAGCAGTGGATCTCGGAGAGCTGCCGGATCGTATTTTTTGGCGGAGCCGGTATTTCGACGGAGAGCGGGATTCCGGATTTCAGGGGCGTGGACGGGCTGTATCACCAGCAGTATCAGTATCCGCCGGAGACGATTATCAGTCACAGCTTTTACAGGCAGAATCCCCAGGAATTTTATCGGTTTTATAAAAACAGAATGCTGTTTCCGGAAGCAGAGCCGAACCGGGCACACCTGGCTTTGGCAAAGCTGGAGGCGGAAGGAAAGTTAAAGGCTGTTATCACTCAGAATATTGACGGTCTTCATCAGGCGGCGGGCAGTAAGGAAGTCCTCGAGCTTCACGGATCGGTACACAGGAATTACTGTACCCGGTGCGGGAAGTTTTACAGTCTGGAAGACATTTTAAATATGGATAAACCGGATGGAATTCCGCGGTGCAGCTGCGGCGGGACAATTAAACCGGACGTGGTACTCTATGAGGAGAGTCTGGATCAGGAGGTGCTTAGCCGGTCGGTGTCATATATTACCAGGGCGGACATGCTGATCGTTGGAGGCACATCGCTTACGGTTTATCCAGCCGCGGGACTGATCGATTATTATAGAGGAAACCGGATGGTTCTGATTAATAAGACGGTTACCCCCATGGACAGCCGTGCTGATCTGGTGATCAGCGGGCAGCTGGGAGAGGTGCTGGGAGACGCGGCAGGCGTGTGAGAGCGCTGTACAGGCAGAGAAAAAATGACAGAATAAAGGAGCGTAAAACTATGTATCAGGCAGCAGAAGACAGATATGAGAAGATGGATTATAAGCGCTGTGGAAGAAGCGGAGTGAAGCTTCCAAGGGTTTCTCTCGGGTTATGGCAGAATTTTGGTTTGGAAAAGCCGATTGAGGATCAGGAAGCTATTCTCTGCAGGGCGTTTGATTTGGGTGTGACACATTTTGATTTGGCGAATAACTACGGATTTCCGGCGCCTGGAAAGGCGGAAGAGAATTTTGGGGAGATTTTGAGACACGGCCTGGGAACCTACCGGGATGAGATGATCATTTCCACGAAGGCCGGGTACGATATGTGGCCGGGACCGTACGGAAACTGGGGATCCAGGAAGTATTTAATGGCCAGTCTCGATCAGAGCTTAAAGCGGATGGGGCTGGAGTATGTGGATATTTTCTATCACCACAGACCGGATCCGGAGACACCGCTGGAGGAGACGATGGGAACGCTGGCGGACATCGTAAGACAGGGCAAGGCGCTTTACGTGGGCCTGTCCAACTATTCGAAGCAGGAGGCGGAGAAAGCGGTCCTTCTGTTAAAGGATATGGGCGTACACTGTCTCATCGAGCAGCCGCGTTACAACATGTTCGAGAGAACTCCGGAAGACGGATTGTTTAAAGCTATGTGGGAGCACGGCGTGGGCTGTATCTGCTACAGTCCTCTGGCGCAGGGCGCATTGACCGATAAGTATTTAAATGGTATCCCGCAGGGGTCAAGAGCTTCCAGAGTGGGGACTACGATTAATGACCGCTATTTATCCGAGGAGAAACTGGATCAGATCCGCAGGCTGAATGAGATCGCGGTGAGCAGGAATCAGTCGCTGGCTCAGATGGCGCTGGCATGGGTGCTTCGGGAGAAGGCTGTGACTTCCGTACTGATCGGGGCCAGCAGTGTGAGACAGCTGGAGAACAGCGTTCAGTGTCTCGATCATCTGGAGTTTTCGGCAGATGAATTAAAGGCGATTGACGAGATCTTAAAATAAGGACACTGATAACGGGAGAACGAGATGAATTTTGAAGTCGGAGACATTGTAAAACTGAAGAAACAGCATCCCTGCGGCAGCAGTGAATGGGAAATTTTGCGGGTCGGCGCGGACTTTCGTTTGAAATGTATGGGCTGCGGCCACATGATTATGGTTCCCAGAAAGCTGGTGGAGAAGAACGTCAGAGGGATGAAGGGAGCGGATGGGGCGGAAAAGCGGTAAAGCAAATATAGTTATAAGACATTTAAAAGGGTTTTGAAGGTAGGTGATTATGACTTCCTTCATCCCTTTTTTGTTTGGAAAAAAATGGAACAGTATGACATTGTTTTAGCTATATGATAAAATATACTAGTATATAACAATTGGGGAGATGGGGGGTATTTATGATTAAGGAAATTTTAATTGTTGAAGATGATGTAAGAACCAGAAATACAATTGAGAAGTTTTGTTGTAGCATACCAATCGCGGAAGGTGCGTTATTCATTCATGCGGATAATGGTCTGGATGCCTATCGTGTCCTTGGGGAAAGGCAGCCGGATATTATGTTTCTCGATATGGAATTACCAGGAGTGAATGGAAGAGAACTTCTGGATATGTTGATGCTGAACCAGTTTTCTATTAATATTGTTATTATCAGCGGTTATGATAGTTTCGAATATACAAAGAAAGCAATTCAGTATGGAACAATTGATTATCTCTTAAAACCGGTGAATAGACGACAGATTCATCAGGTGTTGGAACGAATTGATAAATCTGATTATCTCTGCAGAAAAAAATATGGAAAGTTGCCGCCATTAGATATTGTAATGAAAGACAGTAAAAATGGGGTTGGCATGATGGAGGAGATAAAGGACTATATTGATACTAATTTTACAGAACAGATTACATTATCAGAACTTTCACAACGATTTCATTATAGCAGAGAATATATTTCCAGAGAGTTTAAACGCCAGTTTGGAATGGGGATTATTAAGTATATGAATGAAGTTCGTTTGGAACGCGCTCGTATTTATTTAACACGAGGAGTATCCCCACATGAGGCAGGGGCAAAGGTAGGTTTTTTGGATGATAGTTATTTCAGCAGACTGTTTAAGGATAAGTATGGTTCAACACCCAAGAAGTATCAGATTTGAATGATCAATTTCACTTCATTTTTAGTCAATTCTATTCTAATGTTTTCCTGACGTAATGTGTTACCATAAAAGCATCAAATAAACAAATAGAGGTGGAGGGAAGACATGAAGAGAAGGAATATTTTAGTTTTAGCAGCAATAATCCTGGCAGTTAGTGGTTGTTCAAACAAACCGGAAGATGCAAAAGTAAGTGCAGAAAATGTCACGAGCGGAGATGTTAATGAGAAGGTTACGATAAGGTTTGAAAATCATGGCGCGAATAAACATGAGTTATTTGCAGAGGCAGTACAGATTTTTAATGAGTCACAGGATAATATCTATGTAGATTTCCAGACGAACACACAAGATTGGGAGGCTTCTTTATGGGCGGCATTGGCTGTAAATGATGCGCCGGATATTATTACTCATATTGCACAGGGAAAGATTCCCCAATATGTTGATGCTGGCCATCTGCTTGATTTAGCGACATTGAACTGTTCACGATTTATTGATGAAAAGGCTCAGAACGCAGTATCTTACAATGGGGGAATATATGGACTTCCAATTCAGACGGAAATTTATGGGGTTTTTTACAATAAAGATATATTTCAGAAAGCTGGAATCACTGAAATTCCAAAGACATTAGATGAACTAGAAACCGTTATAAAAAAATTGACACCTTTGAAATCGGAAGGTATTTACTCATTTGCTGCTCAATACAGAGACCCAGGGCAGCTTGGATTTTATATGACATATGGGGGAGCGGGCTCACTATATCAGTCAGTAGTAGAACAGGGACTTGAAAATGAGGATGTGACAAATGGAAAATATACATTTGAAAATGATAGAGTAACTAATATCTTCAGACTGTATGATATTGTGAAAAAAAATTCGCAGCCTAAGCCGGAAGATACGGATTATACGACACACAACACACTGTTTGCTTCGGGTGAGAGTGCGATGCTGATTATGGGCAACTGGACGATCTCACAAATGAGAGAGTTGAGCCCCGATTTAAATGTAGGGATGTTTGCGTTACCTGTTTCTGATAATCCGGATGACGCCGTATTTGCCGAAGATTATAACCTGGTAATTAATGTGAATGCTCATACAGAAAAAAAAGAAGCTGTCGATACATTTTTATCATTTTTCTGTGATTATACAAAACCTACCAAAGAGTTTTTTATCAAGAATGCACTGCCGACAGGCTTAAAGGGATTTGATAAGGTGGTTACATATGATTCGTGTTTGGCTGCCCCTCTTGAGGCAGTAAAGACATCGGAATATTTTACAAGGATACTTCCGAATGGATTTGATGTGGGGAAGAGCATTCAGGAATTTATGCTGGATTCAGATATGAGCCCTTCAGAAGGTGCATCATTATTGCAAAAAAATTATAAGACTCATGCAGAAAACATGCAGTAGCTATAAAGAGGGAGGGCCTTTCAGTGGCTCTCCTTTAATAGAAAGGAGTCGTTATGATTTTTAATTCAGATAATAAGAAATTGAATTTCGCCGTATTTACTATCCCTTTTTTACTTTTTTATACCTTATTTTTTATAACTCCGATGTTAATCGGAGTATGGTATTCTCTTACTGACTGGAATGGAATTGACAGAAGTTACTCTTTTGTGGCAGCTGAAAATTTTATTCGGTGTTTCAGTGATCAGCGATTTTTACAATCATTCGGATTTACGTTTAAATATTCTGCCCTTTATACCGTGATTGTTAATACATTAAGTCTGGTGTTGGCCTGTTGTCTGGTAAGAAACACCGGGCGAAATACTTTTTTGAGAGGGATTTTTTTTGCGCCTAACGTATTAAACCTGGCAACAATTGGATTTATGTGGCAGTTCATTTTGGGTACCTTGAATGTGGGATTATATAAAAAAACCGGTTGGTCAATTTTTGAAATCAGTTGGCTGAACGATAAAAATATTGTTCTTTATACAGTTGTTATTGTAAGAATCTGGGTTTCAGTTGGATATAACATGATTATATATATTGCCGGAATTCAAGGGATCGATCAGGCGGTAAAGGAGGCAGCTTTAATGGATGGCGCTTATGGAGCCGGTATGTTTCGATATATTACATTGCCTCTGATTATGCCAGCGCTTACTTCAGGAATTTTCTTATCTATTATTAATAGCTTGAAAATCTTTCCTCTCCTTATGACTTTAACACAGGGAGGGCCTGGATACTACTCAGAAAGTGTTAGCTTGAATATATATAGGGAGGCGTTTGAAACATATCGGTTTGGTTATGCCAGTGCAAAGGCAATTTTATTTACTGTGGTTATACTGGTAATTACTGGAATACAGCTGGTGTTTTTTAAAAGAAAGGAAAACGAGGCCGTATGAAAAAGAAAATATTAAATCTAATCTGGTTTTTGACAGCACTGTTATTTATTAGCCCATTAATTATTGTTGTAGTAAACTCATTAAAGACATTTCAAGAAATTTTAATGAAGCCGACCGAGCTGCCAAAGATAGTCCAGTGGAAAAATTATGCTGATGTATATAAGATTACAAATTTACCTGTTGTCTTTGTTAATACAGTGATCATCATCATTCTTTCGGTTGTTGGAGTTATTGTGACTGCTTCTATGATTGGTTATATTTTATCTCGTACCCAAAGTACGCTTTCTACCTTTATTTTAACTATCATACTGATATCCATGATGGTTCCGTTTCAAATGATTATGATTCCAATAGTAAAAATCACACAGATGTTTGGAATGCGAGACCATGCATTTGCTCTTATTCCCATTTATATAGGGATGTCGGGGGCTATGGCAGTACTCTTATATCATGGATTTACGAAAGGGATACCAATTGAACTGGAGGAATCGGCAAGAATAGATGGATGCTGCGGAATAAATTTGTTTTGGAAAATTATTTTTCCTTTACTAAAGCCCGTTACAACTACAGTAGCTGTGCTGTATGCATTACAATTCTGGAACGATATTACGCTTCCACTGATTCTTTTGACCCATAAAGAAAATACGACAATCGCATTATCACAATTAATTTTTTATAGGGAACTGGTATCAAGCCGGTGGAATCTCTTACTGGCTGCAGGCGTTATCGCTTCTGTTCCGATTTTACTCTTTTATATTTTAATGCAAAAACGTATTATGGCTGGTGTTATGGAAGGAGCCATTAAAGGCTAGGTATTTATTGGGAGGGGCTATATGAAAAAAATAAAGGGAACAATGTTCCGAATTATTATGGTGGATTTTGTAAGTGTATTTTTGGGATGCATTTTAATACTTACAACCGTACTTTTAGCCCTTTCCTTTCATCATTCAAAAAAAGAATATTTAAAGTATAATGAAATGCTTTTAAAAAGTCTGGAAAACAGAGTGGATAGTTATTTTGATGGAATTAACAGTTCGTCACAGACCATACTTTCCAACGGGAAACTATGGGATTTTACACTTGGTAGAACATACGGAATTACCGAGGAGTTAGAAGAACAACTGCGAATCATGTTTAGTAATCTTTATTATTATTCATTTCATATCGAAAAAATAGAGTTATATGTTCCGCAAAACGATAGTATCTATTCTCTGGATTCGGATGTTATATTAAATAATAAACCATTCCGTTCTAATTACAGAAAAACCAGAAACGTAGAATCAGACTGGATTTTAGAAGCTTCCAAAAGTATGGGGGTGTATCAGTATCACGAGAATAAAGCAGAGGGACTTGACGTAAGCGTAGCTCTTTCGAAGCCATTTTCCAGTGAGGCTGCATTTGTGTTTCGTTATTCCCTGGCCCCCAGCTTTTGGAACGAAATGATCAGAGATTTAAAAACGAAAGATGAAACGGTAATGTTTTTCAATAAAGTTTATGACTTCTCTTTTTGTTCTGAGCCTACAATGAAAAGCTATCTCCCGATGGTTTGGGAAAAGATGAAGGAATATGGAGAAAATAGTGGGAATTTTGACTTGTATCTTAAAGAAAAAAGTTTGGTTGAATATAGTAATTTTAAAGAATCAGAATGGATTGTAGTAAAGGTAGTGCCATTTTCCGCAGTCTATTCGGGATTTCATGAAAATGTTTTAATGTATGGATTGTGCGGTTTATTAGTAATTCTGTTTTTTGCTGCAATTTCTGTGAGCATTTCAAAACATATATCCAGACCAATAGAGAGATTAACCAGAGGACTCTCGGCCATGACACCAGATTGCTTTGTATTAAATGTGGAGTATAAAAAAGAAGATGAAATCGGAATGCTTTACCAAAAATGTCATGAGATTATAGATATGGTAAATAACCTGGTAAAAAAAGAATATGAAATGAACATTAAAGAAAAAGAAGCCAGACTAAAAATCCTTCAGCTTCAGTTGAACCCTCATTTTATTTACAATGTACTTCAACTTCTAAGCAATATTGCGGTTGAATCCGATAATTTGGAAATTGAAGAGATAACGGACGCATTTGGATTACTGCTCCGATATAATCTTGCAAATGAAAATCGTTATGTAAGAGTAATTGAGGAAATAGACGCATTGGAAAAATATTTTTTTATCATGAAAAAGACATATGGAAAACGTCTGGAAACACTAATAAAAGTGGAGGAAAATGCAAAAATGCAGACAATGCTGCCATTTATCTTACAGCCAATCGTTGAAAATTCCTTCAAGCATGGGTTATCCAGAAAAGTTGGTCAGATACGGATAAAAGTAACTGTCTTCATAATGGAGGGAAACCTGATAATTACTGTTGAGGATAATGGAATTGGTATTGATGAAAAGAAAATAGATCAAATAAACCATTTTTTTGAGGAGGAGTCACTTCCACATGATCTTGTTGGTGAAAAGGGATTAAGGCTGATTCAAGGAAGGATAGAAGTTGAATACGGAAAAGAATATGGTCTAAAGGCAAATAGCCTGTTTAATATTGGAACTATGATTACGGTAACGCTGCCAGCTGTGGAGAAGGAAATATAAAATGAAAGCTATTATGGTTACGTTTGATTCGTTATGTTTAAGAATGCTGCCTAATTACGGAAATCGCGAGGTGATAGCTCCGGGGTTTGAGGAACTTGGAAAGAGGTGTACCAGATTTGATAACTGTTATGCAGGCAGTCTTCCCTGTATACCAGCACGTCGTGAAATGCATACAGGGAGAGAGAATTTTTTGCACTCGAGATGGGGGGCATTGGAACCATATGATGACTCAATGCCTGAACTGTTAAAACAAAGTGGAGTATACACACATTTAGTTACGGATCATACCCACTATTGGGAAGATGAAGGATTTGGTTACCATTGCAGATATCAGTCTTTTCAGTTTATTAGAGGACAGGAAGGAGATCCTGTTTACGGAAAAGTCGATACGATGGAATTACAAAGTCAGGTTGAGGGGAGGCGTGTTCCTTATTTGCGAGTTCAGGACGCAGTAAACCGCAGTCATTGGAAAGAAAAGGAGGATTTTCCTCAGTTTAAAACATTTCAATCAGGCTTGGATTTTTTAAAAGAGAATTGCCAATCAGATAACTGGTTTCTCCATATAGAAACGTTTGATCCTCATGAACCTTTTTGTGCACCTGACGAGTTTAGAGTAATGTATGGCCTGAAAACACCTTCAGATCAGGAGTCAGACTGGCCGGATTATAAACAATTGACCGATTCTGAATCGTTTGCGTATTTAAAGCAGTATAGGAAGGAAAATATGGCATTAGTAAGTTTTTGTTCATATCACTTGGAGAAGATTTTAAAAGCGATGGATCAATATGGCTTATGGAACGATACAATGTTGATTGTTAATACAGATCATGGATTTCTTTTGGGAGAACATGGATGGCTGGGAAAAAATACTGGACCTTATTACAATGAAATTGCCCATATTCCATTATTTCTATATGATCCGAGATATAAAAGACAGCAGATGGTGAATGAAGAATTGATCCAGACTGTAGATATTCCGGCAACTATTTTGGACTTTTTCGGAGTACAGCGACCCGATAATATGACTGGACGCGCAATTAAAGATGGTATGAGAGAAATAAAAAGAGAATTCGCATTTTGGGGTTTATTTGGTGGGCAATTGAATGTAACGGATGGAAGATATATTTATATGAGGGCACCGGTAAAAGAGGGACAGCCTGCCTGTTATACTATGGCTGGACAGCACTTTATGAGATCGAGAGTGCAGTGTGGCAAAGAACCATACCAGATCTCAATGGGGCCCGTATTTACTTTTACGAAAGGGTATCCGTTGATGCGTATTGAAAATATGGGAAATGATTTTCAGACAGAACAGGATAAATCAGGAAATATGCTGTTTGATCTAAAAAATGATCCCAGACAAGAACAGGTTATAAGGGATGATAAATTAGAAAAAATGTTTTGCAGCATTTTGAAGCAATGGCTGATACAAATGGACGCCCCTAATGAATTATACAAGTTCTATGGATTATGTGATTAACAAAAATGTAATAGTAATAGTAAATGGTTGAATTTTAAAGTAAATGCAACTTTTTCAAAGTAAATGCAGTTGAAGCAGTCTCTTTTTGCAAAGATAGTGTGTAAAGGGGGCTGCCTTTCGTTTCATTTTAGAGTATAATATAGATAATCCAATGCGTAAAGCCTTAAAAATGGGCGCACCGTACCGGGAGTGGGATTTACCTGTTTTTTTCCAGAGTAAATGCCACCCCTTAACAAGTGCCAGATTAGACAGGGGCGTGCCTGGGGAATGGTTAAGGGGTGTTTGGGAAAGCGTGGCCCTTAGCCTTTGCTTTACCAGAAGACCGGGGGGATCGCCTCAGGTCTTCTGGTATTTCTATTTGTTCAGCAGAAGCGATGGCGTAAGGTTCACTTCATTTGCTGGAATTCTGTGAACTCCCAGTGCCTGAAGGGTTCTTGATCCATAAAGGAATTCAAACATTTCATAAGGGTATTTATTGCCCAGGCTCTCCCTGCTGTAAGAATTGATATGGTCCATGAGCAGGGAGATATCAGCCTGCTCCAGTGTGTCAAAGGAAGTTTCTTTTGGGAGAACATGGCGGATGAATTCATGGTTTTTCTCGGCGGAGCCTTTCTGTCCGGGTGAGGAAGGATCACAGTAAAAAATGCGCGTTCTCGGATTTCCCTGCCGGTCAGATTCGATGGCTCCGGGATTCGAAAACTCGCTTCCGTTATCCGTAAGGATCAGCGGAATGAGGGACATATTTTGCCTGGAGGAGCTGCAGGAAGGACACAGGGAGGAGTGAGAACACCCCATGCGGTGAAGGCAGGTATTATAGCAGCGTCCATAGCCGCCAGTCTTTTTAAAAATGATATGATTTCTTACCTCCCGGGAAATAGAAGTACAGTTTTTGCCGACAGTGAGAGCAATCTGTTTAATGTTTAAAAGAGCATTGCTGGGAAAGCATATGAGAGATAATAATTCTGTCATCCAAAGATAAATGAGTATTCATCATAAAAAAGTCCTCCAATCGTATGCCTAGACACGCCTGGAAGAATCATACTAAATTTATCATACTAAATGCAACCTTTTAAATTCCTAAATTAAATGCAACTGGTAGGAGATAAGGGGGTTGCATTTAATTTGAAATTTAAATAATGTCGTAAAAACGTAGGAAAACAGGAAAAAGTACTTGCTTTTTCCGCCAATTTCTGCTAAAATATTAATCCGTGACACATTAAATTCCTTGCTCCTGAAACTGAAAGCAGGGGCCAGAGACCACAAGGAGGTAAACAAGCATGAACAAGTATGAGTTAGCCGTTGTTCTTAACGTAAAGCTCGAAGATGAGGAGAGAGCAGCAGCCATCGAGAAGATTACAAATTATATCACTCGTTTTGGCGGTACTGTAACCAACATCGACGAATGGGGTAAGAAGAGATTAGCTTACGAAATTCAGAAGATGAAAGAGGGATTCTACTACTTCATCCAGTTTGATGGCGATTCCACAACACCGAATGAGTTAGAATCACGCATCCGTATTATGGAACCAGTTATCAGATATTTATGCGTAAGACAAGAGGCATAATAGATAAAGAAAGTGTGATCGTATGAACAGAGTAATCCTGATGGGTAGATTGACCCGTGATCCAGAAGTAAGATATTCCCAGGGCGAGCGCGCCATGGCCATCGCAAGATATACTCTTGCTGTTGACAGAAGAGGCCGCAGAAACCAGGACGGCAACGAGCAGACCGCAGATTTCATCAACTGTGTCGCATTTGACAGAGCAGGTGAGTTTGCCGAGAAGTATTTCCGCCAGGGCATGAGAGTGTTGATTTCCGGAAGGATCCAGACTGGCAGTTACACGAATAAGGACGGTATCAAAGTTTACACGACCGATATCATTGTAGACGATCAGGAATTCGCCGACAGCAAGGGCGCGGCTTCCGGTGGTGGCGGCGGCTATCAGCCAACATCCAGACCGGCACCGTCTTCCGCAATCGGTGATGGATTTATGAATATCCCGGATGGAGTCGAAGACGAAGGACTTCCATTCAACTAAACTTGCAGGGATAGAAACAACAAAATCTAACAGGAGGTAGTACCAATGGCATATAATAAGAATGATAAAGCTGATGGCGCCAAGTTCAGAAGAGGCGGCATGCGCAGAAGAAAAAAAGTATGTGTATTCTGTGGTGAGAAGAACGGCACCATCGATTATAAAGATGTAAATAAATTAAAAAGATATGTCTCTGAAAGAGGAAAAATTCTTCCGAGACGTATTACAGGTAACTGTGCAAAGCATCAGAGAGCACTTACCGTTGCAATCAAGAGAGCAAGACACATCGCTCTTATGCCTTATACAATGGAATAAACCCTTATTTTATAAGGATTTTGCGAATGAGATTCCGTAAGAAATTATGGGGTCTCATTTTTTGTTTTGCAGAAAGGTCGGAAATTTCCAAGTGTGTTTACGGTTTTTTTCCATTTACGCCCATTGTATATTTTCCTATAATGGAGTGGAGATACGATAGAATTTTTCACGGTAAAGGAGGATATGATGGGAACATTTTTATTGGATAAAAGCGTTACGGCGGATCTTGGAACGATGAAGGACAGAGGTGCGGTGAGACGAGCGGTGGAGAGGTTTTACCGGGATCTGGATATGGTGATTGACAGGAATTCTGCTTATGGGGGCGGGATCAGGCTCTGCGAGGAATCCATGGATCGGGAACAGTACAGGATACTGGTTGAGGAAAAACGGTTGGTAGTCTGCGCGGGGGATGAACTGGGATTTGTATATGCATTGCTGCATTTGAGCGAGGCGTACATGGGGATTCTGCCGTTCTGGTTCTGGAATGATCAGAAATTCGAAAAGCGGGAGTATGTGAAGAATCCTGTATTCTGTACGAATCTCTATGGGGAGACGATGGAAATGGATGGGATTAAGGGATAAATAAAAAAATATTTGGTTTAGACAGCCTCCCGGGAAGCGGATACTTCCCGGGAGCTTTTATTTTCCTGCGCGTCTTACCTATAAAAATGTTTGTTTCTCCGATGCTATCTGTGAAATCAGTAAATAAATGAGGAATGAAGGTTCCTTCATTGACAAATGATGAGAAGCGCTTTATCATAACAGATAGAAAGACTTAAGGTTACAGGATCAGGAGGATATTTCGATGACGGTAAGGGAATGTTACGAGGAGATGGGCGCCGATTATGAGGAAGTTCTTCGCCGTCTGGCGAATGAAGAAAGAGTCGCACGTTTTTTGCTGAAGTTTTCCAGTGATGAAAGCTTTGACGGACTGGTTAAGGCGGTGGAGGAGAGTGATTATGAGGTGGCTTTCCGAGCGGCCCATACGTTGAAGGGGATCTGCCTGAATCTGTCGATCACCAGGCTTGCCGAGTCCAGCAGCGCGCTGACCGAGTCTCTGCGGGCCGGCGGCTGGAGCGAAGAGGCGGGACCTCTTTTTGAACGGGTGAAAGACGATTACAGTCAGACGATTCAGGCGATTCAAAGGCTGAAGAACGATTAATTGCGCCAGATACGCGAGGAAAAAAGATAAATGAAGAATAAAATTTTAATAGTGGATGATGCGGAGATCAACCGCTCCCTTTTGGCGGATATACTGTCTGTCGAGTATGATATTATGGAAGCGTCCAACGGCGTAGAGGCAGTTTCCCTGCTGAATCAGTACCACGCCGATCTTTCGCTGATTCTTCTGGACATCGTGATGCCGGAGATGGATGGATTCGAGGTTCTGGCGATTATGAACAGAAACGGATGGATTCAGAGCATTCCGGTCATTACGATTTCGGCAGAGACGTCCTCCAGTTATATTGAACACGCTTATGACCTGGGAGCGGCCGATTATATCAGCCGCCCATTTGATGAGAAGACGGTGCTGCGTCGTGTGAGCAACATGCTCATGCTCTATACGAAGCAGAAGATTCTGGAAGGCATGGTGACGGAGCAGATCATTGATAAGGAGAAGAATAATTTCCTGATGGTCGAGATTCTGAGCAACATCGTCGAGTTCCGTAACGGAGAGAGCGGGCTCCATGTGCTGCATATCCGCGTGATCACGGAGATGCTCTTAAAGAAGCTGCTGGAGAAGACCGATGAGATCCACCTGTCGCTGTCGGATATCGCTCTGATTGTCAATGCGTCAGCTCTGCACGATATCGGAAAGATCTCCATCCCTGAGGAGATTCTGAATAAACCCGGCCGTCTGACACCGGAGGAATTCGAGGTCATGAAGACCCATTCGGCCGTCGGAGCGCAGATCCTGAAAAATGCGCCGAACCGTCAGACGGAAAAGCTGATCCAGGTGGCCCATGATATCTGCCGCTGGCACCACGAGCGGTATGACGGAAATGGGTATCCGGACGGGCTTAAGGGGGATGAAATCCCCATCGCGACCCAGGTTGTCTCAGTGGCAGACGTCTATGATGCGCTCACCAGCGAACGTGTATACAAGTCGGCCTACAGCCACGAAAAGGCGATGGAGATGATCTTAAATGGGGAGTGCGGGGCATTTAACCCGCTCTTGCTGGAATGTCTCGTGGAGGTGGGGGACCGTATTCTGAAGGAGCTTGATTTACACTCCCTGGACGGGATGTCAGATATTGAGATGGAGGGGATTGCTTCTGAACTGAAGTCCCATAATGAACTTCGTGCGTCGAACCGGACGCTGATGCTTCTGGAGCAGGAGCGGATTAAGTACCGTTTCTTCGCCTCTATGTCGCAGGAGGTTCAGTTTGAATACAATATTCATTCGGATCTTCTGGAAGTATCTGAGTGGGGAGCGAAATATCTGGGGATTCCGGAGTTGATTGCCCATCCGGAAAGCAATGAAGAACTTGCAAGGGTATTTAATAAAAGTGATTTTGCGGACTTAAAGAAACAGCTTCGTGCGACCACTCCGGGAGGGCCGGTGTTCAGCGGGAGCTATCAGGTTGTCATCGAGGGAAAACCGAGGTGGTTCAAGGTAGTGGCGCGCACGATCTGGGATTCCGACGAGGATACCTTATATTCCGGGACGATCGGTAAATTCATCGATATCCATGAGGAACAGATGGAACTCACTAATTTAAAGCGCCTGGCCTCCCAGGATTCTCTTACCGGCCTCTTTAATCACAAGGCGGCCAAGGAAATGATTGAGAATATGATAGTCCAGCGCGAGAGCAAAGAGTATGCCATGATCCTGATTGATGTGGATTACTTTAAGTTTGCCAATGACCAGCATGGTCATATCTTCGGGGACGAGGTGTTAAAGTACATTTCCCAGAAAATGCGGCAGAATATCCGAAGGGATGATGTCGCAGCCAGAGTCGGAGGCGATGAATTCCTGATTTTCGTGGAATACCGTGGCAATGTGATGCCGCAGATCGAGCGCATCTTCCGTTCCCTAACCGATTCCTTCCAGGGTTTCCAGATCTCTGTCAGCATGGGAGTAGCGCGCTGCCCGGAGAACGGAGTAGATTATGAAGTGCTGTTCCACTGCGCCGATCAGGCGCTCTATTCAGCAAAGAAGAATGGCAGGAACCAGTTCTGCCTGTATGACAAGACAATTCAGGGCTTTTTATCTGTGCTTTCGCCGATGGATAATTGAGGAAGTTGTGGGCCAGGCGAGAAGAGTGGAATTTCCGGAGAGATACCGGAGGTTCCGCTTTTTTTATTTCATGGGAACGCTGTTTTTATGATATAAAAACTCTCTGGTATTTCGGAAATTTTACCATTTATGTCTGATTTTTGAATTAACTTGAGAAAGAGTGTCTGTTAAAATAGAAATAGATGAGGAAGCTTCCCAAATGAAAAGAAAGGATGAAGGCGATTATGAAAAAAAGATTAGCTCTGATTGTGGCGGCAGCACTTGCTGCGACAACAGTAATGACGGGGTGCAGCAGTGGAAACGGGCAGAAAGCGACCGGGGCTCCGGCGGCGGAAAGTGTGGCGGAAGGTACAGCAGCGGGAGATACGGCAGCGGAAGGTACGGCAGCGGGAGGTACAGCGGCGGAACGTGCGGACGCAGGCAAGGGGCAGGAGGTACAGGAGAGTGAGACCGCAGACCCCATGGCAGCCATTACCGATGATGGAACGAAAAAGACGATTACATACTGGCACACATTTACAGAGGGAGCACGTAAAGACTATATCGACGAGATGGTAGCCGAGTACATGAAGGAACATCCAAATGTGACCATCAATGTAGAGGTGTATCCATGGAATGTATTTACTCAGAAATGGACGGCGGGGCTGGCGGCCGGAGCGCTTCCGGATGTCAGCAGCGTAAATCCGGACAACTTATTTGCAATTAATCAGGCGGGGGCGGTGCTGCCCATGAACCCTCTGATCGATGCGCTGGGGGAGGACTATTTCCTCGGGAAACCACTGGAGAACTTTACGGATGGGGACACGGTTCTGGGGATACCCTATTACCTTCATTCCTATGTCATGTGGTACCGCAAGGACGTATTGGAGGAAAAAAATCTGTCTGTGCCGAAAAACTGGGATGAGCTGTTAAGCACGGTGACCGCGGTAGCGGATCCGCCGAACAGATATGGATTTACCATTGCCATGTCTAAAAACGACCAGATGTGCGCACAGCTTCTCAGCTGCTTTGCAAAGGCGGAGGGAGCTCCGTTAATTACAGAAAATAATAAGGGGAATTTAACCGATCCGAAGGTGGTAAAGGCAATCCAGCTGATGGCGGATCTCTATAAGGCAGGCTCTCCTGAAGGCTCCGTAAACTATGGGCTCTCCGAGCAGAATGACGTATTCTTCCAGGGAAAATCGACGTTTGCATTTGGATCGGGCTTCCATATCAATGGAGTTAAACAGAATTCACCGGAGCTTCTGGATAAGATAGCAGCGGTTCCGTTTACGGGCCCGGATGGGGAAAATCTTGGAGCTACCACATTTGTCATTGGTCTTATGGGATGGAATCAGACGAAGTACCCGGAAACGGTATATGACTTCATCAAGTTCCATTTTGAAAAGGAACGCTATATTGATTTCCTGCATCTGATTCCGGGCGGACAGCTGCCGGCGACGGCGGAAGCTGCGAACTCAGCAGAATTTTATGATGATGAAACTATCCAGAAATTCAAGACAGAGATCGAGTACATCCAGGAAGGAATTGAGAAGGGAACCTTTATCGGTATGGACTATGGCCTTACGCCTGCGGCCTCGGCGCTGACCAGCCAGGGTATTATTGAGGAATGTCTGCAGGATATCGTGCTGAACGGGACTCCGGCTGCGGAGGCTGCGAAGAAAGCGAATGACAAGCTGAACGCGGCGATTGAGATATTAATGGAATAATAGCATTACAGGAGGAATTTTATGAGGCAATACCGGGATCGGCAAAACGCCGGAAAGAGTGTCGGGGGCCGG
>OCAE01000538.1_pt1 | contig 23121 bp, 17 predicted proteins | sample 1495581 | NCBI WGS metagenome assembly OCAE01 (sample SAMEA2580278, study PRJEB22360) | human gut metagenome | biome: human gut; feature: human-associated habitat; material: faeces | place: Denmark | collected 2008/2010 | reverse complement strand
CTTATTGGTGTCCCCTGCATAGCCATGACGAGAAGTGCGGCTGCGGGCATCACGGCGTCGGGAAGACGCTGGAGGACGGCAACTGGAAAACCCGACTGGGGGTGATTCTCGCCATCGGCGCCCGGCCGTGCAGTGGGGCGATCATGATCCTGTTATTTTCCAACGCGCTCGGCATCGTCACCTGGGGCATTGCGGCGGTGATGACCATGTCCTTTGGCACCGCGCTGTCAATCATGGGACTGTCTCTGGCGGTACGCTATGCCCGCAATCAGACGCTCTCATGGTTCGGCACTGGACATCCGGCCCTGAAATGGCTGGCGCCTGCAGCCAGAATTGTCGGTGGCGTGGTGCTGATTCTTTTTGCCACGATCCTGTTCTTAACGGTGATCCCGATTAGCGCCAATGGCGATTTTATTGCCGCAGGTTGCTAACGGTAAGCGCAATAATTGTCCGATAATTGCGTACCTGCTCCGGTGAATTTCCCTGCCACCTTGGAATTACGTGTCCCAATAGGGATAATAACCACACGAACAGTGAACCCGGGACCACAATGAGACACTCTCTGCCTTGCCGCACGCTACGTACACGGCCGATGAAACTCGGTACGACGGTAATATTGATGGTCAGCGCCGTGTTGTTTTCTGTATTGCTGGTCGTCCACCTGTTCTACTTCTCACAAATCAGCCACATGACGCGTGATGCGTTAGCAAATAAGGCGCTGGCCGTTGCCCGAACGCTGGCAGACTCGCCGGAGATCCGCAGGGGGTTGATGAAAAAACCGGAGGATAGCGGGATTCAGGCAATTGCCGAAGCGGTGCGCAAGCGTAACGATATGCTGTTTATTGTCGTCACCGACATGAAAAGCCTGCGTTATTCCCACCCGGAAGCCCAGCGCATCGGACAGCCGTTTAAAGGCGACGATATTTTGCGGGCGTTAGATGGCAAAGAGAATATTGCCATCAACCGGGGCTTTCTCGCCCAGGCGCTGCGCGTTTTCACGCCCATTTATGACGACAATCACCGCCAGATTGGGGTGGTGGCGATCGGTCTGGAACTGAGCCGGGTCACCGAACAGATTAACAACAGTCGTGGCAGTATTATCTGGTCCGTACTTTTTGGCGTGCTGGTGGGTCTGCTGGGCACCTGGGTGCTGGTGAAAGTGCTCAAGCGCATCCTGTTTGGTCTGGAGCCATATGAGATTTCCACCCTGTTTGAACAGCGCCAGGCGATGCTACAGTCGATCAAGGAAGGGGTGATCGCCGTTGACGACAAAGGCGAAGTGACGTTGATTAACGACGCCGCCCAGGAATTGCTGAACTATCGCAAGTCACAGGACGATCCCCAGTTTTCCACGCTCAGCCACGCCTGGTCGCAGGTGGTGGATCTCAGCGAAGTTTTGCGCGACGGTACGCCGCACCGCGATGAAGAGATCAACATCAAAGACCGGTTGCTGCTCATTAATACCGTCCCGGTTCGTAGCGACGGCAAGATTATTGGCGCGATCTCCACCTTCAGGGACAAAACGGAAGTTCGCAAGTTGATGCAGCGGCTCGATGGCATGGTGAACTATGCCGACTCACTCCGTGAACGATCCCACGAATTCATGAATAAATTACATGTGATTCTGGGATTGTTACATCTGAAGAGTTATAAGCAACTTGAAGACTATATTATCAGGACGGCTAACAACTATCAGGAAGAGATCGGCTCACTGCTAGGCAAAATTAGATCGCCGGTCATTGCGGGCTTTTTACTCAGTAAGATTAATCGCACATCCGATTCAGGGCACAAACTGGTGATTAGCCATGACAGCCAATTACCGGACAGCGGCAATGAAGATCAAATTGCGGTATTGATCACCGCGCTCGGAAATTTGATTGAAAACGCGATCGACGCGTTAGCGCAGCAGTCAGGAGGTGAAATCAACGTCTCCTTATACTATCGCAATGGCTGGTTGCATTGTGAAGTGAGTGACGATGGTCCCGGCATCGAACCGCACCGTGTTGACGCTATCTTTGAGAAAGGCGTCTCGTCTAAAGGAACTGAACGCGGCGTCGGTTTAGCGCTTGTTAAACAACAAGTTGAAAGTCTTGGCGGCAATATTTTTGTGGAATCCGAACCTGGCGTTTTCACACAATTTTTTGTACAAATACCCTGGGATGGGCAGAGGGCCAGCACATGATCAATGTCTTTATTATCGATGACGACGCAATGGTAGCGGAGTTAAACCGCCGCTATGTCGCACAGATCCCCGGTTTTCAGTGCTGCGGAACCGCCTCAACGCTGGAGAAAGCCAAAGAAGTTATTTTTCATAGCGACGTTCAGATAGACCTGATTTTGCTGGATATTTACATGCAGAAAGAGAATGGGCTGGATCTGCTTCCCCTTCTGCATGCCGCCGGCTGCAAAATTGATGTCATTGTCATCTCGTCTGCCGCCGATGCCATAACGATTAAGGACTCGCTGCACTACGGCGTCGTTGATTACTTAATCAAGCCGTTTCAGGCCTCACGTTTTGAAGAAGCCCTCACCAGCTGGTTGCAAAAGAAAAGGGACATGGACAAGCACCAGTATTATGAGCAGTCAGAGCTGGACCAACTGATTCACGGCAGTGCGTCCAATGAGCAGGACACTCGCCGCCTGCCGAAAGGGCTAACGCCGCAAACGCTGCGTACGCTGTGTCAGTGGATCGATGCGCATCAGGATTATGAGTTTTCAACCGATGAGCTGGCGAATGCGGTGAATATCTCCCGCGTCTCCTGCCGCAAATACCTCATTTGGTTGGTTAACTGCCATATTCTGGTCACCAGCATTCATTATGGCGTCACGGGCAGACCGGTTTACCGCTACCGTATTCAGGCAGAACATTATTCTTTACTTAAGCAATATTGTCAGTAGAAGAACAATCTTAACCTTGCGTTATTTCGTTATATATTGGTAACAATTATTACAATAATGAAAAAATAAAAAGGTTAAGGTTACTGTCTGAAAATTCAGAAATTGTGCCAGATCAAATATAACTGCATCATTTCACATTTATCAATGCTTTATTATTATCCGACATAGCATTGTTTTTAATTTCAAAAACGCTAACAAAAGTTAATAAAGTATTATCCACCTCATAGAGTGTGTATTTTTAATCACAAAGGAGTAGTCTGGAAATAACCAGACGGATTAACAAAAACGATAAACGGTAGCAACGGAGCTCATGCTACATCTTAGGGATAAGCACACTCTGTGAGCAGATGACATGTTCATATTTTTCATAAAGATACAAAAAAAGATCCCGAAACTGCTTCTGCTCTCCTTTTTCAACACTGCCCATCGCCAGAGAGTCTTGCTTTCTGAAAACAGCCTGAAAAAACGATAAGAGTTTCCATGTTCCTTATGAAAAACTTTTATTCAATGTTTAGAAACTAATCACACTTTCAGACGAAACGAATATTAGCCAGGCTCTGCGCCCACTACACAAAAAACAGAACATGGCTGTGATCCATTTATCAAAATTGACTGGTTTATCGCGAGGGTAAATAAATGCTATTTAGTATACAACTTCTCATAATATTAATATGTTTGTTTTATGGTGCCAGAAAGGGCGGTATCGCGCTGGGTTTGTTAGGCGGTATCGGCCTGGTCATTCTGGTCTTCGTTTTCCACCTCCAGCCGGGTAAACCACCGGTTGACGTTATGCTGGTGATCATCGCGGTGGTCGCGGCCTCAGCAACCCTACAGGCCTCCGGGGGTCTGGATGTCATGTTGCAGATCGCAGAGAAACTGCTGCGCCGCAACCCAAAATATGTCTCTATCGTTGCGCCGTTCGTGACCTGTACCCTGACTATCCTCTGCGGTACCGGCCACGTGGTCTACACGATCCTGCCAATCATTTACGACGTTGCGATTAAAAACAACATTCGCCCGGAACGTCCAATGGCCGCCAGCTCCATCGGCGCGCAAATGGGGATTATCGCAAGTCCAGTATCAGTCGCAGTGGTTTCTCTGGTTGCGATGCTGGGTAATGTGACGTTTGAAGGTAAACACCTGGAATTCCTCGACCTGCTGGCAATCACCATCCCGTCCACGCTGTTGGGTATCCTGGCAATCGGTATTTTCAGCTGGTTCCGCGGTAAAGATCTGGATAAAGACGAAGACTTCCAGAAATTCATCTCCGTACCGGAAAACCATCACTACGTGTATGGTGACACCGCAACGCTGCTGGACAAAAAGCTGCCGAAAAGCAACTGGCTGGCGATGTGGATCTTCCTGGGCTCTATCGCGATTGTAGCCATTCTGGGTGCTTTCTCCGAGCTGCGTCCTTCCTTTGGCGGCAAAGCGTTGTCAATGGTGCTGGTTATCCAGATGTTCATGCTGTTGACCGGCGCGCTGATTATTATCCTGACCAAAACCAATCCCGCTTCAATCTCTAAAAACGAAGTCTTCCGTTCAGGTATGATCGCGATTGTGGCGGTGTACGGTATCGCCTGGATGGCAGAGACCATGTTCGGTGCCCATATGGATGAGATCCAGGGCGTGCTGGGCGAGATGGTGAAAGAGTATCCGTGGGCCTATGCGATTGTTCTGCTGCTGGTGTCCAAATTTGTTAACTCCCAGGCTGCGGCGCTGGCGGCTATCGTTCCAGTCGCTCTGGCGATCGGCGTTGACCCGGCATACATCGTGGCATCTGCCCCGGCGTGCTACGGCTACTACATTCTGCCGACCTATCCAAGCGATCTGGCTGCGATTCAGTTTGACCGTTCCGGTACCACCCGCATTGGTCGTTTCGTCATCAACCACAGCTTTATTCTGCCGGGTTTGATTGGCGTGAGCGTCTCCTGCGTCTTTGGCTGGATCTTTGCTGCCATGTACGGATTCCTGTAAAGGTCTCCCGCGTGCCGCCCTTCACCGGGCGGCGCGTCACTTATGATATTAAAAGAAATCAATAGGCTGGAAGCACATGTCAAATAAAGAGTTCTTCTATCAGGCACCTTTCCCGATGGGGAAAGATGAAACAGAGTACTACCTGCTCACTTCCGATTATGTCAGCGTGAGTGAGTTTGAAGGAGAGTCCATACTGAAGGTTGAGCCGCAAGCCCTGACGCTACTGGCGCAACAAGCCTTCCACGATGCCTCCTTCATGCTCCGCCCCGAACATCAGCAACAAGTTGCCGCCATTCTCCATGACCCCGAAGCCAGCGAAAACGATAAATACGTCGCGCTGCAGTTCCTGAGAAACTCCGAAATCGCCGCCAAAGGCATTCTGCCGACCTGTCAGGATACCGGTACGGCCATAATCATGGGGAAAAAAGGCCAGCGTGTCTGGACCGGGGGGGGTGACGAAGCCGCGTTGTCAAAAGGGGTGTACAACACCTATATCGAAGACAATCTGCGCTATTCACAGAACGCCGCGCTGGATATGTACAAAGAGGTGAACACCGGTACCAACCTGCCGGCACAGATCGACCTCTACACCGTTGATGGCGATGAATATAAGTTCCTCTGCGTGGCGAAAGGCGGTGGTTCTGCCAACAAAACCTATCTGTATCAGGAAACTAAAGCGCTGCTCACCCCGGGCAAGCTGAAAAATTTCCTCGTTGAGAAGATGCGTACCCTCGGCACTGCAGCCTGCCCGCCGTACCATATCGCCTTTGTGATTGGCGGTACGTCCGCAGAAAGCACGCTGAAAACCGTGAAGCTCGCCAGCACGCACTACTACGATGCGCTGCCGGTCACCGGTAACGAGCACGGTCAGGCGTTCCGCGACACACAACTGGAACAGGAACTGCTGGAAGAGGCGCAAAAACTCGGTCTCGGCGCGCAGTTTGGCGGCAAATATTTCGCCCACGATATCCGCGTGATCCGCCTGCCGCGTCACGGTGCCTCCTGTCCGGTCGGTATGGGCGTCTCCTGCTCGGCAGACCGTAACATCAAGGCAAAAATCAACCGCGAAGGGATCTGGATCGAAAAACTGGAGCACAACCCAGGTCAGTACATCCCGCAAGCCCTGCGCCAGGCCGGCGAAGGCGAAGTGGTAAAAGTTGACCTCAACCGCCCGATGAAAGCGATCCTGGCTCAGCTTTCGCAGTACCCGGTTTCAACCCGCCTGTCGCTGACCGGAACCATTATCGTGGGTCGCGATATTGCGCATGCGAAGCTGAAAGAGCGTATCGAATCTGGCGAAGGGTTGCCGCAGTACATTAAAGATCACCCCATCTACTACGCGGGGCCGGCGAAAACACCGGCGGGCTATCCGTCAGGTTCATTAGGGCCGACCACCGCAGGCCGCATGGATTCCTATGTTGATCTGCTGCAATCACACGGCGGCAGCATGATCATGCTGGCGAAAGGCAACCGCAGTCAGCAGGTGACCGATGCCTGCCAGAAACACGGCGGTTTCTATCTGGGCAGCATTGGCGGCCCGGCAGCGGTCCTGGCGCAGCAGAGTATCAAGCATCTGGAATGCATTGAGTATCCGGAACTGGGTATGGAGGCTATCTGGAAAATTGAAGTGGAAGATTTCCCGGCGTTCATCCTGGTGGATGACAAAGGCAACGATTTCTTCCAGCAGATAGTCAGCAAGCAGTGCGCTAACTGCGCGAAATAACCTCTTCGGCCCGGCACCGGACGGTTCTCAACGTTTGAGGGCAGTCCGGTGATCCCCCCGGGCCACTTATTATCCTCCCATAGCAGACGTTGAATTTTTATCGGCATCGGTGAATAGTCGTCTTTTCCCTTACTGAGAGAATCTCGATGATCCGCACACTGAATCCCGGCCTGCTCACTGTTGCTGCCCTGATACTGACGCTTATCCTCATCTACACCGGCGTCTCGGCGGGTGAGAAAATCACCTGGCTGATGGAAGTGACGCCGGTGATTATTGTGGTACCGCTGCTGCTGGCAACCGCAACGCGCTACCCGCTTACCCCGCTGCTTTATACGCTGATTTTCTTCCACGCCATCATCCTGATGGTCGGCGGAATGTACACCTACGCCAAAGTGCCCATCGGTTTTGAGGTGCAGGATTGGCTGGGCTTAAGCCGCAATCCGTACGACAAACTGGGTCATTTCTTCCAGGGGCTGGTGCCGGCACTGGTGGCGCGCGAAATTCTGCTTCGTGGAAAGATTGTTCGCGGAAACAAGATGCTGGCATTTCTGGTTTGCTGCGTGGCGCTGGCGATCAGCGCCACTTACGAGCTGATTGAATGGTGGGCGGCACTGGCGATGGGACAAGGCGCGGATGATTTTCTTGGTACCCAGGGAGACCCGTGGGATACCCAGTCAGACATGTTCTGCGCGCTGTTGGGCGCGTTAACCTCGGTGATGCTGCTGGCGCGCATTCATTGCCGACAGTTGAAGCGCTATCGGTTAATTGCCGGATAAGCCACAACGTCCTCCGGCAATTTGCACTATCCCCTGTTGCACTATCCCCTGCGGTATTTGATCACCAGAATCGGCAAGGCGAACACCAGCGTCAGGAAGTTCGCCATGCTGACCGCGGTGTCCTCAATGAGCAATCCGTAAATCAACCACATCACTAACCCGCAGACAAACATGACGTACATCAGTCCAGAAATCCCCTGCGTATTACGGGTGGTGATGACTTTTATCGCCTGCGGCAGAAAAGAGAGCGTGGTCAGGCTTGCCGCCAGATAGCCTATCAACGAAATCCATTCCATGATTACGCCTTCACATCGCCAGTCGCGCTAACCGGTATCGGGCGTGTTTCCGGATGTAAAGCGGACTGCGGCACTTTACGATACTTATCCAGCAAATGAATCTGGATCTTACGCAATGTATCGCCGTTCAGACGGTAGTAGCGGAAGTAAAGGATCAGCGTCACGATGAAAAACAGCGTCGGTAATGCAATCATGATGAACTGCATGCCCAGGATAGTTTCAGCAGACTGAACCGCATTGGGGATATAGCCAATGATCCCCAGCACCACGGCGATAAAGAAAGCCGAAAACGCGGAGCCGCCCTTTACCACCATCGTTTGCACAGCATAGGCAATGCTCTCGCAGCGCACGTTAAACTTATACTCACCGTAATCGACGGTGTCTGCCACCATGATCACCTGTAGTACCCAGAACAGCGCGGTGCCTATGTTCAGAAAGACTCCGGCCAGGCAGATAAGAAACACATTGTGGTATCCAGCCAGCGCCATGATTAACAATACCCCGCCGCTGAGAACCGGCATCACCGACGCGCCCGCCCATAAAATCCGCCGGGAAAGCGCCTTCGCCAGACGAGGAAAGAGGATCAGCGTCAATAAATTCGCCGCGCCGGCATAGGACAGGTAATACGGGAAAAGGTCAGCATCGCCAATCACATAGGTGAAATAATAAATCGCGAAACCGGTAATAATATTGGCGGCCACATTGTAAGCCAGCGCCATTCCCAGCAGACAGGAGAGTTGATCGTTTTTGTAGATCAACGCGAGGATCGACTTCAGCGACAGCCGGGTACTGTCAGCGCTAGCCTCGCTGTCAGACGAATACACTTCATGCACATTGCGCAATGTCACGATGGTGGAGGCAATAAAGAACGCGATCAGCACCAGCGTGAACATCTGGAAACCGAACCCACGATCCTCCCCCCCAACATAATTCACAAACGGCAACGTCACCCCGGCGGTAACAAATCCCGCCAGACTGGCAAAGAAGCGCGGAAACGGTACCAGTTGCTCACGCTCACGTTTATCAAGCGTAATGGTCGGCACCAGCGACCAGAACGGAATATCCATGATGGTATACGTCATGCCCCACAGAATGTAGGTCACGCAGACAAAGACCACCTGTGCCGTGCCTTCAAACAGGTGGGCGCTAAACAGCAGAAACAGTACCAGCGAATTCGCCAGTGTGCCGAGCAGGATCCACGGTTTAAATTTTCCCCACCGCGACCGGGTGGCGTTCACAATCCAGCCCATTACCGGATCGTTGAACGCATTCCAGATCTTTGCCACCAGAAACAACGAACCCACGACACCCACCGATAACCCCACCACATCGGTGTAGTAATACATCAGGTACATATAGACGATGCCGATGGCGAAATCCTTACCAAACGCACCGAATCCGTAACTTAATTTTGTTGTCAGAGAGATGCTCATAGGGTACCGGGTCGCTGTTACCAGCGCCCGCCTTCTGTTATTAGAGAGGGTAAACGCCGGGTCTGAGTCCGGCGACGTTGACAATCAACGGTGTAACCAGGCGGGAAGCCAATCGCCGTGGGCGGCGATCAGGTCATCCACCAGCGCATAGATTTCCTCAATACCCAGTACGGCAGCGGTGTGCGGGTCCATCATGGCCGCATGGTAAACGCGATCGCGGTTTTCCGTCAGAATGGCTTCGGTCAATAGCGTCTGTACGTTGATATTGGTCTGCATCATCGCCGCCAGATGCGACGGAATCGCCCCGACTTTGGTTGGCTGAATACCATTCGCATCCACCAGACAGGCCACTTCCACGCAACTGCCCTGCGGCAGGTTGTCGATCAGCGCGTCGTTACGCACGTTGCCATAAATCACGCTCGGCTCACCCGTCCAGATGGCGTTCATAATGGTGCTGGCATATTCCCGCGACGGTTGAATATCGATACGCTCTGCGGTTTTGTACTCCTCCAGCTCTTTATGCCAGTTCGCCAGTTGCTCCACACAGCGTTTCGGGTACTCATCCAGTGGAATCTTGTAACGTTCGATCAGATCATCGCGGCCTGACTTAATAAACCACGGGGTGTATTCAGCAAAGTGTTCCGAGGATTCGGTGACGAAATACCCCAGTTTTTTGAACATCTCGTAACGCACAATATTCTGACAGCGATCGTTGCCATGAATGTTGGGTTTCGGTGCCTGCCCGGCGTCATAAGCTGCCAGCAGTTCCGGATAGAGATTCACATACGTGCCATCGGCGGTTTTACGTTCCAGTTCCAGATAAAACGCCATATGGTTAATACCGGCGCTGCGATAGCGTAATGAAGCAGGATCAATGTTCAGATCGCGCGCCAGTTCTTCCGCCGTTCCCTGCACGGAGTGGCAAAGCCCCACTTGTTTAATGTGCGGATAGCGGGCATACATCGCCCAGGTATTCATTGCCATCGGGTTGACGTAATTCAGCAGGGTGGCATCCGGACAGACTTGCGTCATATCTTCACAGATCTGCCACAGGTGCGGGATGGTACGCAGCGCGCGCATGATGCCGCCAGGGCCGAGCGTATCGGCAATGGTTTGCTCCAGGCCGTGACGTTTACAGACGTCAAAATCGGTCACCGTGCAGGGCTCATAGCCGCCAATCTGAAAGGCGACAACGACAAAATCGGCATCCTGTAGTGCCGCTTTTTGTTCTGTATGACAGGTAATGTGTCCGGACGCACCGGCAGAATCCATTAGCTTACGTACAACGACGTGCGACTCTTCAAGGCGCGTCTCATCGATATCCATCAGGGCAATATGCGCCGACTTCAGCGCCTCGCGGTGAAAGACATCGCCGAGAATGTTTTTCACGAAAATCGTTGAACCGGCGCCGATAAAGGTAATTTTGGGTGCTGTCATCATGACTCTCCAGAACAGTAGTGAACAGATTCATGGTGGCACGCGATCTGAGTGAAAACCTCCGTCTTCCCCGATGAGCATTCCCGAAAACTCAGATCCTCTGCTGGTCGCACGGCGATCTGAGTTTTTGGGACAAAATAGCCAGAAAAGCAGAGTATCCGGGCGGTTATAAGGGCTACTATCAATTATAACCGTCGGTTTTGTGTCCGAATTCCCGGTTCTGTTCCCGTAAAGCTGGCATGATTCTGACAATTCAGGAAACGGAGTGTCGATGAGCACGCAACCAATCCCCTTTCTCCCACCTGACCCGCATATGTGCAATGGTGACGAAAAACAGACGCGCAGTCCGCTGTCGCTCTATTCCGAATATCAACGGATGGATATTGAGCTACGCCCGCCACATGCGATGGCCGCGAGTCACTGGCATGGTCAGGTCGAGGTGAATGTCCCCTTTGACGGGGACGTGGAGTATCTGATCAACAATGAGGTTGTACAGATAAAACAAGGGCATATCACCATGTTCTGGGCCTGTACGCCACATCAGCTTACCCGTCCCGGCAACTGCCGGCAGATGGCGATTTTCAGTTTGCCGATGCACCTGTTTCTCTCCTGGCCGCTGGACAGGGAGCTTATCAACCATGTCACACACGGCATGGTGATTAAATCCCTGGCCACTCAGCAACTCAGTACCTTTGAAGTTCTGCGCTGGCAGCAGGAGACAAACAGCCCAAATGAACAAATTCGTCAACTGGCGATCGATGAAATCGGCCTGATGCTTAAGCGCTTTAGCCTTTCCGGCTGGCAGCCGATTTTGCTCAACAAAACCTCACGCACGCATAAGAATAGCGTTTCGCGCCACGCGCAGTTTTACGTCAGCCAGATGTTGGGATTTATTGCTGATAATTACGATCAGGCACTCACCATTAATGACGTCGCGGACCATGTGAAACTCAATGCCAACTATGCGATGGGGATATTTCAACGCGTGATGCAGTTGACCCTGAAGCAATACATCACCGCCATGCGGATTAATCACGTCCGCGCCCTGCTCAGCGATACGGATAAAACCATTCTCGACGTGGCGCTGACAGCAGGCTTCCGCTCCAGTAGTCGTTTTTACAGTACCTTCAGTAAATATGTCGGCATGTCACCGCAACAATACCGTAAGTTGAGCCAGCAGCGTCGGCAGCTCATGGTCGGGTGACGCGTGATATCACTATCAGCTCAAAAAATAGTTCAGCTGTCGATAAACCGCTGCAAAAAACACCAAAAAAAATCACTTTAACACATTGTTTATAAACAACTAATTTCAAAAAATCATCGTTTTACCCCCTCTTTACACCTTTTTTTGTCAGGGTAATACTTGCCCGCATCACAGATTCCTCCACAACCGGGTAAAAGATGATGAAAGTATTAATTGTTGAAAGTGAATTTCTGCATCAGGACACCTGGGTCGGCAAGGCCGTGGAACGTCTGGCAGACGCCTTAAGTCGGCAAAATGTTACCGTCATTAAGTCCACGTCTTTCGACGACGGCTACGCCATCCTTTCGGCAAACGAAGCCATTGATTGCCTGATGTTCAGCTATCAAATGGAACATCCTGATGAACATCAGAACGTCAGAGAACTGATCGGTAAGCTTCATGAGCGCCAGCAAAACGTGCCGGTCTTTCTGTTAGGTGACAGAGAGAAAGCCACCGCATCGCTGGACCGCGATATGCTGGAGCTTGTCGATGAGTTCGCCTGGATCCTCGAAGACACCGCTGACTTTATCGCAGGCCGCGCCGTTGCGGCGATGACCCGTTATCGCCAACAACTATTACCACCGCTGTTCAATGCGCTGATGAAGTACAGCGATATCCACGAATACTCCTGGGCCGCGCCGGGCCACCAGGGCGGTGTGGGTTTTACCAAAACGCCTGCCGGTCGCTTCTATCATGATTATTACGGCGAAAACCTGTTCCGCAGCGACATGGGGATTGAGCGTGCATCGCTGGGCTCCCTGCTCGATCACACCGGTGCCTTTGGTGAAAGTGAAAAGTACGCCGCACGGGTATTTGGCGCAGACCGCTCCTGGTCCGTAGTGGTCGGGACCTCCGGTTCTAACCGTACCATTATGCAGGCCTGTATGACCGATAACGATGTGGTGGTACTGGACCGTAACTGCCATAAATCGATCGAACAGGGGCTGATCCTGACCGGGGCGAAACCGGTGTATATGGTGCCGAGCCGTAACCGCTACGGCATCATCGGCCCTATCTACCCACAGGAAATGCAGCCGGAAACGCTACAGCAAAAAATCAGCGACAGTAAACTAACCAAAGATAAAGTGGGGCAAAAGCCCTCTTACAGCGTCGTAACCAACTGCACTTACGACGGTGTCTGCTATAACGCGAAATCTGCACAGGCGTTACTGGCGCAAACCACCGACCGTATCCACTTCGATGAAGCCTGGTACGGGTATGCTCGCTTCAATCCGATTTACGCCGATCACTATGCGATGCGCGGCGAACCGGGCGATCACAGCGGTCCTACCGTTTTTGCCACCCACTCCACGCACAAACTGCTGAACGCGCTCTCTCAGGCCTCTTACATTCATGTGCGGGAAGGTCGCGGCGCGGTGAATTTCTCCCGCTTCAACCAGGCGTACATGATGCATGCCACCACCTCGCCGCTGTATGCCATTTGCGCATCCAACGACGTCGCGGTCTCGATGATGGACGGCAACAGCGGCCTGTCGTTGACTCAGGAAGTGATCGACGAAGCCATCGACTTCCGCCAGGCCATGGCGCGTCTGTATAAAGCGTTCAGCGCCGACGGCGACTGGTTCTTCAAGCCGTGGAACAAAGAGGTGGTCACCGATCCACAGACCGGTAAAACATTCGATTTTGCTGATGCTCCGGCGAAATTGCTGGCCACTGACCAGAACTGCTGGGTGATGCGTCCAGGCGAATCCTGGCACGGCTTTAAGGACTTACCCGATAACTGGAGTATGCTCGACCCGATCAAGGTCAGTATCCTCGCACCGGGTATGGGCGACGATGGCGAACTGGAAGAGACGGGTGTACCTGCCGCTCTGGTCACCGCCTGGCTTGGACGTCACGGTATCGTACCGACCCGTACCACCGATTTTCAGATTATGTTCCTGTTCTCGATGGGCATCACCCGTGGGAAATGGGGGACGCTGATCAATACGCTGTGCTCCTTCAAACATCACTACGATGCCAACACCCCGCTGGCGCAGGTCATGCCGGAACTGGTGGAGGAACATCCCCAAACCTATGTCAACATGGGGATCCACGATCTGGGCGACCAGATGTTTGCCTGGCTGCGTGAGAACAACCCAGGCGCGCAACTGAACGCCGCCTATTCCGGGCTGCCGGTTGCCGAGATCACGCCGCGTGAGGCTTATAACGCCATCGTTAACGACAACATCGAAATGGTTGCCATTGAGAATTTGCCGGGACGTATCGCGGCGAACTCCGTCATCCCTTACCCGCCGGGAATTCCGATGCTGCTCTCCGGCGAGAACTTTGGTGATGAAAACAGTCCGCAGGTTGCTTATCTTCGCGCTCTGCAATCCTGGGATCATCACTTCCCTGGCTTCGAGCATGAAACCGAAGGCACTGAAATCATTGATGGCGTCTATCACGTGATGTGCGTGAAAGCGTAAGTCTATTCCGACGACTGCGTCATGAAATGGCCATCCTGACGCAGCCTGGTTTTGGCCACAAGGTGATGACGTGCGTTTCCTGAGTATTGCTGAAAAAAACTAACATTGTCATACCTTTTTGCGCGGGTGCCCCCCGCGCTTTTTTTTACCCACAATGCAGGGTTTCCACCGCGTAAAAATTTCTGTACATAGCATTTAGCTGGCACCTATTGTAATTTTAACCAAAACCATTATTTTATTGTGGACTTCATTCGTCATACAAATCAAAATATCTGTTTTATCTCTCCCCTTTGGCGAGAACGGGTATTTTATGTTCATATTTCGGGAGTTGGGGTATGAGAATTTTCAGCAATAATCCTTGCATCATCGTGTTAACTGAAAAAGACGTCTGGCTACGTGTAAATGGTAAAGAGGCTATTAATTTAAAAGCGAATCATATGGCACTCATCGCCTGTGAAAATAACATCGTCGATATATCATCAATTAATAACGCACTGGTCGCACATATTAGCCGCGATATAATTAAAGACTACCTTCGTTTCTTAAATAAAGATCTCACGGCTATTCCACTCTGGCAACGGAGCGCCTCCCCGGTATTAACCGCCGATTGTCTGACCCCCGATGTTTTTCGGGTAGCGGCGCAACACAGCATTGCACATACCGACAGTCCTGGTGAAGAGGAACGCAAGCGCGCCCTGCTGTTCACCGTGTTATCACGTTTCCTCGACAGTAAGAAGTTCATGCCCCTGCTCATGTATATGCTGCGAAGTCGCGTCAGCGACAGCGTTTATCATATTATTGAGAGTGATATTCATAAAGCCTGGAATCTTAACCAGGTCGCCCGTTGCCTCTGTCTGAGCCCGAGTTTGCTAAAGAAGAAACTCAAAAGCGAAAATACCAGCTACAGTCAAATCATCACCACTTGCCGCATGCGCTACGCCGTTAATCAGCTCCTGATGGATGGCAAGAATATATCCCAGGTCTCCGAACTGTGTGGTTATAACAGTACATCTTACTTTATCTCTGTATTCAAAGAGTATTATGGCATGACTCCATTGCATTATGTCAGCCAGTTTAAAGACCGTGCAGTAGCGTGATTTTTGATCGCTTTACAATGAGCCACGATAATATCAGCATTAGCGATAACCCGTACCGGACATAATTCAACCGACTCCTGAAGGCGTATTATAGAACATCAATTGTTGTTCCTTTCAGGAGTCTATTTATGTCCTCGGATGCTGATGCTCACAAAGTGGGCTTAATCCCCGTCACCTTAATGGTGTCGGGGAATATAATGGGTTCAGGGGTTTTCCTGCTGCCTGCTAACCTGGCCGCCACCGGCGGGATTGCAATCTACGGATGGTTAGTCACGATTATCGGCGCGCTGGCGCTGTCGATGGTCTACGCGAAAATGTCGTCCTTAGATCCCAGTCCCGGCGGTTCTTACGCTTACGCACGCCGCTGCTTTGGGCCGTTCCTCGGTTATCAAACCAACGTGTTGTACTGGCTGGCCTGCTGGATCGGTAACATCGCGATGGTCGTTATCGGCGTCGGTTACCTGAGCTACTTCTTCCCGATTCTGAAAGACCCGCTGGTGCTGACGCTGACCTGCGTGGTGGTACTGTGGATCTTCGTTCTGCTTAATATTGTCGGTCCGAAAATGATCACCCGCGTTCAGGCCGTCGCCACCGTGCTGGCGCTGGTCCCTATCGTCGGTATCGCGGTGTTTGGCTGGTTCTGGTTTCGTGGCGAAACCTATATGGCCGCCTGGAACGTGAGCGGTATGAACACCTTTGGCGCGATTCAGAGCACCCTTAACGTCACGCTGTGGTCGTTCATCGGGGTCGAAAGCGCTTCGGTCGCGGCAGGGGTGGTCAAAAACCCGAAACGCAACGTGCCGATTGCCACCATTGGCGGCGTGTTGATTGCTGCCGTGTGCTACGTGCTCTCCACGACCGCCATCATGGGGATGATCCCCAACGCTGCGCTGCGCGTCTCCGCATCACCGTTCGGTGACGCGGCACGCATGGCGCTGGGCAATACCGCCGGCGCGATTGTCTCCTTCTGCGCGGCAGCAGGTTGTTTAGGCTCACTGGGTGGCTGGACGCTGCTGGCCGGGCAAACCGCAAAAGCCGCCGCCGATGACGGTCTTTTCCCGCCCATTTTTGCCCGCGTGAATAAGGCCGGTACGCCGGTTGCCGGGCTGATTATCGTCGGTATTCTGATGACGATCTTCCAGTTCAGCAGCATGTCGCCCAACGCCGCGAAAGAGTTTGGTCTCGTCTCCTCGGTGTCCGTCATCTTTACGCTGGTGCCGTATCTGTACACCTGCGCCGCACTGCTTTTGCTCGGCCACGGACACTTCGGCAAAGCGCGTCCGCTCTATCTGCTGGTGACCTTTGTCGCCTTTATCTACTGCATCTGGGCGGTGGTCGGTTCCGGCGCGAAAGAGGTGATGTGGTCGTTTGTGACCCTGATGATCATCACTGCGCTGTACGCCCTGAACTACAACCGGATCCACAAAAACCCCTTCCCGCTGGATGCGCCAGTTAACCGGAACTAACCCCGTCATTTTCCCCCCATTAAGCCAACCTTAAGTTCTTAAGGTTGGCTTAACTTTACTCTGCGAGGATCGGCGCTACTTAGTCTACGGAAGCTCCACCATGTTAAAGCGCATTATCAAAAGACCCATTCTCAGCCTGTTGGCCTGGTTACTACTGGTTTCATTCTATTTGTCTGTTTGTCTGAACATCGCATTCTACAAGCAGGTTGTGCAGGCCCTGCCGCTGGATTCCCTGCGTAACGTACTGGTCTTCTTATCAATGCCGGTGGTGGCGTTCAGCGTCATCAACATTGTCCTGACGCTGGCCTCTTTCCTGTGGCTAAACCGCCTGCTGGCCTGCCTGTTTATTCTGATGGCCGCGTCGGCGCAGTACTTCATCATGACCTACGGCATCATCATCGACCGCTCGATGATTGCCAATATGGTGGATACCACGCCTGCCGAAACGTTTGCCCTGATGACGCCGCGAATGGTTCTCACACTCGGTCTTAGCGGCATTCTGGCGGCGTTCGTCGCCTGCTGGATCAAAATCAAACCGACCACGCCGGCCCTGCGCAGCGTGCTGTATCGCGCCGCCAACGTGCTGGTGTCGGTATTATTGATTGTTCTGGTGGCGGCCTTTTTCTATAAAGATTACGCCTCGCTGTTTCGCAACAATAAGGAACTGGTCAAAGCCCTCAGCCCGTCAAACGGCATTGTCGCCAGTTCGTCCTGGTACTCCCATCAACGCCTCGCGCACCTGCCGCTGGTACGTATCGGTGAAGATGCACATCGCAATCCGCAGATGCCGCAAGAGAAGCGTAAAAATCTGACCATCCTGATCGTCGGTGAAACCTCACGTGGCGAAAACTTCTCGCTTGGCGGTTACTCACGTGAAACCAACCCATTGTTAGCAAAAGATAATGTGGTCTACTTCCCACGCACAACGTCGTGTGGTACCGCCACGGCGGTGTCTGTGCCATGCATGTTCTCCAACATGCCGCGCAAGCACTACGACGAAGAACTGGCGCAGCATCAGGAAGGTATGCTCGATATTATCCAGCGCGCGGGGATTAACGTGCTGTGGAACGACAACGACGGCGGCTGTAAAGGTGCCTGCGATCGCGTACCGCATCAGAATATGACGGCGCTAAACCTGACAGGTGAATGCATCGACGGCGAATGCTATGACGAGGTGCTGTTCCACGGTCTGGAGGAGTACATCAACAGCCTGAAGAGCGACGGGGTGATCGTGCTGCATACCATCGGTAGCCACGGCCCCACCTATTACAACCGTTACCCGCCGCAGTTCAGGAAATTTACCCCGACCTGCGATACCAATGAAATCCAGACCTGTTCACAGGAACAACTAGTGAACACGTACGATAATACCGTGCTGTATGTCGACTATATTGTTGATAAAACAATTAATCTCCTGAAAGCGCATCAGGACAAATTTACCACCAGCCTGGTTTATCTTTCCGACCACGGCGAGTCGCTGGGCGAAAACGGCGTCTATCTGCACGGCCTGCCGTATGCCATTGCGCCAGATGCACAGAAGCATGTGCCGATGCTGCTGTGGCTGTCAGAGGATTATCAGCAGCGCTACCAGGTTGATGCAAACTGCCTGCAAAAGCAGGCGCACGATCGGGACTACTCGCAGGACAATCTTTTCTCGACCATGCTGGGACTGACCGGCGTACAGACCACGCAATATCAAGCCGCAGATGATATTCTGCAGCCTTGCAGGAGAACCACTGAATGAAAATATTGATTGTTGAAGACGATACGCTGCTTTTGCAGGGCTTGATTCTGGCGGCGCAAACCGAAGGGTATGCCTGCGATGGCGTGTCGACCGCCCGCGCGGCTGAGCAATGCCTGGAGACCGGTCATTACAGTCTGGTGGTGCTGGATCTCGGCCTGCCTGACGAAGATGGCCTGCATTTTCTTACCCGCATCCGGCAGAAAAAATATACCCTGCCGGTGCTGATCCTCACCGCGCGCGACACGCTCGGCGATAAGATCTCCGGGCTGGACGTCGGCGCGGATGATTATCTGGTGAAGCCTTTTGCGCTGGAAGAGTTGCACGCTCGTATTCGTGCGCTGCTGCGTCGTCACAATAACCAGGGCGAGAGCGAACTGGTCGTCGGCAATCTGACACTGAACATGGGCCGTCGGCAGGTGTGGAAAGAGGGAGAAGAGTTAATCCTCACCCCCAAAGAGTACGCGCTGCTGTCACGCCTGATGTTGAAATCGGGAAGTCCGGTGCACCGGGAAATTCTCTATAACGACATCTATAACTGGGATAACGAACCGTCGACCAACACCCTGGAAGTGCATATCCACAACCTGCGCGATAAAGTTGGAAAGTCACGTATTCGTACCGTGCGCGGTTTTGGCTACATGTTGGTGGCGACCGCGACTGAGGAAAGCTAATTGAATCTGAAGCGTTTTCTGCACCAGCCAATGACCCTGCGTCGGCGGTTGATGATAACCATCGGCATGATTTTGCTGGTTTTCCAGCTTATCAGCACCTTCTGGCTCTGGCACGAAAGCACTGAGCAGATCCAGTTGTTTGAACAGGCGCTGCGGGATAACCGCAATAACGATCGCCACATCATGCATGAAATCCGCGAGGCGATCGCCAGTCTGATCGTCCCCAGCGTGTTTATGGTGGGGCTAACGCTGTTCATTTGCTATCAGGCCGTTCGCCGCATCACCCGTCCGCTCGCCAATCTGCAACAAGAGTTAGAGACCCGCACGGCGGATAATCTCTCACCCATCGAAATTCACAGTTCGACGGTCGAAATTGAAGCGGTTGTTTCCGCACTCAACCAGTTGGTGAATCGACTGACCGCAACCATCGAGAACGAACGCCTGTTTACCGCCGACGTCGCACACGAGTTGCGAACGCCGTTATCGGGTGTTCGCCTGCATCTGGAGCTGTTGTCAAAGGCGCATAACGTGGATGTCGCCCCGCTGCTTGGCCGTCTGGATCAAATGATGGACAGCGTCTCGCAGCTTCTACAACTCGCCCGCGTGGGCCAGTCCTTTTCATCGGGAAATTATCAACAGGTCAGGCTGCTGGAAGATGTTGTCCTACCGTCTTACGATGAGCTGAGCACAATGCTGGAACAGCGCGAACAAACGCTATTGCTGCTGCCCGATCGTCAGGACGATGCCATCGTGCAGGGCGATGCGACGCTCCTGCGAATGCTGCTGCGCAATCTGGTAGAGAACGCCCATCGCTACAGTCCGGAAGGAACTACCATCACCATTACGCTAAATGTTAATGATCGGGCAACCATGGCGGTAGAAGATGAAGGACCGGGGATCGACGAGAGCAAGTGCGGCGAACTCAGCAAAGCCTTCGTACGCATGGACAGCCGTTACGGCGGAATCGGATTGGGGTTAAGCATTGTCAGCCGCATTACGCAGCTGCATCACGGGCAGTTTTTCCTGCAAAATCGCAGTGGAACAACCGGAACCCGCGCGTCGGTGATATTGAAGAAGGCTTAGTAGGTTGAGACCCAAATGTACAGGAAGCTACTGACAATCACTACGCTGAACACGGTCATTACACTTTCATAAACACGCTGTTTCATCACACTCTCCTCCAGGGTATGGAAGAGAGTGTGCCAGTCAGAGATTAAGCGAACCTTAAGGCTTACTCGTCAATCCGTGGATGCTGCTGCACCAGGCGCGTACGCTTCACCTGCAGGTCAGCAATCTCCTGATCGATATCCTCAATTTTCTGCTCGATGTTATCGTAGTGCTCGCCGAGAATTTCTTTCGCTTCCTGAATATCCGAGGCAGCAGGCGTTGCCCCTTTCAGCGGCTGGTTCGCGGTCTCTTTCATGGTGATACCCGTAATGAAACCAATCACGGCGATCGCCATCAGGTAGTAGGCCGGCATCATCAGATTCTGCGAACTTTCCACCAGCCAGGCCGCCAGCGTTGGCGTCAGACCGGCAATCAGTACTGAAATGTTAAAGGCCGCCGCCAGCGCACTGTAACGAATGTGCGTCGGGAACATGGCCGGCAGCGAAGAGGCCATCACCCCGGTAAAGCAGTTGAGGATCACCGCCAACATCAGCAAACCAGCAAAAATCAGGCCGATGATATTGCTGTTAATCAGGATAAAGGCCGGAATGGCCAGTGCAAACAGCGCGATACTGCCCATAATTACGAACGGGCGACGGCCAAAGCGGTCACTCAGCAGCCCCATCACCGGCTGAACAAACAGCATCCCGATCATAATAGCGATGATAATCAGCACGCCGTGATCTTCAGAGTAATGCAGGTTATGCGACAGATAGCTCGGCATATAGGTCAGCAGCATGTAGTAGGTGACGTTGGTGGCAATCACCAGGCCAATACAGGCCAGCAGGCTGCGCCAGTGCTTAGTGGCAATCTCTTTAAAGGAGATTTTTGGCCCGTCCTGCAAACCCTCGCGATCGCCCTGTTCCAGCTTATCAACGTGCTGCTGGAACGCCGGCGTCTCTTCCAGCGCATGACGCAGATAGAGTCCGATAATCCCTAACGGCAGGGCGATAAAGAACGGAATACGCCAGCCCCATTCCAGGAAGTTATCTTCCCCGACAACCGTCGAAATCAACACCACCACGCCTGCACCCAGCACGAACCCGGCAATGGAGCCGAAATCCAGCCAGCTTCCCATAAAGCCGCGTTTACGGTCCGGGGAATACTCGGCCACAAAGATCGACGCACCGGTGTACTCACCGCCGACCGAGAAGCCCTGTGCCATCTTACACAACAGCAGCAGGACAGGTGCCCAGATGCCTATCGAGGCGTAGGACGGTATCAGGCCGATACAGAAAGTACTGATCGACATAATCACAATGGTGATGGCAAGAATCTTCTGGCGACCATATTTATCGCCAAGCATACCGAAGAACAAACCGCCAAGCGGACGAATCAAAAAGGGAACAGAGAAGGTGGCAAGGGCGGCAATCATCTGCACGCTGGGGTCAGCCCCCGGGAAGAACACTTTACCTAATGCATAAGCAACAAACCCATAAACCCCAAAATCAAACCACTCCATCGCGTTACCCAGCGACGCTGCGGTAATCGCCTTGCGCAATTTACCGTCATCAATAATCGTGACATCGCGAAGCGTAATCGGTTTTACTTTTTTCCTTTTCAGCATAGCTGTCCTCGTAGACTAAGCCCTGTCTCGCTGCATACCGACGCCATTGGCGCACTAAGCGCAAACGTCGTCGTCGAGCGCGGAGTTACTCAGGTGCAACTCCTGTAACAAGCGTAGCAGGTTTACTTACACGGACTGGTTAAGGCCTGTACAACCGAACCTGTTGACGCCTGATTTGGGCGGTTAATGAGCTATCTACCCTACCAGTGTTTAAAATTGTGATCAACTTCACATATATGTTTAGGTTTCGTCAACGGAGGTAAATAAGGTGATTCTGAGTCTCTTTTTTTAAAGCGCGGTGTTGTGCTTTTTTACGCTTTCAATCTCTATTTTATTGCGCTTCCTTAATAAAAAGTCACTGTCGTTATTATTATAACGCCAGGTAATCCTCTCTCATTTTTCACAAATTCTTTACGGTAATTTTAAATATTCAGATCGCACTGGAATGTTTAGATTGATTATGTGACAAAGATAACTAAAACACTGTTTCGTTTTGATTGAATCAGCATTCCGATGAATGCAAGATAATAGCCGATGTCATACCACCGGGAAGCGAAAGACGCCGTTCCCAGGCGCAATCGCTACGTACAACATAAAGAGAATGCAGGTTAATTTGCTTTCTTTTTAGATATAACAATCTGAATTTTAATATTTTTTGCTACCTTACCCGTTTGTTCCGCGGGCAAGAAGTGAGGACATTTATGAGAATTAAAGCCACCATAGAACGCATCCCTGGTGGGATGATGTTGATTCCATTGCTGCTGGGTGCGGTTGTAAATACCCTTGCACCGAATACCGGTGCTTATTTTGGTTCCTTTACAAAAGGCATGATTACCGGCACGGTACCGATTCTTGCTGTGTGGTTTTTCTGTATTGGGGCATCGATTGATTTACGCGCTACCGGTACGGTCTTGCGTAAATCCGGCACGCTGGTGATTACCAAAATTGCCGTAGCGTGGGCAGTGGCAATGATTGCTGCATCGTTTATTCCGGATACCGGTATTCAGACCGGTTTCTTTGCCGGTCTTTCCGTACTGGCGATTGTTTCCGCGATGGATATGACCAACGGCGGTCTGTATGCCAGCCTGATGAACCAGTACGGTACGAAAGAAGAGTCTGGTGCGTTCGTCCTGATGTCTCTGGAATCCGGTCCGTTGATGACGATGGTCATCCTTGGCGCGGCGGGTCTGGGCTCCT
>OCAE01000533.1_pt1 | contig 23340 bp, 21 predicted proteins | sample 1495581 | NCBI WGS metagenome assembly OCAE01 (sample SAMEA2580278, study PRJEB22360) | human gut metagenome | biome: human gut; feature: human-associated habitat; material: faeces | place: Denmark | collected 2008/2010 | reverse complement strand
GGCGGGGACAGGGAGGTTTTTGCAAATACCACCCATCACACCCCCCAGCGGCTGCGTAGCGTCTATAGTGCGAATGCTGGCGTCTTTGGCAGCCAGCTCAAGATAGCGCGCGCGGGTACGATTAAAGAAATCGAAAGATTCCTGCTCAATACGATCCAGCTCGCCGCGTGCACGGGCACGCTTCAACCCGACTTCTGGCGTCACATCCAGATAGATAGTCAGATCCGGGCGAAAATCGCCGAGCACTGCATCGCGCAGGGTTGCCAGCATATTTTGATCGATACCACGTCCACCACCCTGATACGCCTGGGTAGACAGATCGTGACGATCGCCAATTACCCACGCGCCTTTCGCCAGCGCAGGTTTAATAACGGTTTCGACCAGTTGTACGCGCGCGGCGTAAAACATCAGAACTTCGGCTTTGTCAGTGATAACCTCGTCACCCACCGACTTAATGTCCAGCACCAGACTTCTTAGTTTCTCAGCCAGTTGCGTGCCGCCAGGTTCGCGGGTGAAAACCATGTCACGAATACCGAGTTGCTCAAGTGTCTCTACCACTACGTTACGCGCGGTGGTTTTTCCGGCGCCTTCCAGGCCCTCGATGACGATATAGTTACTGCCCATTTTTTTCCTTAAGCACTTTCAGGTAATCCTGCACGGACCGGTTGTGGCTGGCAAGATTGGTGTTAAACGTGTGGCCACCTTTACCGTCAGCCACAAAATAAAGATACGGCGTTTTTGCCGGATGTGCCGCGGCCTGCAACGATGCCTCTCCCGGCATGGCAATCGGGCCAGGTGGCAGTCCTGTAATGGTATAGGTGTTATAAGCGGTCGGGGTGTCTAAATCCACGCGCGACAATTTGCCATTATAACGTGACCCCATACCGTAAATCACCGTCGGATCGGTTTGTAAACGCATACCGATACGTAAACGGTTAATAAACACCGAAGCCACCTGGTCACGCTCGCTGGCAACCGCAGTCTCTTTTTCAATAATAGAAGCCATGGTTACCAGCTGATTTTTGTCCTGATAAGGCAGGCCGTCAGCGCGCCCTTCCCAGACAGTATCCACCGCTTTAACCATTTTCTGATGCGCGCGTTTTAGCAACGTTACGTCAGTAGTATTGGCGGTATACATCCAGGTATCTGGCCAGAACCAACCTTCCACCCATTGCGGGTTTTCCAGTTTCAGCGCCTGGGCCACGGTCTCATAGCTATCGTCGCTTAACGTATGTTTGATATACGGGGCATCGCGCAGCTGTTTCAGGTAATCGCTTAGGCGCATCCCTTCAACCAGACGTAACGGGAACTGCGCCTCTTTTCCGCTTTCCAGCAGTTGCAGCATATCCCGAACCGTCATGTCGGGTGTAAAACGGTAGGTTCCGGCCTTAAAATGCGACAGTTCGGGTTCCACACGCAGCAGCCATTGGAACACGCGCGGACGGTTAATAACCTTGTCCGCATACAGCTGTTCGCCAAGGGCCAGGCGGCCCGTCCCCGCTTTCAGCGTAAAAATCGTCTCTTCTTTAATCAATAATTTACTGTCCGCCAGATGGCGAACTTTCCACATTCCCACTCCCGCGGCAATGCCCAGCACAACCAGCAATAACAGGACAACAAGTAACAGTTTTTTCATGACTAATTCGGGTGCTCACAAAGTGGGGCTAAAAAATCGAATAACAAACGTGAAGACAGCAATGTGTCGCCACAGGCACACACGGGAATAATGGGCATTAACGCGTTACAGACGACGATTTCATCAGCCTGCATAACCTCCTCCAACCCGGCATACACTTCGACAATACTGAATGGCGATTGTGCCAGCATCCGGATACAGAATTGTCGCATAATGCCGTTTACTCCGGCCTGATCCAGGCGGGGCGTGTAAACCACATCACCTTTACGCCAGAACAAATTAGCCGCACAGCATTCCGTAACCCATCCCTCGCTGTCAAGAACCAGTGCTTCATCTGCGTCCGTCTGCTCAAGATGAGAGCGAATCAACACCTGCTCCAGTCGATTCAGATGTTTAAGCCCGGCAAGCAGTGGATTACGTCCCAGACGTACTGGGCTTAGCGCCAGCACAATGCCATCTTGCCGCCAACGATCGTAATGAACGGGCCAGGCTGAAACGGAGAGGATGCGTGTGGCGCTGTGACAACTTTTGCCACTGTAGCCCCGGCCTCCACTGCCACGGCTGATAATCACTTTCAACACCCCGCGTACGTGCCCTTTCGCCAGCATTTTCATTTCATTTTGCAGCTCGGACCAATTTTCAAAAGAGATCAGCAGTTTTTGGCAAGCGTCTTGTAAACGCTCAAGATGCGCTGCAAAGAGAGGGATTTCGCCGTCGATAATACAGGCAGTGGTAAAACAGCCATCACCAAATTGGGTCGCTCGATCGCTTGCTAACAGCATATTCTGCTCGCAGCCATTAATTAAGAACATGGTGGCTCCTTATTTCTGGTCCGCTAGTTTGGCAGGATGAGTAACACAGGACAAGGGCGGAAAACCGAATAAAAAAAGGCCCGACAAGCGGACCTTTTCAATTTGCTATCGATGCTAGCGCATCACCTAACGGGCTTAAATCTTTTTAAAGATCAAAGAGCCGTTGGTACCACCGAAGCCAAAGGAGTTACACAGTGCATACTCCAGACCACTAACCTGACGCGCTTCGTGAGGTACGAAGTCCAGGTCACAACCTTCATCCGGGTTATCCAGGTTGATGGTTGGCGGAATAGCCTGATCGCGCAGCGCCAGGATAGAGAAAATAGACTCTACCGCGCCCGCCGCACCCAACAGGTGTCCGGTCATAGATTTGGTGGAGCTTACCATTACACGGCTTGCCGCATCACCAAAGACAGATTTCACTGCCTGGGTTTCTGCTTTATCGCCTGCAGGCGTAGACGTACCATGCGCGTTGACATAGCCAATCTGACCCGCTTCGATAGCCGCATCACGCAGCGCGTTGACCATTGCCAGCGCAGCGCCTGCACCGTTTTCCGGTGGTGACGTCATGTGGTAAGCATCACTGCTCATACCGAAGCCAACGACTTCAGCATAGATTTTTGCACCGCGAGCTTTCGCATGTTCGTACTCTTCCAGTACAACCATGCCTGCGCCGTCGCCCAGCACAAAGCCATCACGTTCTTTGTCCCACGGACGGCTTGCCGCTTGCGGGTTATCATTACGTGTAGACAGCGCACGTGCCGCGCCAAAACCACCCACGCCCAGCGGCGTACTGGCTTTTTCTGCACCACCCGCAACCATCGCGTCCGCATCGCCGTATGCAATGATACGTGCAGCATGACCGATGTTATGCACGCCTGAAGTACAGGCGGTTGCGATGGAGATGCTTGGCCCTTGCAGGCCGTACATGATGGTCAGGTGACCTGCCACCATGTTAACAATCGTCGACGGAACGAAGAACGGGCTGATCTTACGCGGTCCACCATTTACCAGAGAGGTATGGTTTTCTTCGATAAGACCGAGACCGCCAATACCAGAGCCGATAGCGGCGCCAATACGGTGGGCGTTCTCTTCCGTTATTTCGAGGCCAGAATCCTGCATGGCCTGAACGCCAGCGACAATTCCATATTGAATGAAAGCATCCATCTTGCGCTGTTCTTTGCGCGAGATAATGTCTTCACAGTTAAAATCCTTTACTAAGCCAGCAAATTTCGTTGCATAGGCGCTAGTATCGAAATGGTCGATCAGGCTGATGCCACTCTGACCGGCAAGGAGAGCTTTCCAGGTAGACTCTACGGTATTGCCGACAGGAGACAACATGCCCAGTCCGGTCACAACTACACGACGCTTAGACACGGTTGTCCTCCAGGGAGGGAAAATAATTCAAGTGGGATAAAAAGATAAAACTCAGGCGGTCGAATGACCGCCTGGAGATGTTCACTTACGCCTGGTGGCCGTTGATGTAATCAATGGCAGCCTGAACGGTAGTGATTTTCTCAGCTTCTTCGTCCGGAATCTCAGTATCAAACTCTTCTTCCAGAGCCATTACCAGCTCAACGGTGTCAAGAGAATCTGCGCCCAGGTCTTCAACGAAGGAAGCATTGTTGGTTACTTCTTCCTGCTTAACGCCCAGCTGTTCGCCGATAATTTTCTTAACGCGTTCTTCGATAGTGCTCATACTCTTAAATTTCCTATCAAAACTCGCTTTCGCGATGGTTTTCGTAGTGTATAAAATGTTGAAAAATTTGCAACTAAATCCCGGCAGGTCTTACCACGATTTTGCGCTATTTTGAGGCCATTCACCCTAATAACGCAAATATTTTTCAATCGTGGTTAAACCATGTACATCCCGCCGTTGACGTGCAAAGTCTCACCTGTGATGTAACTTGCTTCGTCAGAAGCTAAAAATGCAACCGCACTGGCGATTTCCTGAGCGCCGCCAAGGCGACCCGCAGGAACCTGCGCCAGAATACCCGCACGCTGATCATCAGACAGCGCACGCGTCATGTCCGTTTCAATAAAGCCCGGAGCAACAACGTTTACAGTAATGCCACGAGACGCAACTTCGCGCGCCAGTGATTTACTGAAGCCGATCAGACCCGCTTTCGCCGCAGCGTAGTTAGCCTGACCCGCATTTCCCATGGTACCAACCACAGAACCGATAGTGATAATACGCCCATGACGCTTTTTCATCATAGCTCGCATTACCGCTTTTGACAGACGGAAAACAGATGACAGGTTGGTTTCGATGATATCGTTCCACTCGTCATCTTTCATGCGCATTAACAGGTTATCACGAGTAATCCCGGCATTATTGACCAGGATATCGACTTCACCAAATTCTGCGCGAATATTTTCCAGAACAGATTCGATAGATGCAGGATCGGTCACATTCAACATCAGACCTTTACCATTTGCACCTAAATAATCGCTAATGGCCTGCGCGCCGCTTTCGCTGGTAGCAGTACCGATAACTTTCGCGCCACGGGCAACGAGTGTCTCAGCAATTGCGCGGCCAATGCCACGGCTTGCACCGGTAACCAGCGCGATTTTTCCTTCAAAACTCATGGTCTTCCTCTTTTATTGCTCTAGCGCCGCAGACAGTGCCGCCGGCTCATTCAGTGCCGAAGCAGTCAGGGTGTCAACAATACGTTTCGTCAAACCGGTCAGAACTTTACCCGGACCGACTTCATACAGGTGCTCTACGCCCTGGGATGCCATAAATTCAACGGTTTTAGTCCACTGAACCGGGCTATACAGCTGACGAACCAGCGCATCGCGAATTGCGTCTGCCATGGTTTCACACTTCACATCGACGTTGTTCACGACCGGAACTGTCGGTGCGTTAAAGGTGATTTTCTGCAGCTCAACGGCCAGTTTCTCAGCAGCAGGCTTCATCAGCGCACAGTGAGACGGCACGCTAACTGGCAGTGGCAGAGCACGTTTCGCACCCGCAGCTTTACAGGCAGCGCCCGCACGTTCAACCGCTTCTTTATGACCCGCGATAACCACCTGGCCTGGCGAGTTGAAGTTAACCGGAGAAACAACCTGACCTTCTGCTGACTCTTCACATGCTTTAGCGATAGACGCATCATCAAGACCGATAATCGCAGACATACCGCCTGTGCCTTCTGGTACAGCTTCCTGCATGAACTTACCGCGCAGTTCTACCAGACGTACGGCATCAGCAAATGCGATCACGCCTGCGCAGACCAGCGCAGAATATTCGCCCAGGCTGTGACCCGCCATCAGCGCAGGTGTTTTACCACCCTGCTGCTGCCATACGCGGTAAAGCGCGACAGATGCGGTCAATAGCGCTGGCTGCGTCTGCCAGGTTTTATTCAGTTCTTCGGCCGGCCCCTGCTGAGTCAACGCCCACAGATCATAGCCCAGCGCAGCTGATGCTTCAGCAAATGTTTCTTCAACAATTGGGTAGTTTGCTGCCATTTCAGACAACATCCCAACGGTCTGGGAACCCTGCCCCGGAAACACAAATGCAAATTGCGTCATGTTTAAATCCTTATACTAGAAACGAACCAGCGCGGAGCCCCAGGTGAATCCACCCCCGAAGGCTTCAAGCAATATCAACTGCCCAGCTTTAATACGCCCGTCGCGGACGGCTTCGTCCAGCGCGCACGGTACGGAGGCAGCAGAGGTATTACCATGTCTGTCGAGCGTCACGACAACATTATCCATCGACATACCCAGCTTTTTAGCTGTCGCGCTGATAATGCGCAGGTTAGCCTGATGCGGTACCAGCCAGTCCAGCGCAGAACGGTCGAGATTATTGGCTTCCAGCGTTTCATCAACGATGTGCGCAAGCTCGGTCACCGCGACTTTAAATACTTCGTTACCCGCCATCGTCAGATGGATCGGGTTTTCTGGGTTCACGCGATCGGCGTTAGGCAGCGTCAACAGTTCGCCATAGCGACCGTCAGCGTGCAGATGCGTGGAGAGAATGCCTGGCTCTTCTGATGCGCTCAGTACAACCGCGCCCGCCCCATCACCGAAAATGATGATCGTTCCGCGATCGGTTGGATCACAGGTGCGCGCCAGAACATCAGAGCCAACGACCAGAGCATGCTTAACTGCGCCAGATTTAACATACTGGTCGGCAACGCTCAGGGCGTAAGTGAAACCAGCGCAAGCTGCTGCAACGTCAAACGCCGGACAGCCTTTGATCTCCAGCATACTTTGGATCTGGCACGCCGCGCTTGGAAATGCGTGAGTGGATGATGTGGTAGCAACCACAATCAGACCAATTTGCTCTTTGTCGATGCCCGCCATTTCAATCGCACGGTTTGCGGCGGCAAAGCCCATCGTCGCAACTGTTTCATTTGGCGCTGCAATATGGCGTTCACGGATACCTGTACGAGTGACGATCCACTCATCAGATGTCTCAACCATTTTTTCCAAATCGGCGTTAGTACGCACTTGTTCAGGCAGATAGCTGCCAGTACCAATAATCTTCGTATACATGTACGCTCAGTCACTTTTTGGTTATATACCGCCACGAGCAAATCGCTGATACGTTGGCCACATTCACAAACGCACCGTTATCTGTGTGCTCGTGAGGTTGCGCTTTCGCCACCGTCCAGCAGTTCGAATCCAGCTGGGTATACAGATTCCAGGCGAGCGGCAATTCGCTGAGGAACTTGTCGCTGCACCGCCTGCACTGCCTGTTCAATCGCGACTTCAAATGCTCGCTGATTGGCCGCACCATGACTCTTAATCACCGTGCCGCGCAATCCTAACAGACAGGCGCCATTATACTGGTCGGGGTTGAGGTGACTAAATCGCCTTGTCAGGCTTTTTTGTAACCAACGTTTTAATAACAGAAGCCACCACGACCGTTTTTTGCCCTCACCCTGAGATTTCAGCAGTGAAAGGAACATTCTGACAACACCTTCCATCGTCTTTAATGTGACATTACCTGTAAAGCCGTCACAGACCAACACATCGGTTTTGCCAGTCAGTAACTCATTGGCTTCAAGATAGCCGATATAATTAATGGAAGGGATTGTTTTTAGCACAGCTGAAGCATCTCGAATACTGTCGAGACCTTTCGTTTCTTCTTCGCCGATGTTGAGTAACGCTACGCGAGGATTGGCAATGCCAACAACCTCTTCTGCCAGCACGGAACCCATGACGGCAAATTGCACCAACATCGTGCTATCACAATCTACGTTGGCGCCCAAATCCAACACCACCGTTTTGCCCTTTTGCTGATGCGGTAACACCGTCACCAACGCCGGACGCTCAATCCCCTCAAGGGGTTTGAGCAATAACTTCGCAAGTCCCATAAGTGCGCCCGTATTACCGGCGCTGACACAAGCTTGTGCCTGACCTTCTTTCACGAGCTCCAGGGCAACACGCATTGAGCTTCCACGACTGGCGCGAATAGCTTGCGAGGGCCGGGCATCACTGGCAATAACTGACTGAGCAGGGATAATCTGCAGACGCGAACGTTGTTCGAAGTCAGCTTTGGCAAGTAATGGCGTGATTGTATCGGGATCCCCGACTAAAAGAAGTGTGAGTTGCGAATTAGAATTCAGTGCCTGCAATGCTGCAGGCACTGTCACGGTAGGGCCAAAATCTCCCCCCATGACATCTAACGCCAGGGTTAGACGTGTCAAGGTATCGTCGCTGCCCGGTTAGGTGTTTCCCCAGTTACCCGGGGAAAGCCTCACTAAGCTTCATCACGCGTTCACTCTTTGTCTTTCTCACCAGGGGTGGGAAAGCCATTGAGTCATGCGTGATTACTTAGCGATTACCTTACGGCCACGGTAGAAACCGTCGGCAGTGATGTGGTGACGCAGGTGTTGTTCACCAGAAGTTTTGTCTACAGACAGGCTGGTGACTGCGGTCAGAGCGTCATGAGAACGACGCATGCCACGTTTGGAACGGGTTGGTTTATTCTGTTGTACGGCCATGGACCTTACTCCTCAATTACTTACGCTTTAAGCTGGCTAATACGGCAAATGGGTTTGGTTTTTGCGCTTCATCAGGCAATTCGCCAAAGACCATGTCCGCCTCGGACACTTCACAGTGTTCAGAATCATGCACCGGAACTACCGGCAAGGAGAGGATAATCTCATCTTCAACCATTGCAAGCAGATCGATTTCACCGAATTCGTTAACCTCAATCGGCTCATACGCTTCCGGGAGTGCTTCAGCCTGCTCGTCAGAACGGACAGGACTAAAACAATATGTTGTGTGAACATGAAGTGGGAACGGTTTCCCGCAACGCTGACATTCGAGCGTAACCGATACCTTCGCATCACCGGTTATAACGGCGAGACGCTGGTTATCGATAGCGAACGACATGGAGCATTCCACATCACTGTCCACACTGACTACAGAATCGGCGACGCGCTCAACCAGATCAGAAGTATAGATACCTTCATAATCGAGGCGTTTCTGAGCCGTACGAACCGGATCAAGAGTCAGGGGTAATTTTACCTTTTGCATAGGGCGCGCATATTAACTTTGTAACGTCATATAGTCAAAGAAAAAGGCAGCCTGTGGTTGCCTTTTGCCAATAATTCGCACACATTGCGGGTCATCGACTTAAAATCGCTCAAGACAAGCCACTACAGCCAGCTTGTAGGTCGAAGTCCATAGTTTAAAATGGCTCTCATCAATACGCTATATGCGAGGGAAAAAATATGCCTCAACTTATTCTTGCTTCCACCTCTCCCTGGCGTCGCGCTTTACTCGAAAAACTGGCAATTCCGTTCGAATGCGCAGCACCAGAGGTTGATGAAACACCATTACCAGGCGAGGCGCCGCGTCATCTGGTGTTGCGACTGGCGCAGCAAAAAGCACAATCACTCGCCCACCGTTATCCCTCGCATCTGATTATTGGCTCCGATCAAATTTGTGTTCTTGATGGTGAAATAACCGGCAAACCATTAACAGAAGAAAATGCGCGCCAGCAATTACTCAAAGCCCGTGGCAATATTGTGACGTTTTACACCGGACTGGCGCTGTATAATTCTGCGAGCGGACATTTACAAACTGAAGTAGAACCTTTTGACGTCCATTTCCGTCATTTAAGCGAGGCGGAAATTGACGATTATCTGCGCAAAGAGCGTCCGCTCCATTGTGCAGGTAGTTTCAAAAGTGAAGGGTTAGGTATTGCACTCTTTGAACGCCTGGAGGGTCGTGACCCAAATACCTTGGTAGGTTTGCCGCTGATCGCGTTGTGTCAAATGCTGCGGCGGGAAGAAATGAACCCGTTGAATGCCTGATTAATCTGCATGATGTCGACGCGATGCGTCTTATCAGGCCTACGGTCCATCACACGATTGTAGGCCTGATAAGCAACGCGCATCAGGCTTTGCTGCGTAATACCTCGAGGCAGCGCTTCAACTGCTTATCCATTGGTGCTTCAATACGCATCACTTCCCCCGTTCCCGGATGAGTAAACTTCAACGCTGCGGCATGCAGGAAAAGTCGGTTCAACCCCGTATCCGCCAGTTGCTTATCGAATTCACGGTCACCGTAGCGATCGTCAAAAGCAATTGGATGACCGGCATACTGGGTATGCACACGGATCTGGTGCGTACGTCCGGTCACCGGGCTACAGCGCACAAGCGTGGCAAACGCATAGCGCTCTTCCACTTTAAAACGTGTTTCTGACGGTTTGCCTTCCTGATTCACCCGCACGATACGCTCACCGCTTTGCAGAATGTTCTTTAACAGCGGCGCCTGCACGGTTTTGACATGCGACTGCCATTGGCCTCGAACCAGCGCGAGGTAATCTTTCTGCATGCCTTTTTCACGCAGTTGTTCATGCAATGAACGCAAGGCTGAGCGTTTTTTGGCAACCAGCAGCACACCAGAGGTATCCCGGTCGAGGCGATGCACCAGCTCAAGGAAACGCGCTTCCGGACGCAACGCACGTAATCCTTCAATGACGCCAAAGCTTAACCCGCTTCCGCCATGCACGGCCGTACCTGAAGGTTTGTTAAGCACCAGAATGTGGTCATCTTCATATAAAATGACATCGGTCAGCGCCGCAACCTTCTGCAGGTTTGGCGAAATGGCCTCTTCTTCACGTTCAGCGACACGCACAGGTGGAATACGCACAATATCCCCATCTTCGAGTTTGTACTCGGGTTTAATGCGTTTTTTATTCACCCGCACTTCGCCTTTACGCAAAATGCGATAAATCATACTTTTCGGCACACCCTTAAGCTGGGTGCGCAAAAAGTTGTCGATGCGTTGCCCTGCTTCGTCGGCAGTAATGGCAACTGTTTTTACGGCTGGAGTCTCTGTTTTCATGGGGGCCGATTTTAAATAGCCATCAAGATTCGCGCCACACATTTTTCTATGCTTATATTAACTGCTATACCTTATTACTTAAGTTTGACATAGCCGATTTGGTGGTTATTAAAGCAATCACTACGCGGAAGTGAAAAAACTGTGAGTAACCGGGTGATAAATGGCAAAAGTCATCTTGCTATAACAAGGTTAGCAGTGGAATAATGCGGTTGTTTCCGTGTTGAATCTTGTTAAAACAAGAACTTTTCCGGAATGACCCAATTTTGCCCGACCGATCATCAACGCAGCAATGGCGTAAGACGTATTGATCTTTCAGGCAGTTAGCGGGCTGCGGGTTGCAGTCCTTACCGGTAAGTGCTCTATGGATTTCACATTGTAGGAAGGCGGCAAGTCTGGATACCCCCAGGTTCTTACTCCTGTAAGTGACCAGGGTGAGAAGATAAAGCCAACGCACCGACAGCGTGAAAGACGACAAGCACAATGGAAGCTTCTCTGGAGAGTAACACCCAGACTGTTCCCCTGATAATTGCGCTGTGTTTCCGTATGAAATACAGGCAACCGACACTCTGCGCCTCTTTGAGCTGACGATAACCGTGAGGTTGGCGACGCGAATAGACACGAGGCCATCGGTTCACACCCGGAAAGGCATTACTCTGCCCGCAGCTTAGTCGTCAATGTAAGAATAATGAGTAAGTTACGATGAAAAGAATGTTAATTAACGCGACTCAGCAGGAAGAGTTGCGTGTCGCCCTTGTAGATGGGCAACGTCTGTACGATCTGGATATCGAAAGTCCTGGACACGAACAGAAAAAAGCCAACATCTATAAAGGCAAAATTACCCGTATTGAACCGAGTCTGGAAGCTGCTTTTGTTGATTACGGCGCTGAACGTCACGGTTTCCTCCCGTTAAAAGAAATTGCCCGCGAATACTTTCCCGCTAACTACAACTCCCATGGTCGTCCCAACATTAAAGACGTGTTGCGTGAAGGTCAGGAAGTCATCGTTCAGATCGATAAAGAAGAACGCGGCAACAAAGGCGCTGCGCTGACTACCTTTATCAGCCTGGCGGGTAGTTATCTGGTTCTGATGCCGAACAACCCGCGCGCGGGCGGCATCTCCCGTCGCATTGAAGGCGACGACCGTACCGAATTAAAAGAAGCGCTGGCAAGCCTGGAACTGCCTGATGGCATGGGGCTTATCGTGCGTACCGCAGGGGTAGGCAAATCCGCCGAAGCGCTGCAGTGGGACCTGAGCTTCCGCCTGAAGCACTGGGAAGCGATTCAAAAAGCCGCTGACAGCCGCCCTGCTCCGTTCCTGATCCATCAGGAAAGCAACGTTATCGTGCGTGCCTTCCGCGACTATCTGCGCCAGGACATCGGCGAAATCCTCATCGACAACCCAAAAGTCATGGAGATGGCGCGTCAGCACATCGCGGCGCTGGGTCGTCCGGATTTCAGCAGCAAAATCAAACTGTACACCGGCGAAATCCCGCTGTTCAGCCACTATCAGATCGAGTCTCAGATTGAGTCCGCGTTCCAACGCGAAGTGCGTCTGCCGTCCGGCGGCTCAATCGTTATCGACAGCACTGAAGCACTGACCGCTATCGATATCAACTCCGCACGCGCAACCCGCGGCGGCGACATCGAAGAAACAGCGTTCAACACCAACCTTGAAGCAGCCGATGAAATTGCACGTCAGCTGCGTCTGCGCGACCTCGGCGGTCTGATTGTAATCGACTTCATTGATATGACGCCGGTTCGTCACCAGCGCGCGGTTGAAAACCGTCTGCGCGAGGCCGTACGCCAGGACAGAGCGCGTATTCAGATCAGCCATATTTCTCGCTTCGGTCTGCTGGAAATGTCCCGTCAGCGTCTGAGCCCGTCACTGGGTGAATCCAGCCATCACGTGTGCCCGCGCTGCTCCGGCACCGGTACCGTACGTGATAACGAATCACTGTCGCTGTCTATTCTGCGTCTGATCGAAGAAGAAGCACTGAAAGAAAATACGCAGGAAGTACACGCTATTGTTCCTGTGCCGATCGCTTCCTACCTGCTCAACGAAAAGCGTACCGCGGTAAATGCAATCGAGACGCGTCAGAATGGCGTGCGCTGTGTGATCGTGCCAAACGATCAGATGGAAACCCCGCACTATTCTGTGCTGCGCGTACGTAAAGGGGAAGAAACGCCGACCCTGAGCTATCTACTGCCGAAACTGCATGAAGAGGCAATGGCATTGCCGACGGAAGAAGAGTACGTCGAGCGTAAACAGCCTGAGCAACCGGCGCTGGCCACCTTCGCCATGCCAGACGTTCCGCCAGCTCCTGCTCTGCAGGAACCTGCCGCGCCTAAAGCTGCGGCAGCGGTTTTCGCCGCAGCCGTTGCCGAACAGCCCGGTTTGATTAGCCGTTTCTTTGGCGCACTGAAGTCCATCTTCGGTGGTAGCGAAGAAGTGAAGCCGGTTGAACAACCTGCGCCGAAAGCTGAAGAGAAAACCGAACGCCAGCAGGATCGTCGTAAACCGCGTCAGAACAATCGTCGCGACCGTAACGATCGTCGTGATAACCGGGATAATCGCGGTGACCGTGACAACCGTAACGAACGTTCAGAAAACGGCGAAAACCGTGAAGATAACCGCCGTAACCGTCGTCAGTCACAGCAGCAAAATGCGGAAGCTCGCGATAACCGCCAGCAAACTACTGACGTTGCAGACAAAGCGAAATCTGGCGATGAGCAGCAGGCTCCGCGTCGCGAACGCAACCGCCGTCGTAACGATGACAAGCGTCAGGCTCAGCAGGAAGTTAAAGAGCTGAACCAGGCTGAACAACCTGTGCAGGATGCCGAGCAGGAAGAGCGCGTACGTCAGCCTCAGACTCGCCGTAAACAGCGTCAGTTGACTCAGAAAGTGCGTATCACTGACAGCCCGGCGGTTGAAGCCGAAGTAGCAACTGCCGCAGTAGTCGCTGAAACCGCTGCCGCTCAGCCAACAGAACAGCCTGCACCAGCACAACGCACCGAACTGGCGAAAGTTGATCTGCCAGCCGTCGTTGCGACTGAGCAGGAAGACAACAGCGACGCGCGTGACTCCAATGGTATGCCGCGTCGTTCCCGTCGCTCCCCTCGCCATCTGCGCGTCAGTGGACAGCGTCGTCGTCGTTACCGTGACGAGCGTTATCCGGTTCAGTCACCGATGCCGTTAACGGTCGCCTGTGCATCTCCTGAATTAGCGTCCGGTAAAGTTTGGATCCGCTACCCTGTCGCACGTCCTCAGGATCAGCAGGTTGAAGAACAGCGCGAACAAGAAATGGTCCAGCAGCAAGTCGCACCTGTCGCCGTAGAGCCTCAGGTTGCTGCAGCTGCCGTGGAACATATTGTGGATGCCCCTGCGCCAGTTGAAGCCGTGCAGCCAGAGATTGTCGTAGCTGAGCCTCAGGCCCCCGTTGTTGAAACCACACAGGTTGAAACCACGCATCCGGAAGTCATTGCGACCCCGGTCGAGGAACAACCGCAAATTATCGCTGCATCTGATGCGCCCGTTGCAGAAGAAATCGCCGCTGAAGCCGAACCTGTGGCTGACGTTGTGACTGCGCCGGTTGTTGAAGAGCCTGCAGAGGTTGTTATTTCCCAGCCAGAAGTGGTTGAAGAGATTGCCGAAGTTGTGGAAACAGCGCCAGTTGATGAAGAGATTGCTGCGCCGCAGGAAGTTGTTGCAGCGCCAATTGTAGAAGCGACTGTCGTTAAGCCTGAAGTTGTCGCAGCCAGTGTTGATGCTGAACACCTTCACAGCCATGCGACCGCACCGATGACCCGCGCCCCGGCACCGGAATATGTGCCAGAAGCGCCGCGTCATAGCGACTGGCAGCGTCCGGCATTCGCCTTTGAAGGCAAAGGTGCCGCAGGTGGACACAGTGCAACGCATCAAGCGACTGCGCCAGCAACACGTCCTCAGCCTGTCGAGTAAGCCATAATCAATATCAAAGCCGGCCTTCGGGTCGGCTTTTTATATCTGATCTACGCCTTTCATCCCCGTCAGCTGTGGCATAACATCCTTCATTAAGTCCAGAAACTTGCGTAAGCGAATCGGATAGTAACGCGCCCACGGATAAACCAAATGTACAGGCAACGGCGCCGCATGCCACTCAGGTAGCAACGCAACCAGACGTCCGTTGGCAATATCCTCCGCCACCATCCAACTTGAAACAATAGTCACTCCCAACCCCGCCAGCGCGGCATTCCTTGCGACATAAATACTGTCGGTACTTAATCTGGGTGAAATATTCAACGTGACTGGCTCATTACGCAATTGGTGCAACAACGAAACGCTATGTTGATAAAACGTATTCACGGCAATCCAGGGCAGCGCTGATAACTGCTCAGGATGAGAAAGCTCGCCGTATTGTTCCAGCAGCCCAGGGCTCGCCACCATACTACGGGGAACTTCAGCCAGTAAAACGGCAACCGTGGCCGGATCCACCTCGGCACCAACCCTGATAGCGCAGTCAATATTATCGCTCAGAAAATCAACGGTTTTATCGTTGAGCATCCACTCTACTGCTACCAGGGGATAGCGCGAAAGAAACTGCAAAAGCGGCTCAAGCAGTTGTTGTTGCCCGAACGCATGCGGTGCACGGACTCGCAACGTCCCCACAGGTTCATCTTCTGTGACATTAAGTCCATCTTCCAGCGCCAGCCAGGCATCAATAATCTTCTTGGCATGCTGGTAGCCTCTTTCGCCGTCGTCGGTCAATTTCATCGCATGCGTGGTACGCATGATCAGTTTCACACCCAGCAGGGTTTCCAGGGATTGCAACCGTCGGCTTACGGTCGCTTGCGTTGTCCCCATCTGTTTTGCCGCTGCCGAAAGCGATCCTGCTTCGACAATACGTACAAACGTACGCATCAGCTCCACCCTGTCTATACGCTCATTTTTTATCATTTTCAGTTTCATCATACGTCTGACGTATAACTGTTTTACCACTGCGCTCGCTACCACGCCACTCGCTGAAGGATAAAAATAGCCGCACATCCAGTGATTGAGGAATCATTTGTGAACACATATATCGCACTTTCCCGTTGGGTCACTTTCGTTCTGGCAGTAGGTGCCGGATTCAGTGTCGCTGCTATCTACTATGCTCAACCCCTTCTGCCTTTAATGGGTCAGGATCTGAACTTAAGTATTACCGGCATGGGGTTGGTCCCGACACTGACACAGGCGGGATACGCGCTGGGTATTTTGTTTTTATTACCATTGGGCGATCGTTATGACCGCAGGACATTAATCCTGCTGAAAAGTATCTCTCTTGCTGTGCTGCTTCTGGCATGCAGCTTTACCGGGCAGTTGCATTCACTGTTAATAGTGAGCCTGTTGATGGGCATGGCGGCAACCATGGCACAAGATATTGTGCCTGCGGCGGCAATACTGGCGCCCGAAGGCAAACAGGGAAAAACGGTGGGCACCGTAATGACGGGCCTTCTGCTGGGAATTTTACTCTCACGTACCGTCAGTGGACTGGTCGGTGAGGCGTTTGGCTGGCGTGAGATGTATCAACTTGCTGCCGTCAGTATTGCCGTAATTACCGCGATTATGTGGAAAGCACTGCCTCGTTTTACGGTCCATTCCACGTTGAGCTATCCATCATTAATGCTCTCGATGGTGCAACTTTGGCAACGATATTCCACCTTGCGCCGCGCAGCACTGGCACAAGGCTTTCTGTCCATTGCTTTTAGCGCCTTCTGGTCTACGCTGGCGGTGATGTTATCTGAGCATTACCACCTGGGTAGCGCTATAGCGGGTGCTTTTGGTATCGCGGGAGCAGCCGGAGCGCTTGCTGCACCGATGGCGGGCCATCTTGCCGATAAAGTGGGTGCAGCAAAAGTAACGCAATTGGGTGCTTTGCTGGTAACGGTATCTTTCGCACTGATGTTTTTGTTACCCGCCCTGCCCGTTCAGGGGCAGTGGCTGCTTATCGCCCTTTCGGCGGTAGGTTTTGATCTCGGATTGCAATCCAGCCTGGTTGCCCACCAAAACCTGGTCTATAGCCTGGAGCCTCAGGCACGAGGACGATTGAACGCTCTGCTGTTTACGATGGTGTTTATCGGTATGGCGCTGGGTTCCGTTCTCGGGAGTCAGGTCTATGCGCTTGCCAATTGGGAAGGTGTGGTGACGCTGGCAACCTTCAGCAGTGCGATCGCGTTGGTCATAAGACTGACGGGGAACCCGTCGCTTAGTAAGGCGTCGGTTGCCTAAAAAAATGCCCGCTCCGGGGTGTTAAAGGAGCGGGCAGACAAACATACCCAGTTTCATGATATGTTCAAAATGGATCGTTACCGGTTAAGCTGGAACAGCGACATTCCCTGCATATCAGTAAACGTTTTATATGATGCTTGTAGTGCGGCTTGTTGCATCACGTAAGACGAAATCGCGGCGTTCCAGTCGACATCCACCAGATTACTCATCTGCTGAGTTTGCCCCAATGCACGATCGGCGCCCAGTGAATCCAGCGAGCTCAATTCGCTAAGCTGCGTGCCTAATTCTGCACGCACGGACAGCACATTATTCAGCGAGTTTTTAAGACCACGATTGGTTTTATCGATAGCTGCTGCGGCTTTATCCTTTGCCACATCATCACCTGCAATAGGAATTTTTAGCTCTTCAATCGCGCTATCCAGCATTTTGAACAGGTTCTTTTCCTGAGTACCGCCACCTGGTTCCGGTACGGCGTTGCTGGTCAGGTTGGCGAAGATTTTATCGCCCGTATGGCCAATAACCATGGTACGGGAAGCATCAACCTGCTGGGTCACATTTGTGGTACCGCCACTGTAAGAACCATCAGCCTGCGCAAACGGTGCGGATTCTGTTTTATATCCACCGAAAATATAGCGACCATTACCGTCGGTACTGTTTGCCAGGTTCATCAGTTGATCGCGGATCCCTTGCAGGTCGGTGGCCAGCGATGCACGGTCGTCATCACTTAACGTTCCGTTCCCGGCATAAACAATTTTTTCCTGCGCAGCCTGAATTGCCGTCGTCACCTGGCTCAGAACGTTCTCTTCCAGCGACACCTTTTGCGTCGCGAACGAGCGTGCCAGCGTATATTGGCTGTTCTGCGCCTGAGCCTGAGAAAGTACCACGGCCTGCGAGGCGGCAATCGGATCGTCTGATGGGTTGATCACGCGTTTGCCCGTTGACATTTGCTCGCCGAACTTCATCCATTCAGCCTGAGAGTTAGTGATGCCACGCATATTCTGCTGGTACATCATCTGGGTGCTGATACGCATTGTGTCCCTCTCCCTTAGCGGATATTAATCAGTGCATCAAACAACGCATTCGCGGTCTGCAGCACTTGAGCGTTAGCCAGGTAATACTGCTGAAAACGCTGTAAATTACCGTACTCTTCGTCGAGGTTAACGCCGGAAATAGACTGCTGTTGGTTATAAAGCTGCTTGACCACATTGTTTTGCGTGGTACTGCTGGTCTTCAGCGTAGCGGTTTTGTTCCCGACATCGCTTACCAGGGTGGCATATGCATCGTTGAAGGTCTTATTGCCGACAGTTGCTTTGGTTTGCAGATCCAGCAGTTTCTGACCGTTACGGTTATCGCTTGCACCTGTATCCGCAGCAGGATCAGTGTTTTTCTCTGACGCCATGGCGATTTTCGACTCGTCGGTCACCTTGACTTTCATATCAACGATAACGTTTTCTACCGGTTTCAGAATAAAACTGTCATTCTCTTGAGGCCCGGGATTGGGGGGATTAACAGTCACTGTCACTTTCAGACCATCAATATCCAGTTTTCCATCCGCACCTGGTGTAGCTTCAAACGTTGTGTTATCTGCCAGACGCGTCACCTGCCACTTACCGCCACTGAACACAACCTTATAGTCGGTAGCCTGTACTTTCGAACTGTCACCAACTTCTGCAGTTAATTCCGCTTTGCCAATATTTTTAGCATTACTCAGTACAGACGGGCTGCCGATATCGAAGAAATTCTCACCCTTATCGCCGTTGGCATCAAAACCTTCTTTATGCTGAGCGTTAAATGCACTGGCAAATGCAAGCGCCAGTTGGCCTAGGGTATTACGCGTCTGATCCAGCTCCTGAGAACGGAAGGTGAGCAGTCCGCCCAGTGAACCGGTATTCAACAGTTTCTCAGGAATTTCAACAGCTCCGGCAACGCCATCAACATAGGCCACCGTTGTACGATTAGGATCGTCGCTGGAAGGCACTGCCGCCAGTTGACGTGCATTGCTGCCCTGCACCAGCGAATAGCCGTTGGCCATTGTCAGGTTGTAGGTGCCACCATCCTGAACGCTGACTTCAACACCGACAATCTGATTCAGTTCACTGACCAGCTGATCGCGTTGGTCAAGCAGGTCGTTAGGAGATGCACCTGCGCCGACGCCTGTCATACGAGAAATCTGATCGTTAAGGCTGGCAATTTGTTTCGAATAGTTGTTGATCTGATCAACGCTAGCTTTAATCGCGGTATTAACCTGCTTATCCTGATCGCGCAGATACTGATCGGTCGTTTTAAACTGATTTACCAATCCATCAGCTTTACCGATCAGCGCCTGGCGTGCCGCCGGATCTTCAGCGTTGCTGACCAGCGTTTGCAGGCTGGTAAAAAAGTCCTGCATTGAGGTCGAAATAGAACTGGTTTTGCTGGAGAGCAAATTGTCTATCTTTGACATTTGCTCATAACGCGTTGTCAGACCGCTGCTCTGGTTCTGCGCTGCTCGCAACTGGTTAGTGATAAAGGAGTCATATTCACGTTGTACACCAGAAACATAGACGCCATTGCCTACCCAGCCCCCCGCACCCAGCGTGCTGTTCGCTTGCGCCATAATTGTTGTTTGTCGGGTATATCCGGCAACGTTATAGCTGGAGATGTTATTACTGGCAGTATTCAACGCGGCCTGCGCTGCGCTGAGTCCACTCATCGCGTTATTAATCAAGCTGGACATGGAGGTTCCTTGTAATCCTTCAATACTCGTTATTATCGGCAGCAGGTCGGTAGACTTGAGCTATTTAAAAGAGATTATCGAGATTCGTGCTGTAGGTTTTACTCACCTTTTCGCTCATCGATTTCAACTGCTGGATCATGCTGGTTAATTTACGTGCATAGTTAGGGTCTGTGGCGTAACCCGCATTTTGCAATGCCTGCGCCCCCTGTTCGGCGGTCGCAGCAGCGGTCACCGCCGCATAGCGCGGGTTACGGGATATCAGACCGACATAATCCGACAACGCCTCAAGGTAAGAGCTATAGACACGGAATCTGGCTTTCACCTTTTTCGCCTCACCGTTCTCATATTCAGTGGTGGTGATTTCAGTGGTTGGACCTTTCCAGCTTCCCGAAGCCTTCACACCAAAAATGTTGAAACTCGGTTCGCCATTCTCGCGACGAATTTGTCGCTGCCCCCATCCAGACTCCAGCGCCGCCTGCGCCAAAATCAGATGATGCGGGACCCCGCTCTGCTGACTGGCCAGCTTAGCCGGCAGTGACAGCTGGGCGAGGAAGTCTTTGCTGTCACCTGACAGCGGCTCATCATTGCTTTCTGTCGCCCGGGGGATGGCTTTGCGGACTAGTTGCGTCAGTGCCTGATTTTGATAGCTGGTCACCGTTTCCAGTGAAAACTTCATCGGCACCTGCGGCGCGTCATCCGCAGGTTGCGCTTGCCCTTCAGTCATCTGCTTGACCATCATTTCAGCCAGCCCCAGACCTTTGCCTGCGGTCATCTGCTGCGCAATTTGTTGGTCATACATGCTGGTATACAAGCGCGTTGAATCGCTGCTAAACACGCCATCTTTCGGTAACGCTTCACGCATGCTTTTCAACATCATTTGCACGAACATCCCTTCAACCTGACGGGCGACCGGGCGGATATTCGCCGCCGGGTCCTGACCCGCTTTCGCTTTCAGTTCGTTCAGAGATTGCGCATCCCAGGCGGCACTGGTCAGCAGTTTGCTGTCACCAATCATTAGATGATTTCCAGTTTGGCGCGTAAGCAACCCGCGCTCTGCATCGATTGCAGAATGGACATCAGATCCATCGGCGTTGCCCCCAGTGCATTCAGCGCACGCACAACATTGTTCAGGTTGGCGCTGGAACGCACGCTTTGCAGCGAACCACCGCTTTGGCGCAGGTCAATCTGAGTTTGTGGCGTCACTACGGTTTGTCCACCGCCAAACGGTGTGTCCGGCTGGCTGACGTTCGCCTGGCGGTTCACCGTGATCGACAAGTTGCCTTGTGCCACGGCACAGCTATCCAGCGTTACTTCGCGGTTCATGACGACAGATCCGGTGCGCGAGTTGATAATCACTTTAGCGTCCTGCGGCGTGACGTTCACCTCCATATTCTGGATATCAGCAAGGAAACGCACCTGCGAGCTGTTGCCGCTTGGCACGCGCACCTGAATAGTGCGGGCATCCAACGCCGTTGCGCTGCCAAAACCACGCGAGCGGTTAATAGTGTCGGTAATTTGCTGCGCCATCGTGAAATCTTCATTATTCAGTTGCAGATTAATGGTGTTACCGCCGCCGAACTGGCTGGGTAATTCACGTTCGATGGTCGCGCCGTTGGTAATGCGTCCGCCATTGAGCTGGTTTACCTGCACGCTGCTGCCACCCGCAGCTGCGCCCGCACCGCCAACCAGAATATTCCCCTGCGCCAACGCATATACCTGGCTATCGACCCCTTTCAGCGGGGTCATCAGCAGCGTTCCGCCGCGCAGGCTTTTAGCGTTACCCATGGAAGAGACTACAACGTCAATAGTTTGCCCCTGACGACCAAAGGCCGGGAACTGCGCGGTGACCATTACCGCTGCCACGTTTTTCAACTGCATATTGGTGCCGGTGGGCACGGTGATCCCCAACTGCGACAGCATGTTGTTGAGCGTTTGCGTGGTAAACGGCGTCTGGGTGGTCTGGTCGCCTGTACCATCCAGACCGACCACTAGCCCATAACCAATCAGCGAGTTTTCCCGCACGCCCTGCACGCTGGTCAGGTCACGAATACGGTCGGCATGCGCGAAGGCGGTTACCAGCACCAGTGCCATTCCAACAAAAAATTTAAACACGGGGTACCTCGCTTACATCGGCGACAAATTAAGGAAGAAACGCTGCAACCAGCCCATATTTTGCGCTTCATTGATGTAGCCGTTGCCGACGTACTCAATACGCGCATCCGCAACCTGGGTTGACGGTACGGAGTTGCTGCCACTGATGGTGCGCGGGTTAACGACCCCGGAGAAGCGAATGAATTCAGTGCCCTGATTTATGGCGATCTGTTTTTCACCCACGACATGTAAGTTGCCATTCACCAGTACCTGATCTACCGTTACGGTCAGCGTACCGCTGAAGGTATTTCTGGCGTTCGCGCCGCCTTTACCGTTAAAGGAGTTACCGCCTGAGGCTTCTACGTCGGCACGTTCGTTACCGAACAGACCTTGCAGATAGCGCGGTACGGTATCAAAGCCAAAGTTTGTCTTGCCGTCGCGGCTGGCGTTCGCCGAAGAGCTTTTGCTCGCGCTGACGTTTTCCTGCAATACGATGGTCAGCGTATCGCCAATATTGCGTGGACGACGGTCTTCAAAGAGTGGCTGATAACCATAGTTAATCGGTTGTGCCGACTGGAAGATTGAGCCATTCGCCACCGGCGTTGGACCTGGAACGGGCTGGGCAGTCGTCGCGCCCTGCACGAGGGGCGTGGCCGGGATCCAGGCACATCCTGTTAGTGAAACCACCAGCAGGGCTAAAATAGGGTATGGGTGAAGCGCGTATTTTCGCATTGCGGTCATCTTCAAAATCAGTGTGCCGGTGAGGTTTTCACCCCACCGGACTCCACTTTAGAGTTGCGTCAGTTTTTGCAGCATCTGATCGGTGGTCGATACCGCTTTACTGTTGATTTCGTAAGCGCGCTGAACCTGGATCATGTTTACCAGCTCTTCCGCCACGTTGACGTTAGAGGTTTCAACATAGCCCTGATACAGCAGACCCGCGCCGTTCAACCCCGGCGTGCTCTCGTTCGGCGCACCGGATGACTGCGTTTCGGTGTACAGATTCTCACCAATGCTTTCCAGACCGGTATCGTTCATAAAGGTTGTCAGGTTAAGCTGCCCGACCTGAACAGGCGCCGCCTGTCCCTGTTGGGTCACGCTGACAATCCCGTCGCGTCCAATGGTGATACTGAGCGAGTTAGCCGGAATGGTGATGGCAGGCTGAACCTGAAAACCACCCGCCGTCACCAACTGACCGTTCTGATCCACCTGGAAAGAACCGTCGCGGGTATAAGCGGACGTACCATCGGGCAACATGACCTGGAAAAAGCCCTGGCCTTTAATCGCCACATCTTTACTGTTGTTGGTCTGCGACAGGTTACCCTGGCTGTGTAAACGCTCGGTTGCAACCGGACGTACACCGGTACCAATCTGCAAACCAGACGGCAGCGTGGTTTGTTCAGAAGACTGTGCGCCAGGCTGACGAATCGTCTGGTACAACAGATCTTCGAACACGGCGCGCTGGCGCTTAAATCCGTTGGTGCTGACGTTTGCCAGGTTGTTGGCAATCACATCCATGTTGGTTTGCTGCG
>OCAE01000529.1_pt1 | contig 23392 bp, 19 predicted proteins | sample 1495581 | NCBI WGS metagenome assembly OCAE01 (sample SAMEA2580278, study PRJEB22360) | human gut metagenome | biome: human gut; feature: human-associated habitat; material: faeces | place: Denmark | collected 2008/2010 | reverse complement strand
AATTGCTATTATAGATCGTTCAACTTTTTGTGTCCACTCTTATATACTAATACCAAGGATCGCAATAGAGAGTTTGTGGTAGACAGGGCGCATCCCGGTCTGCTGGATTTGTTCATTTCCCAGTCACGGCATGATTATCTGCTGACCCAGCCGCTGACTAAAGAGGACATCCACCGGGAAGCGGTACGGCTGCTGGAACATCTGCAGGAGCCGAAACGGCCTAACAGCCCCAATGGGACACACTTCATGGCGCAGATATCGCCGGACTTTCTGGGCCGCGCATCCAGCAAAGACCAGGAGAAACTGTTTCCCATGCTGCCGTTTTCGTCTCTGACTTTTTCCGGGCTGGAGGGCCGCAAAGGTGTATATGCGCTGATTTCCCAAGAGGAAAACCGCAACAAGCCCCTGCGAAAACCCTCCGTGCGAAAGAAACTGGGAAAAGTCAACGATGAACCCAAGCCGCCGGCAGCAAAGAAGAGGGGACCGGAGCGATGAGCGCCCCCAAACGAAAGCGGGATGTGCAGCTGAATTTCCGGGTGTCCCCCCATGAACTGGAATTGATTGAAAGTAAGATGGCTCAGATGGGAACGGTCAATCGGGAGGTATACCTGCGGAAAATGGCAATTGATGGTTATGTAGTCAGGCTGGATCTGCTGGAATTAAAGGAATTGCTTTCCCTTATGCGGTACAGCAGCAATAACTTAAATCAGCTGACAAAGCGTGTGCATGAAACCGGGCGTATTTACGAAACGGATATGGAGGATATCCTCCAAAAGCAGGAAACCATTTGGGCAGGGCTGAACGAGATACTGGTGCGGCTGAGTGCCATTTCATAAAAGGGGTATATGCCCTGTTTGCGGAGGGAGAAACGGTCATTCAGCCGCGTCTTCCTCCGCCTGTTTTTTTGTATCGCCCTATCCTTGCCTTTTTTTCCTGCCACTGGCATAATGGCGACAGAAAGAAAAGTTTCCTAAGGAGGAATGAGATAGATGCTTACGTTTGAAAAAGTGTTTGAAATTTTTGGAGCGTATTTGGAGATGGACAGGGAGATTGAGGTGCTAAAAAGCAGGCGTGGCTATATCCGTTTACAGTGGGCAGGACAAGCACCTTACTGTGATGACACTTCCCTGTATCCGACCCCGGAAAGCCTGTTTGATGCGCTGCTGGATGATTATCGGATTTACGAGGAAATCAAGCTGACCAGAGGACGGCGGGAGCCTACAGAGGAAGATGAAAAGATTATGGAATCTCTCTGCCAGCCTTATCTGGAAAAACAGCGGAAGGAGGAAGAAGTATGAGACTGTTACTGAAAATTTTAGCTGCGCCGGTGATTGTCGCACTGACCCTGTTCGTATGGATTTGCAGCGGACTGCTGTATTGTTCTGCTTTCATCTTTGGCATTATCAGTACCGTGATTGCACTGCTGGGGCTTGCGGTACTTGTGACTTATTAACCGAAAAATGGACTGATTCTCTGGGTGATCGCTTTTCTGGTAAGCCCGGTGGGATTGCCGATGGCGGCGGCCTGTATATTAGGAAAGGTGCAGGACTTGCGATATTGGATTAGGATGGGATTTATCGATAGGGGATATGCAAAAAACAGAAGCACGGGAGCGAATGATGCCCTCGTGCTTCTGTTTTACGCTTTCACATATTTTTGATTTTTACTGTTTGGCTTATCGGGAATGGTCATTTTAAGCCTTCCCGCTTCAAGAAGCGGATTTAGATATGTTTTTCGGAAGTGCGAACGATTGGCAATGCCGATAAAAGTCTGCATTTCTTCTCTTGTTCTCGCTTCAGCACAAAAGGCAACCAATTCATTTTGGCGCTTATCTTGTATGGTGACTTGTATGGCAACTTGGATGGTAGCACCATCCAAGTTGTAATTCACGTTTTTCAGAACTACCCGGAAGTCCGATGGTGTAGAGAAAAACTCCGGCTTTAGCTGCTCTGTGTACCCCGGTAGCTTTGCGGTTTCACTGAGGATCTTTTTTAGTCCGCTTCCCCGGCGTTCCATGTACTTCATACGATGGAACAGATCGGCAATCACCGGATTGCGGCGCACGGAGCTTACTGTATTGATGTCACATTCCTGAATCGGTTTTCCCTCAAACATTCCACCGGGAGACTGGATTTCCAGACGGTCATCATACATATCAATGTGTATTTCGCTGCCCAGGACGATGTAGTCACGATGGATCAGGGCATTTACCAGGGCTTCGGTTACTGCCCGGTCGCTGTAGTCCGGCTTATCTACCCGATAGTGGGCTTCTTTTACAAAGCGGACTTTAGAGTTATTGCGCACAAAATCACTGCCGTTTTGCAACAGATAAATAAGATTGCCTTCAAACTCTTTATCATCTAACGCATCGTCAAAAATGGAGCCTTTTTCAAGACCATTCCAACGGGTGCAAAATACTCTTGAATTATAAACGATGTGTTGGTCAGCCAGAAGTTTTCCTGCATTGGTCAGGAATCCGTCTTTATCAGCCAGTCCGAAAGAAACATAGTCGGCTGGTTCAAAGCGAAGTCCGGTGCGTTCAAGATAGGTAGCTTCTAATAAGGTAAAGCTGTAATCGGTCTTTTTCGCATCCGTTACGAGTGCGTCAAAAGAGCGGTTTGTGCCTTTTAAAATCAGTTCGTTGACTACATGATCCGGGGCAGCAATACTTTCATTTCCAACACGGACATAGGCTTCCCTTACGCCGTCTGCTTTATAGTAATAAGGGGTGGTGCGTCCGGCAGCTACAGAGAGAACCAGGATATGTTTGTTTTCTTCCAGAAGCGGTGTCAGTACGAACTGAGGTAAGGGGGTAATCCGCTCTTTAATTAGTCGGCTGATGGTTTCAGCGTCTGCCTGTACGTCTGCCAGACCACATATCTGACGGTTGTCCTCCACACCAAAAATCAGTGATCCACCAATTCCGTTGGCAAATGCACTGACACTTTTAAGCCAGCTTTTTGGCTTCTTTGTTTCTAATGCTGCTTTGAAGTCACATTCAGTGGCTTCGGCAATCAGTTGTTCTATCATAAATGCCTCCTTTTATGTGGGGCGAATCTTAGAGTGGTATTTTATATAGTATAACCGTTTTTGAACGTAATTTCAATTCAGAAGGGAGGTTTTTCCATGGCAACAACACGCATCATGCCGCTCCATATCGGCAAAGGCCGGACTGTAAGCCGTGCCATTTCTGACATCATCGACTATGTAGAGAATCCGAAAAAGACGGATAACGGCAGGCTGATTACCGGCTATGAATGTGACAGCCGCACCGCCGATGCCGAGTTTCTTCTGGCAAAGCGAGAGTATATCGCCAAGACAGGCCGGGTAAGAGGGGCGGACGATGTAATTGCCTATCAGCTGCGGCAGTCCTTTGCGCCGGGTGAGATTACCCCGGAGAAAGCGAACCGGATCGGCTGTGAACTGGCGAAGCGATTTACGAAGGGCAATAACGCTTTTGTTGTCTGTACCCATATAGATAAATCTCATATTCACAATCATATTATATGGAACGCTGTCACGCTGGATTGTGGCCGGAAGTTCCGTAACTTCTGGGGAAGTACAAAGGCCGTCCGTTGCTTAAATGACACCATTTGTGTTGAAAATGGTTTGTCTATTGTGGAGAACCCGAAGCCCCACGGAAAAAGTTATAATAAGTGGCTGGGCGATGAAGCGAAGCCCTATCATCGGGAACTGCTGCGTATGGCTATAGACAATGCACTGGCGCAAAAACCGGAAAGTTTGGAAGCTTTGTTTTTGCTTTTGCAGGAAGCTGGTATTCAGGTTAAGACCGGCAAGGTCACTTCCCTGATGGCTCCGGGGCAAAAGCGGTTCGCTCGTATGGACACGTTGGGCGAGGAGTATTCAGAAACGGCGCTGGCCGCTGTCATAACCGGAGATAAAATGCATATGACGCAAAAAAGGAAACCAGCGCAGCAGGAGAAGATAGGTATCAATTTATTGGTGGATTTTCAGGCAAAGCTACAGGACGGGAAAGGGGCCGGTTATGCCCGATGGGCCAAGGTATTCAATCTAAAGCAGATGGCAAAGACCATGAACTACCTTTCAGACCATGGACTGCTGGAATACGAAGTGCTGGAGAAAAAAGCACAGGCAGCAACGGAACGTTATAACGCCCTGGCTGCTCAGATAAAATCTGCTGAAAATCGAATGGCTGAGATTGCCATGCTGCGAACACAAATCATCAACTACTCTAAGACCCGTGAGGTATATGCGGCTTATCGAAAAGCCGGTTATTCTAAGAAATTTTTGGCGGAGCATGAAGTGAATATTCTGCTCCACAAGGCGGCTAAGAAAGCCTTTGATGAGTTGGGCTTTGAGAAGCTGCCAAGGGTAAAGGAATTGTAGGCAGAGTACACGGCGCTGTTGGAGGAAAAGAAAAAAAGCCTATGGAGATTACCGGCAGGCCAGACAGGAGATGCAGGAAATTTTGACGGTAAAGGCGAATGTGGATCGGCTGATGGGGATAGAAGATGCAGATACCGAAAGGGAAAAAGAGCATGGTCAGCGATGAGCCGGTCATGTTCTAAAAGCATTCGTCGAACGCGCAGCCACAGAATGAAATTCTGTGTTCAAAGGGGATTGGGGATCTCCCCAACAAGCAGCGTCTGGGAGCCGAGTGGCTATCCAGGGGCATTGCTTGCCGGTATTGTTGTCCGGGAAAGTGTCTTTGCTAGCAGGTAAAACTATTGTTGACAAAGCGACACGCGTGTCTTATAATTTTATTAGCGACACACATGACGCAGAAAATGGAGATACGATATGGGAAAAAAAGGTGAAGAAACCAAACAGTTAATTAAAGAAAAAGCCTGCACTTTGTTTATGAGGAAAGGCTTTAAAAATGTTACCATGAAAGATATTTGTATTGAAACAGGGTTAAGCAGAGGCGGCTTATATCGTCATTATGATAGCACCAATCAGATTTTTCTGGAAATTATCGATGGCCTTATGAGCGAACAAGACAACGAACTTTCAGAGAAAATGAAAAAAGGTTATCCTGCTGTCCAGATACTTGATGAAATCCTAGAACGATACAAATATGAAATGTCTGGTAGTGCGCCTTCTTTAAGTTTGGCAATATTGGAATTTTACGGTGAGGATCAATCAAAGGCTGAGGATAATATGCTCTTGAAACAATATCGGTATTCCGTAGATATGTGGATGGAATTTCTGTCTTACGGAATACAGCGTGGAGAGTTTAAAGAAGTTGATTGTGCAGAAATTATTGATACTATTATTTTTTCCTATCAAGGAGTACGAATTTATTCCTCACTATTGCCATTAGCCGGAGAAATAGCTGAGAGAATAATTAATCACATTAAAAAAACATTACTGGTTTAGAGAGAGTGAGGCGAAAACAATGTATGACAAAGTATCTTCGGATCTTAATTTTTTAGATAGAGAGAAGAAAGTCCGGCAATTTTGGAAAGACAATCATATCTTTGAAAAAAGTATTGAAAACAGAACAGCCGCTTCTCCTTATGTATTCTATGATGGTCCGCCTACGGCAAATGGAAAACCACATATTGGCCATGTACTTGCCAGAGTTTTTAAAGATATGATTCCCAGATACAAAACCATGAAAGGTTACATGGTTCCACGAAAAGCTGGCTGGGACACTCATGGCCTTCCTGTGGAACTGGAAGTGGAAAAAATGCTGGGGTTAGACGGCAAAGAACAAATTGAAAAATACGGCGTGAAACCATTTATTTCCCACTGCAAGGAAAGCGTTTGGAAATATGAAAGAATGTGGGAAGATTTCTCTGATACAGTTGGTTTTTGGGCCGATATGGATCATCCTTATGTGACTTACCATAACAGTTTTATCGAATCAGAATGGTGGGCCCTAAAGAAGATTTGGGAAAGAGGGCTTCTTTACAAGGGATTCAAAATTGTTCCTTATTGCCCCCGCTGTGGTACTCCTTTATCTTCCCATGAGGTGGCTCAGGGCTATAAGAATTTAAAAGAACGTTCTGCCATTGTACGCTTTAAAGTTGTAGGAGAAAATTCCTATTTCCTGGCATGGACAACTACTCCGTGGACACTGCCTTCTAATATATCACTTTGTGTAAATCCTGATGAAGTTTATGTAAAAGTAAAAGCGGCAGATGGTTTTACCTATTACATGGCAGAGGCTTTAGTTGAAACTGTGCTTACCCCGATTGGCAAATATGAGGTTTTAGAACGTTGCAAAGGTTCTGAACTGGAATATAAAGAATATGAACCATTGTATAGCCGTGCGAAAGAGGTTGCGGATAGACAAGGAAAAAAAGGATTTTTTGTTACTTGTGATAGGTATGTTACCTTGACTGATGGCACCGGCGTGGTGCATATTGCACCGGCCTTTGGTGAGGACGATTCTAAAGTAGGGAAAAAATATAATCTTCCCTTTTTACAGTTTGTAGATGGAAAGGGAGAAATGACGGAGGACACACTGTGGTCTGGTGTATTCTGCAAGCAGGCTGATCCGCTTATCCTGAATGATTTGGAAAAGCATGGACGACTTTTCTCGGCTCCGGTATTTAAACATAGCTACCCGCATTGTTGGCGCTGTGATACCCCTTTAATCTACTATGCCAGAGAGTCATGGTTTATCAATATGTCGGCGGTAAAAGAAGATTTGATCCGCAACAATAATACGATCAACTGGGTTCCTGAAAGTATCGGTAAAGGCCGCTTTGGAGACTGGTTGGAAAATGTTCAGGATTGGGGTATTAGCAGAAACCGTTATTGGGGAACACCGCTGAATATTTGGGAATGTGAGTGCGGCCATCAACAGGCGCTTGGAGGAATTGAAGAATTAAAGCGCATGTCACCGGATTGCCCGGAGAAAATAGAACTCCACCGGCCTTTTGTAGACAATGTAACAATTACCTGTCCAAAATGCGGGAAAGCAATGCACCGGGTACCGGAGGTAATTGACTGCTGGTTCGATTCCGGTTCCATGCCATTTGCCCAGTATCATTATCCATTTGAAAATAAGGAAACCTTTGAAACTCAGTTTCCAGCAGATTTTATCTGTGAGGGCGTAGATCAGACAAGGGGCTGGTTTTACTCTCTCCTGGCGATTTCTACTCTGATATTCAATCAGGCGCCATTTAAGAATGTAATTGTAATTGGGCATGTATTGGACGAAAACGGTCAGAAAATGAGCAAGTCAAAGGGAAATGCTGTCGATCCTTTTGAAGCCCTTGGAGCTTATGGAGCAGACGCTATTCGCTGGTACTTTTATATTAATAGTGCTCCCTGGTTACCAAACCGTTTCCATGAAAAAGCGGTATTGGAATATCAAAGAAAATTCATGGGAACTCTTTGGAATACTTATGCTTTTTTTGTGTTGTATGCGAATATTGATGATTTTGATCCCACAAAATATGAATTAGCTTATGATAAACTCTCTGTGATGGATCAGTGGCTTTTGTCCAGATTAAATTCGGTTGTTCAATCAGTGGACAGCTACCTTGAAAACTACAAAGTAACTGAGGCAGCCAGAACCTTACAAGATTTTGTTGACGATCTCAGTAATTGGTATGTGAGACGAAGCCGCAACCGTTTCTGGTCTAAAGGAATGGAGCAGGATAAAGTCAACGCTTACGTGACGCTTTATATTACTTTGGTAACGCTTTGCAAAATAGTTGCCCCTATGCTCCCATTTATGGCAGAGGATATCTACCAAAATTTAGTACGAAATGTAGATAAGACTGCACCGGAGAGTGTTCACCTCTGCGATTTTCCGATGGCTTGTGTGGAAATGATTGACAAGGATTTAGAAGCCAAAATGAATGAGGTGTTAAAGATTGTGGTACTGGGGCGTGCGGCAAGAAATACAGCAGGCATTAAGAACCGGCAACCTGTGAACCGTATGATTATAAAAGCGGATCAGCTCCCGAAATTTTATCAGGAAATTATTGAGGATGAACTAAATGTAAAGCATGTGGTATTTACAGATAACGTACAGGAGTTTATCACTTACACGTTTAAGCCTCAATTAAAGACTGTAGGACCGAAATACGGAAAATATCTTGGCAACATTAAAAAGGCTCTTGCGGAAGTAGATGGAAATGCTGCTATGAGTGAATTAAACGAAACGGGTGTTCTTGCGTTTGATTTTGACGGGCAAAAAGTAGCGCTTACAAAAGATGATTTGTTGATTGATATGGCTCAAAAGGAGGGATTCGTCGCTACCGGAGATAACAACATTACGATTGTACTGGACACCTGTTTAACACCGGAGCTTATTGAAGAGGGATTTGTTCGTGAATTGGTTAGTAAAATACAGACTATGAGAAAAGAAGCCGATTTTGATGTGACTGATCATATTGCTGTTTACATTCAAGATAATGAACGGATCATGTCTATACTAATGGCTAATGAAACAAAAATTAAAAGTGAGGTTTTGGCAGACACCATTCAATATGGAAGACTAAATGGGATAACAAAAGAATGGGCGCTCAATGGAGAAAAAGTTGTGTTAGGTGTGGAAAATCTGTCTCATTGATTTACAAAAATATTCAGATATCAGACGGTAATAAAAAATGTTACTATGGGAGCAGAATTTTCATGTACCTAATTTGAAATTTAGAAAATCCGAAGATCAGTTTTGAGAAATTAAGAACAGGAAACGGTGGACAAAATGTTTCAGGGAATGTTGGCCAAAGGCTTGAAGCCCAACATGGCGGCTGGCGCAAAGAGGGGGCTTAGTTGGCGTTAGTTCATGCCTGCAAATATAGCAATGTGTAAATCCATAAATAAGATATGAATTACTGCGACAGAATCTGGCCTTTGGTGTTATGCCCCTGCTGTGCCTTTTCCGGGAACGTTATTATTAGTATATATTTCCGATTGAATAAGGGAGGAGGTATTATGTGTGAATAAGAGGATACTGTTAATAGAAGATGATATGAATATAAGTCGAGCATTAACTGACTGCCTTCAAAATAATACAACCGACGTAGAGTATCTGCTCTCTGCAAAGGATGCATTGGACTCTCTCTTTCGGAGACATTACTGCCTGATTATCCTGTCTTTAGATTTAACAGAAATAGATGGTCTGTCTGTTCTACGGACATTCAGGCAGCACCATATTGTCCCAATTTTAGCTGTATCGCAATGTAATAGTTTGGAAACAAAGGCTTTGGCTTTGGAAAATGGCGCAGATTGTTTTATGGCTAAGCCGCTGGATTTAAAAGAGTGTCATATAGTAGCAGATGCCCTGATTCGCCGTTATACACAGTTAGGAGGAGACTTGAAAAAACCTTATGCGCTTTCCGTGGGTGGGAGCCTTATCATTGATCCACAATATCGATGTGTTACCTTTGATGGGACACCTATTGAACTAAGTCGTAAGGAATTTGATATTCTGTATTTCTTGATTCAACACCAACGTCAGGTATTTAGCCATGAGCAAATCTATTCCCGTATCTGGGGTGAAAATGTAATTCTAGACACGGAAAAGACTATTCGCTTCCATGTCCAAAGTTTACGAAAAAAATTGAATTTCCTCAGGGAAATTGCCCAGATTGAAACGGTTTGGGGCATTGGGTATCGTTTTAACCCCAATCCTGTTAAGTAGAATAATCTACATACCTCTAAAGGTCAGCACCCAGTTAGCGGGACGCTGGCCTTTTTGCTGTTATAAAGTATTTCTATAATTTTCCTATGAAAAAGCTATCACTTTTCTAACCCTTTCCTGATAACATAAAAGCCGGCAGCAATCAGACTGTCGGCTTTATCGCTGTCTCCGGGTACGGAGCGAAGTCTTTAATTGTTTGGCCATATCAGCAATAATACGGATTTCTTCCTCACTGCAATCATCAGTGACTTTTGCCAGTTCTCCGGTAAAGGCTACCTTGGCCTTTGCAAGATTATCGCATAGCAGACTGTCCGCAGATACTCCCAGCAAATCGACAATGCCGATGAATAATTTCATGCTGGGGATGGTATTGCCGGTTTCAATGTGGCTGATATGGGTAACGCCCACATCCAGTTGCTCCGCTACTTGTTCCTGCGTTAAGCCTTTTTCTAATCGGGCCTGCCGGATGCGCTCCCCAATTTGCTTATAATTCACTGTCATAGTATCACCTGCCTTTTCCATACGCATACTTGTATTGTATGTGCAAGTCGACTATGATATAATGACATGAATAAGCAAATAGACTAAATACACCATAAGGAGGAGGCTTTTTGAAAAATTTTGCCTGCACGATTACAGGGTATCGCCCTACTCGGTTCAAATTCAAATACAAAGAAGATTATTCTCTATGTAAGAAAATAAAACGCAACCTGCTGGTTGTTCTTACTGCCATGTATGCCCAGGGTATTCGCCGGTTTTATGTAGGTGGTGCGCTGGGAGTCGATATGTGGGCGGGCGAAGCCCTCACTGCTATGAAACAACAGCCGCAGTTTGCTGATATAGAATTGTTCTGCGCCCTCCCTTTTCCAGGCTATGACCGGCAGTGGGACGATAAGAGCAGGAAACGTATGGAGCGCATTAAAGTAGCCAGTAACAATGTGCGGTACATTTGCCAACAAGAACAGTCAGATGCTTATAAAAAGCGGAATTACTACATGGTTGATCATTCACGGTACCTGGTGGCTGTTTACGATCAGAACCGCAGCGTCCGTTCCGGTACGGGTCAGACTGTAAACTATGCTCTGAAAAACAACCTTTCCATTTTATATATCCATCCTAATACAGCACAGATCACGCCGCCATTATCTCCCGAACAATAAAACAATCATTCACTTTATGACAACATCATTTTTGTGTTGTCTTTTTTTGCTGAAAAAGCTGATTTTCCTATCATTTTTCTAGCATTTTCCTTTCCTTCCTCTCGCATTATCTCGGTATTTATCTCTTTTTGCTTTTTTACAATTTTCCCATGGCTGCACTGACTGATGAGTTTGTAAATCTAAGCAGTCATCAGAGCCTTAATTCCCTACAACTGAATATAAAACTATCATCGGCACGGCGGTAATTGACCGCTGTTGCTTAAAATAAATCGTTTTTTCAAAGGAGGTTGATGCCGCCGGTGTGCCGTCCGTGCTTTGGCACGGGTAAGGAGTCATGCTATGGACAGAATTTGTCATAGTATTAGGATATTTCCGTGCCTGACAGCTCCACGACACACGGCTTTCAAGACAAAGAAGAACAGGACACGTTCCGGTAAATGGATAAGTGGCAGAATGCCTCGTCAAAAGACAGATCCGCCACCTGCCCGATTCTTCAATGGACTTCCTAATGTAACCAGAAAGACGGCTGATTTTGCGCTTTGGCGCAGGGGAAGTCGTCTTTTTTTGCGTTATGGCAGCTTTGTGAGCTGCCGTTCGCCGCCATTCTTCGTTTCGGTCACTTATCAATTCACAACCGAAACGGAGGAAATATATGAAAAAAATTAATTTACGGGCTTACTATCCCGATTACTACAACACAGACTATATCATTGAAGTGCCTGATGAGGTAATGGATACCATGCAAGAGGCAGAGAGAAAGGAGAATGCCTACCAGCGCCGGAAGTTCCGGCATAAGGCTTACTACTCCCTTGATCGTAACGATGGGATAGAGCATGATACTTTTTATCAGGCCCTTACGCCGCAGGACATTTGTGAACAGCAGGAGTTGATGGAACAGATAAGCATAGCCATTTCACAGCTTTCAGAAAAACAGGCACGGCGTATCCATGCTTATTATTTTCATGGTATGAGTTATGCAGAGATTGCAGAAAGAGAGGGCGTTCATAGAAGTCAGATTATGCGGTCTGTGAATAAGGCATTGGCGAATAAGGCCGTTATTTTGAAAAATTATCGCTGACAGATGCAACAAAACCGGAAAAAATGTCACGGCTATTAGAAGGACGTATTTCCTCATCCTTTCACGAACCTTGACAGCTGAATAAACGGTATTATCGGTACATAACCCGTGCAATAGCGATATAAGGCGCGCCGCCAGGACAGACAGCTTCAAGGAGGTGATAGGACAAGATGTTTGAGCGATCAACGTATGCTTTATAATCCAGAATGGTACACCGGACGCGATGACAGCACGGGGGCTTAAAGATACTTCCTCACGGCTCCCTAAAGACTAGGGGAGAACCCTGTGGCGTACGAGAAAAATGGCGCTGCGGAGTTATGACAGCCCTGCCAAGGGCGACTGATAATATCCCTATCGTCAGGGGAGCGTGGCAAATATGACGAAATTATTTAAATAAGAATAAAGGCAGCTGTACGAGACAGTTCATAATGTGATTACGAATCAACTTTCAATCGTGCAGCTGTCTTTTTAGATACAGGCTAATACTTCAAAGAATTTTGCTTTGGAGTATTGGCCTGTATCTAAATCATGCTATTTATTGCAGAAGAAATCAGTGAGAACCACAAATTTTATTTTGTCAATGATGCGGATGGGAAGCGATTACAAATCGGCATCGTGGACGGAGAGCGATCCGGACGCTATGATATAGGCGTAAGGTCGCTTCTGCAAAGGAGGTGACCGAAATAGAGACTCTATTGAACGACAAAAAAGTATATGACGTAGAAGATATTCAGAAGTTATTAGGAATTGGCAGAAGCAAGGCATATGCCTTTTTAGATGAGGCATATCAAAAGCAGGAGCCTTTTCGGGTTATTAAGATTGGAAAGCTTTTCAGGGTGCCCAAACAATCTTTCGACAACTGGCTGGATAAAATTGATTAAGGCAGGTGAAACAGTTGAAAAAAGAGAGTACACAGAAAAGTAAATCTTTTTTTGAAGGAAACTCATGGTATCATCGCACTAAGACGCTTCAAGAGGACGGCTCAGTTAAATATGGAAAGAAAGGTGGATTTGCTACCAGCAATGAAGCGGATAAGAGCTATGACAAATGCGAAGCGGAATTTAAGAAAGCGTTCAGGGCTTATCAACTTGCACATCAGGTAAATACGGAGGTCATGCTGAAGGATTATCTGATTTACTGGTTTGAGGATGTTTTTTCTCAAAGAGTGGAATCAACTACCAGAATGGTGGGGGCTTATGCAATTTATAATTTGATTCTTCCTAATTTGGAATATGACATCAAACTCAAATATGTTAATGCGGATTATCTGGATACGTTGCTTGTACAGGTTGCAAAGATAAGCGCCTCCGCAGGCAATAAAGGCAGAGAGATTTTGAACCTGGCTCTAAAAGAGGCAGTGATTACCGGATATATCAAAACTAATCCGGTTACCGCCACAAAGCCTTACAAACGGGAAAAGCCGAAGATTATTGTTCTGAGTAAGGAACGAGTGAAACGACTTCTTAAAGCAGCTTCCAAGAGTAACTGGTATTTGGAGATTCTACTGGGGTTGTTCTGTGGTCTGCGCAAGGGTGAAATTATGGGTTTGAAATTTAGTGATTTTGACTTTGAGAAGAATACAGTCTATATCAACCGACAGATAGCCTCTGATCCTAAGATAAAAAAGGGCAGTGGCAGTAAGATAGATGAATATGGGCTGGTGGAACGGGAACCAAAGACACCCAACAGCTTTCGTACTCTGCGTGTGCCGGGAATTGTGATGGAAGAACTAAAAAAACGGAGATATCTGGTGGAACGGAATAAGCTTAAGCTGGGCAGCCAGTATTCAGACAAGGACTATATCAGCTGTCAGGAAAATGGCAAACTGCACAGCATGACAGCCTTGAACAACGCTTTGACAAAGCTATGCAGCCGCAACAGCCTGCCACATATAACAGTTCACGGATTGAGGCATATGTACGCCACTGTCCTGATTGAGATGGAAGTGCCATTAGTTAAGATATCAGCCCTGCTGGGACATAGTTCTGTTCACACGACATTTGAATATTATTGCGATGTTATGGACGAGAATGAACATATCCTGGCATTTATGAATAACGCATTTGTGCCGGTGGAAACAGACGAGGTGGCTTGACATGAATTTTGATTTGACTCTGCAGCAGTATGTGGACTGGGAAGTGAAGAATGTAATACCCATTAAAGGCAAGTATGGTTACCGGGTCATTTTAAAATACATGGATGGTTCGGAGCGTTCCCAGCAAAAAGCCGGATTTTTGACCGAGAAGGATGCCAATGTCGCCAGGGATATTACACTGGGCGAACTCTATGCCGGAAAATATGTGGTGTATGCCAATGTGAGAGTAAAGGAGTTCATGGAGTTCTGGGTGGAAGAAGATATAAAGCATCGTGTGAACAGCAATGAGACCTATGATACATATCGGAATATTGTTTACAATCATGTAATTCCCGCTCTTGGAAGTCGAAAGATGGTGGATATTAACCGGGGAGACATCCAGAAGTTTTACAATGAAAGGGCGGAATATTCTGTATCCGTTGCAAGGCTGGTAAAAACTGTTATGAATGTTTCAATACGGTACGCGGTGGAAAAGAAGGTCATAGCAGACAATCCGGCGATTGGAATTAACCTTCCTAAGAAAGTAGCAAAGAAACAGTATCATACCAGAAATATTGATACACAGAAAACTCTGAATATGGAGCAGATTCTTGTGCTTTTAGAGGCCAGCCGGAATACTCCGATCCATATGCAGGTGCTGTTCAATGTTCTGATGGGGCTTCGGCGGCGGGAAATCAATGGAGTGAAGTATTCTGACATAGATTATATTAACCGGACATTGAAGGTGCAGCGCCAACTGGGAAAGGTAATCGACACGAAAAAAGAAGACTTTGCGCCGAATACCTTTACCAAGCAGGAGGTACGGCTGAAAACGCCCTCCAGCTACCGTGACTTACCCATACCGGACTATGTGTTTGAGGCTATATTGGAACAGCGCAAAATTTATGAGAGGAACAGGAGCCGCAGAGGAAAGCAGTTTCTGGATTCGGGGTATGTCTGCTGTTCCAATTATGGTAAGCCGCGGAGCAAAGATTTTCATTGGAAGTATTATAAACAGCTTTTACAGGAAAATAGCCTTCCGGATATTCGCTGGCATGATTTGCGAAGCACGTTTTGCACCATACTACTGAAGAATGACTTTAATCCCAAGGCGGTATCGAAACTGATGGGCCATGCCAAAGAGTTGATAACGATGGATGTATATGGGGATAACCGGGGTATTATTGCCGATTGTGTAGATGAACTCCAGCCGTTTATAGATGAGGTTTTACCAGATCCGGATGAGGAGATGGAACTTGCCACTGAAAACATTGATGTGATGATTTCGGCGGAAGATTACCTTATATAAAGTGAATAGAAAATGGAAAAATATAGCCACAAGAAAAAGAACAAATGTTCCATCTTGTGGCTATACTTTTTGAACTGTCCATGTTATAATTTTTAGTGACCTTTAGGAATACTAATTCCACTAGGTTTTATATAGTGTTGCGGCGTTTCAAAAAACAGGTTTTAGTGACTTTCATTCGTAAAATAGCAAAAGTTCGTCTATTAGGCAGGGCGAAAATGGTTCAGATTACGAATTTCTGCCTAATAGACGTACTTTTTTCAGGGTCACCAAGGAGGTAAAAACACAATATGGAGTTCAAATTACACAGTGAATATCAGCCCACCGGCGACCAGCCGCAGGCCATCGAAGCCCTGGTAAAAGGCTTCAGGGAAGGTAATCAATTCGAGACTTTACTGGGGGTTACGGGGTCTGGCAAGACGTTTACCATGGCAAATGTGATCCAGCAATTACAGAAGCCGACCCTCATCATAGCGCACAACAAAACCCTCGCAGCCCAGCTTTACAGCGAGTTCAAGGAGTTCTTCCCGGAGAATGCGGTGGAGTATTTTGTATCCTACTACGACTACTACCAGCCGGAAGCCTACGTCCCTTCAACGGACACATACATTGAAAAGGACTCTGCCATTAATGACGAAATTGACAAGCTGCGTCACTCCGCCACGGCTGCGTTGTCTGAGCGGGAGGATGTAATTATCGTGGCCTCCGTGTCGTGTATTTATGGTCTGGGCAGCCCCATCGATTATAAGGAGATGGTAATTTCCCTGCGGCCTGGGATGGAAAAAGACAGGGACGAGGTGATCCACAAGCTTATCGACATCCAGTATACACGAAATGATATGGATTTTAAGCGAGGCAGTTTCCGCGTAAGAGGCGATGTGCTGGAGATTTATCCGGCTTACTCGGGCGGAGACGCTTACCGGGTGGAGTTCTTCGGGGACGAGGTGGAGCGGATAACGGAGATCGATTCGCTTACTGGCGAAGGAAAGACGGAGCTGGGACACATTGCGATCTTCCCGGCTTCCCATTACGTGGTTTCGAAGGAGAAGATGGAGCTTGCTACACAGACAATACTCGCAGAGCTTAAGGAGCAGGTGGCTTATTTTAAGAGCGAGGATAAGCTGCTGGAAGCGCAGAGGATTTCCGAGCGGACGAACTTTGATGTGGAGATGATGCGGGAAACCGGGTTCTGTTCCGGTATTGAGAACTACTCCAGGCATTTAACTGCATCGAGGGCGGGAGAGCCGCCCTGCACACTGATCGACTATTTTCCCGATGATTTCCTGATCATTGTGGATGAGTCCCATATCACCCTGCCTCAGGTCCGCGGTATGTTCGCGGGAGACCGGTCCAGGAAGACGACCCTGGTCAACTATGGATTCCGTCTGCCTTCCGCTCTGGACAACAGACCACTGAATTTTGAGGAATTTGAGTCGAAGATCGACCAGATGATGTTTGTGTCGGCCACGCCTTCTGTCTATGAGGCGAACCATGAGATGCTGCGGGTGGAGCAGATTATCCGGCCTACGGGACTTTTGGATCCGGAGATCGAGGTGCGTCCAGTGGAAGGCCAGATCGATGATCTCGTCTCGGAGGTCAACAAGGAGGTTGCGAATAAGCACAAGATTCTGATCACAACGCTGACAAAACGTATGGCCGAGGACCTGACGGATTACATGAGAGAGATCGGAATCCGGGTGAAGTATCTTCACTCCGATATTGATACGCTGGAGCGTTCGGAGATTATCCGTGATATGCGTCTCGATGTATTCGATGTACTCGTCGGAATCAACCTGCTGCGTGAGGGACTCGATATTCCGGAGATTACGCTGGTAGCGATTCTCGATGCGGATAAAGAGGGCTTCCTCCGTTCGGAGACGTCTCTGATCCAGACGGTCGGGCGTGCGGCGCGTAACTCTGAGGGCCACGTAATCATGTACGCGGATTCTATCACGGATTCCATGCGGGTGGCGATCGAAGAAACGAACCGAAGGCGCGCGATTCAGCAGCAGTACAACGAAGAACACGGCATCACGCCGACGACCATCAAGAAGTCAGTCCGTGATTTAATCGCTATCTCGAAGGCGGCGATTGAGGACAAGAAGTCCTTTGAAAAGGATCCGGAATCCATGGACCAAAAGGAACTGGAGAAACTGGCGAAGGAGCTGACGAAGAAGATGCATCAGGCGGCGGCAGAGCTGAACTTCGAGGAGGCCGCAAGGCTGCGTGACCGTATGGTGGAAGTGAAAAAGATGCTCCAGGAACTGGACGAGTAAATAAAACCAGAAAACTATCCGTAAAACATAGAAAGTCAGTAGCATTTGATATTGACAATAATTCTCAATAAGTGTAGAATTTCTATGGACGCCGGAATATATGAGGTGCCCAGGCTTGCGATTGTGAGGCCTGGGTTTTCCGTTTTATAAAATAGGGGAAATACATTTGAAACGGCAGTCCGGAGGAGAACAGAATGAAATTGCACGAAGGCGAAATAGGTAAGACATATATTGTCTACAGCGTAATGGTGGATGACACGATTACGAGGCGGCTGGAGGCTCTCGGCGTCAACGAGATGACGCCGGTAACCCTGATGAATAAAAAAGGCAGTGGGACCGTGATTATAAAGGTAAGGGGTACCCGTCTGGCGTTAGGGCGCAGAATATCAGAGGGAATTGAGATCAGGGAGGCCGCAGACCATGAGTGATGAGAATAGGGTGATTAACGTAGGCTTCGTCGGAAATCCGAACTGTGGTAAGACAACGCTGTTCAACGCCTTCACAGGAGCAAAATTAAAGGTGGCAAACTGGCCCGGAGTTACGGTGGAGCGGGTGGAAGGTGAAACCAGCTATAAAGGACGGCCGATCCGTGTCATTGATACACCAGGAATCTATAGCCTGACTTCCTATACCATCGAGGAGAAAGTCACAAGAAAATGCATCGAGGATGGGGAAGTCGACGTCATCATCAATGTAGTGGATGCCTCTTCACTGGAACGAAATCTTTATCTGACCCTTCAGCTTCTGGAACTGAAGAAACCGGTAATCCTCGCTTTGAATATGATGGATATCGTGGAGGATCGCGGGATGGAAATCGATCTGCACCGCCTTCCTGAGATGCTGGGTTCCATTCCTGTTGTACCGGTATCGGCCAGAAAGCGTACCGGCCTGGATGTGCTGATGCACGCCGTGGTTCACCACTACGAGGAAGGTCCTCAGGGCACGGTAGTCAAGTATACCCCCCGGATCGAAAACAAGATTTCCAAGGTGGAGACGGTGCTTAAGGCCCACTATGGGGAGATGGACAATTTACGGTGGCATGCCATCAAGTTTATGGAATACGATGAGACCGTATGGAATGATCATCCGGTAGATTTAAATAACATCATTGATCATAATTACGAGAAAGAGATTATCAATCAGAAATACGATTACATAGAAGAGATTATAAAGGAGTGTCTGGTCAACAAGGAATCAAAGGCCGCATCGACCGATAAGATTGACGAGTTTTTAACGCATCCAATATGGGGAATTCCTATTTTCTTAGGGATCATGGCAATGGTATTCTTTCTGACGTTCACGGTCGGTGATTTCTTAAAGGGATTTTTTGAAGTCGGTCTCGACTGGCTCTCGGGCAGTACGCTGTATTTCCTTCAGAATATTCATGCTTCGGAATGGATTACGTCCCTGGTTGTGGATGGTATTGTGGCCGGTGTTGGCGGAATTCTGACATTTTTGCCGAATATCTTTATCCTGTTTCTGGCGCTGGCCTTTCTGGAGGACAGCGGTTATATGGCCAGAGTTGCCTATGTCATGAATGAGACAATGGGGCGGGTAGGGCTTTCCGGCAAGGCATTTTTACCCATGCTGTTAGGCTTTGGATGCACCGTGCCTGCCGTCATGGCGGCCAGGGCTCTGCCGAGTGAAAAGGACAGAAGAAGAACCATTCTGATAACACCGTTTATGTCGTGTTCGGCCAGACTGCCCATTTACGTTCTGTTTGCGGAGATGTTTTTCCCGCGGCATGCGCTGATCGTGGCTTATTCCCTGTATCTGATCGGACTCGTCGTAGCCATAGCGGTAGCCCATGTGACGCACCGGATGTCAAAGGGCGGGGAAGAGGATACCCTGTTGATTGAGCTTCCCGAGTATAAGACGCCGAATATGCGCACGGTGTCCATCTATGTGTGGGATAAGGTAAAGGATTACTTAAGCAAGGCGGGGACCACCATATTCCTGGCTTCCATTGTCCTGTGGTTTGTGTTGAACAGCGGACCGTCCGGATTTGTGGAGGATGTTTCCAATAGCTTTGCCGCTATGATCGGGCGGGTTCTGGTGCCGGTTCTGAATCCTGCAGGCCTTGGGGACTGGAGAATCGCGGTGGCGCTGATATCCGGTCTGTCGGCGAAGGAGGTCGTGGTATCCAGCTTCTCCGTTCTGTTTGGAATTGGAAATATTAATTCGGCCGGAGGCATGAACCAGCTGTCTGGAGTTCTGTCTTCTATTGGCTTTAACGGGGTCAATGCTTATGCGCTGATGATTTTCTGCCTGCTGTATTCTCCGTGTATCGCTGCGGTGGCAACCATACGAAAAGAGACCGGTTCTACAAGATGGACTCTGGGAATGGTTCTGTTTCAGCTATTGACCGCATGGGGAGCCGCGGTGCTTGTGTTCCAGATTGGAAGCTTACTCTTTTAATTTCAAAAATAATTTGTAACGCCCGAACGGTAAGTTTGTTCGGGCGTTTTTCTATACAGATATGAAAAGAAATTAGGATTTAATCAGGAACAGGACATGGCAAAAGCCGATTTAAAGCAGCGAGTAACCCTTCTTTAACTGTTCCAGCAGAGAGGTGAAAAGGGACGGAAAATGGTCCGTTTCATCACCGTTTCCACTCAGATAACGGATGATGATGGTGGATATCTCCTCAATATAATCGGCACATCTGTGGAAACAATCCGCTGCTTCAATCCAGCCAGCCTGCCGAACCATACCACCTTCCTCCGGCCGTACCATACCGCCTTCCTCCGACCGAACCATACCGCCTTCCGCCAACCAATCCATTCCGCTTTCCTCCGACCAATCCGTTCCGATTTCGACAAGCATTTGGGCCATTTTGTCGAATGTTCCCCGGTAATGTATTTCATCCGGCTCCGCGATTCCCTTCAGCGCATTGGGAACTGTGGGAACGGTACCAAAAAATGTGACCATATTCAGCAGGATTTTGTCATACTCTTCTTTTGTCAGCTGTTTTTTCCAGTCGGGAAGCTCGCGGATCATCTTTTCAAGACCTTTGTATCCCAGGAAGGAAGCGGGCGGATTCAGAAAATGCTCCTTTTGAAGCGCCAGAGCTTCGGAGGCAATCTGGTTCCTGCTCCTTTTTTCCGTCATTCTGACCGTACAGATCGTATTTTCACTGCTTAATCCTGGATAACTGCAGTTCATACTGTTTTTCAGTTCGTCGTATCCCAGGGTGAGAAGCTGCGTCCGGCCGCAGTCATAGAGGCAGATGAGGCGCTGATCGTCGTCGTATCCTGTCATCAGTACGTAATGAAAGGGAATGTGCTCCTTATGGTAAAGCTTTGGATAATAGGAGAGATAGTACATATCGAGAGCCCCCAATACGACGGGATGGCCTGCGTCGATTTCCTCTTTCGCCTTTTTCAGCGCCCGTTCAAAGGTGCTGTAGGAATGGTGTGCGTAGGTAAACCCTGCGATCGGTGCCAGAAATGCATACATGTGTTTTGTCCGGCCGTCGCCGAGGGCTACCATGCGTTTCAAGTCTGATTTGTCTGTTTTTCGGTAGCAGAAGGAGCCAAAGCCGGAGAGAAGAAAGAAAAATCCATCCGGGAGAGATTCTCCTGTTTCGTTTATATAGAGATCTTCAATTCCATTCCACATGCACTCATAGTCGTGGGAGTGGTGTTTCAGTTCAATGATTTGTTTCATAGTACACCTCGCTTTTCGTGATTCTGTTTATCTTGTTATCCTGATCTTAAACCATGACATTGTGATAGAGTCAAGAGGCTTTTGAGCATTTGTACGACCGGTTTATCTATTTTTAGACATATTTCTGTTTTTGTCTAAAAACCATCCAACTTAAATAAATTGTATAATTACAAAAAGGCAAAATGGTATTATTGTTAAGATCGTAAAGATTTGAAAAGGGTGATGGCTGTGAAGACGAGAAAAATAAGAGAGAAAAAACAGAAAAAGCGTTTTAGTATGGTTGATGTAATTGTACAGAAAGGCAGATGGATCGAGAAAATTTTTGCCATTGCGGTGATTCTTTCGGTGATATCTGCCTGTTTTGTGCATGTGAATTACGATTTGAGCGAATACCTGCCTGACTGGGCGCCTGCCAAGGAAGGCTTAAACCGGATGGAAGAGGAGTTCGGCTATCCGGGAACCGCCCGGGTGATGGTGGGGCCGGTGACGCTGTATGAAGCCAAGGCCTATAAGGACCAGATTGCGGAGATTGACGGCGTGGACATGGTTATGTGGGCGGATACGACGACAGATGTGTACAACGCCAATATCTTTATTAACTACGACGATATCCAGGATTACTATAAAGACGGCTATGCGGTGATGGATATCATTTTTGAGCAAGGCGATTCCAGCAGTTTGACGAAATCTGCCATCAATGAGATGCAGACCCTCACAGGAGATAAGGGCTATTTCATGGGCTCCGCAGTACAGAATAAGTCTTTAAATGAGACGCTGATGCGGGAAATCAGCATTGCCATGGCTCTCGGTGTGGTGATGATCGCGGTTATTTTATGCCTCACGACCACTTCGTGGTTTGAGCCAGTCATGTTTTTGATGGTCATGGGAATTGCCATTATTATCAATATGGGAACGAATCTGATTCTGGGGACCATATCATTTCTGACCTTCAGCGTGGCCTCGATTCTGCAGCTGGCCGTTGCCATGGATTACTCGGTGTTCCTGCTCGATATGTTTACGAAGGAGCGGGCCAAAGGAAATGATCCCGTTACCGCCATTACCAACGCAATACATAAGTCACTGCCCTCTATTCTTGCAAGCGGCGCCACCACCATTATCGGGTTCGTCGTACTGATGCTGATGCGTTTCAGTATCGGTAAAGACCTGGGCTTCGTTCTGGCGAAGGGAATTGTGGTCAGTCTGATTACCGTGCTGTTTCTGATGCCGTCGCTCCTGCTTCGCTGGGGAGACCGGATTAAACGGACGGAGCATAAGTCCTTTATGCCTTCCTTCCATGGTCTGGGACAGGTGGTCTACAGAGTGCGGTATGTGGTTCTGGGCGTTGTGCTTCTATTTGTGGTTCCTGCATTTACAGCCCAGAATATGAACTCATTTACGTTTGGAAACAGCGCTCTCGGGTCCAGCCCCGGAACGAAGGTATATGAGGATGAACAGCAGATCAACGGGCGCTTCGGCAAGAGCAATCTGATTCTGGCCGTGGTTCCGAACACCAGCATGGTGAAAGAGAAGGATTTGACGGATGCGCTGGACGATCTGTATTACGTGAAATCGGTGACTTCCCTGGCGGGCACCATACCGGAGGGAATTCCGGAAAAAATCATTCCAAAGAGCGCAACGAGCCTGCTGCACACGGACAACTACAGCCGAATTATGATCTATGTAAAGACCTCGGATGAGAGCGATTTTGCTTTCCAGTGTGCAAATGAGATCACGTCCATTGTACGGAGCTATTATCCGGAGGACTCCTATATAACGGGAGTGATCCCTTCCACGCAGGATATCAAATCAATTATTACGGCGGACTACAATTTCGTCAACCTGTTGTCAATCCTCGGCGTGGGACTGGTGGTTCTGATATCATTTAAATCGCTGATAATCCCGATTGTCGTCCTGATTCCTATCGAGGTGGCAGTCTTCTTCAACATGGCGGTTCCGTATTTTACAGGAGAAAGTATGCTGTATATGGGATATATTATCGTCAGCTGTCTGCAGCTGGGGGCTACGGTGGATTACTCGATTCTGATGACGAATAATTATATGGATGCGAGAAGAACGTATCCCGAAAAGGCGCGGGCGATCAAGCATACAGTATCGCGAAGTGCCCTTTCCATACTGACATCGGGGACGATTCTGACGATTGCGGGGTACGGCCTGTATTTCGTCTCCTCGGTGGCTGCCATTGGCGGGGTGGGGGCTCTGGGTGGGCTCACCGGTCC
>OCAE01000527.1_pt1 | contig 23446 bp, 21 predicted proteins | sample 1495581 | NCBI WGS metagenome assembly OCAE01 (sample SAMEA2580278, study PRJEB22360) | human gut metagenome | biome: human gut; feature: human-associated habitat; material: faeces | place: Denmark | collected 2008/2010 | reverse complement strand
TGCACTGGCTTGCACATTCCTGCTTTCCTTTATCATCTAAGCGCAAAGAGACGTCCTATGGAAAACATACAAAAACTTATCGCCCAGTATCCTTTGGTGGAGGATCTGGTGGCTCTGCGAGAAACGACCTGGTTCAACCCGGGAACCACCTCTCTGGCGGAAGGTTTACCTTATGTGGGGCTGACGGAACAAGACGTTAAGGGTGCCCACGCCCGTCTGGCGCGCTTCGCACCGTATCTGGCCAAAGCCTTCCCGGAAACCGCGGCAACCGGGGGGATCATTGAATCTGAGGTCGTCGCCATTCCGGCCATGCAACAACGTCTGGAAAAACAGTACGGACAGAAAATCAGCGGGGAAATCCTGCTGAAAAAAGACAGCCATTTGCCGATTTCCGGCTCGATTAAAGCGCGCGGCGGCATTTATGAAGTCCTGACGCACGCCGAAAAACTGGCGCGGGAAGCCGGTATGCTGACCCCCGAAGAGGACTACAGCGTTCTGCTTTCTCCGGAATTCAAAGCCTTTTTTAGCCAGTACAGCATCGCTGTAGGTTCAACCGGCAACCTGGGGCTGTCTATCGGTATTATGAGCGCCCGCATTGGCTTTAACGTCACGGTGCATATGTCTGCTGATGCCCGTGCGTGGAAGAAAGCCAAACTGCGCAGCCACGGCGTTACGGTTGTTGAGTACGAAGAAGATTATGGCGTGGCGGTTGAGCAAGGCCGCAAGGCTGCGCAGTCCGATCCGAACTGCTTCTTTATCGACGATGAAAACTCCCGCACGCTGTTTTTAGGTTATGCGGTTGCCGGGCAGCGTCTGAAAGCGCAATTCGAACAGCAAGGCCGCGTGGTGGATGCCGATCACCCGCTGTTTGTTTATCTGCCGTGCGGCGTGGGCGGTGGCCCCGGCGGGGTGGCGTTTGGTCTGAAACTGGCATTTGGCGATAACGTGCACTGCTTCTTCGCTGAACCGACCCATTCTCCGTGCATGCTGCTGGGCGTGTACACCGGGCTGCACGATGAGATCGCCGTACAGGACATCGGTATTGATAACCTGACGGCGGCAGACGGATTAGCCGTCGGACGTGCATCAGGTTTTGTCGGCAGAGCGATGGAACGTCTGCTCGACGGGTTGTATACCTTAAGCGATCGGTCTATGTACGACATGCTGGGCTGGCTGGCGCAGGAGGAGAACATTCGTCTGGAACCGTCAGCCCTGGCGGGAATGGCCGGGCCTCAGCGCGTCTGCGCATCCGCTGACTATCAGCAGATGCAGGGCATCAGCGCTGAGCAACTCAATAATGCCACGCACCTGGTCTGGGCAACGGGCGGCGGCATGGTGCCAGAAGCAGAAATGGCGCAATACCTGGCGAAAGGGCACTAACGTCCTGTGCGCAGCATCGCCATCAGCTCTGTCGGTGAGCGATGCTGCCTGATCAGATCGCGCATCACGCGCATGTGCGGCGCGGTATAATCGATAAATGCACTGTATCCTGCGCACAGCACGCTTTTCCCACTCTCATCCCGATGTTTTGGACAGTCGCCATGACAAAAGCGCAATACAGTACAGCGCTGACAATCAGTGCTGACTGCCGTTTTTTCCTCATGGCGTGAATACCCACACCACTCATTCAGCACGACATCAAAAAGCCGAACATGTACACGTCCAATATCTTCACGCACCCAGATATCAAATACAGTAGTGAGAAATGTTCCCCACACCTGTGGCTCCACCGATTCTACCGTCAGTATGCCGTGTTCATCTCGCTCCATGAGTGGAATAAACTGCAGCAGAGAAGCACCGCTCTGGCGAAGTTGCTGATACAACAGTTCAGGCCATCGGCTGTTCTGACGATTCACCGTCACAGACAGGTAAGCGGTATCATTGTAGAAGCAGTGACGACAATCCAGGTTACAACGTGAACTGGCCGGTTTGGCCATGACCTGACATCCTGTCATGCAAAATTTCCGATCAAGAGGATAAGTTGGCGAACGTGCGTTACAGCAAACAGTATTGCGAGAGATAACACCGCGAGGGAGATCATAAATTTGTCACGAACCGCGCGAGATTGGGAAAAATCAAGAAGCGAGACATCCATCAGATTACGCTTGCGGGTATAGCGCCAGAGAATGAGGCCCACGATGGCCAGTACTACAATCGAGCCCCAGAACAGGAATCCCGCCTGATGCCAGTGATGTTTCACCGCCAGCGCCATCAGCGCGCCATAGCCCAGCAGTGTGCGCAACCATGCCAGCGATGTGCGCTCCGGTTGCAGCCCCGGATCGGTCATGCGACGGGCCTTACGGCTATCCGGCATACAGCACCAGCGCCATCACGACGATCGCCACCATTGTCAAAATTAGACTGATAACCAGCAGACTGCGGGTATAAGGTAAATCTTCCTTCAGCCGCATCGCCTTTTCATTGCGTAACCAGCGCAGATAACCGTAAATCGCCAGGCCGCCAGCGAACAGACAAAGCAGCAGCGCCAACAGTTCGCGGATCACCGGCGTGGCGAAGTCCGGCGCCAGTTGGTCAAGCCCGACGCCTGCGGCCAGAAAACCCAGCGCAGTACGAATCCACGCCAGATAGGTACGCTCGTTTGCCAGCGAGAAACGGTAATCCGGTGATTCTCCGAGGCGAGAAAGTTTCATGAATATTCCTTGTCGGGCTGCAGGCAGGTTCCAGAATAGCCTAAATCGACAAGAACGAGGAGACCGGCATCGTCCGATGCCGGTCAGGAGGTTTAATGTAATTCCGGCCAGTAGCCTTTATTTGCCTCAATTAAATCATCGAGAATGACTTTCGCCACAGACGCGCTGGGTACCGTTTTAGATAAGGTGATCGCCTGCCAGAGCTTCTGGTAAGAACGTTGTTCCCAGGCATCCACCACCAGTTTTTCAACCGCCACCTGCTGACTCATAAGCCCTTTCTGGAAGTGCGGAATATCGCCTACGGTTAACGGTTCCGGGCCGTTATGTCCCACCAGGCATGGAATTTCTACCATTGCCGTCTCATCAAAGTTATGAATTGCCCCATTGTTCGGCACAATCAGTAGCATCCGCTCCTGAGTATTAAAAGCGATAGCTGCCGCCAGATCGACAATGTAGGAAGCATGTTCATCAATCTCCAACTCACCCGCCGAAGAGTCACCGGCATTAATAATCGCCCGACAGGCGCTGAAGACATGCTTCTCACGGTGATCCATCACTTCGTTGGCGCGGGTGCGTTCCGGGTTGGAATGCGCCACCACATAGTCCGGGAAGAGATAATATTTCAGGTACGTGTTCGGCATCGTTTGCGGATCGAGCGCCTGCACATCTTTGGCTTTGGCAAACGTGTCATTCCAGCTTGCTTCGGTATGTACATCGTCAGAAGGCGGCACATAGCCATTTTTCGCCACATATTCACGTAATTTTGGCATCAGATCGTTTCCGTTCAGATCTTCAATCGACGTCCACCAGCCAAAATGGTTCAGACCATAGTAACGAACACGCATCTGTTTACGATCTTTAAGCCCAACAATCTGCGCCATGCGCCCTTCAATCCCGATCGGCATATCGCAGATATTGAGAATTTTGGCATTCGGTCGTAAGCGACGGGTCGCTTCCGCCACAATCGCTGCCGGGTTGGAGTAGTTCAGCATCCAGGCATTGGGCGAGTATTTTTCCATATAGTCCACCAGTTCCAGCACGCCGCCGATTGAACGCATGCCATAGGCGATCCCTCCAGGCCCACACGTTTCCTGACCCAATACGCCATGACGCAACGGGATTTTTTCGTCTTTTTCGCGCATCGGGTATTTCCCTACGCGAATGTGCGCCATCACGAAATCCACATCGGTAAAGGCGGCTTCGGGATCGGTGGTGTAACTAAACGCGATCTCCGGTGCCTGCTCTTTGAGAATGATTTTGCACGCCTCGGCAATGACCTCCTGACGCACCCCGTCATTGTCATAGAATTTCAGCGAACGCAGGGGAAACCTGTCCTGATTTGCCAGCAACATCAGTACGATACCTGGCGTAAACGTACTCCCGCCGCCCGCGATTACCACCGAGAATTTTTTCATGATACTGCCTCCGTCATGGGGATATGTTCGTTTGATAAAGAAGATTTCATTAGCGTTTCGAGCTGGTCACGAACCTGAGGAACATGCAGGCCGACAATCACCTGAATACCGTTACCGCGACGCACAACACCGTGTGCGCCGAGCGCTTTGAAGACGTCATCACTTTGAGTTTTTGCCATGTCAATCAGTGCGATACGTAACCGGGTGGCACAGTTGTTAATACTTTCAATGTTGGCTGCGCCACCGAGCGCCTGTAGCAAACCGGCAGCCTGACCCAATGGGTTATCCGAAGCGGCTGCGGCGCTGGTTTTGCCGCGCGCGGCCTGGTAATCCGCTTTGCTGTAGAGTTTGATCTCGCTCTCTTCACGACCCGGTGTTTTCAGGTTGAAACGCAGGATCAGCGCACGAAAGATGACGAAGTAGAGGGCCGTAAAACAGATGCCAACGGCAATCTGGATAAACATCATTGACGCATGGTTATGGAACATCGGTATCCAGTTCTGTGGCAGGAACTGATCCAACAGACCACCACCAAAGTTGCCCACCACGCCGCACATGTACATGACTGTCGCCATCGAGGCTGCCAGCACCGCGTGCACGGCAAAAAGTAACGGCGAGATAAACAGGAAGGTAAATTCCAGTGGTTCGGTAATCCCCACCAGCATGGCTGTTAGCGTCGCAGGGATAAGTAAACCGGCCACTTTTACACGGTTTTCTGGGGTGGCGGTAAAGTAGAGCGCCAGCGCAATCCCTACTGAACCAAAGACTTTAGAATTACCGTGTAGCGCAAAGCCACCTTCCGGGAACAGGGTTTTCAGCGGTTCAGTACTCTGACTGAATTCCTGCAAATGCTGAGCCCAGTAGACCTGAATGCCACTTTCCACCACTGCCGGACCAAAAATGAACGGACCATAGACAAAGTGGTGTAAACCAGTTGGGATAAGGATGCGTTCGAGGAAAATATAGACCCATACACCAAGGGCTCCGGCAGAACGTAAAAACGCCTGCAGTGATTCGATGCCCATTTGTACTTTTGGCCACCCCAGTAGAGTTAGCCAGGCGCAGGGAATCATCACCAGAAAAGCAATGATGACGACAAATGAGGTTCCCTGGAAAATCCCCAGAAATACAGGCAGTGGTTTATCAAAAAAACGGTTATGGAGCGCGGTGACAATACCTGAAATGGCAATGGCGCCAATAATGCTGGTATCAAGCGTTTTAATCCCGGCCATCATGGTCAAACCGCTACCCGCTGTCGGGTCTACACTAAAATCGACACCAAAAAAATGGCCCCAGGTCATCCCCATCGCATTGATAAAGTAATTCCATGTCAGGAAGCTGACCAGTACTGCGAGGCAGGCACGTCCCTGGGCCTGTTTTGCCAGACCAATAGGCAAACCGACGGCGAAAATCAACGGCATATTGCGGAACACCGCCCATCCGCCTTCTTCAATAATGGTGACGATTTGTGCAAAAAGACTGTTGGGATCGGTGAGCGCTTCCCCCACAAAAAGTGGGTTACGGAGCATGATTGCAATACCCACCACAATACCGGCAAAAGGAAAGAGCAGTACCGGGGTGAACATCGCGCCACCAAAACGTTGTATTTGACTGAGCATTTTCACATCCTCATATAACAACCAGTAGGGAGAGGCCTTTTTTGTAGTGATTGCTGGCCTGACACGAGAATAGAAAGTTGCGATCCTCAGGACATGACATGCCGCGACGATTCGTGATCGCTTTCATGGTTTTAATTTCATCAATGAGGTCTACTTTTTAAATAAAAATTAGACATCTGAGCGTTTTGACTACGGTGTTTAAAGGGAAAAAGAGGTCTGGTGGTGATCTATAAATCGATAGCAGAACGACTACGAATTCGCTTAAATTCTTCTGATTACAACATCGGAAGTCCGTTGCCGGGTGAAAAAAAGCTCGCCGTCGAGTTTGCGGTCTCGCGAATGACGATCCGTAAAGCGATTGACGTGCTGGTGGAGTGGGGTTTAGTCGTGCGCCGTCACGGTAGCGGAACCTACGTGGCGCGCAAAGATGTCCATCATGAAACCTCCAACCTGACCGGGCTGGCGGAAGTACTGAAGCGACAGGGGAAAGAGGTGACCAGTCAGGTGCTGGTTTTCGAAGTCATGCCTGCGCCACCGGCGATTGCCAGCCAGCTACGCATTCAGATAAACGAACGCATCTATTTTTCACGCCGCGTACGCTATGTTGAGGGTAAGCCCTTAATGCTGGAAGACAGTTATATGCCGGTAAAACTCTTTCGCAATCTTTCGCTTGCCCATCTTGAGGGATCAAAATTCGATTACATTGAGAAAGAGTGTGGGATCACGATCAGCGGTAATTATGAAAGTCTGTCACCTGTACTTGCGGATAAACAGCTTTCAACCCAAATGAATGTGCCGGAGCAGACACCGCTGTTACGGATTACGTCACTGTCATACAGCGATAGCGGAGAGTTTTTGAATTATTCGGTGATGTTCAGAAACGCCAGCGAGTATCAGGTGGACTACCATTTACGGCGCGTCCACCCGGACTCAGCCTGAGATTAGCCCATTCCCCAGAAAATCACCGCCAGCAACTGCGGGGTGATAATGCGCAGGAACATCACCAACGGATACACCGTCGCATACGACAGCGCCGCCGCGCCGCTGGTGGCATGCAGGTTATTAGCAAATGCCAGCGCCGGCGGATCGGTCATCGAACCGGCCAACATCCCGCACAGCGTCAGGTAGTTCATTTTGGCGAAAATACGAGCCAGTAAACCCACGGTGATAAGCGGTATAGCAGTAATAAAAATACCGTAGCCCACCCAGCTCAGACCATCCCCCCGGGTCAGCGTATCGATAAAGTCACCACCCGATTTCAGTCCCACCACGGCAAGGAACAGCACAATTCCCAGTTCACGTAACGCCAGGTTCGCGCTCGGCGGCATAAACCAGTACAGCTTACCAATGCTGCCAATACGCCCCAGAATCAATGCCATAATCAGCGGCCCGCCCGCCAGGCCCAGCTTTAACGCCACCGGGAAGCCGGGAACAAAGAGCGGAATGGATCCAAGCAGCACCCCCAGACCGATACCGATGAACACTGGCAGCATCTGCACCTGCTGCAGTTTTTGCTGGGCATTACCCACAACATTGGCAACCGCATCAATCGAGGTCGGTCGTCCCACCAGATTGAGGATGTCACCAAACTGCAGACTGGCATCGCTACTGGCGACCAGTTCAACGCCCGCACGGTTCAGTCGAGAAATCACCACGTCGTAACGCTCTTTAAAGTGCAAATCGCGGATACGTTTGCCGAGCACTTTTTCGTTGGTGACCACGACGCGTTCGACGCGCAAATCGGTTCCCCGGGTCGACAGTGAGGTATCCACCTCCTGACCAATCACCAGTTGCGCGTTGTGCAGATCGCCCGGTTGCCCCACCAGGTGCAAAAGGTCGCCCATCTGGATTACGGTTCCCGGCGACGGCACCATCAGCGTCTCTTCGCGCTTCAGTCGTGAACAGATAATTTTATCGCTGTTGAGGATAGGCACATCCTGAATCGCCATATTGTTCAGGTTGGGGTTCTCAACGCGGATATTGATAGTCTGAATCAACGAATGCCCGTTAGTGAGCGTCGATTCATGCTCCCGCGCTTCTGCTTCCACATTCACACGAAATATCATTCGCATCAGCCACATGGTCAGCAAAATACCGCAAATCCCAAATGGATACGCCATCGCGTAGCTCATCCCCATCTGGTCAACCAGTTCCATTGGTGTGCCCAGATCGCGCAGGATTTGTTGTCCGGCACCCAGTGCCGGGGTATTGGTGACCGCACCGGAGAAAATCCCCAGCACCACCGGCAGCGGAATGGCGAAAACTTTATGCAGGATTGCGGTGACCAGCCCACCCATGATGACGATCAGAATCGCAAACAGGTTGAGACGCAGGCCAGAAACCCGCAACGAGGCAAAGAACCCAGGTCCAACCTGAATCCCAATGGTGTAAACAAAAAGAATCAGGCCAAATTCCTGGATGAAGTGCAGCATATCACCGCTCAGCGTCACCCCAGCCTGATCAACGAAGTGGCCGACGATGATACCGCCGAATAACACGCCGCCGATGCCAAAGCCGACACCCCGCACCTTGATATTGCCGATCCATAATCCGACAACCGCCACCAACGCCAGAACGCTGACCGTCAATGCTATATCACTCATTTTTTTGTTCCCTGTGAATAACATTTCTATTTAAGTGGATTATGACTGAACCGTTCAGGCATATATGCAGGCTGGCGCACATTCTGATGCTGAAACGACGCTAAAGCGCCCTTCTGATGGGCGTTCCCCCCCTTTTTCCTCATCAAAACCTGAAGTTGCTGAATGCTTTCTTCAGGCAATGGCATCACTACCCGAATCCGGTGTTGTCTTCGCGCACAAAAAAGCCCCGTCATTTCTGGCGGGGCAAAGGCAAGGAGCTAAATTAGCTATTTAATGCGGGGCGTTCGCTGATAGCGATACGTTGCGGTGCAACGGTTTCCGGGACATTACGGGTTAAATCGATATGCAACAACCCGTTGGTAAATGTCGCGCCGGAAACCTCCATGTTTTCAGCCAGGGTAAAGCTCAGGCTGAACGACTGAGTGACCAGTCCCTGATGCAACCATTTGGTCTCTTTTTTAGGCTGCTGCGGCGCGCCCTTAACGGTCAGGCGGGTGCCTTCCAACTGAATATCCAGGTCTTCCTGACGGAAACCAGCCAGCGCAAGCGTAATGCGATAGTGATTATCGTCACTTTTTTCAATGTTATAGGGTGGGAAGCTCTGGCTTTCACCGGTGTTTTGTAACGCGTTGGCCAGTTTGTCAAAACCAATCCATTGACGCAGCAGTGGGGATAAATCGTAGTTACGCATAATCATAATCTCCTTCTAAGAAGCGAGTGGTATCTGCAAATCCGTAGATTCGCATCGGCTCCCTGTCGGCAAGCCTGGGATAACAGGCCGCGCAGCGCGGCCCGACAGAATTAATTGATTTCGATACGGCGCGGTTTGTTCGCTTCCGGAATTACGCGCTCGAGATCGATGTACAGCAGACCATTGACCAGATTCGCGCCGCGAACATGGATGTTCTCAGCTAACTGGAACTTACGCTCAAAGTTGCGTTCCGCGATGCCCTGGTAAAGGTAAGTCCGTTCTTTTTGCTCGTCCGCATGCGCGCCTTTCACCACCAGCAGGTTGTCCTGTGCGGTAATTTCCAGCTCACTTTCTGCGAAACCGGCAACGGCAATGGCAATGCGGTAATGATTTTCGTCTACCAGCTCAACGTTGTACGGAGGGTAGCCGCCATTACTCTGGCTCTGGTTGTTTTCCAGCAGGTTAAACAGGCGGTCGAAACCAATAGCAGAACGGTACAGCGGGGATAAATCAAAGTTACGCATAATCAATAGCTCCTGAAATCAGCGAGAATGTCATTGACCTTCCATCATGGACAGGCCGGGTAGTCAGAACACCCATCAGGCGTGTTCTTCATTTGTCTACACCATCAAAATGGGTCTGATTGCGAACTTTTCAAGCATCCCTGGCGGACTTTTTTTGCAGTTTGCTGTCTATTGCATAGACTGGGTGGGAGAGCACTAAAGGTTAAAGTGCGATAGCCGCCACAGTGCGACGTGATGAGGATGTTATTTCTGGCAAGGGATCGCTATAACTCATCAGGCAAACACCGATGATCAACAGATGAATAAATCATGATAAGAAATGTGTTGTTAACGCTGATGATGTGCAGTGGGATAGTTTTACTGAGTGGTTGCTCCAGCGTAATGTCACATACCGGTGGTAAAGAGGGAACTTATCCTGGCACCCGCGCCAGCGCCGCTATGATAGGGGATGACGATACCAATTGGGGTACTAAATCACTGGCCATACTGGACATGCCCTTTACTGCAGTAATGGACACACTCCTGTTGCCGTGGGATCTGTTCCGCAAAGATAATTCGGTCAGATCGCGTGTCGAAAGAAGCGAGGAGAGAACACAGATAACCAACTCCGTAATCCCTCCTGCGAAAATGCCCGCCCCCTGATTACCGCCCGGTTTCTGTCATCCACAACTGACGGAAACCGTCTACCTCTTCCATCCACGCGACAAATCGACCATCAGGCGAGAAAACCACGGCATCCGCAGAGGGCGGGGTACCGTGGTTCTGCGTTAAAAACGTAATGTCTCCAGTGTGCGCATCGCAGCAGGCAATGCGATTATCCAGCACAAATCCCAGCCATTTCCCTGTCGGATGCCAGTTGAACGCGGACTGAATACCCGTAGCGTGATGGGTCAACTGGCGGGGTTCACCGCCCTGAGTTGAAATCAACCACAGTTGCACAATACCCACGTCATCGCGCATCAGAAACGCAATCTCCGTCGCCTGCGGATTACAGCGCACCCAGTGGCGCGGGACAGTCGTCAGCCCGGGGAAGCGGCGTGCATGGGTAAACGTCAGTCGACGCTGGACAACACACTGGCATCCAGGGGGCGGGGTGGCGCCGGTGCCTTCCAGGGGAGCCTCTCCGGGCGTTTTCCAGCCCGCCTCATCCTGCGGGAGTTCTACCAGAAACAGTTCAGGCACTTTCTCGCCGTTTTCAGACAGCGTGTCGCCGATAAACGCCAGCGCATGATTCCCCACCCAGCCCTCTTCATAGGCGCGAGAGATCTCATCGCTGCCCGGCGTGGGTTCGGGCGTCGTCTGGCTGACCAGCACGCACCAGTGACTGCCGCTGTACTCTCTTGGGTGCTGCGCCGATACCGTTACCGGTCCATAAGGCACTGCGACGCCAACGTTACGTAAATCCAGCGCCAGATCGCGTTCATGCATCACATGGTCGTTGTAGGTAAAGCTGACGAACTCGCCATTCGGGCTGAAAACGTGAACATGACTGCCGCCGCGCAGTGCACCCGGCGTGTAGGGCGAAGTGATATCCATCGCGTCCAGATTTGTCACTTCTCCCTGTTCGGCAATCACGCCGCGACGATGATGAAAGTCGTATTGCCACGTCGCGTCCGGGTTTTCAGGCCCATGAATAAATACATATTTCTCGGTCTGCGGATGCACGGTTACCACGCCGACGTGCGCCCCCAGCGTCGCGCGATAAATCACCTCCAGCTCACCGGTATGAACATTCACCCGTTCAATGGTTTCGCCGGTGAAAGAAGCCCCTGACGGACGGACGTCAAAAACCAGCCAGTGGCTGTCTGGCGTCCAGGTCCGGGTATTGGTAAGCTGATGATTACGCGGCGTAAAGGTGATTTGCTTCATGAGATGCTCGGGTCGGGAACAATTTCATCAATCATACTTCACAAGGACTTCACTTTCAGGCTTTAGCGTAGTGCCATCTTCATTTTTGCGGACAAAGAGATGGAACATTTTGACGTAGCGATTATCGGTCTCGGCCCGGCCGGCGCAGCGCTGGCGCGTAAATTGAGCGGCAGGATGCGCGTGCTTGCGCTGGATAAAAAACGGCAGTGCGGCAACGAGGGGTTCACCAAGCCCTGCGGCGGTTTACTGGCACCGGACGCGCAGCGTTCGTTTATTCGCGATGGGATCACGCTACCGGTGGACGTCATTGCCAACCCGCAGATTTTCAGCGTTAAAACGGTGGATGCCGACGCATCGTTGACGCGCAATTACCAGCGCAGCTACATCAATATCAACCGTCATGCCTTTGATTTATGGATGAAATCACTGATCCCGGATGAGGTACAGGTGTACCACGACAGCCTGTGTCGAAAAATCTGGCGAGAAGAGGGGAAGTGGCACGTGATTTTTCGTGCCGACGGTTGGGAGCAGCAGATTACCGCCCGTTATCTGGTGGGTGCCGACGGGGCAAATTCTCTGGTACGTCGCCATCTTTATCCGGACCATCAGATTCGTAAATATGTCGCCATCCAGCAGTGGTTCGCGGAACGTCATCCGGTCCCGTTTTACGCCTGCATTTTCGATAACGCCGCAACGGACTGTTACTCCTGGAGTATCAGTAAAGACGGTTATTTCATTTTTGGCGGCGCGTATCCCATGAAGGATGGCCAGGCGCGCTTCGAAGCGCTGAAAGAGAGAATGACTGCGTTTCAATTCCGCTTCGGCACACCGGTAAAAAGCGAGAAATGTACCGTGCTCTTTCCGTCGCGCTGGGCGGATTTCGTCTGCGGCGAAGAAAACGCGTTTCTGATTGGCGAGGCGGCCGGATTTATCAGCGCCAGTTCACTGGAAGGGATAAGCTACGCCCTGGATAGCGCGGAGATCCTCAAGTCCGTACTGATAAAAGATGCGCCGGAGATGAACCGCGCTTACCGGAAAGCCACCCGCAAACTGCGCTGCAAGCTATATGGCAAGATCCTGAAGAGTCGCTGTTTAACTGCGCCCATATTGCGAAACGCGATTATGCGAAGCGGTATCGCGCATATCCCGCTCAGTCAGGATGACCAGCCCACCGCAACATCTGGTGGGCTGGCAAAGGAGTATTAACCCACGCGTTTTACATCCCCCACCAACAGGATGTAAGAGAGTGCGCCAATCAGAGCAACGACAGAGATATAGACCAGCGCAGGGCCAAATCCGTAGTCTTGCGCAAGGTAGCCAATCACCAGCGGAACGGTAATCCCCCCCAGTCCGCCAACAAAGTTGAACACGCCTCCGGTCAGGCCAATGAGGCGCATTGGCGCCAGCGAAGAGACCAGCGACCAGGTGATGGAGGCAAACCCGTTGCCGAAGAACGCTATCGCCATCAGGGTCATAATCCACACCGGATCGTTGGTGTAATTTGCGCCCATAATGCAGGTAGAGATTAACAGACCGCAGATAATCGGCGTTTTACGCGCCACGCCAAGGGAGAAGCCTTTTTTCACCAATTTATCCGCCAGCCATCCGGAAAGCAGCACGCCAAAGAATGCCGCCAGGAACGGAACGGTGGTCATAAAGCCCGCCTTCAGCGCGGTAATGCCTTTTTCCTGCGTCAGGTAGTTCGGGAACCACGTCAGGAAGAACCATAACGTAGAGGTGACGGCAAACTGGCCCAGATAAACACCCACCAGCTTACGGTGAAACACCAGCTTCCAGTCTGCTTTGGTCAGCGGCTGACGCGCCTCTTTCTTAACGGGCGCATCGCCATCCACCAGGCCGCCGCCGTCACGAATATAGTCCAGTTCCGCTTTGGTGATACTTTTGGTCAGACGAGGCGGCTGATACACCTTAAACCAGACAAGTGACCAGATAATGCCGATCCCTCCGGTGACAATGAACACCCAGTGCCAGCTCAGCATCTCCTGAATCCAGATCAGCAGCGGTGTCAGGAACGCCAGGCCGACAAACTGTCCTGAAGTATAGAAACCCACGGCGGAAGCGCGTTCCTGTTCCGGGAACCAGCTCGTCACCATGCGGTTGTTCGTTGGGAATGCCGGGGCCTCGAATATCCCGGTAATCGCACGCAGACCAATCAACGACATCAACCCGGTAGCGAACCCCTGGAAGAGGGTTGCCACCGACCAGCCGAAGATCGCGATAAAATAGGTCAGACGGGAGCCGACGCGGTCAAGGAACCAGCCCCCCGGGATCTGGCATAGCGTATACAACCAGGCAAAGGCTGAGAACACGTAGCCCATTTCTGCTTTCGTAATGCCAAACTCTTCCTGAATATGCGCCGACGCCACCGCAAGGTTGGCGCGGTCGACATAACAGATGACCACGGTAATAAAGATCATAACCAGCGTCAGGTAACGGCGACGCCCTGTTTTTGCAGCAGTAACTGGAATATCCATCGCAATCTGTCTCCAGATTTTGGGCATAGCGAAGCCGCTCACCATGCCCTGTCATTTACAGAGGGTGTTTGTTTTATTTTTAAAATAAAAAAATTACGCTAATGCGCTAAATAATTCGTGCTGGGGGAAGGCGGCAAGTTTTCGCATCCCCGGGAGCATACAAAAGTATGTGACCGGGGTAAGAAAACGCAGCCAACGCACCACCAGCGCGAAGTATGACGCGCATTTACCACTCCGCTACACTGCCGTCTTCATGACGCCACAGCGGATTACGCCAGTCCGGCGCATTTTTACTCAGCTCAATGACTTTGGCCTCATCAATATCCACGCCAAGTCCCGGCTTCATCAACGGTTTAAAGAACCCGCCTTCCATGTTGAAATCGTCTTTGTTTTTGACAAAGTCGAGCAGCTCCGCGCCCTTGTTATAGTGAATGCCCATGCTTTGTTCCTGGAACACCGCGTTGCGCGAAACAAAGTCGACGTGCAGACAGGCTGCCAGCGCGATAGGACCCAGCGGGCAGTGCGGAGCCAGCGCCACATCATAGGCTTCCGCCATCGCGGCAATTTTGTAGCATTCCGTGATACCACCAGCATGTGACAGGTCCGGCTGCAAAATCGCCAGCCCGCCCGCTTCCAGCACCCGTTTAAACTCGAAGCGCGAAAACATGCGTTCACCCGCGGCGATCGGAATATGGGTTTGCTCGGCCAGTTTCGGGTAGTACTCCGCCTGTTCCGCCAGTACCGGCTCTTCAATAAACAGCGGGCGATAGGGCTCCAGCTCTTTAATCAGCACTTTCGCCATTGGCGCGCTGACGCGGCCGTGGAAATCCAGACCAAACTCAATCTCGTTGCCAAAAGCCTCACGGATTTGCGCCACGGTATTCACCGCACGATCGACCGCCCGCGAGTTATCAATCACCCCCATCTCTTCGCAGCCGTTGAGCTTAAAGGTGTCAAAGCCGATATTGCGCAGCTGCTTAATGCCGTCGATCACTTCCGCAGGACGATCGCCGCCAACCCAGCTGTAGGCTTTGATTTTGTCGCGCACCAGGCCGCCCATCAACTGCCAGACCGGAGCATTCAGCACTTTGCCTTTGATGTCCCACAGCGCCTGGTCGATACCGGCGATGGCGCTCATCATAATCGGGCCACCGCGATAGAAGCCTGCGCGGTACATCACCTGCCACAAATCGTTAATACGCGCCGGGTCCTGCCCAATCAGGTAATCCCCCATTTCATGTCCCGCCGCTTCAACGGTACGCGCGCGGCCTTCAATCACCGGCTCGCCCCAGCCAACGACGCCTTCGTCGGTTTCAATTTTCAGGAACATCCAACGCGGAGGTAAACGGTACGTGGTGAGTTTGGTTATTTTCATTTCACTGCCTCTCGATATGCCTTAACAAATGCCGCCGCCTGCTGTGCGGTGCGCGCTACTGACTGCCCGGCGCGATACAGATCGCTGCCCAGTCCCGCGCCCACACACCCGGCGTTTATCCACTGCGCCAGGTTTTCTGGCGTCACGCCGCCCACGGCGAAGACCGGAACGCTGGCGGGCAATACCGCTTTCAGCGCTTTGATGTAGTCTGGGCCGAAGGCCGATGACGGGAAAATTTTCAGCGCCTGCGCACCGGCGTCCAGCGCGGTAAAGGCCTCCGAGGCCGTCGCGCAGCCGGGACAGACGGTCATGCCGTTACTCACGGCACGACGAATGACTTCCGGCTGAATGTTCGGCGTAACGATCAGTTTGCAACCCATTTTGGCGAGCCTATCAACCTGCTCTGGCTTTAAGACCGTACCTGCGCCAATCAGCGCTTTATTGCCATACGCGTCGACGACCGCCGGAATGCTTTTTTCCCACTGCGGCGAGTTGAGCGGAATTTCCACCGCGTCAAATCCGGCCTCGATCACCGCGCCAACGTGTGCGAGCGCCTCCTCGGGGGTTATACCGCGCAAAATCGCGATGAGAGGGAGATTAGTTTGCCACTGCATGAGCGATGCTCCTTATACCTGCCTGAAATGCCGTATCGCCGGACACAGCACAGACGTTACGCCCAATGGCGTGGAACGCCTGCTGGTAGCGTGACGTCAGCGCTGCACCTGCGACGAGAGTAATGGACTGCGACCCGGCGAATTGCTCACTCATGCTGGCGACTTCTGCACCAATCAACAGGCCGGAGAGAAATTCGCTGACCTGCTCACGCGGGAGAGTTCCCAGCACGTGCGAAGCGCGAACTTCAAAAAGTTGTGGCAGAACGGCAGGCGAGGCAAGACCGCGCTCAAGCCCTGAAGCAAAGGCCCCGGAGGAGGTTTGCTGTTCTGGCAAACCCGCGCCGACCAGAGAATGATTCAGCAGCAAATGGTGCAGTTCGCCCGTCATCACGGTGCGAAAATCATGGATTTGCTGCGCATCAGCCTGCACCCATTTACAGTGTGTTCCGGGCATCACATAGACAGAAGAAGGAGAAAGCGTGCGCGCGCCGAGAAGCTGTGTCTCTTCGCCGCGCATCACATTGTGGTTATCATCGCGTGAGACACACAAGCCGGGAATGATCCAGACATTGTCGCTAACGGCGGTTAATTGCTCACCAATGGCAGAGAAATGAGCAGGAACCGGCAGATACGGGGCAATCTTCCAGCCGACGTTGCTACCCACCATCCCTGCCATCACCACCGGTGTGGCGCTGTCGCGCCAGTGCTGTGTGACATCTGCTAACACCGCTTCGGGGGACCTGCCGTTCAGACGCGTAACGCCCGCTTCTGAATGCCTGCTTTCCAGGCATTTGTCGCCCTGGTAAAGCCAGGCGCGCAAATTGGTCGATCCCCAGTCAATAGCGATGTAGCGAGATGTCATGTGATTTCCTTCAACCTTCGTGTTGAGCTGGCGATCATGGTCAGGGCCGCCTGCTCTGCCGCATTGCTATCCTGATGCCGTATCGCATCGAATAGCGCCTTATGTTCCTGGAGCGTTTTTGGCATGTTGGCTTCATCGCCCATCCAGGTCCGTTCAAATACAGCTCGCTGAAGCGAGGTGATCGCCACGCTCAGCTGTTGTAAAACCGGGTTATGCACCGACTGCAATACCGCCTCGTGATAGCGGATATCCGCTTCATTAAAGGCCTCCCGGTCCTGGTTGTTGGCGATCATGTCATTGAGCGCCGATTCAATTTCAGCCAAATCACTCGAGGTCGCACGTTCCGCTGCCCAGCGAGCAATCGCGGGTTCCACCAGGTTTCGGACTTCGCTCATCGCGCTGATTAACCGCGGGTCGTAGTCGTTTTCCAGTACCCATTGCAGTACGTCGGTATCGAGGTAATTCCACTGATTCCGCGGTGTTACAAAGGCACCGCGATAACGTTTCATTTCTATCAGCCGCTTCGCCATCAACGAGCGAAACACTTCACGAATGATGTTGCGTGAGGTTTCAAACTCCTCACACAGCTCCGCTTCCGCAGGGAGCGCCGCACCCGGTACGTACTTGCCGCTGACAATCTGTTTGCCCAGCGTGATGACAATGCGATCGGTTTTATTGAGAGTCATGGAGAGTCCTTGTGCTCTGGAAGGTCCCCTCTACTTTACCGTTATCGCTGAAATTCGCCTCAATTTTGTAGTACTAACGTGATGTCATTCGCCATTCCCTTGCGCACAATGTAGTACAACATAAATGTGTTGTACTACAATTTAGATCACAAAAACGACAATCGGTAATAAAAATGTTATGAGGAGTAAACGACGGGGATAAAAAAACCCGCGATCAACGCGGGTTATGGCAAATCAACCGGGAGGAATTACTTCAGGACGTGCTGCTCAATGGCATACGCGACGCCATCTTCCAGATTCGATTTAGTGACAAAGTTGGCAACCTCTTTCACCGAGGGAATGGCATTATCCATAGCCACACCAAGACCAGCGTACTCGATCATCGCAATGTCGTTTTCCTGATCGCCAATCGCCATAATCTCCTCCGGTTTGATACCCAGCGCATCCGCCAGCGATTTCACACCAGTGCCTTTATTGACGCGTTTGTCGAGGATTTCGAGGAAGTACGGCGCACTTTTCAGCACGGTATACTTCTCTTTCACTTCCGCCGGAATACGGGCGATGGCCCGATCGAGGATCGCGGGTTCATCAATCATCATCACTTTCAGGAACTGCGTTTGCGGATCCATTTTCTCCGCTTCACAGAACACCAGAGGAATGGTCGCGACATAGGATTCATGCACGGTGTAGTAGCTGATATCGCGGTTCGCAGTATACAGCGTGGTACGATCCAGCGCGTGAAAGTGCGAACCCACCTCGCGGGAGAGTTTTTCCAGGTAGCGGTAGTCGTCATAGCTCAGCGCAGTTTGCGCAACGGTACTGCCATCGCCAGCCTTCTGCACCAGCGCACCGTTGTAGGTGATACAGTAATCGCCGGGCTGCTCCATATGCAGTTCTTTCAGATAGCTGTGCACGCCAGCATACGGACGACCGGTGGTCAGCACCACGTTGACCCCTTTTTCACGGGCGGCGGCAATCGCACGTTTAACCGCGGGTGAAATGGTGTGATCGGGCAGCAGAAGAGTGCCATCCATATCGATAGCAATGAGTTTGATAGCCATGAATTCCCCGCATTAAATGAGTCCTGACTCATGCTAACGCGATTCCGCTCAAAAAACAGTAAAAGAGTCGGGGATAAAGGGGGATAGGAAGGGGAACCAGGATTCCCCTTTTGACGATCGATTGTCGGCCTGATAAGCAACGCGCCATCAGGCATAACGCAGAATCTTGCCGGATGGCGGCGTAAAACCGCCTTATCCGGCCTACAGGCATGGATTAAATATCGATATTTGCCGCTTTCAGGGCGTTCTCTTCGATGAAGGCACGACGCGGTTCAACGGCGTCGCCCATCAACGTGGTGAACAGCTGGTCGGCAGCAATCGCATCCTTCACGGTAACGCGCAGCATACGACGGCTTTCCGGATCCATGGTGGTTTCCCACAGCTGTTCCGGGTTCATCTCGCCCAGACCTTTATAACGCTGGATAGCGAGGCCGCGACGTGACTCTTTCTGCAGCCATTCCAGCGCCTGCTCGAAGCTGGCAACCGGCTGGCGACGCTCGCCACGTTCGATAAACGCATCGTCCTCGATCAGTCCACGCAGCTTCTCGCCGAGCGCACAAATACGACGATATTCGCCACCGGTCACAAATTCATGCTCCAGCGGATAATCGGTATCAACGCCGTGGGTACGCACGCGGATCACCGGCTCGAACAGGTTCAGTTCAGCGTCTTTACGCACAAAGCTGTTCCAGGTGCTGCCGTGAACTTCGTTTTCATTCAGTACGTTAACCAGCTGGGACACCCAGGCAGTGACTTTCGCTTCATCAGCCAGATCGGCTTCAGCCAGCGTCGGCTGATAAACCAGTTCTTTCAGCAGCGCTTTCGGGAAACGACGTTCCATACGGCCAATCATTTTCTGCGTCGCGTTGTATTCAGAAACCAGTTTTTCTAACGCTTCACCCGCCAGGGCTGGTGCGCTGGCATTGGTGTGCAGCGTGGCGCCATCAAGGGCGATAGAGATCTGGTACTGATCCATCGCTTCATCGTCTTTGATGTACTGTTCCTGCTTGCCTTTCTTCACTTTGTACAGCGGCGGCTGTGCAATGTAAACGTGGCCGCGCTCAACGATTTCCGGCATCTGACGATAGAAGAAGGTCAACAGCAGCGTACGGATGTGCGAGCCGTCGACGTCCGCATCGGTCATGATGATGATGCTGTGATAACGCAGTTTGTCCGGGTTGTACTCGTCGCGACCGATGCCGCAGCCCAGCGCGGTGATCAGCGTCGCCACTTCCTGAGAAGAGAGCATCTTGTCGAAACGCGCCTTCTCAACGTTAAGAATTTTACCCTTCAGCGGCAGAATCGCCTGGTTCTTACGGTTACGTCCCTGCTTCGCAGAGCCGCCCGCTGAGTCCCCTTCCACCAGGTACAGTTCAGAGTGAGCCGGGTCGCGTTCCTGACAGTCCGCCAGTTTGCCCGGCAGACCCGCTAAGTCCAGCGCGCCTTTACGACGGGTCATTTCACGCGCGCGACGTGCAGCTTCACGAGCACGCGCAGCATCAATGATTTTGCCGACAACGATTTTCGCGTCAGACGGGTTTTCCAGCAGGTATTCGCTCAGCAGTTCGTTCATCTGCTGTTCTACCGCCGATTTCACCTCAGAGGAGACCAGCTTGTCTTTGGTCTGTGAGGAGAACTTCGGATCCGGTACTTTCACGGAAACAACGGCAATCAGGCCTTCACGGGCATCGTCACCGGTAGCGCTGACTTTCGCTTTTTTGCTGTAGCCTTCTTTGTCCATATAGGCGTTCAGGGTACGGGTCATCGCCGCACGGAAGCCTGCAAGGTGAGTACCGCCGTCACGCTGCGGAATGTTGTTGGTGAAGCAGTAGATGTTTTCCTGGAAACCATCGTTCCACTGCAGCGCAACTTCAACGCCGATACCGTCTTTTTCGGTGGAGAAGTAGAAGATATTCGGGTGGATCGGCGTTTTGTTTTTGTTGAGGTATTCAACAAACGCCTTGATGCCGCCTTCGTAGTGGAAATGATCTTCTTTGCCGTCGCGCTTGTCGCGCAGACGAATAGAGACGCCGGAGTTCAGGAATGACAGCTCACGCAGACGCTTCGCCAGAATGTCGTATTCGAACTCAACGACGTTGGTAAAGGTTTCGTGGCTTGGCCAGAAACGGACCTGAGTACCCGTCAATTCTGTTTCGCCGGTTACCGCCAGCGGCGCCTGCGGCACACCGTGCACGTAAGTTTGCTGATGCACTTTGCCTTCACGACGAATCACCAGCTCCAGTTTCTGCGACAGGGCGTTAACGACGGAAACACCTACGCCGTGCAGACCACCGGAAACTTTATAGGAGTTATCATCAAATTTACCGCCTGCGTGCAAAACGGTCATGATAACTTCAGCTGCCGAAACGCCCTCTTCCGGGTGAATACCGGTTGGGATACCACGGCCATCATCGGTAACGGACACGGAGTTATCAGCGTGAATCGTTACCACGATATCTTTACAGTGACCCGCGAGCGCTTCGTCGATAGCGTTATCTACCACCTCGAATACCATGTGGTGCAGACCGGTGCCGTCATCCGTGTCGCCGATATACATACCCGGGCGCTTACGCACCGCATCCAGTCCTTTCAGGACTTTGATACTGGAGGAGTCATAAGAATTCGACATCAACGTTTCTCGCTCATTTTATCTTGGGTTAATCCGTTATTTTACCCTTTTCCACGGTAAACATCTTCGAATTTTCATCGGACATGTCTATAACGTGTTCAGCGCTAATTGCGCTGACAAAGACCTGAGATTGCGTGGCTTTTAAGCGGCTGGCCAGCAGCCCGCGACGCGCATCATCCAGTTCAGAGGCAAAATCATCTATCAGGTACAGGCAGCGCCGTCCGCTTTCGCGGGTCAGGAACTCCCCTTGCGCCAGACGTAAGGCGCACATCAGCAGCTTGAGCTGCCCACGCGACAACGTATCTTCCACCGGCGCACCGTCGGCGCGAATGCGGAAATCCGCCTTATGCGGACCGTGCGCGGTGTAGGTCAACATGCGATCGCGTTCAAAACTACGTTCCAGCACTTCGGCGTAATCTGTCTCTTTCTCCCAGCCGCGCTGGAAAGAGAAGGAGAGAGAAAACTCGGGAAGAAACTGCTGGCAGGTATCCGCCATATCCTGCGCGATACCGGCGCTGTACTCCGCGCGCCAGGTGCTGATTTGTTCCGCCAGTGGGATCAGTTCTTTATCCCACGGACGCAGTTGCTCGTAACGACTCACCTGGCGCAGCGCCGCATTGCGCTGCCTGAGCAAGCGCTTAAGGTTGCTCCAGGCGGTGAAAAATCCGGCTTCATTGTGAAAGCATCCCCAATCGAGGAATGCTCTTCTGTATTTGGGGCCGCCATTGAGTAAAGTAAACCCCTCGGGGGTGATCAGTTGCATCGGCATCAATAGCGCCAGTTCCGCCACCTTGTGACCATCGGTACCGTCAATGCGCACTTTGCTGTCACCCAGCTTATCTTTCGTTAACCCAATCGATGTTTCCCGCTCTTCGCCCTGCAACCGCCCGTGAAGCACGAACGACTCCTGTTCGTGGCGAATGACGCGACCAATCTGCAAACTGCGAAACGCACGACCGTGGCCGAGCGTATAGATAGCTTCCAGAACGCTGGTTTTACCGCTGCCGTTAGCGCCAACCAGGAAATTAAAGCCGGGGGATAACGCGAGATCCGCATTTTCGATATTGCGGAAATCTTTGATTAGAAGTCGGGATAGCGACATATCAGCTCATCATCATTCAAGGGGCGCGTCTGCCGTCAGTGCGCAAAAAGCGGAGCGTACGCGAAGTACGCGAGCATTTTGAGCACTGCCGGGAGATGAAATGGCAAGTAAACCAGCCCCTTTCAAATACTACAAGCGCATTGGCATAACAACATAAGCCGCGCTTTGTGATGCCGCATCTTCAATCTGTACGCTGGAAACAGAGTCGGTCAACATGATGCGCACGTTTTCGCACTTCAGCGCATTCAGAACATCCAGCACGTAGCTGACGTTAAAGCCGATCTCCATTTCGGTTCCCGGATAGGTGACGTCCAGAATCTCTTCGGCTTCTTCCTGCTCCGGGTTATTCGCGGTGATTTTGAGCTGATTTTCGCTCACATACAGACGCACGCCGCGGAATTTCTCGTTCGAGAGGATCGCCGCGCGGGCAAAAGCCTGCTTGAGGATATCGCAGCCGGCTTCCAGATGTTTATCCGGATTTTTCGGCAGAACGCGACGGTAATCCGGGAAGCGACCGTCCACCAGCTTAGACGTAAAGATAAAGTCGCCAACGTGCGCGCGGATATTGTTGCTGCCAATCTGCACGCGCAGCGGGTTATCGCCACCGTCGAGCATACGCATCAGTTCAATCACACCTTTACGCGGCACAATCACCGAATGGCTGGGCAGCGATTGGCCAACAGGCATAGAGCAGACCGCCAGGCGGTGACCATCGGTCGCCACGGTACGCAACTCTTCGCCCTCGGTCTCAAACAGCATGCCATTTAAGTAGTAACGCACGTCCTGATGCGCCATAGAGAACTGGGTTGCTTCAATCAGGCGCTTCATCGTTGCCTGCGGCAGGGTAAATTCTACCTCACTCTGCCAGTCATCCAGATTCGGGAAGTCGGCGGCAGGCAGCGTGGAAAGCGAAAAACGGCTGCGACCTGAACGCACCAGCATGCGATCGCCTTCCAGTTGGACAGCAATTTCTGCGCCTTCCGGCAGGCCACGGCAGATATCAAAGAACTTCCGCGCCGGGACAGTGGTTGCGCCAGGCTCATGCGGCTGAATCAACGCAACGCGGGCCACCATTTCCATTTCAAGATCGGTACCCGTCAGCGAAAGCGCACCGTCAGCTACCTGCAGCAACAGGTTGCCGAGAATAGGCAGTGTAGGACGACCACCCAGCGGGCCGCTGACCTGCTGAAGCGGCTTTAATAAATGTTCACGTTCAACGGTAAATTTCATAGCGTCACGAAGATAATGTT
>OCAE01000525.1_pt1 | contig 23566 bp, 21 predicted proteins | sample 1495581 | NCBI WGS metagenome assembly OCAE01 (sample SAMEA2580278, study PRJEB22360) | human gut metagenome | biome: human gut; feature: human-associated habitat; material: faeces | place: Denmark | collected 2008/2010 | reverse complement strand
ATATAGGGTTCCCCGAAACCCGGGGCCGCCTGCTGAGCCGCGAAAGTGTCGCGCAACGGCAGCCGCACAGTGACCCGGGTATGGTCTCCGGCGCGCCGTCTGACGGCACGATGGTCAATAAAGAGACCGGAACAGAGCCGTTCCGGCCGGATAACGGGCAGATGCGCAGACCGGATGCACAACCGGTCGCCGGAGGACAAAGCGGACAAACCGCACCACAGGGACAACACAACACACCGCTTTCCGCTGATCGTAACGGAAAGGTGCCGCAGGCAGAAAACAGCCGGATGTCATCCGTGAAAAAAGAGATAACATCAGCGGCAGAATCCGCCATGCCGTCTGTCGATATTAACGCACCGTCAATCACGGCTCCGGCAGTCGGTGTTTCCGTTCCGGGAATCTCTGCGCCAACGCTTGATATCAAAGCCCCGTCTGTCAGTTTACCGGGAGCGGAAGTCTCGGTCCCGGCACTGAAAAATCCGTTCTGATGATCTCAGCCGCACAAAAACCCGCCCCCGGCGGGTTTTTTAATACCTGAACCGCGGCATATTCCGTGCCCTGTTTCAGGCTGCCCATATAACAATCCATCCCGTCGGTAAACAGATGGAACAGGCAACCGACCGCTACCGCCCGCACTTTCCATGACGGGATCAACAGCAGAATAAGATACACAATTGCCGCCCATATGGTATGCAGCGGATGAAAACCGACACTGCATCTGTCCGGGTCAAAGATCGGATCTGCCAGCAGGTGATCCGTATCCATCACCATCGTGGCAATCATAATCATCGCCGCCGCTTTCCAGTGCTGCCGCCAGAACAACCGCGCAAACAGAACCGGCACCAGAAAATGGCAGCCGTAATGCAGGATATTCCGGAAAATGTCAAATGCCACAGTAACTCCGCTGACGGGTTGTCCGTTATGATGACGGCTATCATAACGGAAATAGCGGAGGCTATCCGGCAAAAAAGCGTGTCATCCGTAAAAAGACTGAAACACACCTTATTCAGGGTAACTGCGCCGTCATTAACTGGTCTGCTTTGCGGGTTTATCGCTGCATTGTCTTAAGTAAATGAAGAAGATCGGGTATATTAGCCCCTGATTGTTGGCTACCAAGAAAAAATAACTATGATTATCAAACCTAAAATTCGTGGTTTTATCTGCACTACCGCTCACCCGGCGGGCTGTGAAGCCCATGTTCGTGAGCAAATCGCCCGTGTGAAATCCTGCGGCGAACTGAAAAACGGCCCTAAAAAGGTTCTGGTGATTGGTGCATCCACCGGTTACGGTCTGGCTTCCCGTATTAATGCCGCTTTCGGCAGCGGTGCGGCGACTATCGGTGTATTTTTCGAAAAGCCGGGCAGCGAAAGCAAAACCGGTTCTGCCGGCTGGTACAACGCAGCAGCTTTTGATAAAGCCGCCAAAGAAGAAGGCCTGTATGCAAAAAGCATCAACGGGGATGCCTTCTCTGATGAATGCCGTCAGACCGTTATTGATCTGATTAAACAGGATCTGGGTCAGATCGATCTGGTTGTTTACTCTCTGGCATCGCCGGTCCGTAAAATGCCGGAAACCGGTGAAATTGTCCGTTCCGCCCTGAAACCTATCGGCGAACCGTACAAATCTGTCGCGCTGGATACCAACAAAGACGTACTGATCGAAGCCGTTGTTGAACCGGCCAATGAGCAGGAAATTGCCGATACCGTCAAAGTGATGGGCGGTCAGGACTGGGAACTGTGGATGAATGCATTAGAGGAAGCCGGTGTTCTGGCGGATAATGCACAGTCTGTTGCCTACTCCTATATCGGTACCGATTTAACCTGGCCGATTTACTGGCACGGTACGTTAGGTAAAGCCAAAGAAGATCTGGATCGCGCAGCAGCGGCGATTAATCAGAAACTGCAGGCCAAAGGCGGCGCGGCGTATGTTGCTGTACTGAAATCCGTCGTTACTCAGGCCTCTTCCGCCATTCCTGTTATGCCGTTATATATTTCTATCGTGTTTAAGATCATGAAAGAGAAAGGCATTCACGAAGGCTGTATTGAACAGACTCAGCGCTTATTTGCCACCAAACTGTTTAACGGCTCTGCGCCGGAAACGGACGAAAAACAGCGTCTGCGCCTGGATGACTGGGAATTACGCGATGATGTTCAGAACACCTGCCGTGAAATCTGGCAGCAACTGACAGATGATAACATCAATGATTTAACCGACTATCAGGGCTATAAAGCAGAGTTCCTCCGTTTATTCGGCTTTGGTCTGGACGGTGTGGATTATGATGCGGATTTAAGCGGTGAAGTTAACTTCGACGTGAAAGAATTAGTGTAATCATCACTGAAAAACCCGCCGCAGCCCTGATTATTCAGCGGCTGCGGCGAGGTTCTTTTTTTTTCCCGGGCTATTCAGCGGGTTTCACAGACCAGCCAGTAATAATGGTTATTATTGAATCCGAACTCATCCAGCACGGTCAGTCCGAGCTTACGGGTGTGCGCAGCATAAGAGCGCGGATTAACCTTGTTGATAAAAGTCACCAGGATATCAAACCGCTGCGACATTTTTTCCAGCGCAAACGCAAACAGCCCTTCCAGCACGCCCTGCCCGCGCAGTGATGCATCAATACAGACCGGACCGTACTGATAGGAATTCTCTGTCGTCAGCGTCTGACCGGCAAAGGTATAATCCCCCAGTTTATCAATCATATGAGCAAACAGCGGCCACGGTGACCAGTATTGCCAGGATGCCGCCATCACAAACGCCACGACCTTTCCGTCCTGTTTCGCGACAAATAATCCCTGCTCATTCTCTATCAGATCAATCATCTGCTCATCACTCATCTGTGTGGTGACAAAGCCGTCCGGCTTGTCTTCTTCACTGATGGTGGTCAGATGATATCGTTTTAATAAGGCTTTTACCTGATCCATATCCGTCAGTTCAGCAACACAATATTCCATCGTTATTCTCCGTTATAGTTGTTATTACGCTGCGGGGGGAACCGCAATATCCGCGATGCGATCATGACCGATCACACTGAAATAGTCATCCGCTGCCAAAGACAGGGATCTCACCAGCTCACCGGCATTAAAAAATACCCGTCCGGCACCGGTCAAGCGCTTGTCAACATACAGCGTCAGCTCATCATTAAAGCTGAACGGCGGAACCGCTCCCATCGGGCATCCGGTCAGCGCCTGTGCTGTTTCCGGCGCGGCAAACGAGGCTTTTTTTCCGCCTGCCAGCTTCGCAATATGTTTAAAATTAACTTTGCAGTCGCCCGGCACAATCGCCAGTACATAGCGGATTTCCGGTGTGCTGCCGGTGACCTGTAACACCATGGCTTTCGCCGCCTGGCTCAGTTTATTCCCCCTGATTTTACTTATCGCGTCAGAACGGCCTTCCGCCGGATGTTCGATCACCTCAAAGGACACCCCGCGAGAATCGAGTAAACGGGTGATTTTGTCAAATGTTGTCATATAAACCTCACAGTCAGCCGGAGAAATCCTTGCGTCATAATTTACTCTCAACGTACTCTTACAGAAACACACAGAACCCGTAAGAATGAGGCAGAACAGATGGCACCGCTTCCGCGCTACCGGCAGATGGCCGATCAGATAAAACAGGCTGTCCGCGAGGGAGTTTTACCGCCGGACAGCCGTCTGCCGTCCGTGCGCATTCTGGCGGCACAGTACAATGTCAGCCTGACCACCGCGCTGAAAGTGCTGCGCACACTGGAAGATGAACATGTTGCCGTGGCGCGGCCGAAATCCGGCTTTTTTGTCGCACCTGTACAGCCGGCTGCGGCGGAAAACCGCAGCACAGAGACGCTCACCGCTGATTTTGCCCCGCTGGATGAACAGACAGAACTGCATATGTCGATGGTCGGCGAAGAGTGCCGTGTCCGGCTGGATCTGGCAAACGGCCGCCGGGAACTTTATCCGGTCAGAAAGCTGAGCCTTATCATGCGTCAGCTCAGTTACAGCAAGCCGTTCCTGCTGGGAGATTCGGTCAAAGGCACCGGCTATGCCCCGCTGAAGGAGGAAATCGCCCGCCGGGCGGTCAGTTATGGCTGTCATATCACCCCGGAAACCCTGCTGATCACCAACGGCTGCATAGAAGCCTTATCACTGGCGCTGCGCGCCACACTCAGCCCCGGGGATGCGGTGGCGGTGGAATCTCCCTGTTATTTTGTGCTGTTACAGATGCTGCGTAATCTCAATCTGCGGCTGACCGAAGTGGATGCCTGTGAAGACGGATATGTGGATTGCGATAAACTCACTGCCCTGTTCCGCCACAAAGCGGTAAAAGCGTTTGTGACACTCGCCAACGTCAATAACCCGCTGGGCAAAACGATCCCCGATGACGTCAAAGCGGAGATAGCCCGCCGGGCAGATGAAAACGGTGTGATCATTATTGAGGATGATACTTTCGGTGACGCGGCATTCGGCGGGCAGCGCCCGTTCCCGATGCGGGCATTCAGCCATAATGTGATTCTGTGCAGCGGGTTTTCCAAAACCATCGCGCCCGGTGTGCGTATCGGCTGGGTTCACAGTCAGCATTACATGCGCAAAATCACATCCCTCAAATACACCTCATCGATGGGCTCTCAGGTACTGCCGCAGGCCGCCATCAGCGAACTGCTGAGTAACGGCGGCTATGATGCGCATCTGCGCCGCCTGCGCCGTGAACTGGCGGCACAGGTGCAGAACATTCGCCGTGTTGTGCTGCGGGAATTCCCGCCGGGCACCACCGTAACCGAACCGGAAGGCGGCTATGTGTTATGGGTTACCATGCCGGAAGGCAGCCTGAATGTACGGGAGCTGTTTCTCAATGCCCGGGCGGAGGGGATCGGTATCGCGCCGGGACATATTTTTGCCACCGACAGCCGCTATGACCGCTGTTTCCGGCTCAATGCCGGGTTCGGTTGTGATAAAGATGTGGAAGATGCGATCGCCCGGCTGGCGCAATGGTGCCGGGAATCACTGCAAAGCGGATAACGCCGGCCTGACTGTTTTGCTTCTGCAACAGTGAAACCCGTTTTCATGACTACTCCTGATGTTTCGCGCCCTTATTATCAATTCATACATAATGATCAGGAGAAATATCATGAGAAACATTATCGACACCGACCGTACACCGAAAGGCCATTGGGTCGGCGACGGATTACCCGTCATCAGAGGGCGCTATTTTATTATTTGCAATAATAAAACGTGTATTTTTCCATCGTAATGGATAACTACGCATTGAATTCTATATTTTAAATAATCATCACACGTCATGTTAATGGCAAACAATATTCATTGCTTTAATACATTCTAATAAACCTAAAATATCGAAGTCATGAAATATAAAATAGCATTTATTTTATTTGTATTTCTAGCGACCAACTGCCAGAATGGTTTTGTTATTAACATCTAAAAATGAAGAGTGACTTTTCACACAAAAAACTTCATTTAGGCACAACGAAAATAAAACTTAGTTTTTTATTTAATTCTGTTAATTTATTAAAAATCAGGAAAGCAAAATGAACATTAAAAAACACGCTGTGGAAACAGAAAAAAAAGCATTGAATCATTCAGAATTGAACTCACGTGAAAATATCACTTACTTCAATAATGTGACCTTTCCCAGTGACACTCAGGGGGAACTTGAAGGAACTGTCTATTATGTACAGAATAGTATTATCCCGGCGGGAGAATATATTTATGGTGATATTCAGCCGGATATTATATCTAACAGAAAAACAATGATTATGTTTAAGCCACATAGTGATTCGTTAAGTTCATCACCCATTTTTTTCACTATTTATCATAATGATGAAGTTTTATTTCATGAAGAAATGCTACCGCCTGATCACTTAACAAAGATATGTACAAGAGTATATACGAAAATAGATGCGGATTTTTCATTACCTTCACATTTTGATTTCATATTAGATGATAGTGAAGAACTACAAAATTCTAAAGACGCCGTTTATTTTAACAACTTTATTAAAGAATATGATTCCATCAACGTAGTTACTTATGATGGTGGGCATTCTCCCTCTTTTGAGCTTTTTTATAATACCAGCTATACAGGTAAAAAAGTTTTTTTTGAATGCACATCAACATATGGAATTACTATTTTATTTAATGCATCAAAAAGAAACCTTGAGAAGGGAGAATCTATATTTCTTGTCAATAATAAAGGGACATGGTACGAGGTAAATGATGACAATAGTAGTGGGAAATTTTTATCTGAAATTCAATATATGGGAAACACATGGTCTGTGATTGTACCTTATCATGTGATGTACCCGGGGATAAAATTTAAATTTTCGAGAGCAGATAAATCTGGTTTTATTTATAATCCGGTTATTAAAGCACCGAATGAATTGATTTTAAACACAATAGCAATTGGTATGCTAACCCCTCATCGTGAAATTTTTGAATTTCAGGAAAACCCTGAGTATCATCGCCAATATTTTCAGCAAATTCCTGTATCCCGATTAACCGTCAATACATATGACCCCATTGATTTAGACGAAGTAATGTTACCTGACGGCCGGCTACTTACGGGACATGCCCCCGGAAATGGCGGCTGGCATGATGGAATTATGAGGGAACAAATTGCCAAGTCTCTTATTGCATCCGGAATTAATAATGCTAATTATGGTATTAATGTAACAGGCAGAGATCTTAGCCCTGCAGGAAAGGTATCTCAATTTACTGCACATACGACTATTGGAATGTATGAAAACGGTTTAATAGTCCATGGCGGATCTGGCGGAAGTGGCATGGTGACGTTAGATGATACGATACGAAATGAATTTAGCCATGAAGTCGGACATAACTTTGGCTTAGGGCACTATCCTGGTGGATTTGATGGTTCAGTAAATCAAATACCAACTTACCGAAACTCAACATGGGGATGGGATTGTGATAAAAATTTCTTTCTCCCTAATTTCAGAGAAAAAATTACCCATCAACCTACTTATTTAGAATATGAAGGCGTTGGGGAATACGCTCTTCCCTTTGAAGGGCATTCACTGGGTAAAGATGCTATGGCTGGTGGTGCGCCTATGTATGAAAAATATAATGCTTTTACTTTACATACGCCATATTCATTATATTACATTCAAAAAAACCTGGAAATAAAAGCAGTATTTAATCCTGATTCAAAAACCGGATTTAGTATTTGGGACAGAAAAAAAAAATAAAATGGTGGATTATAATAATCTCATTGAAAATTTTCATTTTAAACATATTAACATTAAGAACGAAATAGATGTATTTGCTAGTGACATAAGTAAACACTTTGATGAGCATGATTATATTTACATTTCTCTTTATGATGGACAGTGGGCCAAAAATATATATTTCCCAATGCCTGACTCTGAAAACAATGGTAAAATAATTAAAATAAACACATCAGCATCATATCATGTTTATTTACATATGAATGGAAGCAGTTTTGCAGCGATGAAAAATGTAGATTTGTATTTTTTATCCCATAATGGCTATTGGTTAGAAATGAAATATCCGGATTTGGAACAATATAAAGACGTTGACGTTTCTAATGACACATCAATTACCAGTGCGGAAATAAATGATTATTTTAACATGTCCCCTTATTTACTTATACGTTGTCAAGACTACCGCTGGACACCCGATATTCATTTCCCGCCTGCTAACTCGAACAACAAAGGTAATGTAATAAAAATTCATGTAGAATCCGTATATGATGTCAGAATTCATATGAATGGAATAAGTTTCTTAGCTGAAAAATACATTGATTTACACTATGTTTCTGATGGTTATACTTGGTTTCTCAATAGTATGCTGTATATTGAGCGCATTCCTTTTGAGCAAAGTATTAAAGTCATTACAATACTTGGGTACTATGATCCTAAAAATCAATTGCCGAGTTATATCTACCCAGCCCTAAACGCTGCTTTTGGTATGGTATATAAATCAGATGAAATTAAAGATAACAGTTGCTATCTGGAAGTCGAATATGAAAATGGAACAAAAAGCATTCATATATTAGCTAATTTCAGATTTACAGATAATGAAATGAACCAGTTTCATGTTAATGTTAGCCGGGAACGATTACCGAGAGTAGCTCGCATTATTATTCGGGGCGTAGTTGCAGCGGAAAAATCAATAAATTTTGGCAGTGACAATCTAACGTATACTATTAATGGTTATTAACTTATCAATTCATAATCTTACGTTTGTCGATTATTTTTATGTTGAGGAAATTCAAAATCAATGGCGGCATCCACTTTGCGGACGAGGTGATCGTCAGGAACCAGTTCGTCGGGAGTAACTATTTCAAACTGATATTGCAGCGGGGCAGGTTCTTTAAGCATGGTGGTCAGTCCGTTTTTTACACTGACCTTATCAGATCAAAGCCCCGGCATTTCTGCCGGGACTTTGTCAGCAATCTGAGCACTGCCGCTAAGCGGCAGTGCTCTTATCTGTCAGACGGGCATTACTGAAAATCCCGATCGCTGCACAGTCTGGTCTGTTTGACGGCATTAATATCTTTTGTACCGCCCAGCATCATATTGATACGTAATTCTTTATTCAGTTGCTGAATAACAGAATGAACCCCTTCCGCCCCACCCAGATTCAGGCCATACAGAACCGGACGGCCGACTGCAACCACACCCGCACCGCTTGCCAGCGCCTTAACGACGTGTGAGCCACGGCGTACACCACTGTCAAATACGATTGGCACACGTTTGTTCACCACTTTTGCAATGGAAGGCAGCACATCAAAAGAGGCCGGTCCGCTGTCCAGCTGACGACCGCCGTGGTCGATAAACACTGTTCTGAAAACAGGATAATCCGGGTATCACAAAACTGTTCTGTTTCTGCAACAGTGAAACCCGTTTTCATGACTACTCCTTGGTGATTCGCGCCCTTATTATAAATTCATACATAATTATCAGGAGAAATATCATGAGAAACATTATCGGCACCTATCGTGCACCGAAAGGCCATTGGGTCGGCGACGGCTTCCCGGTCAGCCAGATGTTTTCCTACAGCAATCACGGCAAACATCTGAATCCGTTTATCCTGCTCGACCGCGCCGGTCCGGCGGATTTCCCGGCATCAGAGGGAGCCAACCGGGGAGTTGGTGAGCACCCGCACCGTGGTTTTGAAACCGTGACTATCGTCTACGATGGTGAGGTGGCGCACCATGATTCCACCGGTCAGGGCGGTGTGATCGGCAAAGGGGATGTACAGTGGATGACCGCCGCATCCGGTATTCTGCATCAGGAATACCATTCTGACCGCTTTATGCGGGAAGGCGGCACACTGGATATGGTGCAGTTGTGGGTGAATCTGCCTGCTTCCGCAAAATCCGCCGCACCGGGTTATCAGTTACTGGAAAACAGCGCCATTCCCGCAGTGACACTGCAGAATGACGCGGGAACACTGCGGGTGATTGCCGGAGAATATGCGGGGGAACGCGGCCCGGCCCGGACGTTTACCGAAATGGATGTGTGGGATCTGCGGCTGAAAGCCGGAAAAGTCACCGGGCTGACGGCAAAAGCCAACCGCAATGCCGGGCTGATCGTTCTGCACGGCAGCATTTATGTTGACAGCCGCGCACCGCTGCACACCGGTGAACTGATGATTCTGGACGGCGCTTCCAGCACCATTCTGCTGGAAGCCACCGAAGATGCCGTTTTTCTGTTCCTCAGGGGCGAGCCTATCGATGAGCCGGTTGTCGGTTACGGCCCGTTTGTGATGAACAGCGAGCAGGAAATCCGTGAAGCCATTGAGGATTTCAACAGCGGTCGTTTCGGGCATATCCCCGCTGAATAATACCGATGAGGCAAATACGACCGTTATTTGCCTCACAAAATGAGGCGAATAGCGTGATTATTTGCCTCATTGTTTTTATCCCTTATTCAAACAATAGCGACTGCTGCGCCCGCCACTTTCACTTTCCGTCAGATAACCGGACTCAACCAAATCGGCCAGATGCCGTGTTGCACTTGCGCGGCTGACTTTTGCTACTGACATATACTGCCGGTTATTAATACCGTCAGTAAAATCACCGTCCAGCATCCTGTTCAGTACTTTGGCTTGCTCCGGTTTCAGCCGGTTCTGATCAAACCGGTGCCAGTATCTGGTTTTTTCCAGTGTCCGCCTGATTTGCGCCAGCGTTGTGCCGACAGATACCACCAGCATTTTCACAAACCACCCCAGCCACGGCGTAATATCCGTTCCCTGCCGTTGTGTCTGCTCCAGCACATTATAATACTCTTTACGGTGCTCATTGATGGTCTGCGACATTGCATACAACCGCACTGTGCTGCTTTCTGCCTGAGCCAGTGCCAGATCCATAATAAGACGCCCAATCCGGCCATTCCCGTCTTCAAACGGATGAATGGTCAGAAACCATAAATGGGCAATACCTGCCCGTAAAACAGGGTCAATACCGGCGCTATCTCTGCTTTCATTATTCTTTTTTTGTTTCTCTGAATGATCATCAATGTAACCGTTGTTTAAATATTGGCTACCCATGCTGTGCTACCGTCCAAATATCACTGATATTAAAGGGAAGCCATACCATCGGGCATTGATATTTCAGCAGATAAGAGGATTAGTTTTAATCCTGATCATGAACACAGAGTCATCACCGCCACAGGAAAAAAACCGAAAATAACGGCTATAGGTAATACTGAAAAGATAACTGTTTACAGTATTTACCGGCGAACAAAATTTGGTGACACTGACCGTGACGGAAACCCGTTAATATATTCATTGAAAGGTATTTATAACTACAGGATCACAAACGAAGAACTCTGTAAGTTCAAACCATCTTTTATCACTATCCTGAATAAAATAAAGCAAAGAATACCGGAAAGGCCGTGTACCTTATTTGCAATGCCATCATCATCACATGTTTCGTTCATCCTCACCAGAAGAATCTCCCGCCTGTTTGGTATAACAATGCATACTCATTGCGTTATCAAACGGACTGCCCGTGATGTACTTGCATACTATGATATGACTTCCCCGTATATTGCAGACTCCCACAAAAAAATGGTTTTCAGAGTGTTAGCTGAACTGAAAAAATCAGCCCCTAATACTGCTTTTTCGATGAAGCATGTGCCCAATAAAATAAGACACTATTTCCCGCCATGGAAATTAAATCCGGACTTTAATTATACAATGGTCAACAATAGCACTGTCATTTTAGTCGATGACCTGTTATCAACCGGCACAACACTGATATCAGCCTCCGCAGAGCTCCGTAATGCCGGTCTTTCCTGTACTACAGCTATCTGTTTACTGAGTAATTTATAGCAACTTGATACATGAAAAAAAGTACGCTACAGTAGGCGGGTCAGAGAGTGATTTCTGCGGGAGTCGGCATACGCCCCCGGCTCGGTAAATATGAAGCATTTCGTCAGGAATGCGGGTTCGCGCAGGCACCTTCGGTGATGGTCCGGTCTGTAAGAGAAAAATAATCACCCGGAGAATGGCAGCGACATTCCCCAACAGAAAAAGTTGTAAAAACCTGATTCAGAAAGCCACATTTTTATGTGGCTTTTTTATTGTTGTTAATCAGCAGGATAACTTACTCCCGCCCCAGAAAACGCCGCCGTCTGCGGCACATGTTCCGCCAGATAATTCAGCAGTGCCTGCACGGCGGGTAACAGCCCTTTGCGGGACGGAAAAACCGCGTGGATCACATCTTCCGGGAACTGCCAGCCCGGCAGAACACGAACAAGCCGTCCGGCAGTCAAATCACTGAGAACCACACCTTCCGGCAGGCGGGCGATGCCCAGCCCTTTGCATGCCGCGCGGTGCAATGTCATGACATCAGTGGTTGCGAGGCGTGCCGTGAGGTGTTTGGTGATGCTGCCGCCGTCTTCGCCGGTCAGTGTCAGTGTGTAGTTTTGTTTTTGTTCGCTGTTGGCGAGGATCGGGAATTCTGTCAGATCATCCGGATGCTGCGGTGCCGCTTTCCCGGTAAATAACTGCGGCGAGGCGACCAGGATGCGCCGCGAATACCCCAGCACTTTCATCGTCAGCCCGGAGTCATCCAGCGGGAGGGAGCGAACCCGCAGAGCGAGATCAAACCCTTCACTGATCACATCCACCGGACGGTTAACTGCCAGAATCTGCACATCAATATCGGGGTATTTCACCATAAAATCTGTCAGCAGATCCTGAAGATAGGCCTGTAACAACGCGACCGGACAGGAAAACTTCACGCTGCCGCGCGGATGTCCCTGCACTGAACAGATGATTTCTTCGGCAATTTCCGCCTCATCAATCACGTTTTTGCACTGCTGGTAGAAAGCCTGTCCGATCTCAGTAACATGAAACTGCCGGGTAGAGCGGTAGATCAGCGAAATAGTCAGTTTCTGTTCCAGATCAGCAATACGGCGGCTGAGCCGGGATTTCGGAATACCCAGCGCTTCTCCCGCCGGGGAGAAACCGCCATATTCCACCACTTTCACAAAATAATAGAGGTCATTCAGATCGTATTTCATGCCTGTCACCCGCAGCGTTATCCTGCGGATCAGTATACATAAAAAAATCCGCCGTATTCAGCATGCGGCGGATGTCTGTGAATATAAACGCAATAATTTAGCGGTAAACAATACCACCGTCGGTCAGAATCGCCTGGCCGGTGATGTAATCTGAGTCGTCGCTGGCCAGGAAGGCAACCAGAGCCGCCACGTCATCCGGTGTCTGAGCACGGCCCAGCGCAATACCATCGACATATTTTTTGTAGGTTTCCCCTTTCGGTGCACCGGTGATTTCAGAGAAACGCTCATCAATTTCCACCCACATATCCGTGCCGACAATCCCCGGACAGTAAGCGTTCACGGTGATCCCGCTGCTGGCGAACTCTTTGGCTGCCGCCTGGGTCAGTGCGCGGACTGCAAATTTCGTGGCGGAATAAACGCCGAGTAAGGCAAAACCATCATGTCCGGCAATGGATGAGGCGTTAATGATTTTCCCTTTCTGTCCGCGTGCTTTGAATTTAGCCGCTGCAGCCTGGATTCCCCACATCGTACCATCGACGTTAATGCGGAAAATACGATCCATATCCTCCGGACGGACATCTTCAATCGCCTTAACCTGGGCAATACCTGCATTATTGACGATCACATCAAAACCGCCCAGCGCTTGTTCTGCTTTATCGACAACCGCAAAAACCTGATCGCGCTGACTAATATCTGCGGTGAATGTTGCCGCTTTACGGCCCAGGGCTTCCACTTCTTTTTTGACTTTCGTCAGCCCTTCTTCTTTCAGATCCACCAGCGCGATATCCGCCCCTTCTTTGGCTAAGCGCAGTGCAATACCACGACCAATCCCCTGTGCAGCGCCGGTGACCAGAACCACTTTACCCGTTAGTGCCATGATGTGCTCCTTATGAGTGAGGTATTTCGTTATGATATTAATACTCATTTAAAAACATACGCGTTTTTATCCGGGTTGCAAGCCGGTAAGCACATAATGAGCAATAGTTCTGCCCTGTGACAACACATCGCTGTAACAAAATTCGTCAGTATCTCATTTCATAACATTCCCGGCGGGTTTTGCCCTGTCCGGCAACCCCGCCGGGAAACAAAACAATCAGTATCATTTATACATTAATAATTTTAGTGCATGTATCCCAGAACGCTGTTACAGATCCTGGTGAAGGGATTCAGCTTCCCGTTACAGGCGGATAATCCGAAAAAAATCAATGTAAACGCTTTCTTTATGCTGTGAGATGAATCACACGGTCATCACGCGCTCCGGGTTAAGATGACAACATGTTTCATTACCTCTGACCTGTAATTTCCGATGACATCTATACACCCCGTAACTATCCGTGATGTTGCAAAACGCGCCGGTGTCTCCGTCGCCACCGTATCCCGTGTATTAAATAATACGGCGGCCACCCGCTCAGAGACCCGGGAACTGGTGATGAACGCCGTGGCTGAGCTGGATTACCGGCCGAACGCCAATGCGCAGGCACTGGCCAGCCAGAGCAGTGATATTCTCGGCGTGGTGGTGATGGATGTATCAGACCCGTTTTTCGGCGCGCTGGTCAAAGCGGTGGACACGGTCGCCCAGCAGCACAGCAAGCATGTGCTGATCGGCAACGGCTATCATCAGGCAGAACAGGAACGTCATGCAATAGAGGTGCTTATCCGCCAGCGCTGCAACGCCCTGGTGGTGCATTCCAAAGCACTCAGTGATACGGAACTGAGTGGTTTTCTCCGCCAGGTGCCCGGCATGACCGTTATCAACCGCATTATCCCCGGTTTTGAGCACCGCTGTGTCGGGCTGGATAACCTGTCCGGCGGGGAAATGGCGACCCGTTTGCTGATCTCACAGGGGCATCAGCGCATCGGTTATCTCGGTTCCACCCACGAGATAGAAGATAATACCCTGCGCTATCAGGGCTACTGCAAAGCCATGAGCACCGCCGGGCTGGCAGCCGGTACTGCCAGGTATGCGACCGGGTCACCGGACTCTGACGGCGGCGAAGCCGCGATGATTGAGCTGCTGGGGCGCAATCAGGCCCTTACAGCGGTATTTGCTTATAACGATGCCATGGCTGCCGGGGCTATGTCGGTGCTGAATGAAAACGGTATCCGCGTACCGCAGCAGTTTTCTCTGATCGGGTTTGATGATATTCCCGCCGCACGTTTCACCACACCGAAGCTGACCACAGTACGTTACCCGGTGGTGACCCGGGCCATGCTGGCGACAGACCTTGCCTGAGCGGGTGCCGCCGGAACGTTACCGCCGCCGGAGCCGCATGTGTTTATGCCAACCCTGGTTATCCGTCACTCTTCCGCCTGCCGGTGATCTTTCTTTATGTAAACGTTTTCAATCTGTGAGTCTATTCACAGACGGATAACAACTCTCATTTTATGATCCGGGCGTTTCCTGACGTTATCGTCATGTCCCAGGTTCTGCCATCTTCTTACCGGCATGCCGTTTTATTTATAAATTATTATTATCATTTGCCGGAAGAATGATAAACACCGCCCCTGCCTTTCCTCTGAATAACAGGTGGCGTCATAAATAAAAACTGTACCCTATCCCCCGACCCGGAGGCAGAGAATGAAGAAGCATTTTGTCCTGGCAGGCGTTGCCGCCGCTATGCTGTTTGGTGCTGCCGCACACGCACAGGCTGATACCCGTATTGGTGTGACCATCTACAAATACGATGACAACTTTATGTCTATCGTTCGTAAAGCCCTTGAAAAAGATGCAAAAAATTCACCGGAAATCACCCTTCTGATGAATGATTCACAAAACGACCAGTCCAAACAGAATGATCAGATTGATGTCCTGCTGGCGAAAGGTGTCAAAGCACTGGCGATCAACCTGGTTGACCCTGCCGCCGCCCCGGTAATCATCGACAAAGCAAAATCCAGTGATATTCCGGTGGTATTCTTCAACAAAGAGCCTTCCCGCAAAGCCCTCGACAGCTACGATAAGGCTTATTTCGTCGGTACTGACTCCAAAGAATCCGGGGTCATCCAGGGTGAACTGATTGCCAAACACTGGGCAGCCAACCCGGCGTGGGATCTGAACAAAGACGGTAAAATTCAGTATGTGCTAATCAAAGGTGAGCCGGGTCATCCGGATGCGGAAGCCCGCACCACCTATTCGGTCAAAACCCTGAATGAGAAAGGCATCCCGACAGAGCAGCTTCAGCTCGATACCGCAATGTGGGATACCGCACAAGCCAAAGATAAAATGGATGCCTGGCTCTCCGGCCCGAATGCAGACAAAATCGAAGTGGTCATTGCCAACAATGACGCGATGGCCATGGGGGCGGTTGAAGCCCTGAAAGCACACAACAAGACCCATATCCCGGTCTTTGGTGTGGATGCCCTGCCGGAAGCCCTCTCCATGGTGAAATCCGGGGCAATGGCCGGTACGGTGCTGAATGACGCAGAAAACCAGGCGAAAGCCACCATGGCTATCACCAAAAACCTGGCGGAAGGCAAACCGGCAGCGGAAGGCACCAGCTACAACATTGAGAACAATGTTATCCGTGTGCCGTATGTCGGCGTGGATAAAGAGAACCTGTCACAGTTTATAAAATAAGCAGTGATTCTTTCCGCCCGCAGCATCCGTGCTGCGGGCGTGTCCGGAACGATAACATTAGCCAGGTGTATGTATGGCCGACAGCTCAGGCGAATATCTGCTGGAAATGATGCATATCAATAAGTCATTTCCCGGCGTTAAGGCACTCGATAATGTCAATTTACGGGTACGACCGCACTCCGTTCATGCCCTGATGGGCGAAAACGGTGCCGGTAAATCCACATTATTAAAATGCCTTTTCGGGATTTATAAAAAAGACAGCGGCAGTATCCTGTTTCAGGGACAGGAAATCGATTTTAAAGGCTCAAAAGAGGCGCTGGAACACGGCGTTTCCATGGTGCATCAGGAGCTGAACCTGGTGCTTCAGCGCTCGGTGATGGATAACATGTGGCTGGGACGCTATCCCGCCAAAGGTTTTTTTGTCGATCAGAACAAGATGCTGAAAGACACACAAGCCATCTTTGATGAACTGGATATCGATATCGATCCGCGGGAAAAAGTCCGCAATCTGTCCGTCTCGCAAATGCAGATGATCGAAATCGCCAAGGCGTTTTCCTATAACGCCAAAATTGTGATCATGGATGAGCCGACCTCCTCCCTGACCGAAAAAGAAGTCAATCATCTGTTTACCATTATCCGCAAGCTGAAAGATCGCGGCTGCGGCATCGTCTATATCTCCCACAAAATGGAAGAAATTTTCCGCCTCTGTGATGAGATCACCATTCTCCGTGACGGCCAGTGGATCTCCACACAACCCCTCGAAGGGCTGACGATGGATAACATTATCGCGGCCATGGTCGGACGCACACTCAGTCAGCGTTTCCCGGAAAAACAGAGCACGCCGGGAGAGGTCATGCTGGAAGTCAGAAACCTGACATCTCTGCGCCAGCCGTCTATCCGCGATATCAGTTTCGATCTGCATCAGGGGGAAATCCTCGGTATCGCCGGCCTGGTCGGTGCCAAACGGACAGATATTCTCGAAACCCTGTTCGGGATCCGCGAGAAATCCGCCGGCACCATCACGCTGAGAGGAAAAATCATTAAGAACAACAGCGCCAATGAAGCCATTAATCACGGCTTCGCGCTGGTCACCGAAGAGCGCCGCGCCACGGGAATCTATGCCTGGCTGAATATCAGCTTTAACTCACTGATTTCAAATATGGGCAAATATAAAAATAAACTGGGTCTGCTGGATAACAGCAAAATGAAAAGTGATACCCAGTGGGTGATTGACGCCATGCGGGTGAAAACCCCCGGCCATCACACCCAGATAGGCTCCCTGTCCGGCGGGAATCAGCAGAAGGTGATTATCGGCCGCTGGCTGCTGACGCAACCGGAAGTGTTAATGCTGGATGAACCGACGCGGGGGATTGATGTCGGGGCAAAATTTGAGATTTATCAGCTAATTACTGAACTGGCCAAAAAAGGAAAAGGGATCATTATCGTTTCCTCCGAAATGCCGGAACTGCTGGGGATCACAGACCGGATTCTGGTGATGAGCAACGGTGAGATCGCCGGTATCGTCAGCACCCGTGACACCTCGCAGAGTGAGATTCTACGTCTCGCCTCCCTTCACCTTTAAGGATATTAACAATGAGCGCAGCATTAAATAAAAAAAGCTTCCTGTCCTATCTGAAGGACGGGGGGATTTATGTGGTTCTGCTGGTCTTACTGGCGATCATTATCATTCAGGATCCGACATTCCTCAGCCTGATGAACCTGAGTAATATCCTCACCCAATCCTCGGTACGGATTATTATCGCGCTGGGTGTCGCAGGGCTGATTGTCACCCAGGGCACGGATTTATCCGCCGGGCGTCAGGTCGGGCTGGCGGCGGTGATTGCGGCGACATTGCTGCAATCCATGGAAAACGTGAACAAAGTTTTCCCGCAAATGGAAACCTGGTCTATCCCGATGGTGATCCTGCTGGTATGTGCGGTCGGTGCGGTGATCGGTCTGGTTAACGGCCTGATTATTGCCTATCTCAACGTCACGCCGTTTATTACCACACTCGGTACTATGATCATCGTCTACGGTATCAACTCCCTGTATTACGATTCTGTCGGTGCCTCACCGGTGGCGGGGTTTGATCCGAAATTCTCTGAATTTGCCCAGGGATTTATCCGTTTCGGTGATTTTAAGCTGTCCTATATTACGTTTTATGCCGCGATAGCTGTTTTCTTTGTCTGGATCCTGTGGAATAAAACACGTTTCGGCAAAAACATTTTTGCCATCGGCGGTAACCCGGAAGCGGCTAAAGTGTCCGGTGTGAATGTCGGCCTGAACCTGATTATGATTTACGCCTTATCCGGCGTGTTCTATGCCTTCGGCGGCCTGCTGGAAGCCGGACGTATCGGCAGTGCGACCAACAACCTCGGCTTTATGTATGAGCTGGATGCTATCGCGGCCTGTGTGGTGGGGGGCGTGTCCTTCTCCGGCGGGGTCGGCACCGTGCTGGGCGTGGTGACCGGGGTGCTGATTTTTACCCTGATAAACTACGGCCTGACCTATATCGGCATCAACCCGTACTGGCAGTATATTATCAAGGGCAGCATCATTATTTTTGCCGTTGCGCTGGATTCACTGAAATACGCGAAGAAAAAATAATTCCGCTGAAATGCAAAAGACCCGCACTGCGGGTCTTTTGTTTTAACGGTGGTAAAGCCGGTTTCAGCCTTTTTTCGCGGCCTGGAGATAGAGCATTTCCAGTGCGATAGTTGCGCCGGCCAGTGCCGTGATATCGGACTGATCATACGCCGGTGCCACTTCCACCAGATCCATGCCGACGATATTGAGCGGCTGAAGGCCGCGCAGCAGTTTCAGTGCGCGGTCAGTTGTCAGCCCGCCGATAACCGGTGTGCCGGTGCCCGGGGCAAATGCAGGGTCCAGACAGTCGATATCGAAGGTCAGATAAACCGGCATATCGCCGACAATCGCTTTCACCTGAGCAATCACATCATCCACGGTACGGTCATTAACCTGCGCCGCATCAATCACGGTGAAACCGTTATCGGTTTCATGCTCGGTACGGATACCAATCTGCACGGAATGCGCCGGATCAATCAGTCCCTCATTCGGGGCGTGATAGAACATGGTGCCGTGGTCAAACTTGCTGCCGTTGCCGTAAGTGTCGGTATGAGCATCGAAATGCACCAGCGCCATCTTACCGAAATGTTTGGCGTGCGCGCGCAGCAGCGGCAGCGTCACAAAGTGATCGCCCCCGAAAGAGAGACATTTTTTACCGGACGCCAGCACTTTCTCTGTGTGCGCCTGTAACTTATCACTCATGTCCTGTGCATCACCGAACGCGAACACCAGATCACCGCAATCCACCACATTCAGGCGCTCGCGCATGTCAAATGTCCACGGCCAGCGGTGACCTTCCCAGGCCAGATTGGTTGAAATCTGGCGGATTGCTGCCGGTCCGTGACGGGAGCCTGCGCGGCCGGAGGTCGCCATATCAAACGGAACACCGGTGATCACCCAGTCAGCGTCACTGGTGTAAGGCTGGAAATTCAGCGGCAGGCGGAGAAAACCAAACGCATTAGAGACCAATGAGTTGTCGGTCTGATTACCTAATGTGCTGTTAATCATAATGATTCCTTTATCAATGTCTTACTGACACAAAGCCGGACGTAGTATCCCGCCGGGTATTATTCATCTTCTAAGCTATTCGTCTTCTAAATACGTATAACCGTACAGGCCGCTCTCGAACTCTTCGGTAAAGGCCTTTTGCTCCTCTTCATCCAGATCAGAGATTTTCACCTGATCACGGAAGCGTTCGAGCAGAATTTTCGGATCCAGCTTCACATACTGAAGCATATCCGCCACGGAATCGCCCTCTTCGCTTTCCAGATAGCGCACCTGGCCGTTTTCACCGACATACACATCGAGTGCGGCGGTATCGCCGAACAGGTTATGCATATTACCGAGAATTTCCTGATAAGCACCAATCATGAAAAAGCCCATCATCGGCGGATTTTCCGGGTCATAAGACGGCATCGGCATGGTGGTTGCCACCCCGTCACCGTCCACATAATGGTCGATAATCCCGTCGGAATCACAGGTGATATCCAGCAGCACCGCGCGGCGATCCAGCGGCTTATCCAGCCCCTCAATCGGCAGTACCGGGAACAGCTGATCGATCCCCCACGCATCCGGCAGTGACTGGAACAACGAGAAATTCACATAGAATTTATCCGCCATACGTTCCTGGAGTTCATCGATAATCGGGCGGTGTGCGCGGTTACCCGGATCGAGATCCTGCTGGATACGGCGGCAGATATTCAGATACAGCCCTTCCGCCCAGGCGCGTTCGGTCAGGGACAGCATGCCCTGCGCGTACTGGGTGTGGATATCATGCAGATCGAGCTGGCTGTCGTGCAGCCATTCGCGCAGAGAGCGGGCATTGCCTTTGGTCTGCATCTCTTCCCAGGTTTCCCACAGGCTGGCAACCGGACGCGGTGCATCTTCAGCAGGCGCTTCCACCGGGGAGAACTCGTTACGCTCCACCCCGATCACATTGGAAACCAGCACGGTATGGTGCGCCGTCAGGGCGCGACCGGATTCGGTAATCACGGTCGGGTGCGGCAGACCGTGCTCTTCGCAGGCATCACCGATAGCCCAGATCACATTATTGGCATACTCATTCAGCCCGTAGTTCACAGAGCAGTCAGACTGCGAACGGGTACCTTCATAATCCACCCCGAGGCCGCCGCCGACATCAAAGCACTGAATATTGACACCCAGCTGATGCAGTTCGACATAGAAACGGGCGGATTCACGGACACCGGTGGCGATATCGCGGATATTCGCCATCTGGGAACCGAGATGAAAGTGCAGCAGTTGCAGACTCTCCAGGCTGTCTGCCTGGCGCAGCATATCAATCAGCTGCAGTACCTGCGTGGCAGCCAGACCGAACTTGGATTTCTCACCGCCGCTGGCCTGCCATTTACCGGAGCCCTGAGAGGCCAGACGCGCCCGCACGCCGAGGCGCGGTACCACATCCAGATTTTTCGCTTCTTCAAGCACCACCGCGATTTCAGACATTTTTTCAATCACAAGATAGACTTTGTGACCCAGTTTCTCGCCCATCAGGGCAAGACGGATATACTCGCGGTCTTTATAGCCGTTGCAGACGATCACACTGCGGGTCATACCGGCGTGCGCCAGTACCGCCATCAGCTCGGCTTTGGAACCGGCTTCCAGCCCCAGCGGCTCCCCGGCATTGACCAGGGTTTCAATTACGCGCCGCTGCTGGTTGACCTTAATCGGGTAAACCAGAAAATAATCACCTTTGTAACCATAGGATTCACGGGCACGGCGGAACGCGGCATTAATCGAGCGCAGACGATGCTGCAAAATCTGCGGAAAGCAGAATAATGCAGGCAGACGGATATGTTCCCGCTCTTTCTGCACACGGTTGACCAGTTCAGCCAGGTCAACGGCGGCCTGCGGCATCTCCGGATTCGGGCAGACGGTGACATGACCGAGGTCATTCACACCGTAATAACTGCCGCCCCAGTATGCAATGTTATAGGTTTGCTGCATCTTCAGCGCGATATTATCATTCATTAGTCATCTCCTGATTCTGGAGTGAAACTTACCTGTATGGCTGACATACGCCTATCCCCCTTCACCGTGGGATAAATCTGTCCTGTTGACAAGTAAAAATTCAAAATGGATTACATCATCCGGCAAAAAACCGGACACAGATTTACGGGCTTACCGCAGAATGACCCGCCTGCTTGCGTTATCCGGTCTGTTTGAGTGTAACGGATACGGAAAACACCGTGCAGAGCACGTGTCAGTCAGAGAGGAAGAGAGAACAGAAAAGGACGCGGACACATGCTGTAAAGCACGTGGCTGTTGAACGTCAACAAGCAGCAGATAATGGTTCATTAACCCATTTACCCCCACACAGGATTACACACCGTAACCCCCGCCTGAATCATACAGAAAACCTGAGTTTCTGCCGTTTATAACTGAAGAAAAATTCACAGCTACTGGCCGCAGTTTATACCGGTTATGACACAAAAATGCAAAATCAAAATGACTAATGAGTGTAAAAAATAAAAACAGTCCCGTAACACATTATTAAAAGTGAAAAAAACCACATGAAAAACCATTCGCACTATAAAATTTCTGGAACCGCTGCTAATTTTACACTAGAATAGCCGTCTAGAAGTTAATACATCCATCAATGTACCGAAAGTTCACTTCACTTAAGGTAGAGAAAAAATAATGACTACACATCTTTTCACTTCTGAGTCCGTATCTGAAGGACACCCGGATAAAATTGCCGACCAAATTTCGGATGCAGTCCTTGATGCGATTTTAAAACAAGATCCCAAAGCGCGTGTTGCCTGTGAAACCTATGTTAAAACCGGTATGGTTCTGGTCGGTGGTGAAATCACCACCAAGGCCTGGGTTGATATTGAGGAAATCACGCGCCGTACTGTCCGTGAGATTGGCTATACCAGCTCATCCATGGGCTTTGATGCTGATTCCTGTGCGGTAATCAGTGCTATCGGTAAACAATCCGCTGACATCAACCAGGGCGTTGACCGTGCTGACCCGCTTGAGCAGGGCGCCGGTGACCAGGGTCTGATGTTTGGTTATGCCTCAAACGAAACTGACGTGCTGATGCCGGCACCGATCACCTATGCCCACCGTCTGGTGGAGCGTCAGGCTCAGGTGCGTAAAAGCGGCACGCTGCCGTGGCTGCGCCCGGATGCGAAAAGCCAGATCACCTTCCGTTATGATGACAACAAAATCGCCGGGATTGACGCGGTTGTGCTGTCAACCCAGCACTCTGAAGACATCTCACAAAAAGATCTGCATGAAGCGGTGATGGAAGAGATCATCAAACCGGTTCTGCCGGAAGAATGGCTGGATCCGACCACCAAATATTTCATCAACCCGACCGGCCGTTTTGTTATCGGCGGACCAATGGGTGACTGCGGTCTGACCGGCCGTAAAATCATCGTCGATACCTACGGCGGCATGGCACGTCACGGCGGCGGTGCATTCTCCGGTAAGGATCCGTCAAAAGTTGACCGTTCCGCAGCCTACGCAGCCCGTTACGTGGCAAAAAATATTGTCGCTGCCGGTCTGGCTGACCGCTGTGAAATTCAGGTCTCCTATGCGATTGGCGTGGCAGAGCCGACGTCCATCATGGTGGAAACCTTCGGTACCGGTAAAGTCTCCAACCAGCAACTGACGCTGCTGGTGCGCGAGTTCTTCGACCTGCGTCCGTATGGTCTGATTCAGATGCTGGATCTGCTGCACCCGATTTATCAGGAAACCGCAGCATACGGTCACTTCGGGCGTCCTCAGTTCCCGTGGGAAAAAACCGACAAAGCAGAACAGCTGCGTGAAGCCGCTGGTCTGAAATAATTTCCTGTTGTTAACAGGTACAAAAAACCGGCTGAAAAAATGAAGTGACCCCCGATAGTTGGACAACCGATTATCGGGGGTTTTTTGTGTCAAAA
>OCAE01000521.1_pt1 | contig 23647 bp, 19 predicted proteins | sample 1495581 | NCBI WGS metagenome assembly OCAE01 (sample SAMEA2580278, study PRJEB22360) | human gut metagenome | biome: human gut; feature: human-associated habitat; material: faeces | place: Denmark | collected 2008/2010 | reverse complement strand
GCCGCGAACATACATACAGTACACCCAGGCCAAACCAGGTCAGCCAGTAGCGGGGATGCAGAAACGAGCGTTGAAATTCAGGAGCTGTAATCATAGTCAGACATCGTTATTGTTTAAAGCATCAGCAGATGCGGGTTCATGTAAATGATATAACATTAAATTATACGTGGTATCAGTCGCAGGTGTTAGTATTCTGCGCTGCTGTTTTCAGCGTCCGTAATGCTGTTGAGCTGTGTGACCAGCTCCGCGAGGCTGCCCGCCGCCATTTTTTCCATCACTTTGGCGCGGTGTACTTCGACCGTTCTTACCGCGACATGGGCGATATCCGCGATTTCCCGGTTCATCAGTCCTTGTGCCACAAAACCGGCGATCTGGCGCTCTTTTGGTGTCAGGGTCTGAAAACGGTCACGGATTTGGGCACAGGCCACAGCTTTGCCGGTCACAGCTGCGGCGCGGGCCAGTGCTGCCGGTTTCTGCAGAAAATCCCCCGCGCCGAGTTTCATTTGTTCAACCGCCATCGGCAGGTCGCCGTGGCCGGTCAGGAATATCACCGCCAGGGTGCTGTGCTGCTCCAGCAGCCGCTGATGTACCCGGCAGCCGTCAAGGTGCGGCATACGCATATCCAGTAATACAATACCGCAGGTATGCAGCGGTGCCTGTTCAATAAATGTCCGGCTGTCATTCCAGACACACACTGCATAACCGAGGCTCTCCAGCAAAAACTGACACGCCTGTGTTACAGCAATATCATCATCAACCAGGTGGATCACGGGCATGGGGGTTCCTTTGTCGGTTCACTGAAGATAAGAGTAACACATAAGCCGGGCTGTTCGTCCGGACCGGTGCAATTTTCCATGTGAATATCACCGCCCTGGCTGCGCATCAGGCGCTGGCAGATCACCAGTCCGAGCCCGAGTCCTTCGGCCCGGGTGGAACGGAACGGGGCAAAAGGTTGCGCCAGCTGTGTTTCATCCATCCCGCCGCCGTTATCCTGCACCACCAGAATCTGCCCGCCCGGTGTATAATGGTGTGTCACCCGGATGCAATCCGCCCCGGCCTGCAAACTGTTACTGAACAGATTGGAAAGCACCTGATCCGCCAGTGCCGGGGGCAAGTGTAATACGGCATCATGAGCAACGGTGTTATATAAAACCGCAGAAGGATATCGTTCCGTAACCCGCAGCAGTTTCCAGACCAGATCCGGTACCGCCGACACATTCTGCGGCACAGGTGCGCCTTCCGGGGAGGACGGGCTGTTCCCCGCCCACAACCGCAGGTTGCGGATAATGCTGGCACCGCGTTCGGCCTGGCTGTCAATCTGTGTCATGACCGGCAGCAGCGGATGGGCGGGATCTTCCCGCTCCAGCCGGATTTGAGACCCCTGGGCGTAATGGCGGATAGCAGACAGCGGCTGATTCAGCTCATGCGCAAAACCGGAGGCCATCTCCCCCAGCACACTGAGCTGCTGGGCTTTTTCCAGATCCTGCTGCTGGCGCTGTAACTGAGAATGGGCGGCTTCCAGCTGGCGGGTGCGGCGGCGTACCCGGAAAGCGATCCACACATGGTTGATACCGAGCAGCAGAAAAACGAGAACAACCGAGCCTAACAGCCAGCTGTTTTTCCGGCTCCAGCTGATAATCTCCTGCCAGAACTGGCGCTGCTGCGGGTGCTGATTAACCTCCCTCAGCAAATTTTCCACCTGGCGGGTGGATGACGGCGCCCCCCAGCGCATGGTTTCTTCGCCGTGGCTGTTCAGCAGCACCCGGGTGACTTCATCCGCCAGTTCGTCCGTCACATCACTGCCCGCGGCAAATGACCAGTTCGGGTATAATTCGCTGCTGGTCCAGCAGGGAATGGTACTGTCGTGCCGGATCAGCGGGCGGAAATCATCCTGGTGAATGAGTCCTTCTTTATCCATGGATTCGATCAGACATGCCGGAACAATCGCACCGGAAATCGCCTTATCGCGCAGCAGATAAAGCAGGGCATCAGCCGGAAAACCGGAGAACTGAAGGTGATAATCTCGCGGCGGATCGATACCCGCATCACGCAATGCTTTATAGCCTAATAAATAGCCGCCGAAGGCATCCGGTGCGACAGCCCCGACTTTTTTACCGGTCAGATCCGCCGGCGTCTGATAAGCGCTCTCTTTACGCACCAGCAGCACACTGCCGATCACATTACGGGTGGCGTTATCCGGCTCATAAGCCGAACGCAGGGAAACCAGCCAGCGCAGGGGAAAGTTGCTGTCCAGCTGGATAAACTGTGCCGGATTGGTGAGGACAAACTGAATCTCGTTATTGTGCAGCGCTTCCCGCATCTGAGCCAGCGTCAGCGGCAGCAGGGTGAACTGTTCGCCGGGCAGGGCGCGGTTGAGCTGCTCTGTCAGCGGCTCCCAGTAATGACGTGTCGGCGCATCCCCCCGCAGTGCCAGCACTCCGATAGTCCACTGTGCGGCAAATGAAATAGAGGTGAAAAATAACAGTGCGGTCAGCAAACCTGTGCGTGCGGCTATCTGCATGTGTCCCCGGGTCAGTGCGTCCTGTGTCCGTTTTCTGAGAAAAATCTGTTGTTTTAGATCAACGTATTCCCCGTTATGTGGTTAACCACAATAGGGGAAGTCTCCGGCAATTTTTACAATCCCCATAATGACATATCCCTTTACTCAACAACATGTTTATTCCTTTTTGGTTGAGTTTGAATACGACGAGCAATGAAGTTCCAAATACACCGGAGAGCAGTATGGATCTTGGCAAACGAAAATTTCTGCAAAACCTGGGCGTCCTGACAGCAGGTACGGCTCTGGTTCCGATGGCGGAGGCAGGTCTGCATTTTTCGCCAACCCGCCGCGAAGGCGACCCGTCAAAGCGCTACGGCATGCTGATTGATTTACGCCGCTGTGTCGGCTGTCAGTCCTGTACCGTCAGCTGTTCTGTTGAAAACCAGAGCCCGCAGGGGCAGTTCCGCACCAGTGTCAGCCAGTATCAGATTCAGATCCGCAATGAAGAGGCGACCACCAACGTGCTTCTGCCGCGTTTGTGCAACCATTGTGATAACCCGCCGTGTGTGCCGGTATGTCCGGTGCAGGCTACTTTCCAGCGTGAAGACGGCATAGTGGTGGTGGATAATACCCGCTGTGTCGGCTGCGCCTATTGTGTTCAGGCCTGTCCGTACGATGCCCGCTTTATTAACCACAGCACACAAACCGCAGATAAATGCACCTTCTGCGCCCACCGCCTGGAAGCGGGGCTGTTACCGGCTTGTGTGGAATCCTGTGTCGGCGGCGCACGTATTATCGGTGACCTGAAAGATCCGTCCAGCACCATCAGCAAAATGCTCAGAGAGCATGAAGCCGCGATTAAAGTGCTGAAACCGGAAAACGGCACACTGCCGCAGGTGTTCTATCTGGGACTGGATGAGGCTTTTGTCCATCCGCTGGAAAACCGCGGACAGCCCGCATTATGGCAGGAGATCCACTGATGACTGAACAAGCAATGTTAATTCAGGAAGTGCTGGCCCGGCCGCAGGAAATCACCTGGCTGCCGTGGGCAGTGCAATACTTCTTTATGATAGGGATCGCCGCCTGTGCTGCCCTGTATGCCTGCTGGCAGCGCTGGCGCGGCGACAAACGGGATGCCCGCCTCGAGATGCTCGCGGTCTTTATCAGCATCACCCTCGGGATCGCCGCACCGATGGCGCTGACAGCGGATCTGCATCAGACCGCCCGTGTCTGGCATTTCTATGCTTATCCGACACCGTGGTCGTGGATGCCGTGGGGCGCTCTGTTCCTGCCGGCATTTACCGGCTGTATTGGTCTCTATTTCCTGGCGCTGGTGGCGGATAAAATCTGGCATAAGCAGTTTAAACTGACCCGTTGGATGGCGCTCGGCAGTGCGGTATTTGCTATCGGCCTGCTGCTGTATACCGGCCGTGAGGTTTCCGTGGTGCGTGCGCATCCGATCTGGTTCAGTTACTGGATCCCGGTGCTGCTCTTTTTCAGTGCATTACAGGCACTGCCTGCGCTGATGATGCTGGGTGCCCGCCGTGAGCCGCAGTACCAGGCACAACTGGCGCGTTTACAGGTGGTTTCCTTACTGCTGCTGGCAGTGTGCATGGGGTTCTGGATCGCCGGTGATACCATTTCCGGCGCGGCTATCCGTGAACAGCTCCGTTTCGGTACAACCGGATGGACGCTGGCCATGGGGGAAATTGTTCTGTGGATTGCCCTGATGGTGCTGGCGGTTCGTCTGCTGACACATCGTGGTTCAGTGGCGTATGTCACCATTCACACGCTGCTGACGCTGTTCCTGACCTGGTCGCTGCGCTGGCTGCTGCTGATGCAGGTACAGACACTGCCGAAATACAATGTCATGCACAATCCGTACAGCCTGCCGATGGGGACGGATGGTATTCAGGCCATTATCGGTACGATCGGTTTATGGATAGCTCTCGTGATTATATTCCGTGAAGGTATCCGCTGGGTTAATAACAAAGTACAGAATCAACAGAAAGTCGCGCAGGACGGGGGGGTACAACATGGCTAAGTCAACAAGACGTCAGTGGTTAAAAGCAGGTTTGGCGATCGGCGGACTGGCAGCGTTCGGTTACAGTTACCGCGATGTGGCGAAACGCGCCGTTGACGGACTGATGAACGGTACTTCCGGTAAAGTGACGCTGCACCGCATTAACGGCAACTCGCTGATCCCGGAAGGAAATGCCCTGAAAGGCTGGCAGGCGGAAAACGCACAGGCGGTCTCAATGACCCAGTGCTTCGGTTGCTGGACGCAGTGTGGGATCCGCGCCCGCGTTGACCGCGAGACCAATCAGGTGATCCGCATTGCCGGTAACCCGTATCATCCGCTTTCTCACGACCACCATATCGCCTATAACACGCCGCTGGCGGATGCCCTGAAAAATATGAGCGGCGAAAGCGGCCTGGAAGGACGTTCCACCGCCTGTGCCCGTGGTGCAACTCTGATGGAAGGGCTGCACAGCCCGCTGCGTATCCTGGAGCCGATGAAACGCGCCGGTAAACGCGGTGAAGGCAAATGGCAGCGCATCAGCTTTGAACAGCTGATTAAAGAAGTGACGGAAGGCGGTGATCTGTTCGGTGAAGGCCATGTTGACGGGCTGCGTGCCATCCGTGACCTTGATACGCTGATTGACCCGGCACAACCGGCACTCGGTCCGGTGGCAAACCAGTTACTGGTGACCAACGCCGGGGATGACGGGCGCGATACCTTTATCCGCCGTTTTGCCCAGAATGCCTTTGGCAGCAAAAACTTCGGTGCGCACGGATCGTACTGCGGACTGGCTTACCGCGCCGGTTCCGGCGCACTGATGAACGACCTGGATAAAAACGCTCACGTCAAACCGGACTGGGATTATGTGAAGTTTGCGCTGTTCCTCGGTACCTCTCCGGCGCAGTCCGGTAACCCGTTCAAACGGCAGGGGCGCCAGCTGGCCAATGCACGGATACGGGACAGCTTTAACTATGCGGTGGTTTCACCGGCACTGCCGCTGACCACCACACTTGCCAATGATCACGGACACTGGATCCCAATCACACCGGGCACGGATTCCGCGCTGGCGATGGGTATGATCCGCTGGATGATTGAGAATAACCGCTATAACGCGGCGTATCTTGCCGTTCCGGGAGAAGCCTCCATGAAGCGTGTCGGTGAGAGCAGCTGGACAAACGCGACTCACCTTGTCATTACCGATGATGCGCATCCGCTGGCCGGTCAGCATCTGACAGCGGAAGCACTGAACGGACAGATATCTGAAGAACCGGTGTACATCGTGCTGACAGAGCAGGGTGAACTGGTGCCTGCGGATAACTGTGACCGCGCGGTACCGGAAGTCAGTCAGCCGGTTACTCTGGCAGACGGCACCACGGTGAATCTGAAGAGCAGCTTCCTGCTGCTGAAAGAGTCCGCGCAGCGCTTTACCCCGGCAGAATACAGCGCCCGCTGTGGTGTGCCGGAAGAAACAATTGCCGCACTGGCGAAAACACTGACATCGTACGGGCGTCAGGCGGCAGTTATTTCACACGGCGGGATGATGTCCGGTAACGGATTCTATAACGCCTGGGCGGTGATCATGCTCAATGCACTGATCGGTAACATGAACCTGAAAGGCGGCGTGTCTGTCGGCGGTGGTAAGTTTAACGGAGCCAATGACGGGCCGTGTTACAAAATGGACAGCTTCCCGGGCAAAGTGAAGCCGAAAGGCATGAACCTGGCGCGCAGTAAGTCGGTCTATGAAAAATCTGATGAATACAAAAACAAGGTCTCTGCCGGTCAGAACCCGTATCCGGCCAAAGCACCGTGGTATCCGCTGGCAGCCGGTCAGCTGACCGAGCAGCTCGGCTCCGCGCTGGAAGGGTATCCGCACAAACTGAAAGCCTGGATCACCAATATGACTAACCCGCTGTACGGTATTGCGGGAATGCGTCAGGTGATGGAAGAGAAACTGAAAGACCCGGCACATCTGCCGCTGATTATCGGCATTGATGCTTTTATGAATGAGACTACCGCACTGGCGGACTACATCGTCCCGGATACCCATAACTTTGAAAGCTGGGGATTCAGTGCGCCGTGGTCCGGTGTGCAGACCAAAGCCACCACCGCCCGCTGGCCGGTTGTTGAGCCGCGTGTGGCAAAAACAGCGGATGGTCAGCCGGTTGCCATGGAATCCTTCTGTATTGCGGTGGCAAAAGCCCTGGAACTGCCGGGATTTGGTGATAATGCTATCGCAGACAATGACGGCAACACGTATCCGCTGAACACGGCAGAGGACTATTATCTGCGTGTGGCCGCGAATACCGCCTTTATGGGCGAGAAGCCGGGGCCGGAAGCCAAAGAGGCGGATATCCGTCTTTCCGGGGTGGATCGCATCATGCCAGCCATGCAGCAGGTACTGAAAGCGGATGAAATCAGCCGTGTGGCGTATCTTTACAGCCGCGGCGGTCGTTTTGCACCGTATGAAAAGGGCTGGGACGGAGAGAAAACCGGGCCGCAATGGAAACAGCCGCTGCAGATCTGGAATGCGGATGTGGCGCAGAACCGCCATGCCATCACCGGTGAGCGTTTCAGCGGATGTCCGGCCTATTATCCGCCGCGCCTGTCTGACGGCAGCGATATTGACCGTGTCTATCCGGCGGAAAGCTGGCCGCTGAAACTGATGTCTTTTAAATCCCATGTGATGAGCAGTTCAACCACCATGATTGAGCGCCTGCACCATGTGAAACCGTCAAACCTGGTGGCGATCAACCCGGCGGACGGTGAGAAGTTCGGCGTGCAGCACGGGGATTTTGTTCGCATCACCACGCCGGGGGGCAGTGTTGAAGCGCAAATCAGCCTGCTGACCGGGGTGATGCCGGGGGTGGTGGCGATTGAACACGGTTACGGACATCACGAAATGGGCGCGCGTCAGCACTATCTTGACGGCGAAGCGCTGGCGATGGATAAACGCATCGCGTCCGGCATTAATATCAACGACCTGGGTTTTGCTGACCCGACCCGTCAGGTGGCGAACACCTGGCTGGACTGGGTAACCGGCGCCTCTGTCCGGCAGGGACTGCCGGCGAAAGTGGAACGGATTTCCGCAGCCTGATAACACGGTCTGCCTCAACCCGTTATCACCTCTGCCCCCCCCGTAAAGTAAACCCCGAAAGTCGGATATCCAACGATTAGGGGTTTTTCGTTTCAGTGGGCAGAAAAAAGGGCTTGCGGCAAAAATTGAGTTGATGATGAACACGGAAGCCTGAGTCTTTTTCAGCGGGAAGTTCAATGATATCTGCCTATTTTAGTTCACCGCTATTCATCGGTAATAAAAGTTCGCACAGCCAACAATAATCTTTATTACCGATAAGCATATGAACAAATTCATAGCGAAAATGTCAGTTGCGATCAGTATCTTTTCTTCTTTAACTGGCTGTGTAACAGGTGGTATTTCAGTTTATAGTCCGGTTAAAACAGGAAATCAGGACACAATGAGTGGAGGAGGAATATCGGGTCAGAGTGATGCACAAGATGCATAAGGAACGATATTAACAACATTGATAGGAAACCGTAAGCCTGATGAGATTATCGCTATGGTTAAATCTTATTACCAAAAAAAAGGGGTAATACCATCAGTTCAAAATCAGAAAGTTGGTATTGTGGCTGCAATTGGTAGTAATTTAGATATAGCAGGCATTTATTTAGAATGTTCTGATCTGACCCAGACACAGAATATTCAAGAGCATTACCGAATTGTAACTCAAGTATGGAGTTCTGAAGAAGGAAGAAATATTTCAGTTCAGGTTAATGGATATGTTGATTTAGTTACTTCTGATGGTAACGAAAAAATAAAACCAACTGACTGTACATCTGCAAATGAATTCGAAAATGGCTTGTTGGAAAGCTTAAGAAACAATCCTTCCCGGAGGGACCGGCTTTGAAAACAGGAGTGACCATAGATTCCGTTTTTCATGGGCACTATTTTTGTGTTTTCTGAATACGCTGGTTTTTATTCAGGAAGGGAGGTACATAAAAAGCCTCGTTATAATGAGGCTTTTTTACAAAAAAGTCTTAAAATGACTTAGTCATCATTGATTTGGACAAAAAATTGTCCTTTTTTATTTTCGTCAAGAAATACGGAGTAGTTAACTATCTCGGAGTTCATTCTGCCATTTGCCTGAGTGACTACAACTCTGGCCTCACACGTATATTCTTTGGCTTTTTCATGTTTCTCTAACATTTCATGACCGGTGATGGATGGGGTTACATTGCTGATACCCATCTGATTGAAGTAATTAACAACAACCTGATTTAATAAATTTTTCGTTTCCTTACTATCGCATTTTGGGGGCATGTCTCCGCTGCATCCGGAGAGTAATAATGAAATACCAAAAAGTGGGAGCATAAGTAATTTTTTATACATTATATATACCATTCTGATTAATCGTACGTATTGAATAATTATTTTATAGTAAATATACTTAATATAAAGAAAAAATCAGAAGGATATTGTGACAAAATGTTTTTACAGGAAAAGATTTTCATTTGTAAGTGTGTTACAAATAATAAATGAGCGCGTTTTTTGCTCAACGCTTAACCATTGAACTTCCCTGGTGTTCATCATCAACTCAATCTGAAAAAGACTCAGGCTTCTTTTGCAACAAGCCCTCCCTGTCAATCATACAGAGCCGATACAACAAACCCTTTTTGTAATGCAATTGTTTTTCCTCCGACTGAAATACTGTCAGGTATTGATGCATATGTAAAAACTTTTCCGGCCGGCAGCCTGAGTTTGTTACCTTTTTGCAGAACAACGGCTTCACCATTGGTACTTACCGGATTCCGCAGAATGATATGTCCTCCCCCTGAGCAAATAAATACCGGAATAGTATCAGACAAGCCATTAGGGTTAACAATAATCTCATGACCACGTCCTGTTAATATGTAACTTCCGAAGTTTTTTAACACGGTATTACCGACTGACGCATGACCGTCACCAAAAACATTAAGAACTATTTTCCTCTTTAATCCATCTATAATTGCCGTATTACTACCAGAACCACCATCAATGACGTCTTCCGAACCTGATACGAATACAATATCATGTCCATCACCAGCATTAATCCTGGCTCCGGTACTTCTGGAATAAATAGTATCATCGCCATTCAAAAAATCACCATATCCCTGAATACTGTCCTTACCCTGATTATGATGAGCGATATAAGATGTGTCTTTTATAGCGGCATCTGATGTGTAAATAATATGAGATACCCGTTCACCCTTAGTTTCTTCATGTGTTTTAAAACCGATAAAACCCATATTTTCACTTTCCGGATATGTGTTATAGGTAACATTATCAAAACTACCGGCTTTCTCCGGTGTTATATACTGATGTCCGCTCAGTGATTCATAAAATAAATATTCATCAGCCGCATTCTTTTGCTTTTCACCGGGAACGTTATTATCGGTTAGTATAAATTCATTATAACTGCCTTCATGTTCACCTTTCTGATTCGTTTTTGATATCCATGCATAATTATACAGTTGATTTCTGGTCACATTGAGTATTGTATCTTTAAAGAATACTTCTCTTTGTCTGCCTCTTTTTTTTGTATCGGATATAGCATCCAGAATTAATCCGCCCCCCATTAAAAACAAGGTCAACCCAAACCCGGTAAACCCTGACAGAACAACACCAGAGATAGCACCTAATATACCCAGTGAGGCTGATGCAATTTTTGCCAGATCTGTCTCCTTCACACCTTCGATGAAGTTCAATGCATTGAATATCACCCCAACGGAGGCCCCTGCTGTTTTCAGTATCCCTTTGACTTCAGCGGCATAAGGCCCGGAAACAAGTTTAAAGGGGTCCATATGTTCAATCAGTCCGGTACTGAAAGAAAAAACATCAGCTGATGCAACTTTCATATAATCAAGGATAGTATTTTCTTTTGTTTCTCTGTCTACCCTCGGATCAGATAAGACTCTGGTTAAATAGATAAAGCTTACCGCATTCAGGGCTGTTGTCAGCGAGGCATCAGCACTTACTGACCGTTTAACCCTGCCTTTGTATATTGATTTAAATAATATTTCACGTTCAGATATTATTTTTAAGTGCTCTTTACTGCCATAAAATGTCATACTTTCTTCAGTAAATGGATTTATACGGCGGTCTATTTTTACCCCGTTTTTTTCCGCAACTGATATGAAACCCGACCAGTCAGTATATAAAATATGAGGTTTAACGTGTTCTGTTGTCAGATCTTTAATATGAACTTCTCTGTAAAACCTACTTGTTTTTTCGCAGTTAATACCTGCAAAGAACTCACTTAACGTATTGTCAGTCATGTCCGTATAAATATTTTCATTATTAATGTTTACATCAACAAAAGACATCAGTCCCTGATTAATGGTGATATCAAATTTACTGGTTTGAGTAAGGTCCATAAAGAAATTCTTTCTTATCGATTCGTTACCATTGTCCCATGCAATGAGATCCTTTCCGTGCTTTAATAATTTAAAAACCTCTTCGGCGTTATATTTTCTTAAGCTGAAGATAGTGCATTTCGAGTGTCCGGTATCAGATCTAAAATCAAAGGTAATATGACTTATGCCTTTTTTTATTTTTTTAACAACGCCAATCTGATGAACATCCGGAACCGTGTGTTGTGAGGGAAGAGAGAATGTCAGATAGTCTTTTGTTTTATACATCTCTGAACCCAGCCTGATCAGATCTAAATTCATTGCCTTTCGGGGTTGTATTCTTTTTGATTGACCGGACTCATCACTGATGAGTCTGTATGTTCTGAATACTTTTTTAGGTGTTCCAAACAGACTCAGTTTTTGAGTATTCATGTCAGTTGCTTTCAGTAAATCTGATTTTATTTCGTCGTTTCTTATCGATTCAGGTGAACTGAAATGGTCCCGCCGCGCTTTTACTCCTGCGGTTAACCCTAATAACCCCATGGCTGTGCCGGCTGCAATGACTGTTTTACTTTTCAGGGCCTGCACATAAGACGTTGCCACAGGGACCATGACAGCCCCCGTCATCACCAAAGGCAGTACACCCCCCCCGCCACGCCGGCTTGTTGCTGACGGGGATGATGGTGTTCCCGGTTCGCCGGTGTGTACAGGTATATTATTAACCGTGTTCTTCAGCGGTTCAGGATAAACGGTGGCATCACATTTCGTATTGAAATGCGAGTTGGTAATCATTTTTTCATTTGTTTGCCGGCGGGTCTCAGTTTTCCGGGTTGCACAGTATAACAGCCCGGAAAGACCGCTTTCCTGCCGGAGTTTGTCCACAGCCAGATAATGCACTTGTTCGGGGGGAGGAAGGGAATTAATGGCTTCAGGCATTGCGGGTCTGTTCTTTACTATCCCCCGGAAGCACCTCTCAGGATTCGTGGTTGAATTTGACGAAAATGCAGTGAGTTGCAGCGCTGAAGGCGGGCAGGGAGTGAGAGCCTGGCATATATCTCCGCTCATTTCCGTCAGAGTCTCGACTTCAAAAGCGGGAGGGTGTTGTAATTCAGCGGTGTTTTCAGCGGGCTCTGCCCCGGACGGGAGATGACCTGTCATATTTCCCAGCGCAGCCCAATAGTAGCCTGCACGGATAAAAATAGCAGCCATAAAGGCCGGCACTTTCAGCACATTGCGTTGCGGGGGCCCTTCCTCTTTCATCCGGTGCCTTGCGACAATGGTTATCACCGCCAGGGCGGTAAACAGGTGGATGGACGTGTGATTTTCGTCGTTACCCAAAAACGGTTGCAGGAATGTTCCATCCGTCCAGCCGGTAACGGTATCTCTGATAATCGCTGCCAGCCGTGAAACAATATTCATATTCTCAGGAAGGTATCCTGATACCAGTCCGAGGGCATGCAGTACTGCGGTATCAATATTCCGTCGTTCAGTAACCGCAGTATACAGACTGTTTGCTGCGATAATGACAGGGGCCGGCGTTCCCGGAAGTAGTTCAGAAAGGCAGACAGAAAGTATTTTGTTCTCCCCGTATTCGCCCAGGGTACGGACAAGCTGCTGCACACACCGGCGGCAGTCTTCCGTGAAGGGAACCCGTGAATCCGCCGCTTCTCCGGCAGAAAATGATGGATCGGTATGATGGTCTTTATAAGGGGTAAAGGCTTCAGCTCCCTCAAACCAGGTCTCTTCCATTTCAACGTAGTCGATGGCATCAAACCAGATATCCGGGTCTTCCGGTTTTGGATTATCCCGGTATACCGGGGTTATGTTAGCTGATGAGGCGGTGGTTAGTGTGTTTACTGGTGGCATATACGTCCGTTTCTGATCTGTAACCGGCTGTTAAGACTCCTTTATTTATCATCATCAAAAAAAAATGTCTGTCAGTAAAAAACATGATACGCATTCAGTTTTTGCGATAAGCCCGCAGAAAACACAAAGGACACCAAATGGTGTCCCTCTTGTGCAGTCTTTGTGTGTCAGTGTCTGATATTGTCTGACTGATTATAATATTCACCGGATTCAATTTTATCGATACCGGCCTGAAGTATGTCAATCAACTGGCGGGCGACATCGGTCGTCAGCCACATGGTTTTATCCACTTCTGCATGTTCGGGAGATTGGGACTGATCCTGCAGATAATGCAGGCGCAGCATCATGGCGTCGTAACTATCGACGGTACTGATATCCCATCCGATAACCGGATGAGTCTGGATAACGGTTTTTTTATCGTTCATGGAACCTCCTAATCATACGGCAAGATGGCTGAGTATCTCTGACTAAGAGCTAACGTCCCGTTAACAACGGGTGATATCAGTATAAGGTCTTTTTGAAAAGTAAAAAGGGGGGGATCAGACTTTTATTATGCAAAAAACGGCAAAATAGTCTTCTCTGAACATCATAGTCGTGCAATAAGCCGTTTTTCGCCTTATTGCACCAAATGACCGCGTATTTATAACTAACCTATTGTGTTTAACAACAGGTTTTAACATCCCAGCGGGCATCAGTGCCGGCCAGGAAAGGCACTAAAATATCCTCTGCGCCGTTAATGGTTTCCGGGATGATCACGTCCCGGCGGGTTAATTCGATAAAGCCGTCATTGACCGGCAGACCATAAAATGCCGGGCCGTTCAGTGAACAGAACGCCTCAAAGTGCGCCAGCGCGTTAAGCTCCTCAAATACCGTGGCATACGCGGCCAGTGCGGTCGGCGCATTGAACACCCCGGCGCAGCCGCAGGCGGACTCTTTGCGGTGACGGTGCCTTTCCTCACTGTCCGTGCCGAGAAAGAACCGTTTACAGCCGCCGGCTACCGCCTGACGCAACGCTTCCTGATGCACATTGCGTTTCAGGATCGGCAGGCAGAACAGATGCGGACGCACACCGCCGACCAGCATATGGTTGCGGTTAAACATCAGATGCTGTGGTGTCAGTGTGGCGGCGACATTATCATCCCCGTCCAGCACATACTGCGCGGCTTCTTTGGTGGTGATATGCTCGAACACCACTTTCAGTGCCGGGAAATCACGGCGCAGCGGGATCATCACATCATCAATAAAGCGGGCTTCGCGGTCGAAAATATCAATATCGGCATGTGTGACTTCACCGTGTACCAGCAGCGGCATACCGCTGCGTGACATCATCTCCAGCACCGGATAAATATTACGGATATCTGACACGCCGTGTGCGGAGTTGGTGGTCGCATTCGCCGGATACAGTTTACAGGCCGTAAACACACCTTCGCGGAAACCGCGTTCAATCTCAGCCGGGTCTGCGTTATCGGTCAGATAGCAGGTCATCAGCGGGGTGAAATCATGCCCCTGCGGAACGGCGGCCAGGATGCGTTCGCGGTACGCAATGGCGGCATCGGTGGTGGTGACCGGCGGAACCAGGTTCGGCATCACAATAGCGCGCCCGAAAAACGCACTGGTGAAAGGCACAACAGTACCGAGCATTGCCCCATCACGGAAATGGATATGCCAGTCGTCAGGGCGGCGGATCTTCAGGGAAGTAACAGGATGAGTCATTGAACCGGCTCCGAAATAAGTAAAGGATAACCTGATGGCGGGTGCCATAAGCCGGAAAAGAATGATAGAACGATTTGCCGGTAAATACCATGTTAATTTGCGTTTCTGTGTTACTTATTGCTTTGCACCTATATAGCATCTGATCTATATTATAAGGACATAACGTGTGGAAGATAGTGACAACAGATAATTTTGCAGCGTGGTTTGCCGGGCAGGATGACGGAGATCGCGCAGCAATACTGGCAGCGATGCTGGTATTGGAGAAGCGGGGGCCCGGCTTACCAAGGCCGTATGCAGATACCGTAAAAGGTTCCCGGTATACGAATATGAAAGAGTTACGTATACAGAGCAGGGGACAACCGATACGGGCATTTTTTGCATTCGACCCTGAGAGAAGAGGTGTTTTGCTGTGCGCGGGGTATAAAACCGGTAATGAAAAACGTTTTTATATGCAGATGATCCCGCAGGCTGACCGTGAGTATACAGAATGGCTGAACAGGCCGGAAAACAGGAGTTAACAATGGGAAAGTCACTCAGACAACTGCTGGCTGAGGAAAAGCCGGAAGTCGCAGCGGCTGCACGGGTTCAGGCGGAGGAGATCCTGCTGAATATCCATTTGGCGGAACTGCGGGAGAAAGTGAACAAAACACAGGTGGAAATGGCACAGGCGCTGGGGATCAAACAGCCGACGGTCGCCGGGATGGAAAAACCGGGGCGTGATGTCAAATTATCCACACTGAGACGCTATGTGGATGCCATCGGCGGAAAACTGAATATTGATGTTGAGCTGCCGGACGGCACGCATTATATGTTCAGGGTTTGATACAGAATAGTACGGATAACACAGAGAAATAAAAGGAGAGGTAAACGTTGGCTCCTCCAGCTGGACTCGAACCAGCGACATACGGATTAACAGTCCGCCGTTCTACCGACTGAACTATGGAGGAACATCTTCAACGCGGGGTGCATAGTAGTGCGGCGGGGCGGGTTTGTCAAAATGAAAAATGGCTTTTTGAATCGTTCGCTTTGTTTGTGATCACTTTGCGGAAAATAGCAGCGAAAAAGGTTAATTTTGCCTGTAAATCAGTCAGTCAGAAAAAATAAAAACGGGCAAACAGAAATTGCCGTCTGGCAGAAACGAAAAAGCCCGCTCAGTGAGCGGGCTCTTAAATATGGCTCCTCCAGCTGGACTTGAACCAGCGACATACGGATTAACAGTCCGCCGTTCTACCGACTGAACTATGGAGGAAGCGTGTTCTCTGTGAGAACGGGATGCATAGTAATGTGGTCAGAACGGATTGTCAAAGCGAAAATCAGTGATTGTGATCTGTTTGCCGCACTTATGAGCACATCGGCGGAATAATCATCAAAATCACAGGGTTAACAGATATAAGTCTGGTTTTTTTTATTCGCCGGATGATAAAAAGGACAGTGCGGAAAAATGAAACAGCGGAAATGAAAAAAGCCTGCTCAGTGAGCAGGCTTTTAAAATTTGGCTCCTCCAGCTGGACTTGAACCAGCGACATACGGATTAACAGTCCGCCGTTCTACCGACTGAACTATGGAGGAATTGCGTTCTCGTGAGAACGGGGTGAATCATAGCTATCCTGCGGCAGCTTGTAAAGGGCAAAATGCAAAAAAATGACTGACTGGCGAAGGCTTGAGCAATTGCGGCTGAGGCAGTACCGATTCTGCTGTTCTGTAAGTCGTGTCCGGTGCTGTCTGAATAGTTTAATGGCTTTCGTGCAGGAAGGGGGGGGCGGTTTCCAACGGGCAGAAACGAAAAAGCCCGCTCAGTGAGCGGGCTCTTGAATTTGGCTCCTCCAGCTGGACTTGAACCAGCGACATACGGATTAACAGTCCGCCGTTCTACCGACTGAACTATGGAGGAAGCGAGTTCCCGTGGGAACGAGGCGCATATTAACGGGGTGCCCCGGTTGTGTCAACGGGAAAAAGATAATTTTATCCTGTTTGCTCAGCAAGTAACCCGGATGAATAAAAAACAGGCATAAACAGTAGATTAAGCCGCGCCTTTCATCCAGTGAGAGCGTGGTTTCTCCGGATGTGCTTCCGGGTACGCCATCAGGTGCAGATCATAAAATGACACGGTACCTTTTGTTTCTGTCATATGGCGGACATCCTGTTTCAGTGATTCACTGACCTGCGGGTGGTCAAGTAACACCGCCAGGGTTTCCGGAGGCACTGCTTCACTGACAAACCATTCGCCGTTATAGCACACGCGCAAATCCAGGACACCGATATCCGAAAAGCGGTAAACCGGTTTGACCTCAAACAGCAGAACCGCCGCCATTACCAGAAACAGGGCACTGAAACCGAGCAGCCAGTAAAAACCGAAGTAGGGTGCGTAATAAATAAGAACACCCAGCACAAGATAGGACACCACCATCGCCAGACATAAATAAGGATAGGTGCGGATAAAATGACTGCTGAAGCGGGGTTTTCCGTCCCGTTTCTCACGCTGATTAATATTATCAAGGGCGCCGGTAATAAGTGTTCTGACGACATCCATATAAATGACCTCCGCAGGTCTGCTGACAGTTCTGATACATTATATTAACATGTCAGGCATACAACCGCGCAGAACAGTTACAGGGTTTGTGAGGGAGAACTGTTATGGTGCGGGGGTTATTAAGAATAGTCTCATTTGGCTTAAGGCAGGTGTGCTTATCCGTTCAATACGCTGAAATTGCAGGCAATCAGACAAACAAAAATGCATAAATATGAGCGCTTTCACTTTTTTTAAAATTCACGGTAATAAATCAGTTGCTATTCATCCCCACTCATGAGTTAATGTTTGCGGCCCTAAAAAGAGCAGCTTTATGTATGACAACTGAGTTTGAGCGTTTAAGTTGAGTGTTATCCAGGATAGCCTTTGACCGTTTCATATGCTGTGTGCCTCCATTTAGTTTTTGCTTCCGGCCAGTACCTGCCAAAATGGCAATGCATTTATTTATATATAGGAAAGTCACATGTCTGACAAAATGAAAGGTCAAGTTAAGTGGTTCAACGAATCTAAAGGCTTTGGTTTCATCACTCCAGCTGATGGCAGCAAAGATGTTTTCGTTCACTTCTCTGCCATTCAGGGCGCAGGTTTCAAAACCCTGGGCGAAGGCCAGCAAGTAGAATTCACCATCGAGAATGGTGCTAAAGGCCCGGCTGCAGCTAACGTAACTCCGCTGTAAGATATAGCCAAACCGAATTCCAAGCCTGCCGCGTAAGTGGCGGGCTTTTTTTATATCTGATGTTTATGTTTATCACCTTATTGTGAGCACCAGGAGCGGGTTTATGCAGATTAACGACACGGTTTATGTTAAAACGGATGCAGAAGAGCCCCGCGAAGGCCGGATATTACTGATCGAACCGTTTAGTGAAGGGGTGATGTACCTGGTGGCATTGCCGGAATATCCGGAGGGGATTTGGTTTTTTAATGAAAAAGAGGGCGGGGACGGGGTATTTATCACGCCGAAAAATGATTTCTGACTTTACATATTTTCGCGGACATCCTATACTCCGCGCATCTTTTCTGAACAGAGGACCCGGATTTGGACAGTCACAGTTATAACTCAATTAACTGATCCGGCACACCTTTCTCTTCTGAAACTGTCTGCCGGAATGATAATGGCGGGCAGCACCTCTCTGCGGTACTGCACTTTTTGATTGATACAGATGATCTACCGGTTCCCGGTCGTATCACTGCAACAGGTATGCAGTATGTTTATTGTTTCTCACGCACTCTTTCCTCCCGGTTACTGAGCAGAATTTTCAGTTATTTTTACGTTTTCTGCTGTTAACACCTGACGCCATGGCGTCTTTCGGGTGGAGGTTACTATGTTTGCAATTCCTTATTTACTCAATTTACTGGCGGCGCTGGCGCTTGGCGCACTGATCGGCGCGGAGCGTCAGTGGCGTCAGCGGATGGCCGGTCTGCGCACCAATGCGCTGGTAGCCGTTGGTGCCGCTGTATTTATCTTAAGTTCGGTGACCACATCACCGGACAGCCCGGGGCGCATTGCCGCACAGGTGGTTTCCGGGATCGGTTTTCTCGGGGCCGGGGTGATTATGCGTGAAGGCATGAATATCCGCGGACTGAATACCGCTGCAACGTTATGGTGCTCAGCCGGTATTGGTGTGTTGTGCGGGCTGGGCGAATTCGGTCCGGCAGTGACGGCGGCACTGGTTATCTTATGTGCCAATATTTTGCTGCGGGAAGCGGCGCAGCGAATCAATGCCCGGCCGGTTATTCACGCCACGGATCTGGTGCAGGACTATAAAATCCGTGCCGTCTGCAATGAAAAAGATGAGATTCTGGTCAGAACGGTGATCCTCCAGGCGCTGAATGGTTCGCATGTCAGGTTACATTCACTCAGCAGTGCGGATACGTCCGGCGGAAAGCTGGAAGTGTGTGCGGAAGTCCGGGCCACACCGGCGGAGCAAAAGGAGATAGAAGGTATTGTCTGCCGGGTCAGTCTGGAAAGAAGTGTCAGTGCGGTCAACTGGATGATTGCGTCTGAACTGCCCGTCTGAAGATTTTCTGTACGCTGCTCAGCGAATAGCAGCATTATTTTAATAAAGTCTTAAGGTTTGTGCCGGTGGCTCATCCACCGGCTTTATTCTGTGTATCAACAGAATATTTATATTTAGTGATATTTTTTGATGGGAAAGATGAGATGTTTTTTACTCATTTTAAGAATAAAGTACCAAATTCACAGTTTTCCGTGTGATGGAAAGTGCCTTTTCCGTGTCATACTACAACGGATTTTGTGTGGCCGTAAAGCGGGCTCCCGGGGTGGAGAGCGTGATTACTGTTATCAGTATCGACCCGGATTTAAGAAAGTTTTCAGAAAAATAGCAATTATATGTGATGGCAGTCACAATCCGGTAACATTCCTGCTATCAGCAGGTGTTAGTATAAAAAGCGCGAAATCGCAAATTTTGATCTGCTTACCGGTCTTCAGCGCCGGGGAATAAAATGCACTGTTCTGCCGGACAGGATAGCATGAAATGATTACTCAAAATTCGTACTCAACCACAGTACACTTCTAATTTGTAAAAAAAAAAGTATATAGTAACTATAAGTTACTATATTTGAGGGTATTACTTCACATACGACTGCACAAAGCAATGCTACATTTAATTAACGACTGTGCTAATAGGAAAATACCGGGATTGTGATGGCATGATGTCATTTCGGTGACAGCAGGGTATCAATGCGTTTTTCAGAACAGTAACCAGCGTATCAGAGAGGCCGCTGAGTTTATAAAAGTATCCGCCGGACGTATATACATAACCTTATCCGCTCCGTAAAGACAAATAAGTGAGCATATAAAAAGAAAGAGACATTATTTTTAATAAGCAATAAAGAGGAGCGAGAATAGAAAATCAGAAAAATAAATTAAATTCATTTGATCTTCAGTTGTTTTCCTGCCGAATAAATAACCTGCCCCAACATTAGATAATTTTATGTTTCCCTGTTCTGAATGGCTATTTTTTATTAAAAATAACTAAACATTGATCCGCAGGGGTATCATGTCATGCCCGTCGTTATACTTTGTTATATCCTTATCATAAACCGTGCAAAAAAGGACTAAATCGCACGTTATATCACCATCACGGTGGAAAAAAAGTGTTTTATGCCGCTATTTTTGCCCTGTATTCTCATTCTGAATGGTGCAGAGCGGAGTTTCCTAATAAAACACATTGATCTGGATCAATATATATCCTCACATTATGTGATTGGTGCAATGGACTTGAGACACACACATTTTGAGTCATATTTACCTGAAGATTATTGGCATTTAGCTTATGGAAGTTATAAGTGCGGTGAGTATTTGGGATATGGTGAGACAAAATATAATTAATAGTAAAATTGTACTAATGCATGCGGGGATGTTTGTCTTTATCAGCCAAAAACAAACATCAGTGGCTTGAATAGTTAAATTTGTGGTGCATAATAAATAACGTCTATAAATGATATAAGATGATTCAGACATTAAATAAGCTGACGCTGATTTTAATCGTTACTTTTATTGTTTACAGGTATTCCTGATATGCATTTAATTTAAGTTTACTTTTGTGTGTTTCGCACGCATGCCGGATATTTATATGGATTGGCAGTAAACAATGGAATGAGCTTCTCCGGTATTTATAACATTACGTAAAACAGGATCTCCGGTATCACACAGCGCCGGAGATAGTTTCTGCTGTACTTTGATGCTGCTGATATTCGGAAAGGAAAAAAAATGAGCCAGACGACTGATTTTCTGAAGCATATTTATGATATTAACCTCTCATACTTGCTGTTAGCCCAAAAACTTATTGCTCAGGAAAAAGCTTCTGCCATGTTCCGCTTAGGCATTAACGATGCAATGGCAACTACGTTAGCAAATCTCACGCTCTCTCAATTGGTCAAATTAGCGGAAACCAATCAGCTAATCTGTCAGTTCAGATTTGAAAGCAGCGATACCATTGAAAAACTCACACGTGATTCCCGCGTGGATGAATTACAACAGGTTCATACCGGAATTTTACTGTCAACCCGTCTGCTGCAAACACATGGCGCGGCTGGCACTGACTCACACGCAAGAAAAAGATAAGTATCATGGCCGAAAAAAGTATCATCAAAGAGGCTCAGGATATCCGTCTCGCGATGGAATTAATCTCTCTGGGTGCTCGTCTTCAGATGTTGGAAAGTGAAACACAAATCAGCCGCGGACGCCTGATCCGTCTGTACAAAGAGCTGCGCGGATGCCCGCCCCCGAAAGGCATGCTGCCGTTTTCCACCGACTGGTTTATGACATGGGAGCAAAATATTCATGCCTCCATGTTTTATAACGCTTACGAGTTTCTGATGAACAGCGGACAGTGCTCCGGTGTTGATGTGATAGTAAAGGCGTACCGGCTCTACCTGGAACAGTGTCCGCCGGTTCCCGGTGAAGAGCCGCTGCTGGCACTGACCCGTGCCTGGACTCTGGTGCGTTTTGTGGAGAGCGGTATGCTGCAGCGTTCTGTCTGCAGTTGCTGCAGCGGGTCATTTATCACCTACGCCCATATCCCCGAAAACAGCTTTACCTGCAGTTTGTGCCAGCCGCCGTCACGGGCAATAAAAAAACGTAAACTTTCCGCGCTTCCCGCCGATATTACGCTATATCGAGAGGATGGCATTGCCAAAGCGGTAATGTGACCGGATTGAGTTGGTAAACAGGCAAACCCGTTTTGCCTGTCTTTCCTGAAAATTCCCTTTGACAGCCATCCGATACCTAACTGAGTTAAAGGGAATAGTGTGTTAATACTCATCGGATACATCATTGTTACGGGCACGGTCATCGGCGGCTATCTGATGGTTGGCGGCCATATGGGCGCACTTTATCAACCCGCTGAATTTGTTATTATTTTAGGTGCCGGTTTTGGTGCATTTGTCGTCGGTAACAGCGGGAAATCCATTGTTGCCCTGGGTAAAGTGCTGCCGCGTCTGTTCCGGCGCTCCTCCTACAACAAAGCGATGTCAATGGATTTGATGGCGCTGTTGTTCCAGCTTCTTAATAAATCCCGCCAGCAGGGGCTGCTGGCCCTGGAAAAAGATATCGAAAATCCGCTGGAGAGCGATATTTTTTCCCAGTACCCGCGCATTCTTAAAGATCAGGCCGCACTGATGTTTCTGGTGGATTATTTGCGTCTGATGATCACCAGTAACCTGCAAGGTCATGAAATTGAAGCACTGATGGATGAAGAGCTGGAAACCTTCCGTCAGGAGAGCGAAGTGCCGGCTTCCGGTCTGAATATGGTCGGGGATTCCATGCCGGAATTCGGTTTTGTTGCCGCCGTTCTCGGGGTGGTGAATGCGCTGGGTTCCGCTGATCGTCCGGCCGGTGAGCTGGGGGCGCTGATTGCCCATGCCATGGTCGGGACATTCCTCGGTATTCTCGTTGCATACGGCTTTATTCTGCCGCTGGCGTCACTGATCCGTCTGCGCAGCGGTGAACAGCTGAAAATGCTGGAATGCATCAAAGTCACTTTCCTTTCCTCTTTACAGGGTTATCCGCCGCAAATTGCGGTTGAATTCGGACGTAAAGTCCTGTTCAGCGCCGATCGCCCGTCCTTTACTGAGCTGGAAGACAAAGTCCGTGAAGTAAAAGTCAGCCACCGTACCGAAGCACAGGACGGGGAGTAAACCGACAATGAAACCGGGCAATACGCATGTTATCCGCGTCAAAAAGCGGGGCGGTCACGGGCACGGCGGCGGACACGGCGGGTCATGGAAGATTGCTTACGCAGACTTTATGACCGCCATGATGGCGTTCTTCCTGGTGATGTGGCTGATTTCTATCTCCAGCCCGCAGGAGCTGACGCAGATCGCGGAATACTTCCGCACGCCGCTGAAAACCGCCATTAATCCGGGAACAAAAACCGGGGATGCCACCAACCCGATTCCGGGCGGCGGCAAAGATATCATTTATAAAGATGGTGATACCCTGCCGGACCCGGACAGCATGCAGGAGGAGCAGGGACAGGATGAAGCCGGTCGTTTTGAGAAACTGAAACAGGACCTGGAGCAGGCCATTCTCAAAGATCCGCGTCTGAATGAACTGAAACCGCATCTTCTGATTGATACCACCGATGACGGGCTGCGCATCCAGATTGTCGATAGTGCCAACCGCCCGATGTTTATGGTCGGCTCTACCCATGTTGAGCCGTATATGCGGGACATTCTGCGCGCTATCGCGCCGATCCTCAATGACGTACCGAACCGTATCAGTATTTCCGGTCACACCGATGACCTGCCGTATGCCAACGGCGGCAATTACAGCAACTGGGAGCTGTCTGCCGAACGCGCCAATGCCTCGCGCCGTGAACTGGTACGCGGTGGTATGGCCGAAGACAAAATTCTTCGGGTGGTCGGGATGGCATCTTCTATCCATCTGGATAAAAACGACGGGCTTGCGCCGGTGAACCGCCGCATAAGCATCATCGTTCTGAATGAGTCAGAGATGGAAAATATTCTTCATGAATATGATGGGGCTGTTCCCATTACCGATTTACAGCAGCTGAAGCAGTTACCGGCACCGCATACCGGGATACCGGCTCCGCCCGCGCTCCCCCCCGAACCCGCGGGTGTTCACTGT